>WBZP01001920.1_pt1 | contig 24652 bp, 19 predicted proteins | sample 5204301 | NCBI WGS metagenome assembly WBZP01 (sample SAMN12412401, study PRJNA552823) | activated sludge metagenome | isolation source: activated sludge from nitrification reactor of wastewater treatment plant... | place: USA: Pennsylvania | collected 2017 | reverse complement strand
GCGCACACTCCAGTGTCGGCGCGCCGCGCGCACTCGCCTGCATCCAGATCAACTGGATCGCCGCGGACGGCGCTTCGCTATCCACATCCGTCAAGCGCTTCGAGGTCGGGGCGACGGAAAGCCGCTTCCAGCACCGGGCCTGCGCCCCGGACGATGCAACTGATGGAGTCCTCTATGTTGCGCCGGGCGGGCCGGGGGATACGGTTCGCTATCTGGAAATGAGCCTGTTTGCCGAGCAAGACGAGGCCCACTCACCCGCGGGCACAGCCGCGGTCGCGCCAGAAGAACCCGTCAATAGTTCGCCCTTGTTCGACAGTCCCGATGGCTGGGGCGAGAGATTCGCCAACGCGTCCGGGCACGGCGACGGCGTAGTGGTCGGACCCGGCACGGACAATCAGAATGTCCTCGGGCAGCAGTTCCAGACCCAGCCGGGGCAGTTTTTCCGGGTCGTGGCCCGCGCCAGCAGCGTCGATGCGCCAACGGCGCTCGGATGCTTCCAGATCAACTGGACGGGACCGGAGGGAGCGTTCCTCTCCGCCTCCATCAAGCAATTCGAGGTCACACCAACGGAAAGACAGGTCCAGCACCGGATCCGCGCGCCGGAGAACGCGGCGGGCGGGATCCTCTATGTGGCGCCCGGCGGTGCGGCGGACGTGGTTCGCTACACCGAGATGAGCCTCTATCGCGAACGCGATTTTTCCGCGCCGAGGCAGACGAGGATTCCCGACACCGACAAAGCCATCTTCATCAACCTCGCCAGAACCGGCGGCACTTCGCTCAGTCGCTCGATCATGGAACACTTTGACGAAGGCCAGGCGCACACCTATTACGGCGAGTCGGCCGACTACGACGCCTACGGCCACCTCACGGCCGACTGGTTCCTCCGCTATCTGCGGCAGATCGCCGACGTCGACATGAGGCAAATTCGGGTGTTCCTCGGTCACCTGCCCTGCATCGAGAAGGACCGTCTGCCGTTCAATGCAAGGTACATCACGATGCTGCGCAACCCGATTGCCCGGCTGGTTTCCGGCTACAGCTATGGCAACCTGGACGGTCACGCCCTTCCGTTCGACTACTTCAGTTTCGGCCTGCACCTTAGTGCGAGTTGGAGCGAATCGTCGGGCTTCCAGAACCCCATGTCGAAAGTGTTGCTGTCCAAGGACCGCCTGAACCGATCGGATATCGAGGCAATCGAGCGAAAAATCGAGGACTTCGACTTCATCGGCATCACCGAAGACATGGAATGGACCACCGATCGCGTGCTCGAATTGCTGCGCAGGGGTTACCCGACCGTGCACCACATCAACCGCACTCCCGAAGTCGCGCTGTCCGATATCCATCCGGCGACCATCGAGGCCATCAAGTTCCGCAACTGGCTCGACATACACCTGTACAACACCGTTTGCGCAAGGATCAACGAGGAGCGCAGCAAGGCGCAGCTTCCGCCGATCGAACATTGCCCGGAATTCGAGGGTGGCCCCTTCGCCTCGGGCGGCTACCATCCGGACCTGTCCTGCCGGGCCGCGTTTGACGAAGCCTCTGATTCGGCTTGGTTGCCTAGCACGCTGCTCTATGATCTCGCGGAACCCTACATTGGCTACGACTTCGGCAAGGCTCGCCAGGAATGCGTGCGCGAAATTGCCATCCAGCCGATCGGTCCTGCCGGCATCAGGTTGGCGCTGGCTGTCGAGGCCAGCGACGACGGGTTTATCGATGACATCCGTCCGATCGCGACCTTCAGCATCCCGCTCACCGACCAGCTGCATCGGATCAAGATCACGAGAACCCACGACCCCGCGCGCATGTGGCGAATCAAGATGGTCGGCTGTCCCGTCGCCGAGGGGGGCATCGCGGTGGCCTCGTTGGCCTTCGGTGAAATGCAGCCGATCCGGCCCAAGGACGGCGACTTGGTGCGGCAGAAGCTGGCCCGCATTGTGTCCAGGTACAACAAGAACTCCTACGCGCACCTGGTTGACGCGTTCAGGCCCAAGGAGACCGCGGTCAGCTGATGTCGCGGAGAGCGCGGTCGGTCGCGGGCAAGACCGCGTACCCGATAGGCTCCGGGATAGAACGAGGAAGATGCCCATACCGCCGCGAAACCGCTAGATCGCTCAATGAGCAAAGTCGTCTATTCCAGCGTCCCCGAGAGCTTCAGTTGGCGCCACATCGCGCCGTGGAGCATTGTGCGGGATGTCCTCAGGCATCGCGGCCTGATCGCATCGATGACGGTGCGCGATTTCCGGGCCGCCTACCAAGCCAGCTACCTCGGCCTGACGTGGCAGTTCGTCCTGCCATTGATCATGCTCGCCATTTTTTATCTGGTATTCGGGCAGATCTTCGGCGGAAGATTCCTCAACAATGCCAGCGAAACGCCAATCGACTACGCGCTTGCCCTGTTCGTCGGCTTGGGCTTCTTCAACTTCATCGCACAGAACATCGGCTCGGCAACCTCGCTGGTCACCTCCAATGCCAACTACGTCAAGACGCTGCTATTCCCGCTGGAAATCCTCTCGATTAACTCGGTGCTCGGCGCACTGATCAATCTGGTGATCAGTCTTGTCCTGACCATTCTGGTTCTCCTGCTGGTCAAGTGGCAGTTGCACCCAAGCGCCATCTGCATTCCGTTCTACGTGCTATGCATTTTTTTGCTGGCGCTGGGCGTGTCCTGGGGTCTCTCGGCCTTGGCGGTGTTTATCCGGGATGTCTCCGCCGTCACTTCACCCCTGACGCTGATCCTGATGTTCATGTGCCCGATCTTCTATCCGATCAGCATGGTACCCAAACGGGTAAAATGGATCATCGAATTCAATCCCCTGGCGGTGATCATCGAGGATGCGCGGTCGAGCCTGCTTTACGGCGTGTGGCCGCACCCGCTCGCCATGTTGGCGATTCTTGTCGTTTCGATGGCGGTCGCGATAGGCGGTTACTTCTTTTTCATGAGGTCGAAGTCGGCGTTTGCCGACGTGATGTAGCGGTTCATGGTATTCACCTCGCTCGAGTTCCTGGTCTTCTTTCCGGTCGTGGTGGCAACCTACTTCATGCTGCCGAACCGGTTTCGCTGGCTCCACCTGCTGATTGCCAGCTACTACTTCTACATGGCGTGGAAGCCCGTGTATGCGCTGCTGCTGTTCCTTTCCACGCTGAGCTTCTATCTTGCGGCACTGGGTGTGGAGAGGTTTCGGGACCGAGGTCCGCTGGAAGAGCTCTGTTTCGTATCCGGCATAGCGCTCAACCTCGGCATGCTTTTCGCATTCAAGTACTACAATTTCTTCGAGCAGCAGACCCAGGCGCTGGGGATCGTCCATGGCGTCGACCTGCGCCTGCCGGCGCTGGACGTGCTGCTGCCGATGGGCATTTCGTTCTATACGTTTCAGGGCATCAGTTATCTGGTCGATGTCTATCGACGCCAATTGACCGCGGAACGCCACTTCGGCCTGATGATGGTATACAAGGCCTACTTTCCGCTGCTGGTTGCCGGCCCGATCGAACGGGGAATTCACTTCATCCCGCAGTTGCGCAAGGTATTGCTCAGCGACCACGCCGATCGAATTCGCTTCGAATACGAGCGCGTCGTCTCCGGCCTGCGGCTGATGCTTCTGGGGTTCTTCAAGAAGATCGTCCTGGCCGACAACTTCGCGCTGATTGTGCAACCTGTGTACTCGGCGCCGGAGGAATACAGCGGCATCAGCGCGCTGGTGGCCACAGTGGCCTTCGCTTTCCAGATCTTCTTCGATTTCTCGGCCTATACGGACATCGCGCGAGGTGTGTCGCGCGTGCTCGGCTTCGAGATGATCGAAAACTTCGACCGCCCCTATTTCGCCACCAGCATTCCGGATTTCTGGCGGCGCTGGCACATCTCGCTGTCGAGCTGGTTCCGCGACTATCTCTATGTTCCGCTGGGCGGCAACCGCGTGGCCAGGTGGCGCTGGGTTCTCAACCTGTGGATCGTATTCCTGCTCTGCGGCCTCTGGCACGGTGCCAACTGGACCTTCCTGGTTTGGGGAGCGCTACACGGTTCCTATATCTTCCTGACTTATGCGCTGAGCCCGCCGGCGCGCTGGCTGGCTCGCAATACATTTCTGTCGGGATGCCCGAGAACATGTCGCGCGGTCCAGATCGGCCTTACGTTTTCGTTGGTCTGCTGGGCATGGGTGATGTTTCGGGCGGACAATCTTGGGCAGGCGCTGACGATCTGGGGCAACATCGCCCGCATACCCATCGAGATTGCCGAGTATCTGGGATTGGTGACTGGCCAGGGGCTCCCGTTCACGCCAATCAAGGCCGCCGGAATGGACTGGCTTGTGCGACCATCAGGCAGAGACTCGCTGATGCCGGCCTACCTCGTCGTGCTGACGATAGTTTATCTACTGGTGTCGCACCGCGCGCGTGACGCGGACGACGGAGGGGCCTATGCCGGCTGGGCTACGACCTACCGCTGGAGCGCCTATTTCTTCGCGTTGATATGCATTCCCTTGCTCGGCCGCTTCGGCGCGACGCCGTTCATTTATTTCCAGTTCTAGCGAACCGCGGTGACATCACCCAGTCGATCGGACGAACTGCAGAGCCTTCGCCGCGTTTGCCTACGTGGCGCGCTCCTGCTGTCGCCGTTCCTGGTCTTGCAGTTCATGGAAATTTTTGTGCTGCCGATAGATTTCTTCACCTTTCGCGTGTGGGAAGCCGCCTTGGCGGCGCCATACCGCTATCCGGGTCCGTTTTATCCGAATTTGCATGTCAGGAAAGCCAATGAGTATGGCGATCAGTACCGCGAAGGCGACCCGACCAAGGTCAAAGGGAAGCCCGCGGAGTGGTTCACTGATTCCTACGGCTGGCGCAATCGGCCGGAGATCGAAAAGAGGGAACGCTACGATATCGTCGTGCTGGGGGATTCCAATATCGTCGGAAGCTTTCTTGACCAGAAGGACATCCTGACGGAGGTGCTGGGCGCGCGCGGAAGCAAGATCGCGTACTCCTACTCGTATGGCAGCGACCACGTATCGCGCTTTTTCAACGACCATGGCATTCTTCGAAAATCTCCCAAACTGCTGGTTGTCGAAAGCAAGGCCGGCAATTGGAGCACCACCCAGGACTATCTGGCCAACTTTCGTGAGCTGCCGGACGGTTCGCTGGACATTGCCGATCGATCCGGAATGGTCGCCAGTGAGTCTTTACCCGGCCGTAACCTCTTTGTCGAGCAGACCTGGTCGCGGCTGACCAAGCAACCCATGTTTCATTGGCTCAAGGCAAGCCTTGCAACCGACTTTACGGTGCCGGTAGGCAAGGCCGACAAAGCCGTGTCCGGCCGTTCGAATTCGTCGCCAAGTGCTTCCGGACCCGCGTGGCATCCGCAGAACTGGTCTGTTTCCTCGGGCATTGCTGCCCCGATTCCGGATGCCCCGCAACCTGCGTTGAAGTTCCGGTCCACCGGCGCGAATGCGTATTGGCACACAGAGCGCTTCGTTGCGGCTCGGAGGGATGGAAAGATAGTCATTGCGTTTGACGCCCGGAATTCGATCTCACCGAGTCGGCACCGAGTCTGGATCTTCGAGGATGGCAGCTATCGTTCCGCTGGGGAGTTCCTGGCCACGGGTGACTGGAAGACATTTGAGTTTCCGATAGCCACCAATCCGGGCAGCATCCTCGAATTCCAGATCGACCAACCGGACAGTTGGCAATGGCTGGCACTGCGGGACATACGGGTAATTGGCGGCGACCCTCCGTTCCTCGCGACCGATGCGCCGACCGAAATACCGATGTCGACTTGGACCGGGAACGGCGTTGCGTGTACGGGGAACGAGGGGAACAGCAAGCAATGCCGCCGGTGGCCGGTCGGCGGCGGGAAAGGCGCCGTTCAGACGCCGCCGCTCCCAGCTCCTGGCGAAGCAGGCATGCTGATTCGCTTCGAAGCACGTACGGACCGATTGGCCCCTGCCTTCTCCGCGATCTATCTGTTCGAAGGGCCGAATTATCGAAGAGTCGGCCAATTCGCGCCGAGTTCCCAGTGGCGCGAATACTCCCTCCTGCTCCAGGCGGCTCATGCCGCGCCTATAAAGATCCAGATCGACTTTCCGGACCAGGTTGATACGCTCGCGATTCGCAACTTCCGTGCCCAGGCGCTGGCGAAACGATGAACATCCGGTTTCTCCGGGTCTGGCCAAAATGCGCGTGATCGGGAGCTTTCGCCTTGCGCGCAAGATTTGCGGTTTGCTTGCGCTTCCCCTTTTGATTGCCTGCGGAAACCCGTCGCAGCAATCGCAGCGACCGCAATCGCAAGCCCCGAGGACGCCGCCGGTGATCGACCCCTCACTGCTCACGGCCCAGATCAACAGCGCCCCGCTGTTTGAGTCCCAGCAGGGCTGGAGCGCCGGCTACGGCAAGGCCAAGGGTCACGGTCCCGGCGTGGTTGTTGGCCCTGGCGGGAACAACCCGAACGTCTTTGCGCAGCAGTTTGCCGCCAAGCCCGATGAAGCCTTCAAGGTCATCGCGCGCGCCGCCAGCGTGGACCGGCCGACGGCGATGGGACGCATCCAGGTTAACTGGACGGCTCCCGGCGGGAGGTTCATCGCGACGTCGATCAAGCGCCTCGAAGTAACGCCTGAGACCCAGACCTTCGAGCATGTTGTCCAGGCGCCAACCGGCACGACCAGCGGCACGCTGTATGTGGTTGCGGATGGCAATGACAGCGTGGTGCGCTACCTGGAAATGCGCCTGCTCGGCGAGGCCAGTAGGGCGGCGCAGGCGCCCACGCCGGCCCAAGCTTCGCCTGCGACGAGCGCCGAGCCCGCTCCCAGCGGCTTTCCCAAGCCACCCAAGCTGACCCCGCTTGACGGTCCCGGGCGCAGCCTGTCGATAGTCGAGAGCCAGTACTATTTCTACCAGGCGACGAAAGCGATGCAGCGAAGAGCGCGTGAACGCGGCATGGACTTCATCATGTACGTGATGCCCGACTACAACATTTCCCGCCTCATGCCCGCCATCAAGCAGTTGCGGGCAGAAGGCATCAAAGTGCTGGCCTACGAACCGCAATCGTCGTGGGCCTCCGGCGTCGATCCGGACTGGTACTGGCAAAAGGCCGATTCGCACTGGACAGAAGCGGCCGTGCGCCTGACGGCGGACGAAATCCTGGGTATGTGGAAAAGCCAGGCGGTGGCAAACAGGCCCTTCTCGCGGGAGTTGATGACCGCATACGGCAGCGGCTTTCCTGCGCCACCGGCGGCAGCCTCCCGCTAGTCGCCAATTCGACCAAAGGAGCCCTCGATGACATGTCACTGTAGCAAGAGCCCGATGCGCAGCTACCTTGCTTGCTTCGTTCTATCGTTGGCAGCTTCCGCCAGGGCCGATCCCGCTGTTGTTGCTCCAGCTTGCGGCGAATTCCTGCCGATGATCACAGACAGATGGATCGGCAGCCCGCACCGAAGAGTTCATTTCGTCCCCAAGGTCTGCAACAAGATAATGGTCGGTGGATCGCTCGAGACGATCCCTCCCGGAATCGGCGTGATCAGTGGAGGAGTTTCCGCCGATCTAACCAACACCTGCATCGACAAGGTGTGCGGAAGGCCACTGGCGCCGCTTACTCTCTATCGGGCCTATGTCGTCAAGGGCAAGGACACCAAGCTCGGGCTGGACTTCAGCACAGGAGGCCATACCGAAGACGCGACACATGGCCACCAGGTTCACCGCGCCGACCCGACGCGGTCGCTCGTCGGATTGGTAAGAACCAACGAAAACGGGCTGCTGAATGGGGGAAGTCGCTCCCTGATGATCCAGTCATGGTTCAATCGCGGACACACGGGACTTACGCAATTCATACAACAGACGGCAGACAAGCCTGGTGCCCGGACCTGCTCCCCGACGCTCGCTGCCATCCCTGATGCGTTTGTCGAGTTCCTTGTGTTCGGCATCAACGACACCTTCCGTCAAGGCTACACGGTCCCGAATGTGCACGTGGAGGGGACGGTGAGCAACGAAAATCCGACCGGCTCAGTGGACGTGGCGATCATGGTCGAGCGCACCATCGGGGATGTCGTGAAACCCCCAGCCGGTGCCAGCCATGTGTCGACGTTCCACAAGTCCGTACCAGAGGCTTGGGGTACGGTCAGCACGACCGCCGTCGGCGCCTGGGGTACGGAGGAGGGATACGTCAAGGCGACCCTTATGATGGCGGCGCCGGGCGGCGGCTGCGCGGTGATGCGATCCGGGCAGATTTTCACGTCACCACATCATTCATAGCTCCCTCGCGCGCGTTCTCGATACTGGTGGGGGCTGGATGCCCATGACCTATAATGCACGGATGGTTGCGCTCCTTCGGTTGGCGTTCGTTTGACGCCCGTGGTGCGGCCTAGGGGTTTCCAGTTTATCGAAGGCCAGAAGATCGCGACCGGCATTCAATCGTCGTTCAAATTTCTGCACGGAGAACAGAATTCATGTGGTCCAGAAACAGATTCCGAATTGCAGCGACCGCCATCGCGCTTTCAGCGAGTTCCTTATTCCTGGTCGCTTGCGGGGACAAGTCACCGCCACCAGCCTCGAGCACGGGATCGTCGCAGCCGGCGGTCGCGCCGCAGCCGGAAATCAATGCCGCCCTGCTCACTGCGCAGATCAACAGCGCGCCCCTGTTCGAGTCCCAGCAAACCTGGGGCGCGGGTTACCTCAAGGCCAGGGGCAATGGCCCGGGCGTCGTCGTCGGTCCGGGCGGAGACAATCCAAATGTCTTTGCCCAGCAGTTCCCGGCCAAACCGGGCGACCAGTTCAAAGTCGTTGCGCGCGCATCCAGCGTAGACAAACCCGCCGCCAAGGGTCGTTTCCAGATCAACTGGATTACCAGGGAGTCGAGCTTCATATCGGCCTCCATGAAGGCCTTCGACGTTGGTCCCGAAGAGAAGACCTTCGAGTTCCTCGCCGTCGCCCCGCCCGGCGCGGCGGCCGGAACCTTGTACGTCGTCCCCGACGGCACGGACAACGTTGTGCGCTACACCGAAATGCGCTTGCTCGGCAAGGAAGCGGTCGCCAAGGGAAACTGATGCCCATAGCCAATCGTGACGAGCGCCACTGAACAATGACCGCCGATCCGATCGCGGTGCGTGCCGATCACGTCTCAAAGATCTATCACCTGTGGAACTCGCCCAGGGACCGTCTGGTTCATCCTTTGAAACGCGTGGTGAACTCGATCCTGCCCGCGCGCCTGCGAGGTACCGATTCCGGCCAGCCGGGGTACAGGGAATTCCATGCCCTGAACGACGTCTCTTTTGAAATCAGGAAGGGGGAAAGTTGGGGCTTCGTCGGCGTCAACGGCAGCGGCAAGTCGACCCTGCTGAAGATCATTTCCGGCAACCTTCGTCCGTCGGCAGGCAGCGTGGAAGTCGACGGCAAGGTCGCAATCCTGGACTACGGCAGCGGGTTCAATGCCGACTTCACGGGCCGCGAGAACATCCTCCACAAGGGCGCGCTGCTTGGCCTCAGCCGGAAGCAGATCGATGAACGCCTGCAGGCGATCATCGACTTCGCCGAAGTCGGCGAGTTCATCGACCAACCGGTCAAGGCCTATTCTAGCGGCATGTCGGCGCGGCTCGGTTTCGCGATCATGGCGCACGTCGATGCCGAAATCATGATCACTGACGAGGCGCTTGCCGTGGGCGACGCCTTCTTCGTGCAAAAGTGCATGCGCCATATCCGGGCATTCCTGGATCGGGGCACCTTCCTGTTTGTCTCCCATTCGGTCAACGATGTCGTGGCGCTATGCCAGAAGGCCGTCTGGCTCGACCATGGCGGTGTGCGTGCGATCGGTTCAGCGAAGGAGGTCACGGAAGCCTACATCGCTTCAGCGTCGCTTCAGAACTCGCGGCGATTTCTGAGCAGTGGCGGCCTGCCCCCACCGCGCGCGGCCGCGCCAGCGTCGCAGCCGCCAGCCTGGAAACCTGCGGCGGCAGCGCTAACCGCGCTGGCGCAGCCAGAACTGAGCGTGCTGGCCAACTCCCGTGCGCCGCGGGTAACCAAGGATCCGCGCCTCGAATTCTTGAATCGCAGCCCATGGCGCAACGACATTCGAATCGACGACTTCGACCTCGACGCCCCCGGATTCGGCGTCGGCGGCGCGAAGATCGAAGATGTGGTTTTCGAGGACGAGGAAGGCGCGGCGCTGTCCTGGGTCATTGGCGCCGAAATGGTGCACCTGAAGGTCGACGTCCGCGCCGAGCGGGATCTCCAGTCGCCCATCGTCGGTTTTCAGGTCAAGGACCGGTTGGGCCAGACCCTTTTTGCCGACAACAGCTTCCTGATAACGCTGCACAAGCCCTTCGCGGTCAGCGCGGGACAACGCTACCGGGCGGATTTCTGGTTCCAGATGCCGCTACTGCCGCGCGGCGAGTACGTCATCCGCATCGCCACTGCGCACGGTTCGGAGGATGCCCACGCCATGATGCATTGCATCGACAGCGCGCTCATGTTCCGCTCCACTACGACGGGCGCCCGCCACGGCTTGGTCGGCGTTCCAATGCAGCAGATCAGCATCGAACTTGCCGATGAGTAGTCAATCGCAGCCGGTTCCGGAAAATGGTCCGCATGGTGCGGCAAGCGGCGCGCCCAGCGTATTCTTCGTTTCGCTGCCGAAAAGCGGGACAGTATTCACCTGGTATTCCCTGCAGGACATGACCGGGCTCAAGATGCCCGACTTCCATTTGCTCAAGGGATGGTTCGACTACAACCGCGGCCGCGACTTCTCCTGTCCGGACCTTTACGCGTGCGGCGACTACAACACTCAGTTGCTGATTCCGGAGGGCATGAAGAATTTCCTGCAGGGCTACATTTTCGGCGCCCACATGCAGGCCTCGTATCACAACATGCGCATCCTCAAGGAATCCGGCATCGAAAAGATCACGGTGCTGCTGCGGGATCCGCGCGACGCACTCGTTTCATGGGTGCATCATCTGCGCAAGCTGGGCGCCCCTGCACGCAACTACCACTCGAAGATCTACCACATTCCCCGCGCGTACTACGAATGGTCGCTGGAGGACCAGTTTCGCTACCAGATCCGCAGCTTCCTGCCGACCACGGTGAACTGGGTGGAGGGATGGCTCGACTATTACGCCTCGGCGGACAAGGAGATCGAGGTGCTCTTTGTGTACTACGACGAGCTGAAACGGGAACCCGTTCGCTATATCCGGCGCATCACGGATTTCCATGGCCTGGAGAATGTGGATTTTTCCAAGATCGTCGTGCCGGAAGAGGGGAAGATGCATTTCCGCAAGGGGCAACACGGTCAGTGGCGGGAGGACTTCTCGGCGGCCGACCAACTTCTGGTTGACGACCTGGTTCAGGATCGCATCTGGCGGGGCGTCGAAGCCGCCGCCGCGCAACATCCGGGTCTCGCCGCAGCGAATGGCAGTCTTGGATCCGGAGATGCGAAGAGGGCGGCTACCGAAGCGCTGCAGGCAGTCATCCAGTTTCCCAACCATCGCCCCGCCTATGAGTTGCTGCTCAAGGCCGTCGAGAGTTGCGGCATCTCCGCGGCACGGCTGCGCAGCCTGGTCGAGGCCGAATTGAAGCCGCGGAACACGGCCGAATCGTTCATTTACCGCTACGAACTGGTGGATGCCTGCGGAGCCCTCGTTTCTGGTCTCGAGCGCTCTGCCGGCGTGAATTGCGAAGAATCTCAAACGTGATCGCCGCGCAGGCAATGAATTCCCTCTCCTATCGAGACCCGCCGATCCCCGTCCAGGTGGCGCGCGCCGCGGCACGAACCCAGGATCGCATTCAGGATGGATGCTGACGCCCGCGTCGCCGCAACACGATGCGCCGACGCCCTCACCCTGGTAATCCCGACCTTCAATCGCGCCCAGCATCTGCGGCGTCTGCTGACTCACTACCATCAGGTCGGCTTGCAGACGCAGTTCCTGATTCTGGACTCCAGCCTGGCGGACACGGCGGCCGCCAACGTTACATTGGCTGCCTCGCTGGGCGCACGATTCCGGCATGTCGTATTTCCATCCTCGATGCCGGTCGCCACCAAGCTGTTCGAGGGCACGCGACTGGTGGAGACGCCCTATTGCGCCTTTTGTGCCGACGACGACCTGATCTTTCCCGAGGCGCTGTTGCATGCACTGGATTTCCTCGGGAGTCACACGGACTACGTCTGTTGCGACGGCATCTACCTCAATTTTTTCCCATCGAACGGAGAGATCAGCTTTCAGGTGGAGTACGGCAGCCGCGGCATCGAAGCGGGCCATCCGGGCGCCCGCGTGTTCCGCCTGTTCCAGCGCTACGAATCGATGTTCTACGCCGTCTTCCGCACGCCCGACCTGCGGGATCTGTTCTCCTGCGTGAAGAACATCCCGACCCTGCATTACCAGGAACTCTTTCAGGCAGCAGGAGCCGTGCTCATGGGCAAGACCCATCGCCTGCCAGAGTTCTACGCCGCACGCCAACACTGCGACGCCGCCGAACCCACGCGCGACAAGTGGCAGACCTTCTACTGGTTTGCCGACGACAACGTCGAGTTCCTCACCCACTATCAGGCTTACCGAGATCAGCTGTGGGATTTTATGAACGCGTCGGCGCCGAACCACGCATGGAGCGGCCGGCCTTCAATTCCGCGATGGACATGGCCCATGTCAACTTCTTCTCGGCGAATTGTCCGCCCGCCTATTTCCACTCCCGCCTGCAGCAGAATTGGCCGCAGGACGCGTTCCGCGACGTGAAGGACCTTGACAGTGTTTATGACGATTTGCGGCGCGAGCGGCGCTTGACCTGGGAGACTATTCTGCTTGGCTTGTTGCAGAAGTTCGCGCGCAATGTCGCGGACAAGGCAGGCCCGCTTGCCGGCAAGAGCCTCGCCCGGGAAAGCCGACTGCTGGCGCAAGAAGGCTTGGGCTGGGCCTGCAAGTTGCATCCCGACCTGTGGTGGATGGCGTCGGTGCCGCGGTTTCGATCGGCCTTCGTGGAGATCTGCCAATACCTTGGCGAGCCTGCCAAGCAAAGCGGCGGGGCCTGATCCGATGATTTTGCGAGAGCCTATCGAATGAAAGCCGTCATCCTCGCGGGAGGCCTGGGCACCCGCATCAGCGAAGAAACCGCCCTGAAGCCGAAACCGATGGTTGAAATCGGCGGCAAGCCAGTTCTCTGGCATATCATGAAGATCTATTCCGCCCACGGCGTGAATGAGTTCGTGATCTGCTGCGGCTTTCGCAGCTACGTCATCAAGGAATATTTCGCCAACTATTTCCTGCACATGTCCGATGTCACCTTCGACATGCTCGACAACCGAATGGAGGTTCATCAGCGCCATGCCGAGCCATGGCGGGTGACCCTGGTGGAAACCGGGGAGCGAACTCTCACCGGCGGTCGTCTGAAGCGTGTGGCGCCCTACATTGCGGGGGAGGAGGCTTTTTGCTTTACCTATGGGGACGGCGTCGCGGACATTGACGTGGCCGCGCAACTGGCCTTTCATCGAGCCCATGGCAAGCTGGCGACGGTCACCGCCGTGCAGCCACCCGGCCGCTACGGCGCACTGGACTTCGCCTCGGGCGACAGCGTCCGGGGCTTCATCGAAAAGCCGAAGGGCGAGGGCGGCTGGATCAACGGCGGCTTCTTCGTGCTGTCGCCGAAGGTGATCGACTACATCGACGGCGACGAAACAAGTTGGGAAGATACGCCGATGACGCGCATTGCCACGGCCGGCGAACTTGCAGCCTATCGTCACGTAGGTTTCTGGCATCCGATGGACACGCTGCGCGACAAAAATCACCTTGAGGATTTGTGGACCGAAGGTCGAGCGCCGTGGCGGGTATGGCCATAGGCGCCGCTTGGCAGGGCCGACGCGTCCTGCTCACCGGTCACACCGGCTTCAAGGGTTCGTGGCTGAGCCTCTGGCTCGCCGATCTGGGTGCCGAAGTGCACGGCCTCGCGCTTGATCCGCCGACACAGCCCAATTTGTTCACAGCGGCACAGGTCGGCAGCACGCTGGCCCGCGACAATCGCGCGGATATCCGAGACTTCACCGCGGTGCAAGACGTGTTTCGGGCGACCGAGCCGGAACTGGTGCTCCACCTTGCGGCGCAGGCGCTGGTTAGCGACGGCTACGATTCCCCGCTCGATACCTACGCGGTCAATGTGCTCGGCACGGCCCATGTGCTGGAGGCGGTTCGACACTGCGATTCGGTCCGCGCCGTGCTGGTGATAACCAGCGACAAGTGTTACGAGAACCGTGAGTGGCTGCATCCCTACCGCGAAACCGACCGCCTCGGCGGGCACGATCCCTACAGCAGCAGCAAGGCTTGCGCGGAACTTGTCGCCGCGGCGTATCGCGCGAGCTATTTTGCCCTGCCCGCCCGCGGGGTGCGCATGGCGTCGGCGCGGGCCGGCAACGTCATCGGCGGCGGCGACTGGGCCGCCAACCGGTTGATTCCCGATTGTGTCAGGGCGTTTCTTGATGGCGGACCTCTGCATCTGCGCTTTCCGCACGCCGTTCGTCCCTGGCAGCATGTCCTCGAACCGCTGGCCGGCTATGTCGCCCTCGCCGAACGGCTCCTCGGGCACGACGGTGCGCGCTTTGCGCACGCCTGGAATTTCGGGCCGGATGCCGGCGATGCGTGCGCGGTTGGAGAAGTGGCGCGCCAGGCATGTGGGCTGCTCGGTGTCGCCGTAAGTATGCCGGACGCGCAGCCGACGCGGCACGAGGCGGGACTGCTGCGGCTCGACTCGACGCTGGCCCGGGAACTGCTCGGCTGGCGTCCGCACTGGGCGCTCAAGCGCGCCGTCGCGGAAACTGCCGACTGGTACCGCCGCTGGGCGCAAGGGGACGACATGCTGGCATTCAGTCATGCGCAGATCGCGCGCTATCGATCCGATGCGGTGTCCGGAGTAGTCGCCGGTGGATGACCGGATCGCCGCGCGGGAACTGCCCCTGCCCGGACTCATGCGCCTGGAGCGGCGCTCGCTGGAAGATCCGCGCGGCTCCCTGCAGCGCCTCTACTGCGCCGATTTTCTTGCGCGCAAAGGCCTGGCCAAGCCGATTGCGCAGATCAACCTGACGCGCACGCTGCGGCGTGGAACGGTGCGTGGCATGCACTTCCAGTACCCGCCCCACGCGGAAACCAAGATCGTGACCTGCCTGCACGGGCGGGTCTTCGACGTGGCCGTGGACTTGCGACGGGGTTCGGCCACGTATTTGCAATGGCACGGTGAAGTCCTTGCGCCGGAACTCGGCAGCAGCCTGCTCATTCCGGAAGGCTGCGCCCATGGATTCCAGACGCTGAGCGACGACTGCGAGTTGCTCTATTTCCATACCGCGGCGTATTGCCCGGACGCCGAGAGCGGCCTACGGCCGAACGATCCCGGTCTTGGCATCCGCTGGCCGCTGGAGGTCTCGGAACTTTCCAGCCGCGATGCCGGCCATCCGTTGCTGACGGCGGATTTCCAAGGCATCGACGCATGAAGTGCCGGCACTGCCATCGGGAAGTACATGTACCGCTCGCGGACCTCGGAAGTTCGCCGCCGTCGAACGCCTATCTCAGCACCGAGGCCCTGCGTTCGCCGGAGAAGTGGTACCCGCTGCGCGTGCTGGTGTGCGCCAACTGCTGGCTTGCGCAAACCGAGGACCACGCCGGCCGGGACGAATTGTTCTCGGCGGATTACGCCTATTTCAGTTCCTATTCGTCGAGCTGGCTCGAACACTGCGAAGCTTTCGTGTCGGCCATGGTGAAGCGTTTTGCGCTGGACGCCGGCAGCCGCGTCGCGGAAATTGCTGCCAACGATGGCTATCTGCTGCAGTTCTTCCAAGCCAGGGAGATTCCCTGTTTCGGCGTGGAGCCTACCGCCAGCACGGCGCGGGTCGCGCGCGGCAAGGGCCTGCAGATCGTCGAAGAGTTCTTCGGTGCCCGACTGGCCTGCCAACTGGCCGCGAACGACTGCCAGTCGGACCTCATGGTCGCCAACAATGTGCTGGCCCATGTTCCTGACATCAATGATTTCGTTTCCGGTTTCCGCCTGCTGCTGAAACCCGGCGGCGTTGCCACTTTTGAGTTTCCGAGCCTGCACCGCCTGGTCACCGAATTGCAGTTCGACACGATCTACCATGAGCACTTCTCCTACCTTTCGCTTACCGCCACGAAGCGGATCTTCGAAGCGAACGGACTCGGAGTTTTCGATGTTGAAGAACTACCGACGCACGGTGGCAGCCTGCGCGTGTTCGCCCAGCGACTCGACAGCGGGTGTCACCCCGTCGGCGAGCGGGTGCGCGCACTGCTGGAACTCGAAGCCCGCGCCGGCATGTCGGGCAGCGCGTTCTACGCTGGTTTCGAGGAACAGGTGATTGACATCAAGCACCAGTTGCTGCGCTTCCTGTTGGGTGCACGTGGGCGCGGCGAACAGGTAGTGGCCTACGGGGCCGCAGCGAAGGGCAACACCTTGCTCAATTTCAGCGGTGTGCGCCCCGACCTGTTGCCTTACGTGATCGACCGCAATCCGGCGAAACAGGGCAAGCATCTGCCGGGCAGCCGCATCCCGGTGACAGCGGAAGCACGGCTGGCGATCGACCGGCCGCGGTGGATATTGATCCTGCCTTGGAACCTTCGCGATGAAGTGGCCGCGCAGCTCGACTACGCGCGGGCCTGGGGCGCGCGCTTCGTCACGGCTATCCCGCGCCTGGCTGAGTTCTGAATGGGCGCGATGAAGCGGGTACTGCTCAGCGGGGCATCGGGTTTTGTCGGACGGCAGGTGCTCCAGCCCTTGCTTGATCGCGGCTATGAGGTCCACGTCGCCAGCCGCCAGGCGCCGCATTCCGTGCCGAAGCCGGTCGTCGTGCACACAGCGGACCTGCTGGATTGCGCGACCCACAGACCGCTGCTGGAACGGATACGTCCCACCCATTTGCTGCATGCCGCGTGGTATGTGGAACACGGCAAGTACTGGAATGCGGTGGAAAATGCTCATTGGCTGAAGGCCACGCTGGCGCTGGTGGAGGCTTTCTGCCAGTCCGGCGGGGAACGGGTCGTCGGCGTCGGCAGTTGCGCCGAATATGATTGGCGTTACGGCGTGCTGATCGAGGACGCAACGCCGGAAACACCGGCGAGCCTGTATGGATCGGCCAAGCTGGCAGCCGGACGCCATGCTGCCGCGCTCGCCGAAGCTCAAGCTATCGGCTTTGCCTGGGCGCGCATCTTCTTCCCCTATGGACCGGGGGAAGCGGAGAGCAGGCTGATCCCGCATGTGATCACCCGTCTGTTGCGCGGCCAGCAGGCCCGCTGCACCCACGGCCGGCAGTTCCGCGATTTCCTCCACGTCGCCGATGTCGGCGATGTCCTCGCCGCGGTACTGGATTCGTCCTTGTGCGGGTCGGTCAATGTCGGCTCCGGAGTGCCCACAAGCATTGCGGATGTCGTAACGCGCATCGGCGCGATGCTGGAGCGGCCCGATCTGCTGGTGCTGGGGGCGGTTACCGAGCCGGAGAATTCGCCGCCAATGATCCTGGCATCCATCGACCGGCTGGTCCAGGCCGTGCACTGGGCGCCGAAACATTCCCTGGACCAGGGTTTGCGGCTGACAATCGATTGGTGGCGCGAGGCGCTCGCCTCAAGAACCATCGACAGGACATGAACACATGAAGATCGAAATCGACACAACGGCCAGGACACTGCATGTCAGCGAGGGCGGCGCCGAAGACCGCCGCTGCCCGTTGTATTCCCGCGAGGCCTTTGAACTGCTCTCGCGCCTGTGGCTGAAGGTCGGCTGGAATGAAAAATATCCCTATGCATTCACGTGGCTCGGTCGTCCCATCATCCAGTTGCCAGAGGACGTGCTGCGCATTCAGGAGGTGATCTACCGCGTCAAGCCCGATGTCATCGTGGAGACCGGCGTCGCGCATGGCGGCTCCCTGATCCTTTATGCCAGCTTGTGCATGGCGATGGGGCGCGGGCGCGTGGTAGGCATCGACATCGAGATCCGCCAGCACAACCGGCAAGCCATCGAGGCGCATGAATTGAGTCCCTTCATCTCCCTTATCGAAGGTAGCTCGGTAGCGCCCGGCGTGATCGCGCAGGCATCGAGCATGGTGAAGCCGGGCGAAAGCGTGTTGGTGATCCTCGATTCGAATCACACCTGCGCCCATGTCGCCGCGGAACTGGAAGCCTATGCCCCCTTGATCACGGCTGGCTCCTACATCGTGGCCACCGATGGCAGCATGGAGTTCCTCAATGACGTGCCGCGCGGCCATCCGGAGTGGGTGAGCGACAATCCGGCGGCGGCGGCAAGGGACTTCGCCGCCCGCCATCCCGAATTCGTGCTTGAGCAACCGGCCTGGCCGTTCAATGAAAGCGCCTTGCGCGAGAACATCACGCACTGGCCAAGCGCGTGGCTGAGGCGCTTGCGATAGCCGTGGCAATGAATCGAATCGGCTTGAGGCTTTGGCGGGCAGTTCGTGTCACCCCGCTGCAATGCGTCCGATGACCCGTTACCTGATCGTCGGCGGCGACAGCCTGATCGGCGCCCGGCTCGCGCGCATGCTCCAAGGGCAGGGGGAGGTCCTGGCCACCAGCAGGCGACCCGGACGTCCGCAGCAACCGTACCTCGACCTCGCCAGCGGGCAGACCGATGCGGCCTGCGCGGCGCGTGCCGATGTGGCCATTATCTGCGCGTCGATCACCAGCATCCAGGCCTGTCAGGCAGACCCGGCGGGCACCGCCCGGATCAACGTATATGAAACTTTGAGGCTGATCGAGGCCCTCGCAGGCTCTGGCTGCTTCGTTGTCTTCCCGTCAAGCAATGCGGTGTTTGACGGCCGGTCGCCATACCCTGCCGAAGATTCGCCCCCTTCACCAACGACCGAGTACGGGCGGCAGAAGTCCGCAGTCGAGTGTCGGATTCAGGCTCGCGAGGAGAGTGCTCAGCGCGTCGCACTGGTGCGCCTGTCGAAAGTAGTCTCGGCGGAAAGCGGTATGGCCGCGGAATTCATCCAGCGTCTCCGCCGCGGCTCGGCCTGCCCCGCTTTCGAGGATTTGCTGCTCTGTCCGGCTTCGTTGGACTACGTGTGCGCGGGGCTCGCCGCCGTCGCCGCCGCGAGGAAACCGGGCATCTTCCACCTCTCCGGCGCCGTGGAGATGTCCTACGCACGATTCGCGCTGCACCTCGCCGGGCGGCTCGGTGCCGACCCGAGCCTGGTGCGGCCCGGTAGCTCAGGCGCCGCGAATACCGGCGTATTGTTCCGTCCGGCCCATCCCGCCCTTGGCATGCGCGACACGCGCCAAATGCTGGGCCTTTCCCCAGAAACGCTCGACAGCCTGCTCGACGCTCTTGTGGCCGACGCGGACTGACATGGAAAATGCGTGCTTGCAGCATCTCTCCGGCCACTCGCATTCCGAAGGTGCGGCCGGTTGGCTTACCAACCGGATGTTCAGCAGGCCGGGAAACCAGATTAAATAGCGGAACAGCGTTGACATGTCGAATACACCATCGGCGGAACTCCTGAACGATTCACCCTGCTTCGAAAGTCAAGGTAGTTGGTCCGAGGGCTACGCACTGGCAAAGAATAGCGGGGCCGGGGTATCGGTTGGTCCGGGGACCGACAATCCGAACACCTTTGGGCAGCTGTTCCCGGTGGAAGCCGTGCGGCACTTCCGCCTGGTGGCGCGAGCGCGAGTACTTTTCAAGGACTCTGGGAAAGGCCAGTTCCAGGTCAACTGGACGGACCGGGATGGAAGATTCATCTCGACCTCGCAACAGCACTTCGATGTCACCGCTACTGAATCCCGCTACGAGTGTCGTGTCCAGGCGCCCGATGCGGCCGTAGCCGGCGTGATTTACGTTGCACCCGGCAGCGAGGACGATGTGCTGCAATATTTCGAGATGAGCTTGCATGCCGATTTCGCTGCAGCCGCGGCCGTGATCAGCGACCCGGTCCCTCGATTTCCGACAAACCTGCTGCACCTCTCCGATCCCGCGAACTGGTCACAGTTCGGCAACCTTTTCCGTGGCTACGACGACGAGCCGATATTCAAGGAAATGATCCGCAAGGTTGTCACGCATACCATGGTCACTTATGACGGACTGCTCGGTCTGCTCAGCATGGTGCGCTTTTGCGAAACCTGCGATGTTGCCGGCGACTATGTCGAAATTGGCTGCTGGCGCGGCGGATGCGCTGGGCTCATGGCCCTGGGCGCGCAGCGTTACGGCAAGGGCGGGAGGCAAATCCGGGTGTTCGATTCATTTCAGGGCCTGCCCCAACCGATCGCAGGCAAGGACTTCGACGGCCATCTTGAGCCGATGTTCGAACTGGACGCATCGAACTCCCGCGGGAAGCTGGATCCCATCAACCAGCTCGTTGCTGCGGAAGACGACGTTCGCGAGCTCCTGATCGATCAGATTGGCTATCCGCAGGACCGCCTGTCGATTCACAAGGGATGGTTTCAGGATACGATCCCCGCAGCCACGGCCTCGATCAAAGGAATCGCGATCCTGCGACTGGACGGCGACCTGTATGACTCCTACGTGGTTGCGCTGGAGCACCTGTTCCCCAAGGTGGTCAAAGGTGGCTTCGTGATCATCGACGACTGGGTGCTCGGCGGATGCCGTAAGGCCGTCGCCGAGTACTTCGCGCAGCAGGGCTTGAAACCTTATCTTTGGACGCTCGATGCAACTACCAGATGCTTTCAGCGCACGTGAGCGCGTCGACGAGGCGCAGGCGGTCCTCTTGAAACCGGGCCACAACCCGCGATGGCGCCGTTACCCAGTATCGCGGATTGGGCCGTGATGAAAGACTTCGATCCGCCCTACGCAAGTTCTCCGTGCCTGATCTGCGGGGAGTCCATGCTGCGGCCCGTGCCGGGATTCGCCGTGCTGCCGCGGGTCAGCTCCGACTGCCGCCCCTTTGCCGCTGGCGGCGAGTTGGCCGTCTGCGAAAATTGTGCGCTGGTCCAGAAGTTTCCCGACCCGCACTGGCTGGCGGAAATTGCCGCGATCTATGGCGACTATTCCGCCTACGGCCTGGCCGGCGGAGAAGAGCAACTGGTACTCGACCCGCGCTCGGGGATGCCGTGCAAGCGCAGCGAAGTGCTGATGCGCGCCTTGCAGGATAGCCGCGGCGCACTGGCCGGTATTGCGAGCGCGCTGGATGTCGGCTGCGGCCACGGTGTGACTCTGGCGGCCATGGCGAATGCGTTTCCCGATTGGGAGCTTTACGGATACGAACTCGACGGGAGCAAGCTGGAAGTGCTGCGCAGGATCAGGAAGTTCCGGCACTTGTACACCGGTGGGATTTCGACCATAGATCGCAGCTTCGGGTTCATCAGCATGATTCACTCCCTGGAGCATTTCGTTGACCCGCTGCAAACACTGCGCTCGCTCGGCAGGATCGCAACCCGCGAGGGACGCCTGTTCATCGAAGTTTGCAATGTCGAGGAGAATCCCTTCGATTTGCTGGTGGCCGATCACCTGACCCATTTCAGTCCGGCCACGCTGGCCCTTGCCGTCAACCGTGCGGGCTATGCCGTAGCCCGCGTGGCGACCGACTGGGTCAGGAAAGAGATCTCCCTGTTGGCCACCCGCGACGAAAGGATGGATGTCCCGGCGAGCCCGGCAGCGGCTGCGGGGAAGCGCACCTATCAAAATATCGCGGCTAGCGTCGCCTGGCTCGATACGCTGATCTCCAACGCCAGGGCCTGCGCCAGCCGCGCCAGTTCATTCGGAATTTTCGGTACGTCCATCGCGGGCACGTGGCTGGCCACGGCTCTTGACAGGCACGTGGAGTTCTTCGTAGACGAAGACCCGAATCGCGTCGGCAGGGAATACATGGGCAAGGCCGTGCTTGCTCCGCAAGACGTGCCAGGAGAATCGAGCATCTTTCTGGCGCTGGCACCGACCCTCGCGCAGGCGATCAAGGAACGGTTCTCCCACATGAATCTCGATCTGGTTCTGCCACCCGTGCTCCGGGCATAGCCATGCCTCAGTACCTTCAGGGCCCGTCGCGATGATGGGGAAACGGTTCCGGCAACAGCTCGCCGTGGCGGCGCAGAAATGATGCGGCCACGCGCCCCGCCGAACCGAAGCCGTAGTGGCTCGGCTTGAACAGGCTTCGAAAGTAATCCTGAAGTTCGGCATCGCCGGCCAGGCCGGCCGATAGCCCCCCGAGGCAGTCCAGCATCTCCTTGGTGAGATCGAGGATGTCCTGCGCGGAGTTTTCGACCGGCTCGACTTCTTCCTCGGCGTAAAGCGATGCGTAATGAAAGTTCGCGATGGGCGTGCCGAGTATCTCGTCGATTCTCAGGTAGCGGCCCAATCTGCGCGACCAAAGCAGTTTGGGGATCGATATGTCCCTGCGGCCAAACCAAAGCGTGGAAACCGGTATCAGGTTGGCCGAGGCGCAGGGCACGCCGAATACCGTTCCAACCAGCGCGATTCCGGATGTGTTGCCGAGGATGAACCTGGCCTGCGCGCAAAGGATGACATCGAGGCGTGCCGATTTCAATGGACTGTGCGCATAGTCGATGACGCCGTCCATCGGCGGCAATGCCTGCATGGTCGGGTCGCCGATGCGGATTACCCAGCCCCCACGGGTGACGATTTCCCCCATCGCCGCGAAGACATTTTCAATATGACCGTTTCGATGCGACTGGAGTTCCTCGTCGACGGGCGAGAACCCTGCTTCGCGCACATGAACGCAGACAAACCAAGCGTCCGCCGGCACCCCGAGACGCGCTCTCATTTCGCCGCCCCAGGCTTCATCCTCGCGGCTGAGCCGGAGGAGGGGCGGCCGGTCGCCCCATGCGGCGCAAATCCGATATGCCGCCTGCGCCTCACCGATGGCAAGGGCATAGTGATCGATGGCGTAGCGCATCAACCCCCACCGGCTCTGGCTGGCGATCAGAAAGCACGCCGCCCTGTTGCGTACGACGCGCAAATGCGGTTCCCAGTAAGCGAGCAGGTGCTCATTGGCAACCCGGCCCCGCGGCGCGAGGACCACCCATTTCCTTTCGGGAATGTGGCCCAGTGCCTGTTCCTTGAGCAGGCAGTCCGGCTCCAGTGCAAGGTGACCGATGCGTTCCGCAAACACCCTGACATGCCGATAACCCGCCAGATGCAGCAGCCCGGTCAGCGGAAGCATTAGCAAGCCAACGCCGAAGCCGAGCAATTTGAGCGCCGCTTTTCCGGTCAGCGTGACGAGACTCTTCTGCCGGATGCGCCGCCACTCGAAGGCGAGCCGGCGCAGATAGGTCTTGCGAATACCGCGGTCACTGAACCACAATGAAATCGCCATGGATGCCGTTGTTCTATGTCCGGGCTTGGCTACACGCTTCAGCGAAACACCGCACGGTCACCTCGGCCGGATGTCACGTCCGCTCCGAACCAGGTGCCGAGCATGGTCCCTCAGCCGGCTCGTGCCTGCTTGAACTCCTCCGCGCATGCCGCGCGGAGCCGCCCACGGCCACGCCGGCCGCCGCAAACATTTCAGGTACCACGGCATTGTCCCATGCTAACGTCGCGCCCGGCGGGAATCGGCGCTGACCTCACTCGCGAGCTCGCCGGGTGTGCGGCATCGGGCTAGACGATGACCCAGCTGCTGGGTGTGTTGGTGACGAAGGTATCGGCAACCAGGGTGGCGCCGTTCATGGTCCAGAGGGCCACGTCGCCATTGGCGCCGCGCCACAGGATGTCGCTGTTGCCGTCCGCGTTGTAGTCGCCCGAGGCGTCGGCGATCACCCAGCTCGCACTCTTGTTGCCGACCACGGTGCTGGCGAAGCCGCCGGCGCCGTCGTTGAGCCAGACCGCGACATCGCCATTGGTATCGCGCAGCAGCAGGTCGCTCTTGCTGTCGCCGTTGTAGTCGCCCGCGCCATCGACGATCACCCAGTTGCTCGGAGCATTGGTTACCAGTGTGTCCGCGACCACCGTGGTTTCGCTCATGGTCCAGATGGCAATGTCGCCATTGCTGTTGCGCCACAGGATGTCGCTGCGACCGTCCGCGTTGTAGTCCCCCGCGCCGTCGGCAATCACCCAGGTCGAGGCCTTGCTGCCCACCACCGCGCCAGGGAAGCCTCCCTGGCCGTCATTCACCCATACCGCCACGTCACCGTTGGTGTTGCGCAGCAGGATGTCGCTCCTGCCGTCCGCGTTGTAGTCGCCCTCGCCATCGACGATCACCCAGCTGCCAGGCGTGTTGTTCACCAGGGTGCTGGCCACAATGGCAGTTTCGTTCATGGTCCAGATGGAGACGTCGCCATTGCTGTCGCGCCACAGCACGTCGCTCTTGCCGTCGCCGTTGTAGTCGCCCAGTCCGGCGATCGTCCAGCTCGCTCCCCGGCTGCCGGCCACCGCACCGGGGAAGCCGCCGGCGCCGTCATTCACCCACACCGCCACGTCGCCGTTCACATTGCGCAGCAGGATGTCGCTCTGGTGATCGGCATTGACGTCGTGGGTCAGGCGCGGTGTGCCATTGCCCCCGGCAATCACCCAGCTGCTCGGGGTATTGTTCACCGCCGTGGCGGCAAGAATGCTCGCGCCGTTCATGGTCCAGAGGGCCACGTCGCCATTGGCGCCGCGCCACAGGATGTCGCTGTTGCCGTCCGCGTTGTAGTCGCCCGAGGCGTCGGCGATCACCCAGCTCGCACTCTTGGTGCCGACCACGGTACTGGCGAAGCGGCCGGCGCCGTCGTTGAGCCAGACCGCGACGTCACCG
>WBZP01001918.1_pt1 | contig 24665 bp, 17 predicted proteins | sample 5204301 | NCBI WGS metagenome assembly WBZP01 (sample SAMN12412401, study PRJNA552823) | activated sludge metagenome | isolation source: activated sludge from nitrification reactor of wastewater treatment plant... | place: USA: Pennsylvania | collected 2017 | reverse complement strand
GGTGCCGGGGACGAAGGCCATGAAGTCGCCAAGCGGCTCGGGGTAGTCGAGCAGCTTGCGCAGCTTCATGCCGATCCACGCCGGGTCGAGGACGCGCATGTCGAGCGAGAGCAGCTTGGTCAGGCCGTCGAGCGCGCGCGGGTAATTGCCGGAAAGCCACATCGAGTAGGGGCGGGTGACGCCGTCGGGCAGGGTGATTTCCTTGACGCCGAGGACGAAATCCTCGTCGGTGGCCGGGTTGAAGACGTCGACCGTCCAGGACAGCGTGCCGTCGGTGCCGGTCTTCGGTTCTTTCAGGCTGAACAGGGCGTCGAGCACCGGCGTCGGGCCTTCGGTCTTGAACGCACCGATCTGTTCGACGCGGAACTGGATCAGCCGCGCCATGGCGGAGACGACAGACGGCATGCGTTTGCGTTCGCCGTGCGGCGGGAAGGCCATGTCGAAGCCTTCGCCGTTCGGCGTCTTGGCCAGCGATTCGAGCTTGAGCGCCAGCCAGCCGTGGTCGTTGGCGCGCATGTCCATGGACAGCGTCTTGGCGACGGCGCCGAGTCCGCGCGGTTGCGCCGGCCCGTTGACCCAGGCCTCGAACGGCCAGGAGCGGCCGTCCTGATCAATCTGGCCGACAAAGAGGGCGAACTTGCCGTGCTCGTGCTCGATCATGTAGGTCCACGCCATATTGCCTTCCGGCATGTCCGGGCGGTCGGGCCAACGCAGGCTGGAGAGTACCGGGGCGGGCAGGTGCTTGATCGACAGGCGGCGGTTGGCGTCGCTGGTGACGAAGTCCTGCGGCGACTTGGCATCGGTCTCGGCGCGGGTAGCGCTTTTGCCAGATTCGACGGATAGCACCGAACCCAGCACGCTGTTCGGGCGGTAGGTCGCCAAGCCCTTGAGGCCGGCTTTCCAGGCGCTCATGTAGAGATCCTGGAAGTCCTCGTAGGGGTATTCGGCCGGGACGTTGACCGTCTTCGAGATCGAGGTGTCGATGTACGGGGCGACCGCGGCGACCATGTTCTTGTGCGCCTGGGCGGAGATTTCCAGCGCGGTGACGAAGTAGTCGGGCAGCTTCTCGACATCGCCGCCCATGTGCTTGTAAAGACGCCAGGCGTAGTCTTCGACGGCGTATTCCTTGAGCGTGCCGTCGACCATGCGCTTCTTGCGGCTATAGGTCCAGGAGAAGGGCGGCTCGATGCCGTTGCTGGCGTTGTCGGCGAAGGCCAGCGAGATGGTGCCGGTGGGGGCAATCGACAGCAGGTGCGAATTGCGCAGGCCGTTCTTGCGGATTTCACTCTTGACCTCGGCAGGAAGCCGCGAGGCAAAGTTTCCGCCGGTGAGATACAGTTCGGCGTTGAACAGCGGGAAAGCGCCGCGCTCCTTGGCCAGCTCGACCGAGGCGAGGTAGGCGGTATTGCGCATGTATTCGGAGATGCGCGCGCCCATGGCGGTGGCTTCCGGGCGGTCGTAGCGCATCCGCAGCATGCACAGGGCATCGCCCAGGCCGGTGTAGCCCAGACCGACGCGGCGCTTGTTGGCGGCCTCCTGGCGCTGGCGTTCGAGCGGCCAGGCGGTGACGTCAAGCACGTTGTCGAGCATGCGCGTCGATACCTTGACCACTTCGCCGAAGCCGGTGAAGTCGAACTCGGCGCGGTTGGTAAAGGGGTGCTTGACGAACAGCGTCAGGTTGATCGAACCGAGGCAGCAGCAACCGTAAGGTGGCAGCGGCTGTTCGGCACAGGGGTTGGTGGCTTCGATCTGTTCGCAGTAGTAGAGGTTGTTGTCCTTGTTCATGCGGTCGAGAAAGAGGATGCCCGGCTCGGCATGGTCGTAGGTGGACTTCATCACCTGATCCCACAGATCGCGGGCGCGAACCTTGCGATAGACCCACATGCCATCGTCACGCTGGTAGGCGCCGGAGATTTTCATGTCGGCATTCGGTTCGGCGCGGTGTTGAAGTTCAACCTCCTCGTCGGCCTCGACCGCCTGCATGAAGGGGTCGGTCACACCAATCGAAATGTTGAAGTTGGACAGGTCGCCATGGTCCTTGGCGTGGATGAACACTTCGACGTCGGGATGGTCGCAGCGGATGACGCCCATCTGCGCGCCGCGACGGGCGCCGGCGGATTCGACGGTTTCGCAGGAGCGGTCGAACACGCGCATGTACGAGACGGGGCCGGAAGCGCGCGATTGCGTGCCCTTGACCAGTGCGCCCTGCGGGCGGATCGACGAGAAGTCATAGCCGACGCCGCCGCCGCGACGCATGGTTTCTGCGGCTTCGGCGAGGGCGCTGTAGATACCCGGCTTGCCGTCAACCACTTCGACGATCGAGTCGCCGACCGGTTGCACGAAGCAGTTGATCAGCGTCGCTGCCAACGGCGTTCCGGCGGCCGAGTTGATGCGCCCGGCAGGAACGAAACCGTTCTCCTGCGCCCACAGGAAGCGTTCCTCCCAGCGGGTGCGAACCTTTTCGTCTTCAATGGCGGCCAGCGCGCAAGCGACACGGCGGCGCACGTCATGGACGTTGGTTTCGCTGCCCTTGGCGTATTTTTCGATGAGGACTTCAGCAGAGATTTCCTGCTCGGCCAGAGGAACGGTTCCCGGCGATTCGGCAATGGCGGTAAAACTGAGTTGCTGTGCATTCTGATTCATTTCTTTCCTCCTCCGTTATTGTGGCTGCGTTGCGGCGTCAAAGGCACAGGGGCCCCGTTTACACAAATCTGCTGCTGCCTTGTGCGACGGAAAACTGGCTGAAACTGGCGTATTGCACCGGCGATTATTTTCAGAATCAACTGTAAAACTACTACATACAGTATTGATAGGCAAGAAATTAACTAGATATAGTTATGGTGATCTGCGTGCAGCAGGCCAAAAAAGGCCGTGAATTCACCGAGCTGTGCGCTCTAAAAAATATTTTTGCTGCGTCGCACAAGGCGTGGCTGCTGGGGCGTTGATGGCCAGGGTGTACGGCGCTATTCGGCTTTGGCCTGCTTGATGCGCTCACGGTTGGCGTGGGCGATCAGCGTGGCGATCACGCATGAGGCAATACGCGTTTCGGCGGTATCGGCGCGGCTGGTCAGCACGATAGGCACCTTGGCGCCGAGCACGATGCCCGAGGTCAGCGCGTTGGCCAGATATTCCAGCTGCTTGGCCACCATGTTGCCCGATTCCAGATCGGGAACAACGAGAATCTCGGCACGCCCGGCCACGGCGGAAACGATGCCCTTGGTCCTTGCGGCGTCGATCGACACGGCGTTGTCAAAGGCCAGTGGTCCGTCGAGCAGGCCGCCGCGGATCTGGCCTCGGTCGGCCATCTTGCACAAGGCGGCGGCGTCGAGCGTGGATTGAATTTTCGCGCTGACGGTTTCGACGGCGGAGAGTATGGCGACCTTGGGTTCTGGGATGCCGATGATGTGTGCCAGGTCGATGGCGTTCTGGATGATGTCGACCTTTTCGTCGAGCGTCGGCGCAATGTTGATCGCCGCGTCGGTGATCAGGATCGGGCGAGGATAGGTCGGCACGTCCATCAGAAAGACATGGCTGATGCGCCGTTGAGTGCGCAGCCCCGAGCTGTGCGAGACCACTTCGGCCATCAATTCGTCGGTGTGCAGGCTACCCTTCATCAGTGCCTCGGCGTCGCCGTTGCGGATCAGCGTGACGGCCATGGCTGCGGCATCGTGGCTGTGCTTGACGTTGACGATGCGGTGTTGTTTGAGATCCAGGCCGTGTTCGGCAGCAATGGCGCGAATCTTTGCTTCGGGGCCGACCAGGATAGGGTCGATCAGATTGGCGTCGGCGGCCAGCAGCGCGCCCTTGAGCGATTCCAGATCGCAGGGATGCACCACCGCCATGTCGATCGGCGCCAGTCCGTCGGCCCGGGCGACCAGATGCTGCAGCCGCGCGTATTTGTCCGAGATGGTGATATGCGGCAGGTCAACGCGCTTGGTTTTGACCTTTTCCGCCGGGGCCAGGACCTCGGCCGTGCCGTGGACCACCTCCATGTTGTCCTGGTTGACACAGGCACAGTCGAAGACGATATGCCGGTTGTGGGCAAACATCTTCTTGACCGTCATGGTGACGGTAATCGTGTCGCCAAGGCTTACCGGTCGCGTGAAATGCAGCGCCTGATCGACCAGGATGGTGCCCGGTCCGGGGAACTGCGTTCCCAGCACGGTGGAGATCAGCGATGCGCTCCACATGCCGTGGGCGATGACTTCCCTGAACATGCCGCTGTTGGCGAATTCCTTGTCGCCGATCGCCGGATTCATGTCGCCGGACATGATGGCGAATAGTTTGATGTCTTCGGCGCGCAGGGTGCGAACCAGAACGGAACAGTCGCCGACATTTATTTCGTCGAAAGTCCGGCTTTCGAGAAAGTTTTGTTGGGTTTCTATGCGCATGATTTAGCCCGAACAAGAAAGTGGAGCGGTCGGCGGGGAGTGGCTGGCCAGGTGACCAAGTGACTGTGTGGCCAAACTTACCGCCATGATGCGGCCCTTGAGGCCATCATCATAACGCATACCAATCAGGCTGGGCAGCGCGCAGAACGTGTTATCGCGTTTTCCCGGCGTGTGAAGAGCGCTTGGAAAACGCCGCCGGGTCAGGTCTTCAGGATTTGATTGTAGGCGGCCAGCGCCTTGGCGACCTGGGGTGATAGCCGGGCCGGGTCGCCCAGCCCGAACTCGGCTTGCAGCGAGGATTTGTTGCTGTCGATGTAATGGATCACCCGATCCAGATTGCCCAGCCGGTTGGGAATGAAATTGTTGGCCGAATTGAGCAACTCGGCCGATCGGGCGAAATTCGCGCCGAACTCGTGAATGGCGTTGATCGCGCCACTCTTGTTGCTGGCCAGTGCGGCATCCAGCTGGCTGGCGTCCAGTGTGGCAAGCCGGGTATTCGGGTCGATGCTCAGACCGAGGTCGCGCATGCCGTGGAAACCGTCCTTGGCGCCGTTGAAGATGTTCTTGACGCTCTGGTCGAGTTCGTAAAGCGAGATCTCGGCGGCCTGCGTCCCGGCCAGCAGCCCGTTGCCTTTCACCGTCCCGTCAAAACGCGCGATCCAGGCGTTGTATTGCTCGGCAAAGGACTGCAACTGCGTCTTGATCGACTGGTTGTCCATCGCCGCGCTGACGCCATCCAGCGTTTGCCCTGCCTGTTGCAGGCCGGCCACCTCGGTTTTCATAACGCTCATTTCGGAAAACTGGGCTTTGTAGGTGACATCGTCGGTGTTGATGACGCTCATCATCCGGTAAGCCGATTCCGGGTCGAAAAGCGACCGATTGCGCCCGTTTGTCGAAAGGCCCGTCGTGCCGTTCGACAGGCCAAGTAACGATAACGGGTCGTTCGAGCTTCCCTGTGCGCCGGTCAATTGGCCCAGAAAATCGATATTGGAAGTTCCCTTGTTGCCGCTGAACACCGAACCGAGCAGGGTGTTGACCGATTGCGCCTGAAGCCCGGCAACCTGCAAGGCCAGCGACGACGAAAAATCTTCTTTGTCCTGAACGACGATGTGTCCCGAAGCCTTGGGGCTCGATTGGGGGCTACTGTCGCTCCCGATCGATTTGACGAGACTGAACAAACTGCTGGCGATTCCAAAAGGTGACATGGCAACTCCTGCTGAGTAGCTTCGGCGGCAAGATGCAAACCGGCAAACCGGTGATTCGGGTGCCGTTTGCTGAAGTGTTCGCAATATTCGAGCCAGTTTTGACCGGCGTCGCCCAAACCGCGCAACCACGGGCTTTTAAGCAGTGCGCGCGCAGCGCCGGAATGCTGTCGCGAGGCTGGGGAAAGGTCATTCGACGACCAAGCGGCAAATCTTGCCGTATGAAAGGCGCTGGGTCTCTGCGATCACCACGCCACCGCCGGCCGTGGTGCCCGCGACTTGTTGTGGCGAAATCGGGTCGAATTGCTTCGAATCGGGTGCAATTCCCCGTATTTGCGGCGTTTCGACGCATGGCACGGCAGTTGCAATACTCTCGGCGACAGCCCTGCTCCAGGGCTCCAAACGGTGCAGCGGAGATGTAATGAACGATAGATCAAACCCGGAAATGAGGGCCGGCAACGCCAGGCCAAAGACGGTGCTGAAGTACGCCGCGTGGTTGAAATTCAGCGGCGTCAGCGTCGATTTCTTCAATCGCGTCGTACGGCGCCTGATCTGGCCCAAGGCGGATCTGGTGATTCGACTGTGGCTGGCCGAAATCTTCTTTGTATCCGGCGTACTGAAGCTGACCGCCTGGCATACGGCGCTCGATCTGGCCACCAACGAATATGCGGTCAGCTGGATGAACCCGGTAAGCGCCGCGTACACCGGCGTCGGCATCGAAGTATTGGGCGGCGTTCTGCTCGCGATCGGGTTCATGACGCGCTACGCCGCCATCCCGATGCTGATCCTTTCACTGGTCATACAGTTCGCCTATCTGCCCTTCGACAACCAACTGTTTTGGGCCCTGCTGTTTGCTTGGTACGCGATTCAAGGCGCCGGCCCGCTTTCGATCGATAGTCTGCTCCGGCGCGGCCTGGCGGATAGCGCCTTGCCTCTCGTGCCGTCCATTGTGCGCGCCTCGGACCGGGTACGCGTTCATCTTGGCCCGATCATCTTGTCGGCGATGCGCCTTTGGCTCGCTTCAACGCTGCTGTTGGCGGTGTGGCCGGGTTTCCTGGACCAGAACCAACTGGCGGCAGCGGGAATGTGGCTGCCGCTGCAAACCGTCGCCTATATGCCGGTAAGCGTTGCCCTCGTCGGCGGCGTCTTGCTGCTGATGGGTTTCGCCACGCGTTACGTCAGCATGGCATTGATCCTCGCTCTGTTTGTCGGCACGATGATCGATCCGCGCCTGAACGATGCGGCTTATTTGTTGATGTTCTTCGTGATCTTCATCGTCCATGGTGCGGGAGCGATCTCGGTCGATCATATCGTCGCGCGGCTGTTCGAGAAATTCCTGCCACATCTTCATCTTTCGGCCGAATCGCTGGCCGCGTTGCCGCGCGTCGTCATCGTCGGCGCGGGCTTTGGCGGCATCAGTTGCGCAGCGGGACTGCGTGGCAACGCTGCTTCGGTTACCGTGATCGATCAGGCCAATTACCATCTGTTTCAACCGCTGTTGTATCAAGTCGCCACCGCGGCGCTTTCGCCGGGAGACATTGCCGCGCCGGTGCGCCCCCTGTTTCGCGACTCCTTCAGTACGCGGGTATTGCTTGGCAAGGTCAGCAGCATCGATACAGAAAAGCAAGTTGTGTCCACCGGTGAAAAGGAAATACCGTATGACTATCTGGTGCTGGCGACTGGTGCCGCGCACAGCTATTTCGGCAAGGACCAGTGGGCGCCCTATGCGCCGGGCCTGAAACGGATCGAGGATGCCACGGACATCCGGCGCCGGATCCTCACCGCTTTTGAGCGCGCTGAAGCCGCCGAAGACAGTGTGGCACGCGAATCGTTGCTGACCTTTCTGATCGTTGGCGGCGGGCCGACGGGCGTCGAACTCGCCGGAGCAATCGCCGAACTGGCCCGTTTCGGGATGGAAAAGGAATTCCGCAATTTTGACCCGGCCCATGCGCGCGTGATCCTCGTGCAATCTGCGCCGCGACTGCTGCCTGCGTTCCCGGAAAAGCTGGCCGCCATTGCGCAACGCTCGCTCGAACAACTGGGTGTTGACGTGAGAATCGGTAGCCGTGTCGAACACATCGATGCTGATGGTGTAACGGTTAGCGGCGAACGCATTCCTGCCAAGACCGTTTTGTGGGCGGCGGGCGTCACCGCCTCGCCAGCGGCGAAATGGTTGCAAGTCGAAGCGGACAATGCCGGCCGCGTGATAGTCGGGCCCGATCTGAGCGTGCCGGGTCTGCCCAATGTCTATGCCATTGGCGACACCGCTGCCAGCAATGCGTGGAATGGGCAGGGCGTTCCAGGATTGGCGCCTGCGGCCAAGCAAGGCGGTGCCTATGTCGCGCGACACATTCGCGCGAGGATCGCCGGCAAGACAACGCCGCCACCCTTTGCCTACCGCCACCTCGGCAGCCTCGCCACCATTGGCCGAAAAGCTGCGGTCGCCGATTTTGGCTTCTTGCGGCTATGGGGTGCCCCGGCGTGGTGGTTGTGGGGCTTCGTCCATGTCGGCTTCCTGGTCGGATTGCGCAATCGTCTGAGCACCATGGTCAATTGGTTCTGGACCTACCTGACCTTTGGCGGCGGCATTCGCCTGATTACCGGCAGCGATACGCTGCCCGTGGCGGAAAAGGCGGTGAAGCCGTCGGCGTGACGGAACGGCGACAACGCAGCTGCTATTAGCTTTGGCCCCGTGCCGAATGCGGCAGGGCGGTTATAGGGAAAATCTCCTCGGTCATTGGTCTTCCGTTCAGTGCAAAGCAGAATCCGTTGATAGAACGACCCTTCATACGGTTTCATTGGAAGATTCGACGACTTGCTGGCCGTTCAGGAAGCGCTGATTCGGTGCGAACCGATCTTTCATCGACCGGAGCACGGCATAACGCGCGCGGAATTGGAATCCATGATCGCGGATGACTTCTGGGAAACCGGTGCCTCAGGTAGACGGTACAGCCGGCACTTCGTCATCGATGCCGTGCTGACGCGCTACGCTGAGAGGCGGTCGTACCATTCGGGTCGAACTGAGGAATGGAACGGAGAAGACTTCCATTTCCAAATGGTCGCCCCCGGCCTCTATTTACTGACATATACCCGACGTCACGGCGAGCGGGTGTCCAGACGGCCGACGCTGTGGCGCGCCGAGAGCGATCGTTGAGTCGCGGTATGTCATCAGGCAACGCTCGTTGAATAGGTGTTTTCTCTGGTCCCGGACAGCAAGCATACTGAGTGTTCGCGCGCGGATCCAAAAATGGCCGTCACCGCAGCTATGCGTGCTGCATCGGCCATGGCGGATGAAACTTGTGACGAATTAAAAGACCGGACACCACGTCGCGCCGCAAAGGACGTCAATGGCGTGGCGCCGGTCGACTTACAGGCGTAGCGTCGATGCGAGATCATTGGCCGCCGTCGAATAGCTTGGAATCAAAACCGTCACGGAAGCTTTGCGTAGCTTCTTGCACAGTTATGTAGCCATTCGTGCCGGCCATTCTGTTGTGCATCTTCCGTAAGGCTCCGCTAGGGTTAAGGAGTATTGGTGTGGCCGCCGGCATAACCATTGAAGTCAAAAGCGGCAGGGAAGGCTTTCATGACGTCCTTCATGGTCGCCTGGCCCTTTTTATCAGCGGCCATCTTGTCGAACACCTTCGATTGGTAGGCGAGGTACTCGTCCTTCTCGATCATGCCGTTCTTGTTGGTGTCCATCATTTTCATCATGTCGTCGGATTTGTCGGCAAAGGCAGGGGTGGCAACCATGCCGCCGGCCAGGGCCATGGAAAGTGCGAGGATTGAAGCAAATTTACTTCTGTTCATGGTGATTCTCCTTAAAGTAGTGAAGTGGTTGCCAGTCGGCTGACTGGTTGTTTGTCGGGTAGGGTGCCTTGTCCGCAACTCTTATCCGATGTGGTTACTTTAGGCCTTCGACATGGCCTTGAATATTCGTACGGCTACTTAATCGGCATGCGTTGACTACGTACACGTGTCGGCACGACGGCGGCTAGACCAGCTCTTCGTCCATCACGATGCCGGCGCGCAGCGCAAGGCTAACAAGTTCGGCGACCGAACCGGCCTGCATCTTCTGCATCACACGTGCCCGATGAGCCTCCACCGTCCTCGGGCTGAGGTCGAGATCACGCGCGATCTGTTTGTTCGACTGGCCCGCGACGATTTGCTTCAGCACAGCCAGTTCGCGTGACGTGATCTGCGCTACGCGCGCGGCCATGTCGCCGCTAAGCGCCTGCGTCCAGCCGCTGACAGGCGGCCGGTTGATCGTCGAATTCACTGCGTCGAGCAGATCTTGGTCGTTGAACGGCTTCTCGACAAAGTCGCTGGCGCCCGCCTTCAGTGCGCGCACCGCCAGCTTGACGTCGCCATGCGCGCTGATGACGATAGCCGGCAGGTGGCAACCGCGTTCGCGCAGGGCCTCGATTAGATCGATCCCACTCATCATCGGCATGCGCAAATCGGTGATCAGGCACCCGCTGTCTAGTTCGTCGGCTCCAGACAGTGCGGCGCTCGCATTCTCGAACTCGACCACCTTCATGCCGACAGACTGAAACAGCAATCGCAGCGCATCGCGCACGCTTGGTTCGTCGTCGACGACGTAGACGACCGGCGTTCTTGCGGGCGTCTCAAGCATCCCGGAACTCCTTGAGGGTGAAAGTGAATGTCGCACCACGGCCAGGCTCGGCGGCGCCATGCAGTTGGCCGTCGTGATCCTCGATGATCGATCGACACAACGCCAACCCGATACCGATGCCGTCCGGCTTGCTGGTGTAGAACGGATCGAATATTTTTGCCAGCTCGGCTGGAGCGAAACCGGGCCCCGAATCGATGACCGCGAACGCAACGCCATCGGGCGGGGCGCTGACACTTTTCAGGGTAATGTGCCTAGTCGCCGACCCGGCCTCGCCGATGGCTTCGGCAGCGTTACGCACAAGATTTAGCAAGACCTGCTGAATTTGCACCGGGTCGACAAGAACCTTGCAACCGTTAGCGCACAGATCGGTACGCAATTCGACGCCATGCTGGCGGACCTCCGGTTCGGCGAGTTGGGCGACTTCGCTGACCAGAAGGTCCGCCACCTGTGGCACGCGCTCGGACTTCCTGTCTTGGACGAAGCCGCGAATCCGCCGGACGATTTCCGATCCGCGACGCGCTTCGCGTTCGGCGCCATCAATGGCCTCGCGGGCCGGACCGATGGCGCCTGAGCCAGCCGACAGGAAGCGCCTTGCCGCTTGCGCATAGCTGGTGATCGCGGTCAGCGGCTGGGAGATCTCGTGGGCGAACGCGATCGCCATTTCGTCCATCGACTGCACGCGATTGGTGTGCGCGATCTGCTGCAGTCGCAAGCGGGAGAGCTCCGCAGCCCGGCGCGATTCGGTAATGTCGGCGACGACGGCCATGATTCTCGCCGGCTGTCCTTCGGAGCCGGCTAAACGGCGAGGTGCCACCGATGCCAGCATGGTTCCTTCGCCCGCGCGCTCCAGCGCGACCTCGATCTGGACGTCGTGCCCGCGTTCGGTATCGCAAAACGCTTGCTCAAGACGAAGACGATCCGCAGTGGCAACCAACTGAGTGAAGGGGCGACCAATCAGGTCTTGGCGTTGCCAGCCTGACAGCGCGCAGAAGCGATCTGAAACGAAGGCAAGGCGGCGCATACCGTCGAGTGTAATGACCCCTTCCCGCATCTGCTCGATCAGCATTCGGTGTGCTAGTTCGCTTTCCTCGACGCGTTGTGCCGATGCAGAGCGTTCGCGAGCGGCCGCCGCGAGCAACAGCGCCGTGACAGTGGCGACCATGAGAAAGAGGCTCAAGGAATACAGCGCCTCGATCTGATTGCTGATGATGAACGGGCCACTGGCGCGCCAGGCCGCCCAGGTGGCGAAGATAGCTGTCAGCAGCATCACGTCGGACGTCTCGCGGGGACCGAAGCGCAATGCGGCCCACAGAACGACGACGAACACGGCATAGAGAAGCGCCGACGCCGGACCGCTTGGAGTCGCCGTGAAGGCAGCGGCGTTGAGCAGCACGGCCGCCAGTAGCAGCAGATAGAACTCGGCAGATGGCTTCAGAAGCGGTCTTTCGGCCGTCCATGAAAGAATGACCGGCGCCACCAGCAGCACGCCAAGGCCGTGTCCCAGCAGGCCAACGAGAACGGTTTGCGCATTCGGTGCAGGCATTGGCCCGGCGCCGTCCATGACCGCAGTCAACAACATCCGAGGAATCATACAAAGCATGGTCGCGGGCAGGACGCCGGCAATGACAAAGGCAGTCACATCCTTGATGCGCCTCAGCCGCGGGTCGAATCTGGCGATACGCGTAAGCAGGTACCAAGCGACCAGCGCTTCGCCGACGGCGCCAGTGGCCAGTAGTAAGGCGTGGCCGGTCGGCAAGCCGGTATTCAGGCCGACGAGAAAATCGCTAAAAAAAATCGCCAGTGAAACCGAAGGGCCAAACAGCAGCATGGTGGCTACGGAAAGGCCTGCGGCCGGCCAGATACCAGCGACTCCATTGCCGATCGGAAAGACGGCAAAGGCAAGCATGCCAGCGCCATAATACGCAGCTGCCGTAAGAAGATGTACCAGCAAGCGGGTGGGCAACGCCAGCGAAATGGATGGATTGTAGTAGCCGGCGCCCAGTTGTACGGACTGCTCACTCATCGCGGCCTGTTCCGTGTGCGAAGGTTGTGGCCGAGTCGCCCGAGCGCGCGTGGTGCGCGGAAAGCACGCCGCAACTCGGCAAATTGCAACGCTTGCCGCTACGCGCGACGGAGCACCACAATTGGCGAAGAACCGGAATCAAAATCATCAAAATTCGGCGATGCGACATTGGCTAACTCTCGGTGGCAATATGGGTCAATGAAGAGCATTGAAAGGTTCAGATCGGGTTGGATACCAATCAATCGGCGTCCTTGCCTGCGCCGGCGCCATCGGCAAGCCGGCCCGCTTAGGGTTGTTCAAGCAGTGCCGCATGCCCGTCCGGGTCGCGGATCATCAGGCCAGTCCGTTGCGGGTTGCTGCCAAAGCGAATCGTTCCTGGAGAGATGTGATCGTAATGCTGCTGCCGGGCGGCGCTTTCAGCAGCATTGACGTCGGCCCGCATGTTGATATGCCAGCTCCAAAGATCGTTGCTATGCGTATCGACGGGTGCGGGTCTTCCCGTGCGCGGCGCAATGTATTCGAGCAGTTCGACGCCGGGCCCGGAGGCGGCACGAAGTGCGGTGATGCGCAGACGCGCGCCGAAGACGTTGTTCAGGCGTTCCTGCTCGACGCCGTAGTTTTCGCTGTTGCCCGCGACGCGCAAGCCGAGGGTATCGCGGTAGTAACGCAGGCTGGCATCGGTATTGGCGACGACGATGGCGGTGTGGTCGATGCCGAGGAACAGCTGGTCGGTTTTGCGCTGCCATTTGGCGTCGCCTCTGCCGGCGGGGAAGTGCAGCACTTCAAGGGCATGTCCGTCGGGATCGCGGAAATAGAAAGCCGAAATGCCTCCTGCATTGGGGTTCCATTGCGGCAGCAGTTGCGGGCCGGTTGAGGCGTGTTGCACCTGATGCTCGCGCAACCAGGCGTAGGCTCGGCCCATATCCGAGACGATAATCGCGACATGCTGAAACCAGCCGTCGTTGCTTTTCGAATCGACCGGAACGGGGCGGCCGGGCGGGGCGATAAATTGCTCGAGTTGCAGGGTTTCGTCGCCGAGCCTTAGCTTGACGATGCGGATGCGCGCGCCGAATACGCCGTAGAGATGTTCGTAATCGTCGCCGCTAACCTCGCTGTCGGAAACCGGTTCAAAGTTCAACACGTCGCGATAGAACGCCAGGCTGCGGTTCATGTCGCTGACCGTCATCGCGATGGAATCGACAGCGTGGATGATCGGCTCGCTGGCCGCAGCCAGCCCGGTGTAGAGCAGAACCGCGATGGCCAAGGCGGCACGCAATTGGATCTTTAGAAAAGCCTTCATGTTGTTGCCTCCATTGGATCGGGCATCGAATCATATGGTGAGGGCATCGCAGGATGCGCTGGCATGGCCGGCCAATTGTTCGGCCAGATGTCTTGAAACGCGCAGGCTCCAGGCGTAAATCGTCAATGATGGATTGACGCGGCTGGAACGCGGCAGGATGCTGCCATCGACGACGTAAAGCGATTTGAGCCCATGCACCTGTCCCTGTGCATCCACAACCGAGCTGGCCGGATCGTTGCCGGTCGTCAGCGTGCCGCTGACGTGCGCCGTCCCTCCCAAGCCGATGCGCTCCGAGAAGGCTAGCAGTCCGCTGCGTGCAAGGCTGTTGCGGAAGCGTCGAACCAATTGCTCATGCTCCAGCACCGAAGCCGGAGTGCGCGCGGCGTCGTAATCCAGGATCGGCGGTTCTCGGTCGGATGCGGCCAATACGCGATTCTCGGGGTGCGCGCCGTCCTCGGTTTGCAGAAAGAAGCCGTAGGCGCGGGCGCCAATCTGACGGGCCAGGAAGCGAGGTACGGCCTTGGGGATGAGCGTGCTGATCAGTTCGCCATCGAAGCCCAGTGGCTGCACGCTGCTATGCGGCAAACCCGGGTCGAGAAAGAGCGTTGTCTTGCGAATCAGATCGGTCTTTTTCGTAAGCGAGATAGCGACCATCGCCGTCAGCAAATGCAGTTTGAGATGGCGGCCGACGCTGGCATAGCACGGGAGCAGCGCCGTCAATCCCTGGTTTTCGATGAACTGCTGGAGAAGTCGGGGCGAATGCAGGGCGCCGGCCGCCAGGAGCACCGAACGACCGTGGCATGTCGTGCCATCCGTGAGTTGCACGCCGCAAATGCGTGCAGGGTCACGCCCTTCCGCGACCAGCTTGGTGACAGCGACGCCGGTCATCACCTGGAGATTTGGCAATGCGCGGACCGGCGACAGGAATGCCGTTTCGGCGTCCCCTTTAAGATTTCCCGGCGAGGCAAATCCGTCGAAATGCCGCGCCTCGGCGTCATTATCCAGAATGGATTTGGACAACCCGAGCGGCAATGGTTCGCTTACCCAGTTCGGCGTGTGCTTCGCCAGACGGGAGACGATCGCCTGCAGATCGGGTTCGCAGGCAAAGTGGCGCACGCCAAGCATTGCCTCGGCCTGCTCGTAGTACGGCGCCAGGTCATCGTAATCGATAGGCCAGGCCGGGCACCGATGCGCCGGGTCTGCCGCGAATTCATGACGCCCGTAACGCAACAGTGCCGCACCGTACCATTTGGTCTTGCCGCCGAGGTTGAAATACTCTTCGGGCCTGATTTGGTGTCCGTGGCCGTCCAGCCAGTCTTCCCGGCTCTTGAAGCTTCCGTCATGTACGACTTTCTGGACGTCGAGCGTGCTGGCATCGCGCGGCAGGACTTGCCCTTTTTCGATGAGCGCGACACGCAGGCCGGCGCGCGCCAGATTGTAAGCTGCGGCACAGCCACCTGCGCCGGAACCGACGATGATTGCGTCGTAAGGATCGTGGATTTGCGGAGTATTCATCGTATGCTTTCTGACTAAGGCAAGGGAGGAACATAGCCGCAATGTATGCAGCGCTGGGTTCTTGAATGGAGCAATTTGGCGCAGCCCGCTTCATGACCGCAGCGTGGCCGCACATACCAGGCTGCAGCGCATTGCATGCCGAAGACCGGTGCCGTGAGATATATCCAGAAGCCGGTCCAAACGTCTGCTGGCCAGGCCGAGGCAAAGCTTCGCGCGGGGTTCATGCTCATGCCCGACAGCGGCGCTTCAAGCGCGATATAGACGGCGACCATCAAGCCCGCGCCGAGGCCGGTATATTTACCGTGACGTTGGGAGTTGGAGACCAGCAAGACCATGGCCATCAACAACGCCGAAATGGCGAACTCGGCGATGAAGGCGAGCAACGCGCCTTGCGGACCGGGGACGGTGGTCACGTAACTTACCGGCGCTTCGGTAAAGGCGCCTTGGCATACAGCCATGACCAGCAATACACCCAGCGTGCCGCCGATGAATTGCGCGGCGATGTACATTGCGGCGTCGCAGCGGGCAATCTTCTTCAAGCGCAAGAAAGTCAGCGTCACTGCCGGATTCATGTGCGCGCCTGAACGTTGGCCCCATGGCGAATAGATCAGGGCAATGGCCGTCAGCCCCATCGCCATGCCGATCATGACGCGTCGCGCATCGGCATTGTCAAACGCGTGGCGCAGCGGTGAGCCGGGATATTCGAACAAGGTGGTGAATATCCCGGCCGACACCATGAAACTCCCCAGCGCCCAGCCTTCGATGAGATATTCCGGCCAGTGCTGGCGCAGTGCGGACCTGATTTCCGCCATCTCAACCTCCAGTCTCGAATCCGGGGTAGAGACACATGCCGCCGTCAACAAACAGGCTGATGCCATGTACGTAATCGGCGTAATCGGATGCCAGCCAGACCACCGCGCGCCCGATTTCGTCGGCTTCGCCGATGCGTTTGTAGGGAATCAGTTTCAGCAGTTCGTTGTACGCTTCCTGGGTTCCCCAGGCTTCCATGTTGATTGGCGTCCGGATGGCGCCCGGGCAAATGCTGTTCACCCGGATGCGATAGGGCGCGACTTCTTGCGCCAGGCTTTTCATCATCAACATCACGCCACCCTTGGAGGCCGCATAGTTGACGTGGCCGCCCCAGGGAATCACTTCATGCACCGAGCTGATGCACAACACCTTGCCCGCCGCGCAGGACACCGCCGGATTGACGCCCCGACGCTTGAATTCGCGTACCGCTTCGCGGGCGCACAAGAACTGGCCGGTCAGATTGACGCCGATGACCTTGTTCCATTGCGCCAGCGTCAGGTCTTCGAATGCCGCATCTTGTTGCAGGCCGGCGTTGTTGACCAGAACGTCGATGGTGCCGAAATGATCCAGCATGCGGCTGAACATCGCCTTGACCTGCGCTTCGTCGGATACGTCGGCGCGAATCGCTTCGGCACGCACGCCGAGGTGCCGAATTTCTTCACAGGCATGCTGCGCCTTGTCTTCGTCGGCCACGTAGTTGATGACGACGTCCGCGCCGGCTTGGCCCAGCGCCATGGCGATGGCCAGGCCGATGCCCGAGCTGGCGCCGGTGACCAAGGCCTTTTGACCCAGCAGCATTTGTTGCGGCGGAACCTGCGGCATCACTGGTTTCGGCAGATAAGAGGGATGTACTAAGGTATCCATGGTTTTCTTCCTTGGGTTGGTTAGGAGGTAAAGGGTTGGCCGAACAATCAGTGCGTGCTGGCGTGCCTTGGTTGCAACAATTTGGCGACCAGTCCGGTCCAGCCGGTTTGATGCGTTGCACCGACACCGCGGCCGTTGTCGCCGTGAAAGTATTCGTAAAACAGGACATGGTCGCGGAAGTGCGGGTCATCCTGCATTTGCGGGTGATGTGAATACACCGGGCGCTTTCCATCCTGGTCCTTGAGAAATATCCGGGTCAGGCGGCGGGCGACTTCATCGGCGGCTTCGTTGATCGATACGAAATTGCCCGAACCCGTCGGACACTCGATGCGGAAATCGTCGCCGTAATAGTGGTGAAACTTCTGCATCGACTCGATCAGCAAATAGTTCACCGGGAACCAGATCGGGCCGCGCCAGTTCGAGTTGCCGCCGAATAGTCCGGAATTAGATTCGGCCGGCAGATAGTTCACCGACAAATCACTGCCGTTCACATTGAATACATAGGCATTGCGGTCGTGATACTTTGAAATGGCGCGGATCCCGTAGTCGGACAGAAACTCGGTCTCGTCGAGCATGCGTTTCAACAAGCGCTTCATGCGACGGCCGCGCAGTAGCGACAACAGCCGCCGTTGACCTTCGCCTTTCTCGTTCCAGTGGGATACCAACGCAGCGAGTTCGGGGCGGTAGTCGAGAAACCATTCCAGACGGCGCTTGAATTCAGGCACCTTGTCGAGCAGGTCGGGCTCCAGCGTCTCGACGGCGAACAGCGGTATCAGGCCGACCATCGAGCGCACTTTGAGCGGCACCATGCGGTCGTCGGGAAGGTGCAGAACGTCATAAAAGAATTCATCCTCTTCGTTCCACAAGCCGTTCTCCGCATCGCCAAAATTGTTCATCGCTTCGGCAATGCTCAGGAAGTGCTCGAAAAACTTGGTGGCGATGTCCTCATAGACGTGGTTATGCTGCGCCAGCTCAAGCGCGATGCGCATCAGGTTGAGCGCATACATGGCCATCCAGCTCGTGCCGTCAGCCTGGTCGATATGGCCTCCGGTTGGCAAGGGTGCGCTGCGATCGAAGACGCCGATGTTGTCGAGGCCGAGAAAGCCCCCCTGAAAGACATTGCGTCCTTCGGCATCCTTGCGATTCACCCACCAGGTAAAGTTCAGCATCAGTTTATGGAATACGCTTTCGAGAAACGCCAAGTCGCCCGTTTGGCAGCCGCGTTGCTTACGATCCATCTGAAAAACGCGCCATGTCGCCCAAGCGTGCACCGGCGGGTTGACGTCGCCGAACGCCCATTCGTAGGCTGGTATCTGGCCGTTGGGGTGCATGTACCACTCGCGCGTCAGCAGCACGAGCTGCTCTTTGGCAAACTCCGCATCAATGATGGCCAGCGACAGGGTGTGGAAGGCCAGATCCCAGGCGGCATACCACGGGTATTCCCATTTGTCGGGCATCGATATGATGTCCGCGTTGTTCAGGTGCTGCCAATCGCGATTGCGGCCATGCTTGCGTTGCGCAGGCGGTGGCAATTGCGCCGGATCGCCTTTGATCCAGTCGCGAACGTCGAAGTGGAAAAACTGCTTGCTCCAGATCATTCCGGCAAAGGCCTGGCGCTGAACCAGGCGGGCATCTGCATCGACGATGTCCTTTTGAATGTCGGCATAGAACGCATCGGCCTCATGCAGGCGTTCGGCGAACAGCGCATCGAATTTGGCAAACGGGTCCGGCAAAGCGTTCTTGCTGAGTCGTAATTCAAGCGTAGCCGAGCCGTTCGCCGGAACGTTCAAGTAGTAGCGGGCCGCTGCCTTGGTGCCTTGCCGGGCGGGATTGACGGCAGCGTCACGCGAATTCACGACATACTCGTGAAATGCGTCCTTGAAGTAGCCGGGAGTATCGACTCTGTACAAGCGCTGAACATTGGTTTCATTCTCGGTAAACAACCATTCGCATGGCCCATCGGCGTAGCAGTGGTAGGTGCCCACAACGGGGTCTTCGATGCTGACGTGATTGTCGCGCAGTTGCATCTGCGGTTTCGGCTGGTCCTGCTTCCAGCTCCAGGTATTGCGAAAGAAGAGTTGTGGCAATGCCTGCAATTCGGCGGCTTCCGGGCCACGATTGTGAATCGTTACGCGCATCAAGATATCTTCGGGTTCGGCCTGCGCGTATTCGACGAATACGTCGAAATAACGGTTGCCGTTGAAGGCGCCGGTATCGATCAGTTCGTATTCGGGCGCGTCCTTGCCGCGCCGCTGGTTTTCATGCAGCAGATCGGCGTAAGGAAATTCGCATTGCGGATATTTGTAGAGCATTTTCAGATACGAATGCGTCGGTGTGGCATCGAGGTAGTAATACAACTCCTTGACGTCTTCGCCGTGATTGCCCTCCTCGTTGGTGAGGCCGAAAAGGCGTTCCTTGAGTATCGGGTCGCGCCCGTTCCAGAGGGCCAGCGACAGGCATAGATGTTGTTGGTGGTCGGAAAACCCCATGAGCCCATCTTCACCCCAGCGGTAAGCGCGGCTGCGGGCGTGATCGTGGGGAAGATAATTCCAGGCATCCCCTTGCGGGCTGTAGTCTTCGCGTACCGTGCCCCACTGTCTTTCGCTCAGATATGGCCCCCAAAGTTTCCAGGCGGGCTCCTTCGGTGAGCACTGCGCGAGGCGTTGGCGTTCAACGGGAATTCGTTGCTGCGCATTCAGTGTTTCTTCGGTGACATCGGCTTTCATCGGTTTTACTCCAGGTCGTAGAATTTCAACCACACGCCAGACTGGCGCTCGGCCGCCGCTGAGCATCATTGGTAACGGCGTCTTTTCTGTGGCGTGACTCCTGTCTGATTTTCGGCTTGAGCCCTGCGACTCGTTCTTGTCTACGCTGCGCAGGTCTTGCGTTTAGTAATAGCAATGCGTGTGCCAGTCCGAATGAAATCGTCGATTTCCCCACGGATACAGGGACGCCGCAGACATGGGGTGTGCCGAAATATGCCGTAGAAACCAGCGCTGGCCACCACCTGAGACGGCTCCGCAATATTTGGCGGTGCTGTTGGTCGGATTTGAAGCGAAAAAAGACTTCGACGCGCGCCACATGAGTTGACGACATGCGCCAGCCAGTTATTGCTCCGAGCAGCCCGGAGTCTCGGGGAAAGCCGTTAGCGAATAAAGCGAACTTGTTGGCTCTTACGGTTTCGATAGCGCCAGCAGACCGGCGATGAAGCCGGATTCGCCGATGAGCTCAAGGCCATTCTGGCGGAGAGTACGCAGCAGTTCGGCGCCTTGCGGGTCAACATAACGCAATCCGGAAAGATTCACGCGCACCGCTCCCTGTGCCTGAGCACCCGCAATGACGGAGCGTACTTCATCCAGCCACGGGCTGAGCAGCTTTCCTTCGAGATGGATCGTCGTGATCTGAACGGCGGGGGTCTGCGTAATTCGTAACATGAGAAAGCCTTTGTGCGAAGTTCAGGATTGCGCCCCATGAAAGGCATGAAGGCACTAGAGCACCGAGCAAATCCCGTACCAGTTGGCGCATCAAAGGCGAGACTCTACGCATCGCTCCAAAATCGGGCCTCGTCGCCTGGCGGCTCGGGAACACATCCGGAAGGGCCTTGCGTCCGCCGCAATAAGAGGCGGAAATCCGCGATGGACGACGGCGGCGTGAACCAGGTCAGTGCTCGCCGCTGCGTGCGATTCCGAGCTTCTTCATGCGGTGTCGCAGCGTACCGGGTTTAAGGCCCAGCAGACTTGCGGCGCCCCGACTGCCCTCGATCACCCAATTGGTTTCGCGCAACATGGCGACGATGTGTTCGCGCTGCACCGAATCGAGATCGTCGCCATTGGTCTTGACGTGTATGCCTTGTGGCACGCCGGTGTCGGGTGTCTGGGTCGTCGTGACCGTAGAATGAGCGCTGGGCTTCGGCAGCACGTCGGTGTCGATTTGCAATGAACGACCGCTGCTCAGAATGAGCGCCCGCTCGATGATATTTTCAAGCTCGCGAATATTGCCTGGCCACGCATACTGCATGAGCCGTTGCAAGGAATCGGCATCGATGGTGTCGACATGGCGACCGATGCGTGGCGCATATTTTTGCACGAAGAAATGCGTCAGCAGCGGGATGTCGTCCTTGCGCTCGCGTAGCGGCGGCAATTCGACCGGAAATACGTTGATCCGGTAGTAGAGGTCGGAGCGAAAAATGCCCTCGCCGATGCTCTTTGCCAGATCGCGGTTCGTCGCGGCAATGACGCGAACGTCGGTCTTGATGGTCTGACTGCCACCGATACGCTCGAACTCGCGTTCCTGCAGGACGCGCAGGAGTTTGACCTGCACGTCCAACGGGACTTCGCCGATTTCGTCGAGAAAGATGGTTCCGCAATGCGCCAGTTCGAATCGACCAAGGCGCCGCTGGATCGCCCCGCTGAACGCTCCCTTTTCGTGGCCGAACAATTCGCTTTCGACCAGGCTGGCGGGCAATGCCGCGCAGTTGATCTTGATGAACGGCTTGTCGGCGCGATTGCTGGCGGAATGGATGGCGCGGGCAATCAATTCCTTTCCGGTGCCGGTTTCTCCAGTGATCATGACCGACGAGTCGGTAGCGGCGACGCGCTGCACACGATCCAGCACCTTGAGCAAGCCACCGCTGGCGCCGATGATCTCCTCGAAGTTGTGGACCGACTTGAGTTCTTCCTGCAAGTAGACGTTCTGCGCCTTGAGCCTGGCTTGTTCCTGCTCAAGCAAGACGCGTTCGGTAATGTCGACGAACATCGTTCGCGTGTAGTTGCCATCCGGCGCGGGGTTGGACCACCACTGAATCCAGATCGGCTTGCCGTTGTCGTGGCGGCGCAGTTCCAGCACGACGCCGCCGGTGTCGGTGCCCTTGCCGATGGACTCGAACGCCTCGCGCACGCGGCGTTGCGCATCCGGGGTGTTGGGCACCAGGTCTTTGCCGATCATGTGAGGAACTTCTTCGGGCCTGACCCCCAGGATATTCAGCGCCGCTCGATTGGCCCGAATGAAGCGCGAATCGAGCGTTTCATGCACGTAAGCGATGGGTGCCTCCTCAAACAAATCGCGCAGGCGCACTTCCTGATCGCGCAATTCGGCATCCATGCGAAGGCGATCGAGTTCCGAGGCGGCGCGCCCGGCAAAGATATGGAACAGGTCCAGACGCCGCTGTTCGTAAGGCAGGGGTGACTCATCCAGAGCGCAGAGGTGCCCCAGGATGCGACCGTCGCGCGCCAGCAGCGGAACGCCAAAGTAGCTCTCAATGCCGGGTTCGGTTTCCGGATATTTTTCCTGCAGACCGGAGGGATAAAAGCAGAAGCCCCCGTCAAACACCTCCTGGCATGGCGTACCGGGCAAATCGTATTCGATGTTGGGAACGATCTTGCCACCCGACCAGAAGGCCAGCGTGCGGATTCTCTGCGGTGGCGTGAACTCGGAAATGAATGCGTGGTTGGTGCCGATTGCTTTGGCCAGGTATTCCACCAGGGTACGAAAATAATCGTCGCCCGTGGAACTCGCCGTGCCCTCGATAATGACGCGCAGGAATTCCAGATCGGCCGCGGTCATGGCCGAGTTGCTTGTCGCCGGTGCGGAAATGGGTGGCATGATAAGTTGACCGTTTGTTCACTTTCATCTGAGCGGCGCAGATTGCAGATACTGATCGAGGCTTACCCATTGGTCGCATCCGGCCCTGATTCCTTACGGTTGTTTGCCATGGATCGCGAAACAATGCGGCGACGATATTAGCATGATGCTTGACGTGGGCAACAGGCAGGCTGCCGGCTGTTCACATCGGACGGCTTGCGGCAGCCAGAGGCTGCTTATTCTGGTTCTTGAACCAGAATCGTTCCAGCGCCAGGCTACCGTTGCCGAAGAGGGCAATGGTCACCAGCATGAAGCCCCACAGCACGTGTTGCGCCAGTGCCGCTTCCGACCCTTCGGCCAACAACACGTAGGCATAGGAAATCACGGCCATGAGGTTGACGGCGGATAGACCAAGCGCTCCGATACGGCCGCCCAGGCCGAGCACCAGCAAGACCGGAAAGAACAACTCGCCGAAGGTGCCGACGACGGCCGCCAATTCCGGCGGCAAGACAGGGACATGATATTCGTCGCGGAACAAGGAAAGCGTGGTTTGCCAACTGCTGAACTTGAGCCAGCCGGACTTCAGGAACTGCCAACTGACATACCAGCGGGTCATCAGCAGAAATAGGGGCTGCAGGGCATCCAGGGCTTGCGCCAACAGGTTGTGCAGTTTGGTGATCGTTGTCGTGTTCATTGAAGTCTCCTGAGTGTGGTGTAGCGGCTTAGTCATTCCCGCCAAGGTGAAAATCGGTGATTGTTTCGAGCGACAAGAGTTGTTGCAAGTTACTGCCCAGATCGAAATCGGCGTAGTTGGCGGCAACGGCATCTGTCGCCGTGCCGAGTGCAACTTTTCGCACAAACTGCTGCAACAAGGCAAAACTGGCCGGGGGCAATTCGCGCAGTTCGATATGATCGTGACGCCGAATCAGCAGGATTCTGCTGTCGCCGGCATCCAGGCGAATCTCGGCTTCGTCGGTCGAAGCGGTCTTTGCACCGGCTTGATTGGCTTTCCAGATCGCCAACAGGGGATAGGGCGATGCGATCAGGCGCAATTCGGGGCGAAGCGCAAAGACCAGCCGCCCATGATCGTCGGGAGCAACGTTGCCGAGCCTGGCGGGATCGAGCGGCTTGCTGTCGGCGGAAGTCAAAACCTCCTGGTAGGCCCACTCGAGAGCCGCCACATCGGCGAAGTATTCGTAGTCCGTTCCGGCCAGCTCTTTCTTCAGGAAGCCGGGGTAATGCTGCCCGAGGTATTGCAGATCCCCACAGCGCGACGGAAACCGCAGTTGATACTCTTGTGCGTTTTGCTGGAACCAGTCCGCATCGCCCAGGCGCTCGATGACCGGATAGGTCGCCTGCAACGTAGCGTGGAATCCGATCCGGTTGTTGTTGCGATAAATCTGCATGCGCTGACCGGCGGGAATACCCTGGTTGCGCAGCAGCTCCACCATGCCGCCCGCCTGCCCCGAGAGCACGGCGTCACAAAACGCGCGTTGCGTTTCACGCAGCGAGTGCACAACGTTGCTCCAAAACACGATCCGCTTTGTGGGCTTCGGCGACCAGCACATCCAGCGCGGGAATGTCGTTGTCCCACTCGATCAAGGTGGGTACGGCGCCAAAACAGTGCAAGGCATAGGCATAGAGCTCCCATACGGCAGCGCATACCGGCGCGGAGTGAGTATCGATGAGAATCTCCCGGTCGCCATAGCGATTGATCGAATGCCCGGCGAGATGCAATTCCTGCACTGCCTGGGCTGGGAGCATGGACAGGAAGTGGTAGGCGTCGAAACCATGGTTGCGGGCATTGACGTAGATGTTGTTCACATCGACCAGCAATCCACACCCGGATTTTTCCGACAGCGCCGCGAGAAATTCCCACTCGGGCATTTGATCGCCTTCAAATTCAAGATAACTTGAAATATTCTCGATCAGGATTTGCCGGCCAAGAAGATTTTGTACTTGATCGACGCGCTGGATCATATGGGTCAGCGCCTCCTGCGTATTGGGCAGGGGTAACAAGTCATTCAGAAATCGGCCATCCACGGAGGCCCACGACAGGTGTTCGGATACCAGCATGGGCTCGCTCCAATCGACCAATCGCTTGAGTTTGCGCAGATGCTCCGCGTCAAGGGGGTCGGTGGAACCCAGCGACAGGCCGACGCCGTGCAGACTCAAAGGGTAGAGTTCACGCGCCTTTGCCAGACTTTCGATCTGCGCGCCGCCGTCGGAAAAGTAGTTCTCGCTGTGCGCTTCGAGCCAGGCGACGGGCGGACGCTCAAGCACGATCTGCTCGTGATGCTGCGTCCGGAGACCGATCCCCGCGTGCGCGGGAATCGGTCCCTTCGCG
>WBZP01001916.1_pt1 | contig 24675 bp, 24 predicted proteins | sample 5204301 | NCBI WGS metagenome assembly WBZP01 (sample SAMN12412401, study PRJNA552823) | activated sludge metagenome | isolation source: activated sludge from nitrification reactor of wastewater treatment plant... | place: USA: Pennsylvania | collected 2017 | reverse complement strand
CGAGCCACGGTCGCGGCGGTTTCCTTGCGGTCTCCTCCGCGACCTCCCCTTCGAGTCGCCGTGAGGCGCCTCTCCGGTTGTGCCTCCCGGCCCCTTGCGGCGCCGTTCGGTGTGACTCAGTCGCTGAGGAGCAGTAAAGCGACGGCGCAAACCCGATGCAAGCGCCCGCCGGCGATCACCCCGCACTTTGCGGATAACCCGCCGGTAGGCCGCTAGCGTGCGCAAGGGCACACTCACCAACTCTTGGTAGGCGTAGGGTCGGTTCATGGTCCTACGTGCCCTCTCGATCCTGCTCACCTTCTCGCTCCTCGCCGCCACCCAGGTAGCGACCGCCGTCGCCGCCACGACCGCCGAACCGGACCCGACTCAGGTCGCCACCGCGATGGCCGAGGGCACGTCGACCGCCGTCACCGGGGCCTCATGGGTGACGCGACCGCCCCTGAACGCGCCGTCGGCGGTCTCCGATGTCGCGACCCTCGGCCTGCCGAACGCCGGGTCCCGGTTCGCGGTCCTGTCGACGGGGTCGGCCGACGCGCTGCTCAGCGGTCCGCAGACCTACAGCGCGAGCGTCAACAACGGTGGTGACGCCCGCGCCGGCGGGAGCGACCGCGACGCGATCGTCCTCAAGGTCGACATCAAGGTGCCCCAGGGCGCCAACTGCATGAGCTTCGCCTTCCGCTTCGCGTCGGACGAGTACCCCGAGTACGTCGGCAAGAGCTTCAACGACGGGTTCATCGCGGAGCTCGACAGCAACAGCTGGACGACCAGCGGGACGACGATCAGCGCACCGGGGAACTTCGCCTTCGACCCCACCGGCGCCGTCGTCAGCGTCAACGCCACAGGAGCGACGACCGTCAAGGCAGAAGAGGCCGCCGGCACGATCTACGACGGTGGCACTCCGATCCTGTACGCAGCCACCCCGGTGACGCCGGGCGACCACTCGCTCTACCTCTCGCTGTTCGACGTAGGTGACGCCAGCCTCGACTCGGCCGTCCTGCTCGACAATCTCGTCGTCGGCACCGCGGCTGCGGGCGCGTGCAAGGGTGGCGCCACGATCGCGCCGCCGCCGACCGCCGCTCCGGCCCCGACGCAGCCCGCGGCGACCAAGCCCGCGATCTTCGGGCCGGCCGGCATCGTCACGGCGCCCTCGAACAAGAAGTGCATCTCTCGCCGCAACTTCCGGATCCGCATCAAGAAGCGCGCCGGACTGACCTACATCGCCGCCTTCGTCTGGGTCAACGGCAAGCGCGTAGCCACCCGGCGCGGCTCACGGATCACGGCGCCGATCGACCTTCGTGGCCTGCCGAAGGGCAAGTACACGGTCAAGATCCGCGTCGTGACCTCGACCGGCCAGGTCATCAACGGCACGCGTCGCTATCGCACCTGCACCAAGAAGGCGAAGACGCCGGGGCGCCGACCGCTCTGAGGAGCGGCGGCGAAGACCTAGGCGTGGTCGTCGCCGGGCTGCTCGGCGCTGTGGACCTCGTCGGCCTCGCCGCTCTCCCCCGTCGCGAGCTGCGCCTCGGCGTCCTCGACCGACTCGTGGCGGAGCGGGTGTGCGCCCGGCACGTTCGGGTCGGCGATGCGGTCGATCAGCTCCTGCTCGGCCTGCTCGAAGCCCTCCGACACTCCGCCGCCCGCCTCCTCGACCGCCGCGAAGGCGGGGTCATGCTGCCGTTCCTCGTCGTCTGGAGCCATGCGCTTGCAGCTACCCGCGCCCGGTTCCGGAGAAACCTCCCGAAACGGGAAAGCCCCTGCAAACGCAAGGGCTTTCCGAAGACTGCGGGACTAGGACTCGAACCTAGAATACCTCGTCCAGAGCGAGGCGTGTTGCCATTACACCATCCCGCAAGGGCCGGTCCACCTTAGCAATCGGCAGCTCAGCGCCTACCTGCATCGCTGGTCATCAGAACGCGCGATATGCGCGTTCTCATGACCACCGACGCCCCAGCAAGCGGCGTCTCAGCCGCGCGCGGGCGTCACGAGCTGCTGCATGATCGCCTCTTCGAGCCCCGGGTCGAGCACGAGCAGGACCTCGTCGCCGGCGCGGATCTCGCTGTCGCCCTTCGGGACGAACCCGTGCCCGTCACGCAGCAGCGAGATGATCAGCGAGCCCTCGGGCAGGTCGACCTCGGCGACGGTCCTCCCCGCCACCGGCGACTCGGGGCCGATCTCGACCTCGATGATCTCGAGCTGCTCGTCGCGCAGGTCGAGCAGGTGCACGAGGCCGTAATCCGGCACCTCGTGCTCGATCAGCCGCAGGATCAGGTCGGTCGCGCTGACCGCCGGTGCGATCCCGAGCAGCTCGAACCAGTCCCGGTTTCGCGGGTTGTTGATCCGCGCGATGATCCGCGAGCAGAGGTACTTCTCCTTCGCGACCTGGCAGATCAGGAGGTTGTCCTCGTCGTCGCCGGTCACAGCGATCACGAGGTCGGCGCGTTGGATCCCAGCCCGCTCGAGCACCCACAGCTCCGTCGCGTCGCCGTACTGGACGGCGTGCTCGAGCTCCTGCTCGACCGTGAGATACCAGTCGCGGTCGGACTCGAGCAGCGTCACCTCGTTGCCCTTGTCGATCAGCTCACGTGCGAGGTTCCAGCCGACCTTGCCGGCCCCGGCGATGATCACGTACATCAGATGTCGCTCCCGATCGCGCCGCTCAGCATCTCGATCGCGAGCTGCGTCGGGCACACCGTCTCGAGCCCCTGCTCGCTGTACCACTTGGCGCGGGCCGGATCCATGACCCGGACGACCACGCGATCGATCTCGTAACGCCGCTGCGCGATCTGCGAGATCGTGAGGTTCGTGTTGTCGCCCGACGTTGCGGCGATGAAGATGTCGGCCTCGTCGATGCCGGCCTCGGTCAGGGCGTCGACCTCGAGCGCGTGGCCGACGGTGAAGCGACCGCCGGCCTCCTCCCAGCTGGCCTGGAAGCCGAGCTCGAGCCGCTCATGCGAGAGCGGATCCTCGTCGAGCACCGAGACGGTGTGGCCGGCGGCGAGCGCCTGCCGCGCAACAGCGGAGCCGACGCGTCCTGCGCCGACGATCAAGATGAACACGCGCGCACTCTATCCCTCGGGCCGGGTGACCGGTTCGCCGAGCGACGCGGCCACCTCTTCACTGCGAGCCTGCGTCTCGGCAGTAACCGGCGCCGTCAGCAGCACCTGGCACGGCGCCTTGGCGACCACGTACTTCGTCGTCTCGCCGACGAAGCGGTCGCGCGGGCCGCCGGCGCCACCGAGGATCGCTCCGCCGCGGATCCGCGACGGCTCCTCGGCCGCCATCACGATCGCCTCGACCCCGCGACGCCGGGCCTCGTCGACGACAACCGCCCCGGCCTTGCGGCCGCGGACGGTCGCGGTCGCGACCTCGACCCCCTGGTACTCCTCGCCGACCGCCTTGGCGCGGCGCAGCGCGGCCTTCGCCCGCTCGAGCTGCTCATCGGGCAACCGGGCATCGATCGGCAACGACATCGGCACCTCGAGCACGAAGAGCGCCTCGATCGTCGTCGGCTCGTCGGGAATCCGGCGGGCCTGCTCCTCGGCGGCGAACCGGCCGGCGGTCTGCATCATGTCGTCGTCGATCGCGGTTCCCGTGAGCGGCACGAGGATCGAGCCGTACTCGAACTTCCTGCGGTCGCGCTTGAGCGCCACCTCTGGAACGCTCACGCGCTTGAGGATCGGCTTGTCCTCCGACCAGCGGTAGAGCAGGTACAGGGCGACGCCGAACGCCATCCAGCCGAAGCCGACGTAACGCGCGCCCTCGTGCGTGATCACGACGGAGACCCAGCTGGCGAACGAGGCGACGACGCCGAAGACCGCGGGCAGAGGCACCCGGCCGCCGCGGAACCGGACCGAGAACGGAACCTCGTACAAGGGCCGGCGATCGGGCTCGCGGTAACGCATCGCGATGATCGACGCGTGGGCGATCGTGATCCCGATCAGCGCACCGAACGCGTAGATGCCGACGAGCAGGTCGATGTCCTGCGGCAGCGCCAAGGCGATCGAGATCACGGCGGCGATCGAGATCGCGACGTACGGCGTCGCCCGGGCCGGGTGCAGGCGACCGAGCGCCGAAGGAATCTGCCGGTTGCGCGATAGCGCATACGAGAGCCGCGAGAGCCCGAGCATCGCCGAGTTGGCGGCGGCGATCAGGGTCACGGAGCCGAACAGGCCGAACGCGTACATGAGGATGTCGCCGAAGGCGCCGCCGAACTCGGAGGCGATTCCGAGGAACGGGGCATCACGGTGCTCACCGGCGAGCGCCGACTCGCCGCCCTCGAACGGCAGCGCCATGACGGCGACGAGCGACGCGCCGACGTAGACCGTCACGAGCAGCGCGGTGACGCTCGCCGCGAGCCGCCTCAGCGCGCGGCCGTCGGTATCGACCTCGCCGGCGAGCGACGTCGCCGACTCGAGTCCCGTAAAGACGATCGTCGCGACTCCGAGCGCGAAGACGAGGCCGCTCCAGGTCGGCGTTGCGCCGAGATCGAGGTCCGCAGTCAGCACACCGCTGTCCCAGAAGGTCCCGAGCCCGACCGCGACGAGCAGCCCGAGCAGGACGACGTCCGCGAGCGCGATCCGCCGCATCCACGTGCCCCGGTCGGCACCGAAGCCGCGCAGGTTGCGGACCGCGACGTAGCCGATGATCGCCACCGTCGCGACCGCTTCCCATGTGCCGCTGCCGAGCGGCTCCCAGAACGCCTGCAGGTAGTTGGTCGCCGCCAGCGCCGTGACCGAGATCAGCAGCAGGTAATCGAGCAGCACCGCCCAGCCGGCGATGAACGAGACGAGCTCGTTGAACCCATAGCGGGCGAAGACCGTCGACCCGGCACGCGCCGGGTGACGCGTGACGCCTTCCAGGTAGGTCATTGCGGCGAGCCCGAAGAACAGGGCCGCGACGAGGAAGACGACCGGCGTCAAAGCCTTGGCGTAGTCGGCGACGACTCCCAATCCGAAGTAGAGCGAACTGGCGAGCGCCGTGTAGGTGACGGCGAAGACCGCCGGCGCACCAGCACGGCCGGGCTCTCGAGGCCCGCCGCTCACCGCGCCGGCCCCTTCAGCGCGAGCCAGAGCCGCGCCGCACCGGCAGCGACGAAGCACGGCCCGACGACCAGCCCATACGTGAGCTCGAACCCGGCGTCGGCGATCGTCCTGACGAGAATCGCGACGCCGATCAGCACGAGCACCGCCGAGAGCACGATCGTCACACCGCGGTGCGCTCCCCCGCTCATCACGAGCGCCCCATTCCGGCGACGGTCTGCCCGCGAGGCACGAGCTTCGGGTCCGGCTCGGATTGGATCAACACGCGGCACGGGCGCTCGGCGAGCACCGTCTCCAGCGTCTTGCCGAACAGCGACCCGCCGGCACCGCCGCGGCCAGGCAGCGGCATCACGATCGCACGGGCCTGCAGCTCGACGGCCTCCATCACGATCATCCTCCCCGCCTGCCCGGCACGGACCTTCTCGATGTGGCCTGTCACGCGTCTACCGGCCTGCAGCCGTGCCTGCTCGATCAGGCTCAGCGCCTCTGCCTCGGCCTCTGGCATCTCGCCGGTGATCGGAAGCGCCTGGGGCACGGTGATCCAGGCCACGACATGGATTCCCCGACGTCGCAGCGCCGCCATCCGCGCCGCCGCCGCGACCGCTCCGCGCGGATAGGGCTGGGTTCCGTCGAGCGCGAGCAGCACCGACTCGTACTCGGCCTCGTGATCGACGACCGGCTTCTCGACGAGCACCTTGACGGTCGTCGTCAGGTCGAGGCCCTGACGCCTGCGATAGACGGGATAGACGACGAGCCCGAGCGCCAGCCAGCCGAAGCCGGCGACCGCCACACCCATGTGCAGCAACGTGACGACGAGGAAGGCGAGCCCCGTCGCCAGCCCGCCGGCGACCGCGAACGCGGGCAGATGACGACCACCGCCGATCGGGATCCGGCCCGGCCCGCTGTACGGGCGCGGGAAGTCCGGCTTGGTGATCCGCATGCGGGCGACCGCGAGGTGCGCGATCGTGAACGACAGCATCGCGCCGAACGCGTACATGTTGCCGAGGAAGTCGGCCTGGCCCGGGATCACCGCGACACACGCGATCGCCGAGAAGATCACGATCCCCAGCACCGGGGTCCCGTACCTGGGGTGCAGCGTCCGCAGCCGGTCGGGCATCTGCCGGTGGATGCCCATCGAATAGACGAGCCGCGACACGCCGATGATCCCGGCGTTCGACGCGATCAGCAGGATCGTGGCGGCGAGGATGCCGACGTAGAACTCGAGCGGCGCCTGCATCACGCCGAGCCCGAACTCCTTGACCACCCCGAGCACCGGATCGCCGGCGAATCCGCCGTCCTCCTCGCCGAGGCCGAGCTTCGTGACGTACTGGCCACCCTGCTCGTACACCGGCAGCGCCGACAGCGCGACCGCGGGCAGCAACGCGTAGATCGCGAACACGGCGATCACGACCCGCTTGATCGCCGCCGGGATCGTCTCCGCCTCGTCCTTGGCCTCCTCGGCCATGTTCGAGATCGTCTCGATGCCGGTGTAGGCGATCATCCCGATCGGGATCGCGATCAGGAAGTCCTTCCACTCCGGCGCGATCCCCAGCTGGACGTTGGAGACGAGACGGTCGGGATCGAGGACGAGGAAGAGACCGAGCAGGACCATCAGCAGCTGGGTCAGGAAGTCGACGACCGCGAGCCCGATGTTGACCGCCGCCGACTCCTGCGCGCCGCGCACGTTCACGAACGCCAGCAGAGCGATCAGCCCGATCGAGAAGACTATGTCGCCCGGAGCCGACCGCAGCGCCTCGATCCCGACCACGCTGCCGAGGTAGTGCGGCACGAAGAACGCGCTGATCGCGATCGTGATGACGTAGTTGAGCATCTGTGCCCACGCCGCGAAGAACGACCAGTACTCGTTGAACGCGTGGCGCGCGAATGACGACGACCCTCCGGCCTCCGGATACATCGCCGTCGCCTCGGCGTACGTGGCTGCCGTCAGATAGAAGATGAAGCCGGTGATCAGGAAGACGACCGGCGTCAGCCCGAGCGCAAAGCCGGCGACGAGGCCGAGTGCGTAGTAGATCGACGAGCCGACGTTGCCGTAGGCGGTCGAGAACAGCGCGTTGACGCCGAGGACGCGCTGCAGTCCGTGGAGTCGACGCTGGGCCACCGCGGCGGCAGTTTACGCGTGAGCCGTGCGCGGTTCGCTCCGGACTCCCCGGCGCCCCGGCGCGTTGGTACCGCCTGGCACCACATACGGTGGCCAACCGGTACCAACGACCGTCTTGCCCCGGGCGCCCCGCCCCGTTGGTACCACCTGGCACCAGATACGGTGGCCAACCGGTACCAACGACGGTCGCGCCCCCACGGCCCACGGCCCACGGCCCGCGGCCCTGGTCGCGAGCGCGGGCTCCCGCGGGCGAAATCTACTGGCCGGGGACCCAGAGGCGGCCGGATGACTGCGCCGGGCCGGCGCCCTCACCCTCGGAAGGTGGCGCCGCCGGTGGCGGAGCATCGCCCGCTAGCTGCACGTACGCCATCTGCAGCTGACTCAGCGCCTCCTCGATCTGCGGCGCGTTCGGCCCGAGCTCGGAGGCGATCAGCGGCAGCAGCGCTCGCGCCGCCTCGATCGCGATCCGGAGTTGCTCGGGATCGCGCTCCTCGATCGTGTCGGGCGTCAGCCCGGCACGACGCCCGCCGAGGTTGATCAACGAGACCATCGACTGGGCGACCATGTCCTGGACGCGGATCTGCTTCATCTCCGCCTCCATCTGCTGGAGGTAGAGCTGCTGCAGTTCCTCCTCGGACATGTTGCGCAGCTCCTCCTCGCTCATCTGGCGCGGATCGCCTGGGGACTCGCTCATGGCAACACCGGTTCCTTTGCGTAGCTCGTTTGCGTCTCGGCGACCGACGCCGCGAAGACCGATTCGATGCTCTCGGCCTGCGCGATCATCGCACGCTGGCGCTGCGCGCCGTTTTGAGCGGGGAAGACAGGTTCGGCGATCCGTCCGGCCGCGCGTGCAGGGGCGCTCCACTGGAGCAGCTCCTCGACCGCCGCGGCGGCCTCGATCTCGCGGCGGCTCTCGAGATCGATCAGGCGCCCGTCCATTCCGAAGCGGATCGCGCGCCAGAAGTTCTCCTCGATCAGCCTGCCGGCGGTACCGGCCCCGCCACCCCACGATCGCGCTCCCTCGTCCTCGTCGGCGACCGCCTGCAGGACGCATCCGCTGATCAGGCGCGCGAGCGCATCGGACTCCTGCGCGGTCGCCTGCACGTCGCAGATCCGCACCTCGACCGTCCCGAAAGAGAAGTGCGGGCGAACCGACCACCAGACCTGCGTGTACTCGACGATCGAGTTCATGTCGATCAGCAGTTGCAGGTACTCGCGGTAGGCGGCCCAGGAGCCGTAGCTCTCCGGGATGCCGCAGCGCGGGAACGACTTCGTGAACGCCTGGCTGCGCGCCGAGTGCAGGCCGGAGTCGATCCCGTCGATGTACGGCGAGTTGCCGGAGACGGCGAGCAGCACCGGCAGCACCGGCCGCAGCCGGTCACAGACACGGACGGCGCGGTCGAGTCCCTGCACGCCGACGTGGGCGTGCAGCGAGAACGTGTTGTTGCGCCGGGCGACGTACTGCAGATCGTCGACGACCCGGCGGTAGTGCTCGGTGTCGATGTTCGGCTGACGGCGGTAGTCGGCCCACGGGTGGGTGCCGGTCGCACTCAGCACGACGCCGCGCTCGGCCGCGTGCGCGAAGAGACGGCGTGCGACGTCCCGCTGGCGCGCGATGGCGTCCTCGGTGTCGACGCCACGGCCCGAACGCACCTCGATCTCGCTCGAGATCAGCTCGCCGGAGATCGACTCGGCGAGGACCGGGTCCTCCGCGGAGTCCCGCAGCTCCTCGAAGCGCGGGACCATGTCTAGAGTCGCCGGGTCGAGCAGCGCGAACTCCTCCTCGAGCCCGACCGTCCCGTCCTGGGACTCGGCGAAGACCTGCTCGGCGAGGTCGAGGTCGATGCTCATGCGAGATAGAAGTAGAGGGCGTAGAGCAGGTCGACGGCGGGACTCGAGGTGTGAACCGTGACCTCCGGCGGGACCCGCAGGAGCGCGTCCGTGTAGTTGAACAAGATCTTGACGCCGGCATCGACAAGACGGTCGGCGAGTTCCTGCGCGGCGGGGCCGGGGACGGCGAGCACGCCGACGACGATCTCCTCCTCGGCCACTGCCGCTGCGAGGTCGTCGAGCGGCCGGACCGTCAGCGAACCGATCGCTCTGCCGGCCTTCTCGGGCGCCGGATCGAAGATCGCGACGATCCGGAACCCGTGGTCGGCGAAGACCTCGGAGGTCGCGATCGCCTGGCCGAGGCGACCGGCGCCGAACAGCGCGATGTTGTGCTGGCCGGCGGTCCGCAGGATCTTGCGGATCTCGTCTGCGAGGCCGTCGATGTTGTAGCCGACGCCGCGCTTGCCGAACTTGCCGAAGCCCGACAGGTCGCGCCGGATCTGCGTTGAGTTGACGTGCGTGAAGGCCGACAGCTCCTGCGAGGAGATCGTCTCCTTGCCCTCTTTGCGGGCCTTGGTCAGCACCTGGAGGTAGCGCGCGAGGCGCGCGGCGACGCCGAGCGACAGCCGCTCGGGCACGACTCGGGCGTCCCCGCCTGCGCCAACCGTGGTGGGCCCGCTCATCGCTCGCCCACTGTAGTGAGACGCCTGCGCAGTTCGGGAACGTCGATGAAGAAGTCGAAGAGATGGTCGCCGTCGAGCAGACCGACCGGGATCCGCTCGAGGTATCGCTTGAACAGCTCGTCGTCGCTCTCGATGTCGACCTCCTCGACCGTGAAGCCGAGTTCACCTGCGAGAGGCACGAGAGCGGCGCGCGCGTCATCGCAGAGGTGGCAGCCCGGGCGCCCGTAGAGCGTGACGACGTGCCGGCTCACCGGCTGCCTCCGGTCACGTGCACCTCGAGTCCGAGCGCCTGCTCGTGCGTCAGCGGTTCGGTGAACTGCGCAGCGCAAGCGATCATCGCCGCGTTGTCGGTGCAGAGGTCGTGGGTCGGGACCGTGCAGGGAACGCCGAGACCCTGCATCCGCTCGCGGAGCGGCCCATTCGCGGCGACGCCGCCGCCGATAGCGAGCCGCTCGAGCCCGGTCTGCGCGAGCGCACGCGCGGTGCGGCGTGCGAGCTGCTCGACGACGGCGTGCTGGAACGAGGCCGCGAGGCCGGGCGCCTGGCGCCGTGCCTCGTCCTCGCCGAGGTCGCGGATCGTGTAGAGCAGCGCCGTCTTGAGCCCGGCGAAGCTGAAGTCGAGCCCGGCGACGCCGTCGGCCCGCGGCAGCTCGAACGCGTTCGGGTCACCGCCCTCCGCGAGCCGCTGGAGCTCCGGCCCGCCGGGGAACCCAAGCCCAAGCATCCGCGCGGCCTTGTCGATCGCCTCCCCCGCCGCATCGTCGAGGGTCCGGCCCAGGATCCGCCACTCGCCGGGCCCACGGCCCACGACGACGGCGAGGAAGGTGTGGCCACCGCTGACGACCAGGCACAGGAACGGCGGCTCGAGCTCCGTCTCGCGGCCGGCGGCGAAGTTGGCGGCGATGTGCCCGTGGAGGTGGTCGACGGCAACGAGCGGGATCGAGCGCGACGCCGCGATCGCCTTCGCCGTCTGGACGCCGATCAGCAGTGCGCCGACGAGCCCCGGACCGGCGGTCACCGCGACGCGCTGGATGTCGTCGAGCGTGACGCCCGCCTGCTCGAGCGCCTCGTCGACGACCGGGCCGATCTGCAGCAGGTGCGAGCGTGCGGCGATCTCGGGGACGACGCCGCCGAAGCGCTCGTGCCCCGACTGCGAGGCGACGACGTTCGAGCGGATCTCGGTGCCTGCGGCGACCGCTGCGCAGGTGTCGTCGCACGAGGTCTCGATCGCGAGCACGAGCGGAGTCATGCGGACACCCCCGGCACGTCATCGAGCCGGCCGCGGAGCGTCGCCGGCGTGCGCCAGAGGATCAGCGCGTCCTCGCCGGTGTCCGGGTAGTAGCGCGGCCGGATGCCTGCTTCGAGGAAGCCGGCGCGGCGGTAGAGCGCCTGCGCGGCGCCGTTCGTGCGCCTGACTTCGAGCGTGACCGCCGGCGGCGGCTTCGAGGCAAGCAATGCGTTCTCCTCGAGCCGGCGCAGCAGCTCGACGAGCAGCGCCGCGCCGATGCCCGAACGGCGACGGTTCGCGTCGACGGCGAGGTTGAGCAGGTGCCAGACGCCGTCGTAGGGCGAGCAGATCGCGTAGCCGACGAGCCGATCGCTGTCCCATGCGCCGAGGTGGAGTGCAGCGGGTTTCGAGAGCTCGGTGGTGAACATCGCGAGCGACCACGGCGTCGGGTAGGCGCCACGCTCGATCGCGGCGACCTCGGGCAGCGCGTGCTCGCCGAGCCTGCCGACGCGCAGCTCGAGCCCGGATCGCGTCCGCGCGACACGGTCGTCGCTGCGGGCACGCGCGGTCACCGGCTCGGCTCCGCGTCCGGCTGGCGCAGGTACAGCGGCACGAGCTCGCCCTGCGTCGCCGCGACGGCTGCCGCTAGTAGGCCGGCCGTGGAGATCGCGTGCCGCAAATCGTCGGCCGCCGGCACCCGCCCGCCGGCAGCCTCGATCACCTCGCGATAGCGGATCGCGCCGTCACCGATGACGAGCGAGCCGTCGCACGCGAGCGCGGCGGGCGTGACCGCCGACGGCTCGTCCTGCGGTGCTCCGCCGGCTCCGTAGCGGCGCGCGAACAGCTCGCCGCGGCGCGCGTCGATCGCGGCGATGACCGGCCGCTGGTCTCCTCGGGGCGCCCCGGCGGCAAGCGCGTCGAGCGAGACGACCGGCCGCGTCGCCAAGCCGAGCGACGACGCCAGCGAGCGCGCCGTCGCGAGCCCGACGCGAAGGCCGGTGAAGCCGCCTGGGCCAACGCTGACGGCGATCTCATCGAGGTCGCCCCACGCGATGCCCGCAGCGGTCAGAGCCTGCTCGGCGAGCGCCAGCAGCTCGGACGTGTGCCCCGGCCGGTCGCCTGCCGCCGGGTCGTGGCGCGCGTCTGCCAGCAGCCCGCCGTTCGCATCGCCGACGGCGACGACGGTCGCGGCGGTCGACGTGTCGAGCGCGAGCAGCGTCACCGGCCGGGTTCCTCGATCATCGCGCGGCGGCCGTCACCGTCGTGCGCAAGCCGGACGACGAACCGGGGCCCGCGCGGTAGCGCCGCGCGCGCGATCTCGGGCCATTCGACGAACGCGATCGCATCCGGCGTCAGGCTGTCGTCGAGCAGCCCCTCGTCCTCGCCCGCGAGCGCTCCGAGGCGGTGGAGGTCGAGGTGCGCGATCGCCGGCCCGCCGGGCGTCTCATAGCGGTTCGCCAGCGCGTAGGTCGGGCTCGTGACCGGCCCGCCCCATCCGAGCGCACGCGCCGCCCCGCGCACGAGCGTCGTCTTGCCGCTGCCGACCTCGCCTTCGAGCAGGACGACGTCGCCTGGCTTCAGCGAGCGCGCGATCAGCGACCCGAGCGCCTCGGTGTCGGCCACCGAAGCGAGCCGTCGGTCAGCGCCGGGCAGCGGAGGACCGCCGCAGGAGCAGAAGGCCGAAGCCGAGCATCAGCAGGCCGGCGACCGCGGCAGGCCGGAGGTCGGCGCCGGTGCGAGGCAGCTCGTCGAGACCAGCTGCAGCCCCGGGAGCGGCCTGCGGGGCAGGCGCGGCAGGCACAGGCGCCGTGCTCGGCGCCGGAGACTGGGAGGACCCGCTGCCCGAGGAGCTCTTCGGCGACGACGTCGTCTTGGCGGGCGCGTCCTCGAACGGATCCGAGTACTGCTCGTCGCCTGACTGGGCGAACGCGGCCGGCGCGCCCCAGGCGAGGGCGGACGCGACGATCGTCGCCGTGACTCTTCTCGCTCGCTGCCCCATCGCGACCAGTGTACGTAGGCTCCGCGGCGTGTGGTTCCGGCTGCTCATCCTGCCGACGCTGGCCGTGCCGGCCGTCTTCGCCTTCGCCGACGGTGGGTCGTCCGCGACGGCGCGGCCGGCGTTCCTCGTCGCCGCCTTCGCGCTGCTCGGGATCGCGGCCGCAGCCACCAACGGGCCGCTGATCCCGGCATCGCGCGAAGGACGGGCGGCGCTGTCGGCGCTCGCCGCGCTCGCCACGCTGACGGCTGCCAGCCGTGCCTGGAGCCCGGACCCCGGTGGCTGGCTCGTGGCGACCCAGCTGGCCTCCGGCTACTTCGCGCTGCTCTGGGCTGCTTCGATTCAGCTCGTCGCCAACCGGCCGTCACGGGCGCTCGTCGAGCCGGCGCTTGCGGCGGGCACCCTCGTCGTGGTCGCGTACGGGCTCGTGACGCGCGCGCTCAGCGACTGGTTCCCGGTCGAGCAGATCGCCCGCGCGGGCGGCCGCCTGACGGCGCCGACCGGCTACTGGAACGCTCAAGCGCTCCTGGCCGCGCTGGGGATCGTTCTCTGTGCCTCGATCGCCACCGGTCGATCGAGCCCTCGCGGCCTCCGTGCGGCGGCAACCGCTGCCGCACCGGTGCTCGGCGCCGGTCTGATGCTCACCTATTCGCGAACCGGGATCGCCGCAGCGCTCGCGGGCATGATCCTGCTCGGGATCACCGGCGGCAGTTCGGCCGCGAGCGTTCGCCGGCTCGTCCCGATCGTCGCTGCGGCGCTCGCCGGCGTGGCGCTGACGCTGCCGTTCGCCGGGGTGCGCGACGGGCCGACGGCAGCAGCCGACGGTGGCCTCTGGCTGAGCCTGCTCGTCATCGCCGCCTGCGCCGCCGGATCGGCCGGCGCCGCCATCCGCCCGAGGCCTCTGACCGGCCGCTCGCGCGCTCTCCATCGCATCCTCGTCGCCGGTCTCGTGGTCACGCTGGCGCTTCCGTTCGCCGCAGCCCTGATCGACCGAACCGATGACGGGCGAGAGAGCTTCGGTGCGACCAGCGGGCGCCTGGCTTCGACCGGAAGCAACCGAGCGCAGTACTGGCACGTTGCGGTCGAGGCGTTCGCCCAGCGCCCGGCAGCCGGTCACGGTGCCGGCAGCTTCGCCTCGCTCTGGCTCCGGGAGCGTACGATCGACGAGAAGGTGATCAACGCCCACTCGCTCTGGCTCGAGACCGCGGCCGAGCTCGGGCTTGCGGGACTGGCGCTTGTGCTCGCCTTCGCCGTCGGCGTCGCCCTCGCATTGCGCAGAGGCGGGCAGGCGCTCCATGGGGCGTCCGCGGCACTCCTCGCCTGGCTCGTCGGCGCTTCGCTCGACTGGCACTGGCAGATTCCGGCTGTGACCGCGAACGCCGTGATAATGGCCGCGCTGGCGATCAGCGCGGAGCGGCCGTCCGCCAGCGCGGATTGAGCGTCCGGGCGCGCTCCCAGGCCGCGGAATCCCGATCGGCGATCGCCAGCGCCGCCCAGGGACCGAACGTCTCAGGAGCCCGGCGAGCCGCCTCCCGGGCGAGCCGCGTGGCGCCAGCCGGATCGGCTCGCGCTATCCCGGCCGCCGCGGCCGCGACGGTCTCAGGGCTCGCGCACCGTTCCGCCACCGCCGCGACCGCGACTGGGTCGGACGTCGATCGCAGCGTCGCGACGAACAGGCTGCGGCGCGCGTCCTCGCATCTCCGTGCATCGGCATACGCGCGCACGCCGACGACGACGCCTGCGACCGCGAGCAGCACGGCGATGAGCCTGAGGGCGAGTTGCGCCACAGGGCGATACTACGCGCCGATCTAGACTGCCGCCGATGCTCGAGCACGGCCTCGACCACCCCCTGCCCGAGTCGATCGCAGTCGGCGGTGGGACATCGGTGTTCGTCGCCGGATGGGCGTTCGAGACGGCCGGACGGATCCGGCACCTCGAGCTGACCGTCGACGGGGTCGCCGAGCGCGTGTCGGCCCGGCGGATGCCGCGACGGGACGTCGCGCGAGCACACCCCGGCGTCGGGTCCGCACGACGCAGCGGCTTCTGGGGGTTCGCCTCACTTCGGCCCGGACCTGAGCGGTTCGAAATCGGACTGCGTGCCACGCTCAGCGACGGTTCGGTCTGCGAGACGCCGCTCGGGACGATCGCCGCTCGCGAGTCCGGGGAGGCGCTGGAGGCCCCACCGGCTCCGCCCGACGACGCCGAGGGCCCGCTGGTCGCGATCTGCATGGCGACTCACAACCCGCCGCCCGACCTGTTCCGCGCTCAGCTCGCCTCGATCCGCGCCCAGAGCCACCGCAACTGGGTCTGCGTGATCAGCGACGACAGGTCGAGTCCGGAGACGTTCGAGAGCATGCTCGACGAGATCGGCGACGATCCTCGGGTTGCCGTCTCACGGGCATCCGCGCGTCTCGGATTCGCACGGAACTTCGAGCGAGCGATGGCGCTCGCCCCCCGGGACGCCGAGTTCGTCGCGCTGGCAGACCAGGACGACAGCTGGCACCCGGACAAGCTGACGACGCTCTTCGGTGCGATCGGCTCCCGGGACCTCGCCTTCAGCGACTGCCGCCTGACCGAACCTTCGGGCGCGGTGCGGTCGGAGACGTTCTGGACCGAGCGCCGTCCCAATCACGACCGCATCGTCGACCTGCTGGTCACCAACTGCGTGCCGGGCTCGGCATCGCTCGTCCGCCGTGGCCTGCTCGATGTCGCGCTGCCGCTGCCGCCGCAGTTCGCCCACTACCACGACCACTGGCTCGCCCTTGTCGCGCGCGCGCGGGCCGGGATCGCCTACGTCGACCGGCCGCTCTACGACTACGTCCAGCACGGATCGGCTGTGATCGGCCACGCCGGGTCGAACGGCCTGCCCGGTTTCCGCCGGCGGCTCGGGGGGCTCCGGCAGGCACCGCGCGAGGCGGCGCGCCGAGCACGCGAGCGCTACTTCACCGAGTGCTGCCGGCTGATTCAGCTGACGCTCGTGCTCGATCGGCGCGTCGGCTCCCAGATGCGGCGGTCCGACCGGCGCCGTCTGAAGCGCTTCGCCCGGGCCGACAACTCACCGGCTGCACTGGTTGCGCTCGCCGCCCGTGGGATGCGTGAGCTCACGGGCGACAGCCGGACTCTCGGCGCCGACCTGCGCCTGCTGCTCGCCTTCATGTGGCGTTGGTGCTCGGCGTCGGGCTGGGAGCGGTTGGATGCCAAGCCGCCGGCGGCCTTGCGAGCCGCGAGCGGCAGCAAGGACCCCCGGAACGCACTTGTGCGGATCGCTCGCGAGATGATCACGCCACTCGAGTTGACCGTCGACGACCGTGCGCCGGAGCGAACGAACCTGCTGATCCCTTCGTTCGACCTCGAGCACTTCTTCGGCGGCTACATCGCGAAGCTCAACCTGGCTCGCAGGCTGGCGGAGCGCGGCGAACGGGTCCGCGTCGTCACCACCGACGCGTCGGTCGCGCTGCCGCGCGACTGGCAGGACCGGATCTCGGCCTTCCGCGGCCTCGGCTCCCTGTTCGAGCAGGTCGAGTTCGCCTTCGGGCGCGAGGCCGGGCTCGAGGTCAGCCCGGCGGACCGGTTCATCGCGACGACGTGGTGGACGGCCTACTCGGCTCGCGCCGCCGCGGAGGCGACCGGCGGCGCGCCGTTCCTCTACCTGATCCAGGAGTGCGAGCCGCTGACGTTCCCGATGGGGACATATGCGGCCCTGGCGCGCGACAGCTACCGGTTCCCACATCGCGCGCTGTTCTCGAGCGAGCTGCTGCGCGAGTACTTCCGTCGGCACCGGATCGGCGTGTTCGCGGACGGCGGCGACGCCGGGGATGCCCGGTCGCTCTCGTTCCAGAACGCGATCACTCCGGTGCCGCGCCCGAGCGCCGCGGACCTCGACCGCTCCGGGCCGCGCCGGCTGCTGTTCTATGCACGCCCGGAGACCCACGCGCAGAGGAACATGTTCGAGCTGGGGGTTCTCGCGTTGGCGGAGGCTGTGAACGCCGGCGCGTTCGCCGGCGAGTGGACCTTCACCGGCATCGGCTCGGTCGAGGGAGCGGGGTCGATCGCGTTGGGCGCCGACGCGACGCTCGAGCTGCTGAGGCGCGACAACCAATCCTCCTACGCGGAGATCTTGCGCCGGCACGACGTCGGCCTGGCGCTGATGCTGACCCCCCACCCCAGCCTCGTCCCGATCGAGATGGCCTCTGCCGGGATGGTGACGGTCACGAACACGTTCGAGAACAAGACCGGCGCCGCTCTCGCCGCGATCTCGCCGAACATCATCGCCGCCGAACCCGGGCTCGACGCGATCGTGGGCGCGCTGGCCGAGGCCGCGGCGGCCACAGGCAACCACGACCGCCGTGCCTCCGGCAGCGCGGTCGAGTGGAGCACCGACTGGGAGACCTCGCTGAGCGACGAGCTGATGCTCGAGCTCGATCGCGTGCGCGCGAGCTGAGAGCTCGCTACAGCCGCTCGGCGATCCGCGGGACCTCGCGGCGGAAGACGATCACCGCGACGACCACGACGAGCGCGTAGATCACGCCCGACAGCACGAGCAGCGCGCCGCCGTGAGGCCCGGAGCCGGGCCCCGGAGCCGAGGGATCGATCAGCCACTGCCTCGCGAGCTGGAAGACGGGCGTCAGCGGGTTGGCGCGGATCAGATAACCGACCTTCTCCGGCGCCGCCTCGCTCGGGTAGAGAACCGGCGTCCCGTAGAACAGAACCGTCGTCGCGAGACCCCAGATGATCGCCGTGTCCCGGAACCGCGGGTACAGCACCGACAGAAGCATCGAGATCGCGACCGTCGGAACGGCGAGCAGGAGCAGCACCAGCGGGAACAGCAGCCACGTCCAGAGCGGCCCGACACCGAACGCGACCATGAACACGGTCACGACGATCATGTTCAGGCCGAGGTTGATCGTCGCCGTCCCGACGACCGCAAGCGGGATCACGAGCCGAGGGAACTGGGTCTTCCGAACGAGGCTCTCCTGCGCGCTGATCGCGGTGACGCCAGCGGTCGTCGCGTCCTGGAACAGCCCGTAGAGCACGATGTTGAGCAGCAGGAGCACCGGGTAGTGCTCGACCTGCGACCCGATCCGGAAGACCTGCGTGAAGACCGCGAGCAGCACGACGAACAGCAACAGCGGCCGCGCGACGGTCCACAGATAGCCGAGCGCCGTCCCCCGGTAGGCGCGCTTGAAGTCGGCCGACGCCATGATCGCGAGCAGCTCCCACGCACGGCGGCGACCGCCTCCGAGCGCGGTCGGACCGTGGATCTCACGCAGCTCGACCGGTGGCCGCGGAGTCACGGCTCCCGTCCGATCTCGACAACAGAGGGCACCGTCACGATCCCCGGCCCGCCACCCGAACCGTAGACGTGGAAGTCGGCGAGCCTCACAACCTGCAGATGGGTGGCTCCGCCCTCCTCGTCGCGGATCCAGCAGTCGAGCCCGTAGCGACCGGGGAGCAGCGGGTTGTCGAGCTCCCCGGCGACCCGGAAGCGGTCGCCGGCCTCCAGCTCGGCAAGATCGCCCGAAAGCTCCCTGTGGACCGTGAAGATGTCGAGGTTGTCGGCGTTCCTCACGTGCAGGCCGACCGTCGGCACGCGCATCCTGCGACGCGCCTCGAAGGTCGCGTGGAACCGCAGCGGCGTTCCCTGCTCGACGTTCTCGATCGCGTCGCCCGCCGCATCGCGCAGCTCGAACGAGACGACGCGGACGTTGATGTCCGGGAACGCCTCGCCCGCCTGACCGTCGCTGTAACCCGTGTAGTTGGCGCGGAAGTACTCGCGCGCCGCCGCTTCGACGTCCCCGATGTGCTTCATCCGCCCGTGGTCGAGCATCATCGCGCGGTGACACAGCGACTGCACCGCCCCCATGTCGTGCGTTACCAGGACGACCGTCTGCCCACGACGCCGGCGTTCCCGGAAGACCTCCATGCACTTGGCGGCGAACGCCGCGTCACCGACCGCCAGGACCTCGTCGATCAGCATGATGTCGGCCTCCGCCTGGACCATGATCGCGAACGCCAGCCGGACCATCATCCCGGACGAGTAGTTCTTGAGCTTGAGCTCGCGGAAGTCCTGGAGCTCGGCGAAGTCGAGGACGGCATCGAGCCGCCGGCGTGCCGCGCGCCTGGTCAGGCCCATCAGCACACCGTTCATCTCGTTGTTCTCACGAGCGGTGAGATCGGGGTTGAAGCCGACGCCGAGCTCGATGAACGGCGCGATCCTGCCGCCTGTCCGCACGACGCCGGAGTCAGCGCGGTAGATCGAGGCGAGGATCTTCAGCAGGGTGCTCTTGCCCGAACCGTTCTGGCCGACGATGCCGAAGAACTCGCCGTCCTCGACCGAGAACGTCACACCGTCGAGCGCGTGAAGCGTGCGACCGGACCTCGACGCGAGCGGCCTCAGCGCCAGCTCCCTGAAGCTGTCGACCGGCCGGTCCGGCACGTGGAATGCCTTGCGGACCTCCTGCGCTTCGATGATCGTCGCCACGGCCGCGTCAGCGTACGGCACGCCCGCGAATAGACTCCCGGCCCCTCGATGATCGTCTTCGCCACCTCCGTCACCAAGCGCGACGTCTACGACACCTGTGCGGCGCGCGGCATCAAGCGCGTGGCCGAGCCCGATTCCGAGGTCTGGGCGATCGACGCCCCCGGTTCGCTGTTCCACAGCTACAACTCGCTGCTCGACCGCGCGGCCGGCCACGAGGGGCTCGAGGCGCTCGTCCTCCTGCACCAGGACACGGAGCTCGTCGACGACGACTTCTGTGCCCGGATCCGCGACGCGATCGCCGATCCGGAGGTCGGGCTCGCCGGATGCGTCGGATCGGTCGGTGTGCGCACGATCGCCTGGTGGGACGGGTCGGTCACGCTGGCGTCGTTCATGCACAAGTACGACGAGCACGGCGGCGGCGGGTTCCCCGGGTTCTCATGGGACCGCGACGGCCGCCCGCCGTACGCGAGGACCGGCGATGTCGACACGGTCGACGGCTTCCTGCTGGTGCTCTCGCCGTGGGTCGTCGATCGGCTCAGGTTCGACGAGTCGCTCGGTCAGCTCCACGGATACGACTTCGATTTCTGCCTCCAGGTTCGTGAGGCGGGCAAACGCGTCGTCACGGCCGATGTCAGGGCGATCCACCACCACTCGCTCGATCTCGTGAGCAACCCCGAGACCTGGATCGAGGCGCACATGGCGATCGCCGAGAAGTGGCAGGGCCGGATGCCGGATGTCGGCTGGGAGCCCGGCAGCTGGGAGCAGCGCGCCCGCAGGGCGGAGGCCGTTCGTGACCTGCACCTGTCGCGAGCCTGGTCGAACGAGATGCGCGCCGGCTTGCAGATGCCCTACCTCGAACACGCCCTCCACGAGGCCCGGACGAGCGTGTCCTGGCGCATCACGGCACCGGTCCGGGTCGCTCAAGGCGTTCGCAGACGGATCAAGGAGCGGTCGTGATCGCCGTCGCGGTCGTCGTCGGTGACGACGAGCTCTACGACGAGCAGGCGGCGCCGGGGATCGCGCTCGTGACCGGCGACGAGGTCGAGGCATGGGAGTTCGCCGTTGCAGGGACGCGGGCGCGTACCGGCAACATCGCGATCGAGCAGGCCCGTGGAAGGGAGGATCTCGAGGCGCTGGTGATCATCGAGCAGTCGACCGAGATCACCGACCCGCACTTCGCCGCGAAGGTGAAGGCCGCCCTCGCCGATCCTCAGGTCGCTGTCGCCGGCTGCGCCGGGGCGTCGGGTGACCACGGGCTCGCGTGGTGGCGCGGGGAGATCAGCTGTGGTGCGATGCGATTGCGCTACAGCGACATCGGAGGTGGAGAGACCGATCCGTTCCGCTGGTCCGAGCCGGCGCCGGCTCCGCAGGACGTCGACGTGCTTGACGGGGCGCTGCTCGTGCTCTCACCCTGGGCCGTCGAGCACCTGCGGTTCGACGAGCGGTTCGTCTACGACTACGGGATCGACGTCGACATCTGTCTTGAGGCGCGGGCCGCCGGACGCAAGGTCAGGACGACGGACATTGCGATCACGGTCCACCGCGACATCCTGCTCGTGCCGGACGAGGACGCGGCGCCCTGGATCGAGTCGCACATGATCCTGGCCCGGAAGTGGGACGACGGCTCGCACGGGGCCGACGAGCAGTGGCGACCCCGTGCGCGGCGCGGCGAGGCCGAGCGCGACGCGGCACGCGCTTTCGCGCAAGGACTGCACTACACCGCCGAGGCGCAGGCCTGGCGGCTGCAGGAGCCGCTCTCGGCGATCGAGGACAGCTTCTCGTGGTGGCTGACCGAGCCGCTGCGGACTTGGAATGCTGGGCGGCGCAAGCGCGCGGCGCGCTAGTCGGCGAGCGCGCGCCTGATCTCGTCCTTCGTCACCGCCGTCTCGCCGCGCCCGCCGGTGACCCGGCTGTAGATGCGCGACAGACGTTCTGCGACGGTGAAGGAGCGCGACATCCGCAGCTGGTCGAGCAGCGCCTCCTGGCGCGCGAGCCGCTGCTGCAACGCCCATCCGGTTGCGAGATGGTGGACGCGGTTGGCTTCGAGCCTCGCGATCGTCGGGTTGTCGTCCCAAGGATCGAGCATCGCCGCCAGCGCCTCCGAGTACGGCGCGTCGAGGCGCCAGACGACGCCGAGCCCGAAGAAGATCGGCACGGCTACGAAGCGAAGTAGCTCCTGCTCGGCGACGAAGTCCTCGACCGCGGTTCGCACGCCGTTGCGCTCCCCGCCCTCGTGGGCGGCCGACTTCGGGTACGGCATGCCGGCGGGCACGGTGCCGGCGATGCCGGGCATGATCCCATGTCCCTCAGGGACGAGCGGCTGCCGCAGGTCGGCGGGAATCGCGTCGGGGCTGTAGTAGTCGTCACGGCGCGCGTGCGGCCAGCAGACATCGTGGAACAGCAGCAGCGGCAGCTCTTCGGCGCGAGCGGCGATCAGCCTCAGCTCCTCGATCACCGTATGCCAGTTGTGATCGCCGTCGATCACGACCGCGTCGGGGATCGGGATCCGGGCGAGCGCCTCGAGGCTCGGTTCGCGGATCAGGTCGAGTGCCGGGTTGCTCTCGGCGAGCGTCACGAGCTGCGGTTGCGGCATCGGGTCGACGGCGCCGACGGTGGCCCCGTGCCGGTCCGCCCAGTCCAGCAGCATGCTCGTGAGGTCGCCGGCGTACGCGCCGACCTCGACGATCGAGCGGACGTTCGCCGCCTCGAGCATCCCTGTCAGCAGCTCGCCGTGGTTGCGCATCGACGTCGCCCACCGCGACGCATCGCTCGCGAACGGGTCGAATCCGGTTGCGGCGTCGGCGGCCGTCGCGTCGCGCAGCTCGGTCATGCTGCGATCGGCGCGTAGTCGCCGGGGAAGCCGGTCGCCCCGAAGTGCCAGCATTCGAGGGCGAAGCGGGAGTTCGGCATCGACGGGTCCGAACCGGTCTTGTGCAGGAAGAGATCGTCGAAGAACATCGCGTCGCCGGGCTCGAAGATCGGCCGGATCACGGGCGCGTCCGCGGACACTTCGGCGATCACCGCGTCGGAGACGCAGTACCAGAGCGGAGCGTCGTCGGTGCCCGACGGGACCATCTCGTCGAAGCGCTTCGGGACGATGTCGAGGCCAGGCGCCTCGTCGCCGCAGCGCGAGAGCGCGAGCCAGAGGTTCATCGCGCGGACGCCGCCGAGGAACCGGCCGTCCTGGTGCCAGGCGCCGGAGACGTCGGGAGCCGACTTGCGCAGCGTCGTCTTCTGGCTCGATATCAGCGGTCGCTGTCCGAGGTAGCCATCGATCAGGGCGGTCACGCCGGCTTCGTCGAGCAGCTCGAACATCCGCGCCGCCACGACCGGCGAGTCGGGAGCGAAGAGCCCTCCGCCCTCTCGAACCCATGCCTGCGACGCGAGGTCGAGCTCCTGCGGAGGCTCGGGGTGGAACGGGTCGTAGTACTCGAGGTCGTATTGCTGCCCGTCGATCGAGCGCTCGCGCTCCTCGAAGGCTCGGTCGATCTCGTCGGCGAACTCGAGCGCGTCGTCGCGCGGCACGAGGCCACGAACGAGCGCGCAGCCGTCGCGCAGGATCGCGGCGCGCAGCAGACCCGGCGTCAGCTCGCCGGCGCCGAACTCCGGCAGCCCGGGACCCGGCGGCAGCGCTGCGGTGTCCGGCTCGGCGAACGCCGGAGACGCCGGGTCCGCGCGCTCGAGCTCGGCAAGCCCTTCGAGGTGCCGGCGGCGCAGGTCGGCGCGCTGTGGCGTCGATTCGTCCTTCTTGCGCTTGCGGCTCAGGATCTTCATCGACCTGACACTAACGGACCGGATCGCGGCTCGGCCGGGCCGGAGCGCCGACGACCGTCGCACCGGCGGCGACATCATCGACCACGACCGCATTCGCCCCGACGACGGCGCCGTCGCCGATGTTCACAGGGCCGATCACCTTCGCGCCGGTGCCGATCGTCACGTTGTCGCCGATCGTCGCACCGCGAAGGTCACCGGCCCGGAGGCCGATCGTCACCCAGGGGAAGATCACGACGCCCGAGCCGATCCGGACGATGCCGTCGATGACGACCTGCCCGTGCGCGAAGTAGGCGCCCGGACCGAGCGTGACCGGGTCACCGATCGCTACCTGCGCGGTCGACATCGCGAGGCGATGACAGATCCGTGGGAGCAGCGGCACGCGGCGCGCCTGAAGCGCGACCTTGAGCCGGTAGAGCACCTGTGCGGCGAAGGCGTCGCTGACCAGCGCCAGGCGCAGGCCCTGAACTACGGCATCGGCGAGCGACCGGAACTCGTGCCGGTCGCCACGGTAGGCGGCGGTCGCCGCCAGGTCGGCGGCGACCGCCGACCTCAGCGAGCCGGCGGCTCGCACGGCGGTGCTCATCGCGCCCGCCCGGCAAGGACCGGCGCCGGCTCCGGCTCCTGCCCAGCCGGTAGGGAGCCTGCCCGCACGCGGTCGAGCTCCTCGGCGACGACCCGCTCGATCGCCTGCTCGAAGACCGCCGGGCTGAACCGCCGGGCATTCTCGACGCAGGCTGCGGCGGGGTAGGAAGCCGGCTCGAACGCCTCGAGCGCCGCACAGAGCTCCGGCACCGCCGGACGGGCGAAGAACGTCCCCGTCCGTCCCTCGACGACGGTCTCGCGAAGCCCTCCCTCATCGAGTGCGATCACGGGGCAACCCGCCGCCTGCGCCTCGACGGCAGCGATACCGAACTCCTCGGTCGCGGTGACGATCAGGCCGCGGGCCGTCTGCAGCCGTGACGAGACCTCCTGGTCGCTCACCCGCCCGAGGAACTCGACGCTGTCGCCTGCGAGCGAGCGGAGACGGTCGCCGTCCGGCCCGTCCCCGATCACGGTCAGTGGCAGGCCGAGCTCGGTGCAGGCGCTGACAGCGACGGCGATCCGCTTGTGCGCCATCAGCTCCGAGAGGACCACAAACCGCTCGCCGCGAACGCCGGGCGAGAAGCGATCGATCTCGACCGGCGGATAGACGACGTCGGCCTGCCGGCCGAGATACGCGGCGATCCGGTACTTCGTCGTCTCCGAGTTGGCGACGTACCGGTCCACACGCTGCGCCGCGCGCCGGTCCCAGTCGCGCCACCGCGACAGCACGAACGAGAGCGGTAGCCGCACCGGCAGCGACCGTGCAGCGAGCGTCGCGTCGCGTTCGTTCCAGGCGTAGCGGAACGGGTTGTGGCAGTAGCAGACGTGAACGGCGCCGGGCGCGACGCGGGCTCCATGCGCCCAGGCGGAGGAGCTCGAGATGACCAAGTCGTAGCCGGACAGGTCGAGCGACTCGATTGCCCTCGGATAGAACGGCAGGTAG
>WBZP01000444.1_pt2 | contig 24686 bp, 17 predicted proteins | sample 5204301 | NCBI WGS metagenome assembly WBZP01 (sample SAMN12412401, study PRJNA552823) | activated sludge metagenome | isolation source: activated sludge from nitrification reactor of wastewater treatment plant... | place: USA: Pennsylvania | collected 2017 | reverse complement strand
GATTTCCGGCTTGAGTCGGGTGCCCTGGCAGACGGGGCACGGCACGTCCCGCATGAAGCCCTCGTAGCGCTCCTTCATCAACTCCGACTCGGTCTGCTCGATCTTGCGTTCCAGGAACGCCAGCACACCTTCGAAGTCCGCGTAGTAGGACCGCACTCGGCCGTACCGGTTCTTGTAACGGACGTGGACCTGCTGATCGGAGCCTTCGAGAATTGCCTTGCGCGCCTTGGTGGGCAGCTTGTTCCACGGCGTGTCGACGTCGAATCCGAGCGCGTCGCCGAGCCCTGCCAGCATCCGGGTGAAGTACTCGGCGCTCTGCCCCATCGACCACGGCGCCACGGCACCCTCGCCGAGCGTCAACTCGGGATCGGGCACCACCAGATCGGGGTCGACCTCCTTCCGGATGCCCAGACCGACACATTCCGGGCAGGCGCCGTACGGCGAGTTGAACGAGAACGATCGGGGTTCGAGGTCGTCGACGGCCAACGGGTGCGCGTTGGGGCAGGCCAACTTTTCGGAGAAGCGCTGCTCCCGGTTGGGGTGGTCGTCCTCCCGATCGACGAATTCGAGCACCACGATGCCGTCGGCGAGGTTCAGCGCGGTTTCCACCGAGTCGGTGAGCCGCTGCTTGGCGGTGGCCTTGACGGTCAGGCGGTCGACGACCACCTCGATGTCGTGCTTCTCCTGCTTCTTGAGTTTCGGCGGGTCGGTCAGCGAATGCACCACGCCGTCGACGCGCACCCGGCTGTAGCCCTGGGTGTTGAGCTTGTCGAACAGGTCGACGAACTCGCCCTTACGGGTCCGCACCACGGGCGCCAGCACCTGGAAGCGGGTGCCCTCCTCCATCGCGAGCACCTGGTCGACGATCTGCTGCGGCGTCTGCCTGGCGATCCGCTCGCCGCAGATCGGGCAGTGCGGCGTGCCCGCCCGCGCGTACAGCAGACGCAGGTAGTCGTAGACCTCGGTGATGGTGCCGACCGTCGAACGCGGGTTGCGGTTGGTGGATTTCTGGTCGATGGACACCGCCGGCGAGAGTCCCTCGATGAAGTCGACGTCGGGCTTGTCCATCTGGCCCAGGAACTGCCGCGCGTATGCGGACAGTGACTCGACGTAGCGCCGCTGCCCCTCGGCGAAGATGGTGTCGAATGCCAGGGACGACTTCCCCGAGCCGGATAACCCGGTGAATACGATCAGCGCGTCGCGCGGCAGATCGAGGTCGATACTGCGCAGATTGTGCTCGCGCGCACCCTTGACGATGAGGCGGTCGGCCACGGTCTACCCTCAGCCCTTTCCACGGTTCTAGCTGTGCTTCTTCGGCGGGACACGGCCGGCACCGCACACGCCACGTCCATGCTAGGCGTCGGGACCGACAAGTCGACGAGCCGACGAGGCACACGCCGGGCAGTAACGTGACCGGCATGACTGTGATCGATGACAACTACACCGGCCACGTCGAAGCGGGTTCCGGCGCCCGGCGCACCCTGCCCGGGGCCTCGATCGTCAAGGTGTCGGTCGGCCCGATGGACAACAACGCGTACCTGGTGACGTGTGCCCGCACCGGAGAGACACTGCTGATCGACGCCGCCAACGACGCCGACACCCTTACCGAGGTGGTCCGGGGCCACGCGCCGAACGTGTCGTTGATCCTCACCACGCATCAGCACTTCGACCACTGGCAGGCGCTGGAGGCGCTCGCCGCGGCGACGGGCGCACCCACCGCCGCACACGCGCTGGATGCCGAGCCCCTGCCGGTCACCCCGGACCGATTGCTCGCCGGTGGCGACACCGTCACCGTCGGCGATCTCGAGTTCGACGTCATCCACCTGCGCGGCCACACGCCGGGTTCGGTGGCACTGGCGCTGTCCGGCGAGGCCACCGGCGGGGTGACGCAGCTCTTCACCGGCGACTGCCTGTTCCCGGGCGGGGTCGGCAAGACGTGGCAGGACGGCGATTTCGAGCGGCTGCTCGGCGACGTGTCCAGCCGGGTGTTCGACGTCTACGACGATTCGACCGTGGTCTATCCCGGGCACGGCGACGACACGACGCTCGGTGCCGAACGACCACACCTGCGGGAGTGGCGCGAACGCGGCTGGTAATGCCGCAGGGATCTAGGTGGTGTGAACGATCAGCACGTCGATCTTGGAGCGACGCGCGACGTTGGCCGGCACCGAGCCGAGTAGCCGCCCGGCGATGGTGCTCAGGCCGACATTTCCGACCACCAGCAGGTCGGCGTTGACTTCTTCGGCGAGATCGACCAGCGCATCGACCGGCGCGCCGACGATCGCCTTCTCCTCGATGTTGGCGGCGCCGGCCGCTTTGGCTCGGTCCTTGGCCTCACGCAGGATCGCGTAGATCGGCGCGTTGCCCGCCATCTTGTAGCCCTCGTCCTTGAGGACGTCGGCAGCACGCGAGTCGTCGGTCGACGGGAAGTAGGCCGTCGCCACGATGACCTTGGCGTCGGGACCGGAAGCGAGTGCGCCCGCTCGGTCGACAGCACGCAGTGACGAGTCCGAGCCGTCCGTACCGACAACCACAGTCTTGTAGCTGCTCATCCATGCCCTCCACAGTTCATCGGTGATCCAGCGTCCTCCGAGACAGTAACCCGTACCCGCGCGAAGTTGGGTCACAATCGGGCAGGAATCGCCGCGCCGTTATGGCGCTGACGTGGTGCTCGGCGCCCTCACCAGCACGGAAACGGCGCAGGTGAGTTTGCCGACATCCGCCCATCCGGTCGATCCAGCGCACATCCGCCGCGGCGATGTCGGCGCCGTCACAGTGCTGGAAAACCAGTGCCCGACAACAGGAGTCGCCGCTGATTTCCAGCCCTCCCCGACGACCGCATGTCAAGATCGTCACCATGGGACCGTTCCTCATTCGCACCGCGTTCACCGGCCTCGCCCTCTGGCTGGTGACGCTGATCGTGCCGGGTATCGACATCGTCGGTGGCGCCGACACACTGCAGCGGATCGGCATCATCCTGGTGGTCGCGGTGATCTTCGGACTGGTCAACGCCGTCATCAAGCCGATCGTGCAGATTCTGGCGATACCGCTCTACATCCTGACGCTGGGTCTGGTGCATGTCGTCATCAACGCGTTGATGTTGTGGATCACCTCCTGGATCACCGATCACGTCACACACTGGGGCCTTTTCATCGACAAGTTCTGGTGGACGGCGATCTGGGGCGCCATCGTCCTGTCACTCGTCGGCTGGGCGCTGGGAATACTGATCCGCGACACCATCGGTCGCGCCAGGCATTAAGTCCCTGGCTGCACGGCGAAAGTCCTGATTCCGCGCGGAACCGTCGCCCGCGCCGCGCCACGCTCCTAAGTTGGATCGTGAGTGGCAAGGAGGCCGACATGGCCGAATTCATGCGCAACAGTGACGCTTTCACCTATCAGATGGAGAGCGATCCGCGACTGCGATCCACCATCGTGACCGTCCTGATGATGGACGGCACCCCCGACTGGGACGTTCTGCGCGAGAGGTTCGACGCCGTCAGCCGGACCCTGCCGATGTTCCGTCGGCGGGTGGTGTCCACCCCGGGTGGTACGCCACCGAGGTGGGAACCGGTTGTCGAATTCGACCTCGACTACCACGTCCGGCGCGTCGGTGCCCCCGAGCCCGCCACGTTCGACGGCGTGCTCGAGATGACGCGCCTGGCCCAGATGGAGGCGTTCGATCCCGCCCGGCCGATGTGGCAGGCCACGCTGGTGGACGGTCTGGAGGGTGGTGGATCGGCGCTGCTGTGCAAGGTGCACCACGCGCTGACCGACGGGGTCGGCGGTGTCCAGATCGGGCTGAAGCTGTTCGACCTGTCTGCCACTCCGCGCCGGCGCGAACCCCTTCCCGACCCACCTGCGGTGGCCCGGCCCGGCGCACTGGCCGGATACCGGGACGCCCTGCGCTACAACCTCGGCCTGGTCGGCCGCGTGGTGGGCGGCGGCATCCGCGCGGTGCCCGCCGCGCTGGCAGGCGGCCTGCGCAGCCCGCTCGGCACGATCGGATCGGTCACGGCCACCGCGGCGTCGGTCTACCGGACCGTTCGGCCCGTGAACCGCACCGGCTCGGAGCTGATGACCGAGCGTGATCTGACCCGCCGGCTGGCGGTGCTCGACGTCCCCAAGGCGGGGTTGCGTGAGGCGGCGCACCGCGCCGGAGGGGCGCTCAACGACGCGTTCGTGGCCGGTATCGCCGGCGGGCTGCGGCTCTACCACGAGAAGCACGGCACCGCGGTGGGCGACCTGCACCTGAGCATGCCGATCAGTCTGCGTCACGAGTCAGATCCCATGGGCGGCAACAGGATAACGCTGATGCGTTTCGACGTGCCGGTAGGCGTCGCCGATCCGGCGCAACGCATCGCGGCGATCCATGAGCGCACCAGCCGGGTGCGTGACGAACCGTCGCTACCGCTGACGCAGACCATCGCCGGCGCGCTGAACCTCATGCCGCGCTGGTACATCGGCTCCATCCTGCGCAACGTCGACTTCGTCGCCAGCGACGTTCCTGGGGTCCCGGTGCCGGTCTTCCTCGGCGGCGCGAAGGTGCGCGCCCAGTACGCGTTCGGGCCCACCATCGGATCCGCGCTCAACGTCACACTGCTGACGTACGTGGACACGTGCGCGGTGGGCGTCAACGTCGACACCGCGGCGATCCCCGACCACGACCTGCTCCGGGAGTGCCTCAGTGCCGGGTTCGACGAGGTGCTGGCGCTGGCCGGCGACTGAGCCGGTGGGCCGGCACCCGCTGAGTTCTGCGCGGAATCGCGGCCAGCGACATACGCTTTGACACAGCCTGGTCTGCGTATAGGAGTCCCCGATGAACTGGCAGCAGATCCAGCCGTTCCTGATAGCGCTGGCCATCGGGTTGCTGATCGGCCTCGAACGCGAACGCAGTCACATCCGCAGGATCCCCGCCGGATCGCGCTCGTTCGCGTTGCTGTCGTTGGCCGGCGTGGTTTCGGCGAGCTTCGACACGTGGGTCGTGGTGGCGGGCTTCGTCGGCGTGGGCACGTTGGTGGCGTTGTCGTACTTTCGCACCAGTGCCGAGGATGCGGGAATCACCACCGCGGTCGCCGCCCTGGTCGCCTACCTGCTCGGCGCCCTGGCCCTCACCCGCCCCGCGTTGGCCGTTGCCCTCGCTGTGGTGGTCGCGGGCCTGCTCGTGTCGAAGGCGCGGATCCACCATTTCGCCCGTGAGGTCGTCAGCGAGGTCGAGGTCGAGGACGCGATCCGGTTCCTGGTGGTGGCGTTCGTGATCCTGCCGCTGCTGCCGGACCGGAACCTCGGCCCCTACGGCGTGCTCAACCCGTCGAAAGTGTGGTTGCTCGTCGTTCTGCTGACCGGTATCGGCTGGTTCGGTTACATCGGCGTTCGGGCGCTCGGCCGGGAACGCGGCCTTCTGGTCACCGGCCTGGCCGGCGGGTTCGTCTCGGCGAGCGCGACCACGGCGTCGATGGCTCGCCTGAGCCGGACAACCACCAGTCGGTCGCCGCTCGCCGGTGCGCTGCTGGCCAGCCTTGCGACGTTCCTCCAGCTGCTCATCGTCATCGCCGTCGTCGACGTCGACGTCCTGCGGCTGCTGTGGCTGCCGGTGGTCGCTGGGGCCGCGGTGCTCGTCGGCATCTCCGTGTTCGTCGCCCGCAGCGGACATCACCCGACCGAGGACACCACTGACGACAGCGCCGCCGACGCCACGCCCTCAGGACGCCCGTTCGCTCTGCGGCCCGCCCTGATTCTGGCGGCGGTGTTGACCTTCGCCCTCTTCGTAGCCCGTTGGGGCGCTGACGTATTCGGCCCCCAGGGTGCGGTGCTGGCCGCGTTCGCCGCGGGCCTGGCCGACGCTCATGCCGGCTCGGTGGCGGCCGCGAGCCTGGCCGCCAAGGGCGATATCACCGTCGATACCGCCCTGGTTGCGATCGCGGCCGCGCTGGGGTCCAACCTGATCGTCAAGACCGTGCTGGCCTTCACCGCCGGCGGTCGGCGATTCGGATTCGGATTCCTGAGCTGCATGGCCGCGCCGGCGATCGTTTTCGGTGCGGCGATGACCGCCATGATCGCCGCCCGGTGAGGGCGACATGTGCTGACGAGCCTCAGTCGAGGTCGATCCGGATGGTGAGCAGATCGGAGCCGAAGGTCCGCACGCCAAAGCTGTTGAAGGAAGGAAGCTGTTGCAGCCGCGCGACCGGATCATCCTCGGGAAGGGGGTGTGCGGTGCCCGTCAACCAACGGCCCCGAAGTCGCAGCCGGACCCTGGGGTTTGCCCGGATGTTCTTCACGTACTGTGCGCCCTCACCGAACTCCGCCACCAACCAGAATTCGTCTCCGACGCGACGTCCGCCCACCGCGGTGCGGCGCGGTTCGCCCGACTTGCGGCCGGTTGTCTCCAGCAACGTCTGCGAGGGAATGAGTTTGACGATGGGATTCGCCAAATGCCGTTGGAAGAGGTTGACAATCCTGTCGCGGAATCCAGACATTCACCGTCCCATTTCAGTTCTCCGCTGATCCTGCCGATGTCTCGCCGCAATGCCCAACGCGTGAACCGGATCTGGCTCAATTCGCAGTGTTCCGTTGGCCATTGCCCACACCGCACAATGCCCGATCGAACGCGCGCAAACATGTCCGAGCGAGTGACGGGATTCGAACCCGTGTAAACGGCTTTGCAGGCCGGTGCCTATCCCCCCTTTCTCCCCGCGAGCGTCCGCATTTGTACACCAGACGCGGCGTGGCGCTGTACAGACACGGACGCTCGCGGGAAGGAAAGGGGGGGGTCAGGAGCGGCCGCGGGAGGCCCGGTAGGACGCGACGCCGGTCAGCGCCGCCAGCCCCGCGAACAGGCCGAACATCCAGCGGGCGGCGCTGGCGTCGCCGTGCCCGTTGACGTTGACCACCACACCGGCCAAACCCGCGCCGAACGCGCCGCAGATCAACTGCACCGTGTTGATCGCCGCCGCCGCGACACCACCCTCGGCGGGGTCGGCGACATCGCCCATCGCCCAGGCCGACAGGTGCGGCCAGGCCATCCCGATCCCGCAACCGGCGACGAACAGCGCGACCACCCACAACGCCACCACGCGCAGCGGAGCCTCCGCGATCTGGCTGACAGCGGCCAGCGCCAGACCGGCGGCCATCACCAACGGGGCGACCGCGACGATGCGCGCGGTCGTGCGCGTTCTGCTCACCGACGCACTGGCGATCTCGCTGACCGTCCAGCCGACCGACAGGGCGACGCCCAGGAACCCGGCGGCCACGGGCGCCAGGTGGGCGAGCCGCTGCCCGAACAGCGGCACATACATGTCGGCCATCGTCGCGGCCATCAACAGACCCAGCGTGAGGTAGATCCACTTCAACGGTCCGGGCCCGAATGCGCTGGGCGGCAGCACCGATGCCCCGGGACGGTGATCGAACCGCAGGAAAAGGGCGACCAACACCGCACCGGCCCCCAGCAGTGCACCCGAAACCTTCACGTCGTCGGGTATCCCGGCGGCACTGACCGACATCGCGGCGCCGCCCAGCAGCAGCAGCGACCAGACCGGGACGTTCCGGCCGGCGTCCTGGGTCTCACCGGCCGGACGGGCCGGCAGGGCGATGGGTACGAGCGCTGCGATGGCGACCGTCAGGACCGCCAGAGCACCGAATGCCCAGCGCCATGAACCGAATTGGGCGAACAACCCCCCGGCGGCCGGGCCCACCACGGTGCCCACTCCCCACATCGCCGATACCAGCGCCGAGGCCCGGGTCCACAACCGTTGCGGCAGTGCAGAATTGATGACGGCATAGCCGAGCCCGGCGAGCAGGCCACCGGCGCCGCCTTGTACCACCCGACCCATGAGCAGGATCTCCATCGACGGTGCCAGCGCGCACATGACGCTGCCCACCCCGAATGCGGCGGCGCTCGAAAGGTACGCCCCGCGCGGTGCCAGCCGGGCCAGCAGCGCGCTGACCGTCGTGGCCGACACCACCGAGGCCACCAGGTACACCGTGGTCACCCAGGCGTAGAACCGTTGGCCGCCGATCTCGGCGACCGCACTGGGCAGCAGGCTGATCGTCAGGAACTCGTTGGTGGCGTACAGCGCGACGCCGCCCGCCAGGACCGTCGAGGTGCCTAAGTATCGGGCACCCAGCAGATCCCGCCACGATCCCGCCTGCGTACCCGACTCCGTCACCGGTCCAACGCTAATGCCCTATTTCAGCCCCGCTGCATCCATCCCGCGCAGTTCCTTCTTCAGATCGGCGACCTCGTCGCGGATCCGGGCGGCCAGTTCGAACTGGAGGTCGCGGGCGGCCGTCATCATCTGCGCGGTCATGTCCTTGATCAGGTCGGCCAATTCGGCCCGCGGCATGCTCTTGGTGTCGCGGCCCTCGAACACCCCGGCGCTGACCGACCGGCCCGGTACGCCCTGGGCCCGCCGTCCTCGTGACGAGTTCCGCCCGGATCCGCCGACCGCGACGGCCTCCGACGCTTCCGTATCGCCGGCCTCGCGGTAGACCTGATCCAGGATGTCGGCGATCTTCTTCCGCAACGGCTGCGGGTCGATGCCGTGTTCCTCGTTGTAGGCAATTTGTTTGGCCCGGCGCCGGTCGGTCTCGTCGATGGCCTCCTTCATCGAGTCGGTGATCTTGTCGGCGTACATGTGCACTTCGCCGGAGACGTTGCGGGCTGCCCGGCCGATGGTCTGGATCAGGCTGCGCGGCGAGCGCAGGAACCCTTCCTTGTCGGCGTCGAGAATCGCCACCAGCGACACCTCGGGCAGATCCAGGCCCTCACGCAGCAGGTTGATGCCGATCAGCACGTCGTAGTCGCCGAGCCGCAGCTGGCGTAACAGTTCCACCCGCCGCAGGGTGTCGACCTCGGAATGCAGGTACCGGACCCGGATACCCATCTCGAGCAGGTAGTCGGTGAGATCCTCGGCCATCTTCTTGGTCAAGGTGGTCACCAGTACCCGCTCGTCGCGTTCGGCGCGGGCCCGGATCTCGCCGATCAGATCGTCGATCTGACCCTTGGTCGGCTTCACCACGACCATCGGGTCGACCAGCCCGGTCGGGCGGATCACCTGCTCGACGAACTCGCCACCGGATTGACTGAGTTCGTAGGGCCCCGGGGTGGCCGACAGGTACACCGTCTGACCCACCCGGTCGGTGAACTCCTCCCAGGTCAGCGGCCGGTTGTCGACGGCAGAGGGCAGCCGGAAGCCGAAGTCCACCAGGTTGCGCTTGCGGGACATGTCGCCCTCGTACATCCCGCCGATCTGGGGCACCGTGACGTGCGACTCGTCGATGACGAGCAGGAAGTCCTCCGGGAAGTAGTCCAGTAGCGTGGCGGGCGCCGACCCGGCCGGCCGGGCGTCGATGTGCCGCGAGTAGTTCTCGATCCCCGAGCAGAAGCCGACCTGGCGCATCATCTCGATGTCGTAGTTGGTGCGCATCCGCAGCCGCTGGGCCTCCAGCAGTTTGCCCTGATTCTCCAGCTCGGCCAGCCGGGCCTCGAGCTCGGCCTCGATGGTGGAGATGGCCTGCGTCATCCGTTCCGGGCCGGCGACATAGTGGGTGGCCGGGAAGATCCGCAGCGAATCGACCTTGCGGACCACGTCACCGGTCAGCGGATGCAGGTAGTAGAGGGCCTCGATCTCGTCGCCGAAGTATTCGATGCGCACGGCGAGTTCTTCGTAGGACGGGATGATCTCGACGGTGTCGCCGCGCACCCGGAACGAGCCGCGGGTGAACGACATGTCGTTGCGGGTGTACTGCACATCGACCAGCAGCCGCAGCAGCCCGTCGCGGGGCACGTCGTCGCCGACCGCCAGTTCGACCGAACGGTCCAGGTAGGACTGCGGGGTGCCCAGGCCGTAGATGCAGGACACCGAGGCCACCACGACGACATCGCGCCGCGACAGCAGACTGGACGTGGCCGAGTGCCGGAGCCGCTCGACATCGTCGTTGATGGAGCTGTCCTTCTCGATGTAGGTATCGGTCTGTGCGATGTAGGCCTCGGGCTGGTAATAGTCGTAGTACGACACAAAATATTCAACTGCGTTGTGCGGCAACATCTCTCGCAACTCGTTGGCCAGCTGGGCAGCCAGCGTCTTGTTGGGCGCCATCACCAGGGTGGGCCGTTGCAGCTTCTCGATCAGCCAGGCGGTGGTCGCGGACTTGCCGGTGCCGGTGGCGCCGAGCAGCACGATGTCACGCTCCCCCGCCCGCACCCGCCGCTCGAGTTCCGCGATGGCCGCGGGCTGATCGCCGGCCGGCTCGTATTCGCTGACCACATCGAAGTGGCCACCGGCACGAACCATCTCCTCGACCGGTCGGTACTCCGAATGTGCGAGGACCGGATGTTCGGTAGCGAAAGCCATGGATTCAGGGTAGGCGGGGGCACCGACATCCGGCCGGTGCGGCTGCACACTGGTCAGACGCGGATGACAACCAGATCCCCCACACCCACCAGCGCGTCGAAGTCACCGTCCTGCGTGACGACCGGCAGACCGCGCGAGGCGGATATCGCGGCGATCCAGAGGTCGTTGACGCGGACCCGGCCACCGGTCTCGGCCAGGTGCACGCGCATCCGCGCCCACATCCGGGCAGCCTCCTCGTCGACAGGCAGCGCCGTGACATCGGCAATGGTGTCGAGGGTGGCCAACCGCTGCGCGCGGACCTCGGAGGTCCCGGCCGCCAGCACACCGGCGGTGAGTTCGGCCAGGGTGACCACCGTGGTGGCGACCTCGTTGGGGATCAGCGCGGCGTTCAGCGGTCGGCCGGTCTCGTTGGCGATGAACACCGAGGTGTCCAGTACCCCGGCACTCATCGGACGGGACCGAGATCCTCGGTGGTCTCGCCGGCGAGCCGAGCCAGGTCCGTACGCAGGCCCGAATCGGCTTGCGCGTGGGACAGCCGGTTCAGCAGCTCCGCTTTGCTCAGCCACCGGCGCCGTTGCGGGTGAATCGGCGTCAGCCGTGCCGTCGGCCGGCCGTTGACGGTGATGGTCACCTCTTCGCCGGCTTGGACCCGGCTGAGCACGCCAGCTGTGTCATTGCGCAGCTCGCGAGACGCCACCTCGGACATGCGACGATCGTAGCACTTGCGTAGCCCTGCGATCTGGCCGATGTTCCGCCACCGTCGAGCGGTGATTGTGGGGGTGCACTGTGCTCGCCGATGCTGCTACCCAACTCTCGCCGTCAATGCCGCAGTGACGGATCCTTCACGATCAGCGCCTGCAACGCGGATTCCTGCGGCATCCCGGTCATTTCCAGCGCTTTCGGCGTTCCGGCATCGATCCGCCACTGCTTCATTTCCAGCGTCATGCGCCGGCCAGCCCGTCGACGATCTGCATGCTTTCGACGCTGACGGTGGTGACACGTTTGATGAGCTCGACGATGTAGGTCGGGTCGTCGTGTTCGTCGCACCAGTCGTTGGGGTCGTTGACGATGCCGGAGGCCTTGTCGGTCTTGACCTGGTAGCGGTCGATGATCCAGCCCAGCGCCGAACGCGAGCCCAGCAGGTAGCGTTCGGCGTCCTCGGGAATCCCGGCGATGGTGACCTTCGGGTTGTAGATGATGGCGCTGTGGTCGGTCTTGGAGCGCCACTTCATTTTGGCGACCCGCCACGTTTCCCGGTCGGCCGGGTCGGCGCCCGGTTTGAGTTGCACGTCAAGGGGATACGGGTCGACGGTGTCGTAGCCGACGTGCAGCTGTGCGAGCGCGCGCCCGGCGGCGGCCAGCCGCTCGAAGCGTTCGGCGGTGTCGGGGGTGGGGATGTGCGGCAGCATCTTCTTCAAATCGGCGGCATACGCGGTGCGGTAAGCCGGGTCGTGAAGTTGGCCGTACACCGAGTAGAAGATGTCGTCCTTGGTCACCCGCTCGCCGAGCGCGCTCCGGTAGCGCGCCAGGATCTCGTCGGTGATGTTGTCGCGCCTGCGGTAGCCGTACTCGTCAACATTTGATGATGTCCCGAAATCGATTGTGCCATCGGCGGATTCGGCCTTCTCATAGGTCCAGCGGGGGAAGAATTGGCCGCTGCCCGATCCCCAGAAAGACAGGTCGGGAATCCGGTCGGTCATGATCGCCGAGAACGTCTTGTCCGATCCGGCGCCGACCACGTAGAAGCCCAGGTTGGTGTGGTGCGGCGTCGGGAACATCGACTCCAGTTCACCGCGGCGATGGTTGAGCATCCGTTCGAAGTAGACGCACTCGTGATCGAATGGCCGATAGCTGCCGGTCACGATTCGCTCTTCATCGAATGTGGCGCGGATTCCACGGGCAAGATGCTGTTTGAGGCTCGAGGACCACTTGACGAAGTCCGGTTCGGTGTTGATGAAATCATCCGCCTGGGTGGCCCGGTCGCCGATTCCACGACGTTCGCAGTGCCTGGCGAATTCTTCTACCTGACTGTTGTAGTTGCCGATCATCCGCCGGACGTTCGACTCCAGCGCCTTGCGGGAGTAGTTGTACACCCACGCATCGCGGGTGGTTTCCAGCCCGCGGGAATACCCCGCGAACACCCGCAGCCCGCCGGCCTTGTCCCCGATCACCGGCCACGCCAAAAACTCGTCGTTGCGCTGACTGATCCAGTCGCCGTGCTCATTCGGAGTAATCGTCTGCCATTCAACCGAACCCAACTGCCCGTCGCCGACGATCGCCAGCTTCTGCTCGCGGCTCAGGTAGTCGCCGATGTCGCGGTAGAACACCGCACACGGCCCAGTGTGCGCACTGTCGCGGATGCCGAGAAAGATCGCCACGGTGTTGCGGCTGCCACCGCCGAACACCTTGCCGCCCTCCTTGCGGGACAGTTCCCCGGCGGTGCGCTGATTCCCGCGCAGGTTGTACACGTAGATCGCCGCATACTCGTCGGCCAGCGACAGCCGCATGCCGTCGGCGGTGTTGCCGTCGATCCAGCCGCCGTTGGACACGAACGCCACCACGCCGTTGTCCCCCACCCGGTCGGTGGCCCACCGGAACGCCCGAATGTAGCTGTCGTACAGGCTGTTCTTGTTGGTGGCCGTCGAGCGCTTCGCATACGTCGCCTCGACCCGACCGTCCAGCGTGGGGTACTTCACGTTGGCGTTCAGGTCGTTGGCCGAGGACTGCCCCACCGAATAGGGCGGATTCCCGACGATCACCGAGATCGGGGTGGCCAGCTGCGCCACGATGCGGTCGTTGTTCTGCGGGAACATCACCGCGTCCAGCGAATCGCCGGCCTCCGAGATCTGGAAGGTGTCGGCCAGCGCGATCCCGGTGAACGGCTCGTAGGCGGTCGCCCCGGCCAGCGCGTGATAAGTGGCTTCGATGTTCACCGCGGCGATGTAGTACGCCAGCAGCACGATCTCGTTTGCGTGCAACTCATTTGCGTACTTGCGCGCCAGATCGGCGGGAGTGATCAGCCCCGACTGCAGCAGCCGGGTGAGAAAGGTGCCGGTGCCGGTGAACCCGTCCAGGATGTGCACACCGGCATCGGTCAAACCTCGCCCGAAATGCTGACGCGACGCCGCATCCGCCGCGCGCAGAATGAAGTCCACGATTTCGACCGGGGTGTAGACGATGCCCAGCGCATCGGCCTGCTTCTTGAAGCCGACCCGGAAGAACTTCTCGTACAGCTCGGCGATCACCTGCTGCTTGCCCTGCGCGCTGGACACCTCGGCGGCGCGGCGGCGCACCGAGGCGTAAAAGCCCTCCAGTTTGACGGTTTCGGCTTCCAGCCCGGCCCCGCCGAGGGTGTCGACCATGGCCTGCATGGCCCGTGACACCGGATTGTGGGCAGCGAAGTCGTGCTCGGCGAACAGCGCGTCGAACACCGGGGCGGTGATCAGGTGCTGGGCCAGCATGCTGACCGCGTCCTCGGCGGTGATCGAGTCGTTGAGGTTGTCGCGCAGGCCGGTGAGGAACTGCTCGAACGACCCCGTCACCGCCGGGTCGGCGGCGGCCAGCACGGCGGTGATGCGGGTGGTCAGCGCCGCGGCGATGTCGGCGACGTCGGCCGCCCACTGCTCCCAATAGGTGCGGGTGCCGACCTTGTCGACGATGCGCGCGTAGATGGCCTCCTGCCATTCCGACAGCGAGAACAACGCCATCTGGGCGGCGGCGCCGGGGTCGGGGCTGCTCACCGGATCGTCGGCGGTGGGGCCGACATGCGCGCCGAGCAGCTTGCCGCTGCCCTTACCGGTTTTGGCGGCGTCGGCGTTCAGCGCGAGGGCGTTGACCTCGGCGTCGAAACGCTCGTCGTGGGAGCGCAGCGCGTTGAGCACCTGCCAGACCACCTTGAAGCGCTTGTTGTCGCCCAGCGCGACCGACGGCTCCACCCCCTCCGGCACCGCCACCGGCAGGATCACATAGCCGTAGTCCTTGCCCGGGGCGCGGCGCATCACCCGGCCCACCGACTGCACCACGTCAACAATCGAATTGCGCGGCTGCAGAAACAGCACCGCGTCCAGCGCGGGCACGTCCACCCCTTCGGACAGGCACCGGGCGTTGGACAGGATGCGGCATTCATCTTCGGCGACAACACCTTTGAGCCAGGCCAGCTCATGGTTGCGGGCCAGCGCGTTGAAGGTGCCGTCCACGTGGCGCACCGAACAGGTCAGCCCGCGGTTGGTCGGGTCGACGGCCAGCCCGTCGTTCTCCAGCTCGTCGAGCAGGGTGGCGTAGGCGTCGACGACGGCCGGGAACATCTGCGCGAGCTGCTTGGAACTCTTGATGTCGCGGGCGAACGCCACCGCGCGTCGCATCGGCGCCTCGCCGGGTGCGAAACCCGTTCCGTCCGGGCCGGTTCCGGCCCGCTTGGCCAGACCGTTCCAGCAGCCGACGATCTTGGAGGCGTCGTCGAGCTGCAGCTCACCGGCCACCCCGGCCAGCTCGCGCTGCAGCCGCGGCGCGATCACCGACTGGTCGACGGTGAGCACCAGCACCTTGTAGTCGGTGAGCAGGCCGCGTTCCACCGCGTCGCCGAACGACAGCCGGTGAAACTCCGGGCCGAAAGTGGCCTCGTCATCCATCGACACCAGCTCGGCGGAATGCTCGTCGGCCTTGTCCTTGACCGCGTCGGTGAAAATCCTTGGGGTGGCCGTCATGTACAGCCGCCGCGCGGCCCGCAGGTAGCCGCCGTCGTGCACCCGCACGAAGTTCGACTCGTCCTCACCGGCCAGCGTGACCCCGGTGCTGCGGTGCGCCTCGTCGCATTTACTGAACGGGTGCGCCTCTGCAGGGCTCAAGGCGTGCAGGGATCATGTCACGCACATGTACGCGACATGACGGAGATCGGTGTCTCCGTCGTCGCGGCCTCGCTAGGGATGATCGATTCAAGTCAAGTTCGAGCACGCAACGCCAAGCACTGGGTGAATCGGGAGCCGAGGTGAGGGCCCCTCTCCACCGAAAGCGATCGCGGTGCCGTTCGGCTTACTTGATACCGGCAGTCCCTCGAACGGCCATCCAGGTGACGAGGCGGACTTCGTGCTTCTCGACCCCCGGAAGCGGTTCGCGGGGAGGGGGTGCCGTGATGCCGGCCTCATCGAGGACTTCGGTGGTGAGGGCGATGCGCTCTTCGTCAGTACGACCTTGATTTAGCGCTCCTCGAACTTGGCGAGATACCTTCGCCGACGGGACACTTCGAAGTCGGTTCGCAAGTTCAATCTGCGACTCCCTCCCGAGATAGCCTCCCCGTTGAAGAACGAGCGTGTAGGCGTCGCGGAATGCAAGCGGCAGATCGGGCTGGAATGCGTTGGGGTCAGTTAACGCGTTCCACGCATCGTAGGCGCTGTTACGCGCTACCTCCCACGCATCAAAAGCCTTGTCATAGACTGTATCTGGAAGCCAACGTTCGGCAGTGCCGTGAAGGGGGTCGGCTGCGCGGAGTGCAATAAGCGTGTCGGGTGATACGAACGGCTGCCCGTCCTCGTTGTACTTGATGCACCAGTCATCACTCACAGGCACGTAGCGAAACCATGGCTTTTCGCTTTGTCCGATCTTGATACAGAAGACGTAGCCATTTCCATGCACGACTGGGTTGACGAATCCGCTGCCAGATCCGTAAGGGAGGCTGATGACATCGGTCTTCAGCGTTGGTTCCATGCCGAAGGCATCGTAAAGTCTGCGGCGATACTCCTCTCCCGAGAGTGATGCACTTGAGCCGCCCGCGTCGAGCAGTTTCTCGAACTCATCGACCACTTGATCGTCGGCGAGGTTCACTTCATGCCCAGGACCGCGGCCCGGAAGTACTTCGCCTGCACCGACGGCCGCGTCGGCTAGCGCAAGCTTCCTCTCAAGACGTTCCTCAAGTGCCAACAGCTCATCCAGACGTTCCGCTGGGAAGAACAGGCCAAGATGGACGTAATCGTGCTTCGAACCAATGCGGTCGATGCGCCCGTGTCGCTGGACGATGCGCATCGGGTTCCATGGAAGGTCGTAGTTAATCATCTGACAGGCCTGCTGGAGATTCACGCCCTCAGCCAGAACGTCTGTCGTGAAAAGGATGTCGAACTCATCCTTCGCTGTTGCCTCACCGGCAGCGTTGCGAGGCCCGGCCGTCTGCGGGGCGAAACCCGCAATGGTGGCGGCGCGACCGCCCTGATCAACACCACCGGTCCTTCCGCGCTCATGAGTCTTCGCGTAGGAACCCATGATCGGTGGAGCGATTCGACCATTGTAATCGGCAAGCGGTGAGTCGATAGGGGCCGCGGCGATCGCTTTGATGACCGCTTCATGGACCGGGATGATCGTGTCGGTGAAGGCAGAGAACACAATCACCTTTCGACGATCAGCACTCGATATTCCTCGCGGGTCGACTCGTCGTGCTTGAGCGGCGATGTCAGTGAGTTCCTCGACAATCTTGCGGACCTTGGGCTCGTTGTTCTTTACGACCACCTCGGCGAGGTCACGCAGCCGATAGAGCAGTGCGATGTCGGACTCGACATCTGCCTTGAGTTCGGAGAGGTGGTAGCCGTCGACCGACTCGATTTGTTCATCGTCGTCAAACTCAGCCACGAACTCGTCGAGGTCATCGGACTCAGATGAAACCCATTCACTCAGGGCTTCCCCCCTCAGCACGAATCCCCTACGCAGCGCTTCCAGGAACGTCTCGTGTGAGGCGACCATCTTCTCCAGAGATGAGTGCAAGGCGTGCGGGCTGGACTCCAGCCGTTTCAACAGCCCTGAACGCAGCAGGCCGCTGTTGGTGATCTGATAGGTCTGCAGATCGTGGTCGACGGTGTACATGCTTGACAGGTATCGAGCGAGCATGAGTCGTTCGGGGTCTCGGCTCCGGTCTTCCCATGCATGCGGCGCATGCGGGTCAGTCGGATCGTCGAGGGCATAGACCATAGCGTCGATCAGGGCCAGGCCATCGGCGTCGAGGACGTAGTCGATGCGGCGCACCTTGGGCTGGGGGAACTTGATCGTCGTAGGCTTGCCGTCGGGGCCAAAGATCATTTCGTTGGCGTAGTGCTCTTTGACGAACTTCCGCGTACGACGGACGGCGACCTGATCCATCAGGTCGAAGAGGTGTTCAGGCGTCAAGTTCGCCGGGTCGATCGCCTGGGCCTGCCGGATGTATTCGCGGATGCTGGGAATGCCTAGGGCAGCGAAGCGTGCGTCGTCTCGGATGAAGTACTTGATGAGTGTTTCGAGGTCGGTCAGCGAGTTGTTGACTGGTGTCGCGGTGAGCAGCACCACTTTCTTCGGGTTGCCTGCTGTGATCACTCGGTCGACCGCACCGGATCGCTGCGCGCCGGAGTTGCGCAGGTTGTGGGCCTCGTCGATGACGACGAGTGAGTAATCCTCGATCTCCCTCATGAATGCGTCGATAGGACCCTTCTCGGGGTCGAGGCGGTTCCGCACTTCTTCGTACGAGTAGACCGTCACCCAGCGGCTGAAGTCGTAGGTGGCCAGGAAGGGCTCCCACATCGCCGTCTTTAGCGCTGCGGGAGCAACGATTAGTACCCGCTGGCGGTTGATGTTCGCCGTCCGGTAGATCACCTCGCCCGCGAGGTACGTCTTGCCGAGGCCAACCTCGTCGGCGACTAGTACACCCCCGTGTTCGTCGAGAAGCCTCTCCATCCGGACGACGCCATCTGCCTGAAAGCGTGTAAGGCTCAGACCCGTATGAACATTGGGGTTCTCATCGGTGTCGAGGTGCTCGCCGTAGAGTTCCCAGAGCATGCGTAAGTAGATCGACCACGGTGTATGCGGCTCCCACAAACGTCCATAGAGTTCAGCGAGGTCGTAGGGATCGCTCAACGTCCAAAAGTGCTCGAACCACTCATGAACTTTCTGCGCAGAATGGGTGCCGCCGCCAGTTCCGAGGTTGAGCTCAGCATTGTGCGCCAGGCCGGCGTAGGTCATGTTCGACGACCCGGCGATCGCTGCCTGGGTTGCGCTGTCTTCAACAAGGTAGGTCTTGCCGTGAAGGAAACCCCCTGTGTAGCGACGCACTTCAACCTTCGCGGTGTCTTGCGGGTCAACGCTCTCAAGCCATTTCACCATCCGCTTGGCCTGAACTGTGGGGACCCGCGCGAACCCCATATTGTCGCGTTCAGCCTCGAGCCACGCCTGGTGATGCCGAATCGCGGCGTCGCGTCGCGCGTCCTGGTCGGAATCACCGGATGCGATTGCCCGCACGGACTCGGCTTCGGGCTCAGCCCCCAGTAAGAGGCGTACGCGTGGCGCAATCTCCAATTCGTCGGCGAGGAGCGCGAAACCTGCCGGGTTGATGTACGCGGTCGCAATCGCGATCGGCGGAGGCTGCACCTTGTTCTCGCGCAGCAGCCGGAACAATTCGTTGACGCGATCGGCAACTCTTACCGCCGCTTCGCTAGCGAGATGGTTGGTGGCGAAGTCGGGAAGTTGTGTCATGCCTTGCCCTTCCACGTCCGATAGTGCTGCAGGACCGCCTCTAAACGCGGTTCGTACTTCCACCCTCGGTGGAAGGTCGCGAACACGTGCTCAACCTGACCTTCGCTGAGCCCGTAGGCCAGGCTCACAAGAGCATCGAGTTCAGCGATCAGGTCGTCTTTCTCCGCCGGCGCGTTGACCGAGCCCACTGGCACACCGACCTCTGAGGCCCACTCCGCGTAGCGGTCGTCGACCGCGGCTAGGCGTCCTGCGACCTCGACCAAGCGACCGCCCGCAGGTGAGCCGATGTCCACCATGGGAACCGGGCTGGGATTGAGAAGTTCGAAAGATAGTTTGAGTTCGACCCACCGTCGCATGTACCAGTCGAACGGAATGCTCGACATGACGCCAAGCAGAGCAGCGGCTTCCACAGCCCCACCCTGCCGTTGAACGATGACAGGCGCCTTCTCCATGGCCGCGGTCCCCGGGGGAAGTAGGACGGCAAGAACAGTTCGCGAGTCAGTCGCTCTCGTAATGTCGCGAAACGCAATTCGCGGGCTATTGAATGGGAGCACTCCCTTGCCAAATTTCAGGCCGTTGTATGCGGACCGCGCGAGCTTCGCCGACCGACTCAATTTATCGGTAAGATGAGCACGGAGTACGCTCGGTTCACCGTACGCCTTTGGTAATCCTGCGTCAGGATTCCAGAGATTGAAGGACGCCCCAGTGACGACCGGTATCCGGCCTCGAGGCTCATCGACGTCGAACTCGAGGACCCGCTTCTCACTGGTTGCGTTCAGATCACCTTGCAGCGGGCGGAATTCCCAATTGGGTCGAGGATCATCGAAACGAGGGCTTCGCCGCATCTGGCGGAAGACATCGGCCGAGGCAGCATCCGGGATCAGTGGAAACGCTGCGGAACTTGACCATGTACCGAATTCTTCAGCTGGGACTTCGGCAAGCGAATCGGCTCCAGCCAAGAGAGCCTTCTCGCTGTTGAAGGGGCCTATGAACCGGACTACGTGTTCACTCGATCGCGCGAACACTGTCAGGCCAATTGTGTAGCGGCCGTCGACATTATCGAAAATCCAACCGCCGGTGTTCAACAGGGTCACAACCGACTCGAATGCCCCTGCATCGAGAATTGTTCGGCGCCACTCCGACAGTCCGGAGCCGGCCAGCGCACCCCTGGGAAGAACAATGCCGGATCGTCCTCCAGCGCCAAGCAGCTGCCAGTTTCGCCAAGCGAAGGCGGAGAACAGGTCCAGATGTGCCGCTCCAACCCCAGGAAAAGGACCAGCGGCAACAGCGGTACTCATTGTCTTCACATCCGCTTGCTCGCGTTCGTACTGTGCTTCAAGGTCGGGCCGCGATTCCCGGAACGTCGCCAACGCGCGTTCCCTTTCTTGCTGTCTCATCGAGCGCAGACCCGGCACCCGGAGACCCCACCACTGATGCTCCTCTACATGGAGTTTCTCCCAAGGTGGGTTGCCTAGCAGAACGTCGAAGCCTGGCCGATTGCGCAGAAAGACCTCCGGAAACAGATAGGGCATGTGGGCCGGCTTTAACGCATCAACTGCGCCTAGGTCTCCGACTCTCCGCAAAACGCGCTTGAGTGAAAGCTCATCTAGGATGAGGCCCGGTTCTATCAAGCCAATTCGAGCGGCAACGGCGGCGTCGAAGATTTGCCGCGCTGTGTCGGCCGCCTCCCGAGCCTGCGTAAGAAGTCTTGCGCCTTCCTCGACTTCGGCCTTGTTGGCCTCACTTGCATTAGCAACGTCGACCAGCAGTGTCTTAGCGGAGGCGAGTTGGTCAGTCAAAATTTCGTCGAATAAAGAGATTTCGCCGGGCTTGCGCCCCGGCTGCAGTGCATCGAGCGCCTCGTCGATCGTCCCAATCCCCGTGAGGCTGTTGGCACTGACCAACCCATGGTCGAGATTGCTCATTGGCAAGCCGGGCACAAAAGTGTGAATCCAGAGGGCGAGGCGAGCGAGCTCGACCGCCATAGGATTGATGTCGAGGCCGTAGATGCATCGACGAGCGATCTGTCGGCGAAGCAAACCGACTTCGTCGACCTCACTCTTGGCTACGTCGTCGGTGCCAAGTGCGTCTCTGGCCACAGCCGACAGCCTGAGTAACTCCTCGATTACGCCAGGGACTGTGTGTTCGGTGAGGAAGGTACGCATTAGGGCTTCGATCTTGTCGACCGCGGCAACGAGGAAGTGGCCCGAACCCATGGCCAGGTCTGCAACGCGGAAGTCGAAGAACTCGCGCGCTGCCGCGACGGCGTCACCCTTCGCGAGGTAGGCAGCAATCCGCTCCAGGTGCTCAGTGAGCACGGGAACGATGGAGCGCTCGACCAAATGGTCGACGACGACCTTGGGTGTGAAGTAGGAGCCGGTCGCCTTTCGCTCACCGGATGCTGTGTGGAAATAGATCGCGCCGGTCGGCGCCACTACTTCGTCGCCCTTGCCGGCAGGCACCCACGCTCCGCTGTTGTCGAACGTGAGGTCAGTCTCGGCTAGGGAAAGTGAACTCTCCAATAGCCCTTCATAGATTGTCCCGAACTCGCGAACGCTCAACGAACGGAAGTCAACGGGCCCCGGCACTCCGTCGTCGCTGACGTCGATGAGCAAGCTCTTCAGGGCTGGACCCAGGATGCTGTCGGGCAGCTCGATCTTCTTGATTAGCGCACCCTCCGGTGATCGTTCCGGGTCGGTGGAGAAGAGGCCGCCGTTGTAGGTCGGGATCTGCCACTGCGGGTTTCCTTGGTCGATAGCGTTCCAAACCTGGACGAGGTCGAACCACAGCGTTGATACGTCTCCGAACTCTTCGATGTCGGAATCGAGTAGTCGCCGCGCAATTGTCTTGAGGCTGTTGGCGTCGAAACCCTCGTTCCGGCCCGACGGCAACAGCCCGCGATCCTCGGCATAGGCTTGGAAGAGCAAGCGGAACAGTATGCGGAGTGTTACGCGATATGCAGTCGAGAGACCCTCGGCGTCGAGCTCAAGTTCCGCGTCATTCGCAAGGTGCCAAGCAACCTCTTCGGCCAAAGGTGGCACGATGTCGTCGTAAATTCGCTCGCGGAGCCGCCGGCCGAGTTCGGTTGCGTAGCGGCCGCTGTCGCGCAGCAGTTCCTCTGCTGTGCCGTCTCTCGTAAGTGCGGCAGCGGAGAAGATCAGCGGCAGCAGCGCAGCGTATTCAGCGTCGATGGTCGATAGGTCGACCTCGAAGAAGGTCTCTGCTTGCCCCTTTGATCCAACCCCAACGCCGTCGCGGCCCGCATAAAGGCGGATTTGATCTTTCCGGAGTACAACGAGCCACGGAAGTTCCTGACGGGAGGCTAGTGCGAGTCCAAAAGCCACGGGCGAGAGCTGGAACCGCTGGGTCTTGGTGTCGAATTGCTCGGAGTCCTCTAGCAGAACCGCGACCGCGCGAGGTGGATGCTTGCCGACCGAAAGCAGGAGCGACCCATTGGGACCGGGCTGAGAGCTGAAACCGAGCGCCTCAACAAGTTTCGTCCGGCGCAGACCGAGCAAGGGTGAGGCCTGCTTGCCGAGTTCGCTCCAGTCGGTCCGCTTCGGGACATTGCTCATGATGTGGTGGGTCGCGAAGAGTCCGCTGTTGGTAAACCCCGAGACTCCAGTGGTGCTGCTGGCCCTGCGGAAGCAGGCGAAGCGTTCGGTGGCAGCCAGGACATCGGGTTCAGCAAGGACTGACTGGAGTTGACGCTCAGCTTGCTCGACAGGCAGCTCGATGGGTTGGGCCTGTGGGTCAGGGCCGCACAGTTGCACCTTTCCACCGTGCACGATCGCAACCACAAGCTGCGTCTGGGTCTTGCCTTTGCGGGCCGTGAACAGATCCCGTAGGGCCTGCCTTGAGGGAGCCGCCGAGGCGCTTGCGACCGCGACCTGGAAGCCGCCGAGGCCGAACGGATCGGGACCCAGATACACCTTCTCGGTCGTGATTCCGGTTGGCGCTGACGGGTCGTTCCAAGCGATGACCTTGTCGCCTGTCAACTGCATGGCACTTCTCCTACGTATTGGCGTTCGAAGGTATCCACCGTCATCTGCCCCCTGTCCCGCCGCTGCGAACCCATGTGTCGACCTCGCTGGCCTGGAATTTCCAAAGGCGGCCGATCTTGTGGGCAGGCATCGCTTTGTCGGCGATCCAGGCGTAGACGGTGTCCTTGGTGACGCCGAGGTGGGTGGCGATTTCCTCAGCTGACAGCCATGGCTCAGACATCGTCCGCCCCCGTTCAGAACCCGTTTTGACCGGGTATGTCCGAGACTAGCGGCGGATGTGGTGGTTTTGTCGAGGATCGGCCTTCCCGGCACGTCGGACGCCCGGTCACGACGGACCAGGGGGGCTTGTTGGTATAGGGACGGTTGCGATGTCGGGTTCGGCCTTCCTGTAGCTGGCATGGCCGAGGCTGCCCAACCTGTTCTCCGACGTGGCCACATTGGTTCTCAGTGGCGAACAAGTGCAACCTCCACCAGTCTGGGCTCTAATGGACTCCGTTGAGAAGCTTGTCGGCTTCTCTCTGCCGCAGATGGCGGACATTCGACCGAGACGCTTCGAGGCGTCGCTCAGCTTCGGAATGAGCGAGACGCTCCGCGGCCAGAGCCGCACGCAACGACTCGTTCTGCTGCCGCAGTTCTTCCCTGTCATCTTCTATCCAGGTCCCATCAGGGTCGCGAAGCTGACCGAGCAGATCGGCCACGGTTCGCGACAACGAGATGTTCTTCGCACGGGTCTCACGCAATTGCTGCTCGGCGAAGAGTGCTCGCTCGCGCCAATTGGCTTCGTCGACTGCATCAGATGCGGGAGCGTCCTTCAACAGTGACGCTTTCATGCGAGTCTCGGCCTGCGCGATGAGTTTCCGGGCGTCCTGGTTCTGATAGAGGAAAGTTCGTGAACAACCCGCCAGTGCGGCGAGATGAGACCTGTCGATCTCAGTCACCTTCTGTTTGAGCAGCCGCTTCAGCGCCTGTTCGACGCTGGCCAACTTCGTCAGAGAGTCCTTTTTGCGAGCAGCTATCGCCGCTTTTGGTGGCCCGGATCTCTGCGTCATGCAGCCCCCTCGTCTTCTGATTCGAGCTGCGGCCTTTCGGAAAGGTCAGCGGCGGTATCCCGTTCGGTGAGGTCGATGAGGTCCTTTGCCCGCCAGCCGCGGTTCCATATCGGGTCGAAGAAGTCCTGGTACGGGTTACGCAAGTCGACGTTCTTCGCCTGCTCTAGGAGCCCCAGTGCCGACAGTGCCTTCTCCAGCCCGGCGATCGCCATCGACGAGTTTTGAAATAGTTGGTAAACGTAGGAGCGAGACGACTCATTGGGTGCGTTCTCTGCGTAGGTCGCCCACCGTTCCTCTTGACGTTTCCAGTAAGCATAGTCTGCGCCGGTCAGGACGAAGTCTTCACAATCGTTGCAACGCAGGCCCTTTGGGCAGTCAGCACCGCCGACAACGGGCTTGAAGGTGCACAGCCCACCTTCGGTCGGTAGCGCAGCGATGTCGATCAGGTTGAGTTGGATAGCGGAATTGGCCGAAAGATCCGGAGTCCGGACGAGTTCGCCCGGTGCACTGCTGCCGGGACCTTTCACCCACACTTGCTGTAAGTAAGGTTCGATCCTGGCTGACGAGATGAGCGTGTAATGCTCCGACATTCGTTCGGATACATGGCCGAGAATCTGCTTCACAACGACCATCGGTGCGCCGGCATCGACGAGCCGCGTTGCGAGGGTGTGCCGCGCCTGGTGGCTGACGTGTCCGGGCAGCTCGATGTCTTCCAGCCACTTCTTAAAGCGGTTCTGGAAGGTAGCGATGGCTATTGCGTTGCCGAAGTGTGAGTTTCGCGTGGTGCTGGGAAACAGCGCGATCTT
>WBZP01001914.1_pt1 | contig 24690 bp, 24 predicted proteins | sample 5204301 | NCBI WGS metagenome assembly WBZP01 (sample SAMN12412401, study PRJNA552823) | activated sludge metagenome | isolation source: activated sludge from nitrification reactor of wastewater treatment plant... | place: USA: Pennsylvania | collected 2017 | reverse complement strand
AACGTTCGATCCGGATCGCTTTGCACCACCACGAGAAGAAGACAAACGTGACTTCGCGTACATTGCCTTTGGTGGCGGTCGTCACAAGTGTCTGGGCAACGCGTTCGCAATCCTCCAGATCAAAGCGATCCTTGCGCTGCTGCTCGGTCAGTACGAGTTTGAGCTGGCCGGGGATCCGATCCAGTCCGACTTCCACGGACTGGTCGTTGGACCCAAGGTGCCCTGCCGACTGAGGTATCAGCGCCGCGCCGCGCCTTCGGTCACGATCGCCGGTGCCACGGCTCTCGCCAAACTCGCCGATGAACTGGGCGCGTCAGCACAGGCCGAAGCCAACGGAAATCCCAGCGGATGTCCGGTCGCGCACGCTGCGCCGCAGCAAAACCCAACCGCAGCGGCCGCACAAGGGCAGTGTCCGGTGGCCCACACACCGGCAGGAGTCGCGGCCCCCCGGCAGGCTCCGGCCAGCGATGAAGCAAAGCCCAAACAGCTCACGGTGCTACTCGACAAGGATCTGTGCCAAGGCCACGCCGTCTGTGTGGGTGAAGCCCCCGAGGTGTTCTACATCGGAGAAGACGGAAAGGTCGCGCTGCATGACCTGGCACTCACCGCTGCACACCATTCCAAAGTCCGCGCCGCCCAGAAGTTCTGCCCGACCCGTGCCATCCGCCTCCGCGAGGAATAGCTCGTTTGGACAACCTACTGTTTTGAAAACACCGGGCACAGTCGTCCGGTGCGAGCCGCTTGGGCGAAGCGTCCGTGCGGCTTCGGCAGCGTCTTGAGCGTACCGAGCGTCGCGTTCAAACTTCCATCAAACATCGCATTCCCCGAGGGCTCGACGATGCGAAAGGCGCGCAACGTGCCGTCATCGTCGATGGTCAGACAAGCAGCGGCTTGCAGCTTGGCCAGCTCCTCGGGTTTGAGCATGGTCGGAACGGTCCAGCGCTCGAGCACCGCCGCGACAATCTCACGCAGATAGGGATCACCAGCGGCTTCATTCGCCGTACCACCGCGCACGCCGTTCGGATCCCCCTCCTCGAGTGCTTCGCGGGTCGCTCGCTCGTCGTCATCAGCGCGGAGATTTTTGGTCAGATCGGTCAGCTTGGCCAGCGCATCGGGCTTTTTGTCTTCGCGCTTTGCGCTGGGCTTATCGGGATCTTGCGCGAGCTTGATCTTGTTCTTGTCGGCAGAGCGCGGGGTCGTCTCGACGTGCGGAAGGAACGACAAATCGCGCTTGCGGCCAAACTTGAGCAGCTTCACATCGACAAATATCTCGGGCCCGGCCAGGCGTGGCTTATCGGTGTGACGTGTCGAGCGCCAGAGCAAAAGCAGGCCACCACCGTTGATGAGCAAGGTCAGACACAGCCCGGCGATGAGCCCTCGGCGATCCACGGGCCGATGCCGCTGCGAACCCGGTCGGTCCTCGGTGAGGATCGGTGTCTCGACTTTGACCTCGGACGTCGACATCGCTACGGCTCCGTCTCCTCACGACTCGACATCGGATCGGTGATAAGCCCGACCTTATCGGCACCAGCCTTCGACGCCAGCGACATCACCGTGATCACGTCTTGGTAGCGCAAGCTGCCGTCAGCGTGGATGTACATCTCGCGCTCGGACTGGAGCTTGTCGTTGGAACGGAGCTTGAGCTCAAGCTGGGCAAACGGCACCGGGTTTTTCCCCAAGTACACGATCTGGTCCTTGGGAAAGCTGGCCGGGATGGTGAGGATGATCTTGGCGTCTTCGCTGTCGAGCGACTGCGTCTCGCCCTTGGGCAGCACAACGGGGACACCAGTGGTCGCGATCGGAGCGGCGACCATAAAGATGATCAGCAGAACAAGCATCACGTCGACCAGCGGCGTGACGTTGATTTCAGAGACCATCTGCGAGGATTCGCGGGGGCCAGACATCGCCATGGGGGGAGTATACCTGCGCCACTCACTTTGGGACTTGCCAACTGGCGACGACTGGGATTTGGTCCGGCCATGACGATCAAGAAGACCAAGACCAACGTGACCGCGAAGCCGAAACCTGAGCCCGCTCCGAGCCCGACGCTGGAGGGAGCGGACTTGACTGTGCTGTTGGGACGGTGGGCGGGGATACCGCCACTGCCTCGGGTGCAGCTTGATGCACGGGCGGCGGCTAGCTTTGTGCTGTCGGAGGTGATGCCGCAGCTTGCCGACAAGGCGCTGCTCGCTCGCTTTTTGGCGCTGCCGAAGACGGAGTGGAACCCGCAGACCCTGACCGACTTGCCGCTGGCGGCGCAGGCGGTGCTGGCGGCGGCCACTGAGCTTGGGGCAGCCACGGCGCGGATCGACTCGGCACGACTGCCCGAGGAGCTGGTCGTGCAAGCTGTGTCGTGCAAGGCGCGGATGCTGCGGGTGCTCGACTACCTGCTCGGTGAGGATGAGGTGACGGCGCGTGAGCTGGCGGCGATTCGGCAGGGCACCGGCTACCTCGACCTGGCGCAGGATCTGGCGCAGCTCGCCAAGCTGTATGTCACCGAGCGGGCGCAGCTTCAGAAGGACCGCCACCTGTACCAGCAGAGCGATGAGACGCTCGCCGCCGCGCTGTCGCAGCGAGTCTTTTCCGAGCTACGTCGCGAGGAACCGACCGCGCTCCGTGAGCGACTCAGCCAAGCCATCGGCCTTCTTTTGCACATGTACAGCGAGGTCGCCGCCACCGCCCACTGGCTACTCCGCCACAAGCCCGATGAGGCCAGCCGCAACTTCCCCTCCCTCATCACCGCCACCCGCCGCCCCGCCCGCAAGACCCCCAACAGTCCCACTGACCCAAGCGAACCAGCGTAGGCGACGGATACACCTCCCCCAATGTCTCTCGCCATGCCTCCCACGCCAAAGAGAAGGCCTGCCTGCCTCCTAGCGATCGCTTGGCTGCTACTTTTTGGCCAGTGCGCGGTGCCTCATCCCAGCCCACGCCCAGATGAGGCAGCCAGCACAGCACCTACGCCAGTGGATCGCTTTCCCATCGAGCAGTTCGCCGAATCTGGACCCGTTACGGTGGTTGTCTACGCAGGTACGCTCAATATCACCGTAAGACCAACGGCTGAAAAAGACTGTGACCAGGCTCATGTCGAGTGTTATAGGCTGTGCAAGTCAGTCAATCCGCCCTGGCCGATGCGTCCCGAAACTGCCGCACACTCACGATACTGCACAGCGCAGTGTCTAGCGCTCTACATGGAGTGCATCGGCGAGCAAGCGACCTCCTATGCGTTTGACAGCATGTTTGAAGCCACCCGCTGGCTCTACAAACATCCCGAGACAACAGCCAGCGCACTCGTCGTGATTGGTACCGCAGCCTTTGTGGTGATCACGGATGGGGCAGGTCTTCTGCTGGTTCCTCTTAGCCAACGTGCCATCCAGCAATTCGCCAGATAGAAAGACGAAGAAACACACCATGAGTGGCCTTAACATCGAACAGCACTGCGCAACCTTGCAGCGTATCGCCTTACAACACCCAGAAAGCAGCGCCGAATATCAATCTGTTGAGCTAGCAGCCAAGGCACTTCTATATATCTTTATGAACAAACATACCGATGAGTTCTTACAGCAACTAGAAGAATACAATCAGCCCGATACACACGAATAGAAAACAGCCCACGCCCCAGCATTGACTCCCTGGAGTGGCGGCAGGATCGTCTACGGCCAACTTTTCACTCCACCGAGTGGAATCCAGGTCGCAAGCCTCCTTCTTTTCACTCACTTGAGTGGCAAATCGGTCGCTACCGGCCTCTTTTCCACTCCTCCGAGTGGAATCCAGGTTGGCGGCACCCTCTTTTTCACTCAACTGAGTGGAAGGTCGGTCGCGAACCTCCTCTTTTTCACTCAACTGAGTGGAAGGTCGGTCGCGAACCTCCTCTTTTTCACTCAACTGAGTGGAAAGTCGGTCGCCCGCCGCCGCGCCCCATCGAGCAGCGCTAGGGCTACTGACCTTTTTGCATCACGATCAGGCGGTAGTTGGCGAACTCGGCTTGGCCAGCGGAGTACAGGACTTCGGTGAGCAGCCGATACGGAGTCCGGCGGTCGGCCATGATGATGGCGATGCCGTCGAAGGTCTGGTTCTGCATCTGCGCGAGGCGCGACAGGCGGGTGCGGTGCTTGGACAGGGCGCTGACGATGGGATCGATGGCGTAGCCCTGCTGGCCTTGGGTCTTCCACTTGGCGTCGACCGTGCCGCTCTTGACCTCGACCACGGCGTCGTCTTCGACCACGATCGCGTTCTGGGTGATGGTGATGTTGACGGCGGGCTGCGGTTGCCTTTTGGCAGTCGAGGCCGGAAGCTGGAGCCCGGTCGGCTGACTGACAGCAAGCTGCTGGACCGAGAACTGCTTGATCAAAAAGACCAGCAGGATCGTCATCATGTCCATCATCGGCATGATGTTGAGGAAGTTGATCTCCTCAGCCTCGTCCTCGACCTTGCGACGGAGCTTCCAGATCGCTTTGCGCGCCATCCGGCGATCGACTTCTTTTACCGCCATCAGTTCACCCCCGCGCCGAGGAGAACACCAGGAAACAGCACCTTGCCCTCTTCGCTACCGGTCGCTGGGCTTTGTCGCATCGCATCCATCGTCGACACCAGCAGCTCGTAGGGAATCTGCGGGGTCGCGGTGATGATGGCGCGGTCCTCATCGGGATACAGCGCCTTGAACTGAACCAAAAGCTGGGTGAGCGCTGCCAGGTCATGCTTGCCATCCGCCATAAGGGGCACGGTCGGCAGCTCGGTGGTCGTCTGCGCCACGCCTTGTGCGGTCAGCGAAAAGCCCCGAAACAGCACCGCCCCCGAGGTCGCCAGCGTATAGCCTTTTTCGGTAATCGACACCGTCAGGTTCAGCTCGGGCTTGGGTGCGGTCGTCGGGGCTGTCGTCGCCACCGAGGACGTCGGCAGGTTGATGTTGATGCTCGCGAGCGATGCTTGGAACGTGATCGTCGCCAGCAAGAACATGATCAGGTTCATGACAATGTCGAGGTACGGAACAAGGTTCAGCTCGACGGACTCCTCCGCCAACTCTTCCCCGTGCTCGCGAAGCTTCCGCAGACGGAAGCGCAGCCTCTGGATCGTCATGTTCGTCGCTCTATCATGATTCGTTTGGCCAACGGGCGACTAGTCGTTGTCGTCGTCTTCGGCGTCGCGGGAGCGATCACGACGACCCCCATCACGACGACGTCCCCCGTCACGGCTCTCTTTTTCAGCAGCCGGAGCGGGTGGGTTCGCGATCAGGTCGAACAGCAGGTTTTCGAGCCGCAGCGCGAAGCTCTCTAGCTCTTGCTGCTTGCTCTTGCTGGCCGCCGACAGGAACAAGTGACCGATCATGCACACGGCGGCAATCGCCAGACCGAGCCAGGTGTTGTTCATGGCTTCGGAGATCCGCGTCGCCAGGATCGTGCTGCGCTGATCGGCTGCGGCCTTACCGATCGCCGCAAAGCCACCGATCAGACCGTTGATGGTACCAAGCAGTCCGAGCAGCGTCGCGATGTTGGCCAGCGACCACAGCACCGCGATCCGCTTCTTTAGCTCCGGGTTGGCATCGGTCAGCGCCTCTTCGATCGCCGTCGAGACCGCCGCTTCGCCACCCTTTAACTTGGCCAAACCGGCGCGGGCCACCTGGGCAACCGGCGCGTCAGACGATTGGCTCAGCCGCTGCGCCTTTTCGAGCTGCCCAGCCGTGAGCAGCTTGCGAAGCTGTTCGAGGAATGCCCGAGCATTGACCGCCCCCTTCCCCAAGAAGAAAAGCGACCGATCGACGATCAGCGCCACCACGATGACCGAGCACAGCAGGTTCACGTACATGAAGAACCCGCCCTGCTCGAAAAACTCTTTCAGTTGCTGCATGAGAAATGTCCTAAGGACGTACCAACTACTGAATCTCTAACATTTGCCCGAGGAAAGCGAAATCACCTGCGTAATTCCCCGGATCAATCTGCTCAAACTCGGGCCGAGCCAGCAGCTCTTCAGAGCCGGTTACCTCGGTGATGCGCTCGTGCACGTAGTCACGGACACTCTGGCCTTTGCCCAGCTCGACCACGAACATCACCTTGGCCTTGACGATCCCAGTCATCAAGTCGGTGCCGGTGACGAACAGAACCGCCCTGCCCCCTTTGCCGTTTTCGTAGTCGCGACAGGCAGCGTAGTACGTCGTGGTCACCGACGTGGTGTCGCGGGTGTCGAGCTTGATAAATTGGGTCGGCGGTTTCACATCGCTCATGGAAGCTCCTTGGCACGCAGCCACATACGCGGCAAGCCGGTCCTATTATGCCGGTCGACGTATCGTGTCGAAACCCTAAAAAACGTGGTTCCCACGCCGTCCCTAAGGCTCACGACCATTTCGAAAGCCGGGCGAGGCTGGCAACATCTAAGCTCCTTGGTGAGGCAAGAGACTCGCGATGCCGATTCTGAGAACCCTATTGTTTGTTTCGATCATGACGCTGGCTCTGTGTGGGCTGCACTACTACGTGTACCTACGAATCACGCGGGGCTTGGCGCTGGGCCCAAGCGAGCAGCGGTTCCTCAAAGTAGGGCTGTTCGCGCTGTTTGCCCTACTGTGGTTGAGCTTTCCACTGAGTCGCTCGGTGTCGCGCAGCGTGGCGTCGCCGTTTCTGTGGGTCAGCTACATCTGGCTCGGTGTGCTGGCGCTGTCCTCGGTGGTGTTCGGGATCGTCGATCTGCTGCGCTGGCTCGGAACGATGCTGGCCCCCACGCTGCCGATCGATGACTCGCGACGCGCTTGGCTGGGCCGGGTGGTGGATGTCCTGGCGCTTGGTGGAGCGGCGACGCTGTCGGGCTGCGCGGTGGCGATTGGGATGCGCAAGGTCGGCGTCAAGCGAATCGAGGTCGAGCTGCGCAAGCTGCCGAAGGAGCTAGACGGCTTTCGAATTGTCCAACTCACCGACGTCCACATTGGCCCAACGCTCGATGGAACCTGGCTCACAGACGTGGTGGCACGGGTCAACTCACTGGCGGCAGATGTGGTGGTGATCACCGGCGATCTCATCGATGGCAGCGTCGCCCAGCTCGGCCCGCACGTCGCGCCACTTAAGGAGCTAAAGGCCCGCCACGGCGTCTACTTCGTCACCGGCAACCACGAATACTACTCAGGCGTCGATAGCTGGCTCACCGAGCTGCGGCGGCTTGGCATTCAAGTGCTTCGCAACGAACGAGTCACCCTCCATCCGCAGCCGGTTGCAGGCGATGGGGCCGGTGAGCTGGGCATCGATCTGGTCGGAGTGGATGACTATCACGCAGCGGTGTTCCCGGGACATGGCCCGGACCTGCCCAAGGCGCTGCTCGGTCGTGATCCGAAGCGGGTCGCGGTGCTGCTCGCGCATCAGCCAGCGGCGATTACGGAGGCGGCCCAGCTTGGCATCGACTTACAGCTATCGGGACACACCCACGCCGGTCAGCTCTGGCCGTGGGGTTACTTTGTGCGGCTCCAGCAGCCGTACGTCTACGGTCTACATCGGCACGGCGACGCGCAGATCTACGTGAGCGCTGGCACCGGTTACTGGGGCCCACCCATGCGCTTGGCATCAGAATCAGAGATTACCGAGGTCATCCTGCGTCCGGAGCGTGCCTCAGATCACGGTTGATTCCTCGTAGGGGGCGACCGGCAACCACGGTTCGCGGTATGCTCGGAACGAAGTCGGCTGGGTTGTCGTCTAGTCAGCCAGAACCCGTAGTGGCTGTAGACAGAGGAAGAACCAACATGTCGCTCAAACTCTCTGCTTTGTTGGCCTGTGGGCTTCTCTTCATCGCAAACACTGGATTTGGCGAGGAACCGGCGATAAGACCGCAGCCTGCCATTGCCCAGCCCGCAAAAGAACAGTTGGCTGACCCGGTGCAAAGCGGACGCGCCGATCGCAGCGCCCTCCGCGCCGAACTCCGCAGCGCGGGAGCCGCCGCCCGCGCCGAGCTACGAGTCGAACGTGGAGAGGGTCGGGTTCCATCGACTCGAATCGAGCGAGCGGCAGCCGGCGAAGGTCGCAAGCTACGCGAACAAAAAAGCCAGCTTCGCGATGACCAGCGCCAATCAGTCCGCGAGCTACGACGGGACAACCGAGACGAGCGACGGGACGCGCTCCGTGGCTTCATCCGCCGCACGCTGTAAGAATCGACGTGCTTAGAACAATCGCAACTGTGGCTTAGGTCGACGCTGTTTCGGCGCAGGTTCGGTGGTCATCAGTTCGATCGGCACCTCGCCCAGGAACGGGCTTGGCGCGCCATCGAAGCGAGCAGCAGAATCCGTTGTAGGTGACTCGATATAGGACAGATAGAGCAGCTCTTTGGCGCGGGTCATCCCCACGTAGAACAGCCGACGCTCTTCTTCTCGTTCCTCATCTGAGCGGCCCGGCCCAGGGAGCTGCGTCGCTTCAAGTCCCGCCAGAAACACCACCGCAAACTCCAGTCCCTTGGCACCGTGTAGCGTCAGCACTGCTATTCGCTGATCTTCCAGTTGATCGCTCTCGTACATCGGTTCGCAGCGCTCGATCGCGGGCTGGCTGGGTTGTCCCGATGGCCGACGGGCCTGGCTCGGACGTGAATACGGCAGCCCTGCCTCGCCGAGCGCGCTGGCGATGGCGTCCGCACGCGCCACATTGCGGGTCAAAATCGCGACGTCGGCAAAGCCATAGGCCCCGGCTCGCCACGACGCGGTCTGACGACGATCATGTGACAGCAAGCTGGTTCCACCGATGAGACACTCAATCTCGCGAACCAGTCGCTGAGCCTCTCCGAATCCACTCGAGTTGCGCCACAGCAGCAGCGACGACCCTGTCGGCAACTGTGACCTCGGTGGTGGGGCCGTACGCTGCGAGTTGCGGGCAATCACCGCAGCAGCAGCCATCACGATCTGCGGGGTGCTGCGATAGTTTTCGATGAGAAACCGCGACACCGTACCGGGAAAATCGTCCACAAAGCCTCGGAAGTGACGCACTTCACCGCCTCGGAACGCGTAGATCGCTTGGTCGGGATCACCGATCGCCAGCACCGTCGCGGACTGACCGAGTCGAACCACCAGGGCCCGCTGCGTCGCGCTGACATCTTGGTATTCATCAACGGCCAAAAAGCGAAACGCTCGACAGGCGCTGCCCTCGTTCAATGCGACAAGTGCCCGCAACAGCAGATCATCGAGATCGACGAGTCCGTGCTCGGCCAGAAGTTGTTCATAGCGACGGAAAACCTGGACCTCTTCGGCGGGCAGAAGCAGCTCGCCGGACTGTAGCCGCTCTCGGTAGTCGGGATACTGCCCCTTGCGCAGCGACAACAGGGACAGCAGGCTCGATGGGCTCTTGCGGGTACCACTGCCAACACTGGCTTGTTCGATGAGCTGGAGCCGCTCGATCTCCTGTGCAACCTGCAAGGTCGGCGGTAGCGGGGCCAGCCGCAGCGCCAGTCGATGAAACGTGCCAATCAAAAGCTGGTCCGTCTGAGCGCCGAGAAGCCCGGACAGCCGATCGTGAAGTTCGACCGCAGCGCGACGAGTAAAAGTCACCGCCAAGATCTCGTCTGGACGGGCCGCTGCGCTACGAATCAGCTCGACGATCCAGGCACAGAGCGTCCGGGTCTTGCCCGAACCTGGCCCCGCCGTCACCAACTGGGGGCCGGACCGGTAACTTGCGACCTGGCGCTGCGCCTCAGAAAGTCCGGCGAGCCACGGTTTGTCATCGAGATCAGCGCGGCCCTGCGATGGTTCATCGCTCATCCGAATAAGCCCATTTGCAGCGAAGCCCCTTTGTGGTCTCGTTCACTTTCTGTAACGAGCCCGACTCGACCGTATTCTCCGTCGAAACCTGCGACAATCCGCAGCTCACCCCGTCGCATCCGCAGCAGCGCTTCGATGAGCAGCGGGTCGGCCGCTCGACGCAGCTCGTCGGGCGTGGCCGACCGCAGGATGTGCAGCTCTGGGCCGACTTGGTCGAGCAGTCGAAAGTACAGTCGCTGAACCGCATCCGAGGCGACGGTCCGACCAAGCACGTCGGCCACCACCTCGGTAAGCGGCACCAGGCTGTCATAAGGACGAGCACGCGGCGGACGAAAGGCTGCCTCGGGTGAAAACGGACGATCCGCGAGCGCTTCGATCCGCGACAACACCCCCACGGTGACCGGCTTGCCGCAGCGAGGACACAGGCCGGACAGACGAGCCCGCTCAATCGGCTCCAGCCGAACCCCGCAGTCACGATGCCCGTCGAGGTGATACTTGCCCTCCTCTGGGAAAAACTCGACGGTGCCTAGAAACTCTTCAGGCAAGCAACGCTCAAGTGCTCGTCGCAGCGCCGCAAACGTCGGCGGATCTCCGAGACAGAGCCGAGTCAGCTCGCGCCCCAGCTTTTGTGGCGAGTGCGCGTCCGAACTAGAGATCAGCGTCAGCTCATCGAGCGCCGACAGTCGCCAATTCATCGCCGGATCCGACGACAGCCCCGTCTCCAGGGCAAAGATGTGACGCGTCAGGTCACCAAAACAGTCGCTGAGTCGATCAAAGCCGGACAGCGACCCAAATACCGAAAAGTGCGGCGTCCAGATGTGCGCAGGCACCAAATAGGCCCGACTGTCGGTCGAAAGCAGCAGCTCCAGAAAGTCGCGACAGGGCATTCCCAAAATGGGTCTGCCATCGGAATGAAGGTTGTACCCAAGACGCAGCAGTCGCTCGGCCACCTGATCGCCACAGTCGAGGCTGGGCAGCACGATCAGGTTGTGAACCTTGCGCACCGCACCGTCCTTTTTGAAGATGTGCGAAATCTCTCCCGCGAGGATGAAGCGCACCCGACGACGACACGAACGCGGCACCGCTTCGTCGAGAGGCTCACGTAGCTCGGGCCGTAGCTCATACAAGCCTTCACCATGACCCTCATCGGCCGGCACAAGCTGCTGCCGCATCTCTGCCCGCCACGCTGGGTGTAGGACATCGCCGGTCGCGACGACATCGATGCCTTTGCGCTGGGCCCACTGATACATGTGGCCAAGATCCATGTCAGCGCTGACGGCACGCGAAAACCGCGAGTGAACATGCAGATCGCAGAGCAGTTCCATGCCCCGACGGTAGACAGGACTCCGTCGCTGTCGCAACGTGTAAGAGAGGGTAAATCGTCGGGCCAGCGCTGCCGATTTTACCAGGCGGGACCGCCGCTTACGGGATCGGCGACCGTGATAATCTACAAACATGCCAAAGTTCCACCCCGAGGCCCCCGACCTGGTGGTAAGCCCCGATGGTAAGTGGGCCGCCGAGCTAACCCGTGGCGAGCTGCGCGTCTATCATCTGACCCAAGCGGACGGCCCCACGACCCGAATCGCAGCGATGGAGACGCTGCGCCAAGAGGAGAGATCGGGTCGCATCTTCTTCGTGCAGTCGGACCGGCTGATGCAGCTCTCCGTCGAAGAAGGAATCGATGGGGGCGCTGGTTGCGTTGTCGCTGAGCTGATCTCTGTGCCACAGCTCACCAAGATTGGTCGAGCGGTACGGGTGCCGGGCTCGCTGCGGGTACTGGGTGGTGGTCCTGGTGGAGTCGTCGTGGCACCTTCGGGGGCCGGCGCGGAGCTGGTCGTCCCAAGAGAAACCGACATCATCGTCTACAAGTTGTTCATTCGCGGGGAAGCGCTCTCGGCAGGTGCCACTCCGGACCGGCGAATTCTGATCGAACAGCGCGGTGGCTTTGAGGTCTGGGATGCCCAAACCCGGCGAGCCATGGCCAAGCTGATGCTCAATACCCGGCAGGCACCGCTCCAGCTCGGCTTTGTGGGTGACGGCAAGATGATCTGGGCACTGACCAGCGCGATCCCGATGCGCGTCGAGGTGTTTCGTGCCTCTGACGGGCTGCGGCTGTTTGAACTGGAACAGCCGGGGCGAGGCCTGTGCGCGGAGACGGCCCCCGGTCGCCTGGTGGTTGGTTTCGAGGACCACAAGACGATTAGCTTTCTCGATCTCGATGTGACGACACGAAGCCTGCGTCGCATCAATCTGCCGCCTGACAGCAAGCGCCCGCTCAGCTTTGCGGTCAACCCGAGCAGTAAGACGCCCGAACTGCTGGTGCGCATCGACGATACCGAGGAACCGCTGCTGCGTCTGCCGCTCTCTCGCATCACCACCCGGGAAGCTGTCACCAGGCCGGGGGCCGAGACACGCGGCTCATCACGCGCTGGCGCAACCGCCGTCCCCGCCAAGCCGCCCGTCAGCAAGGTCGAAGCGAACCGACTCTCTGCCCGAGCGCTGCGCGATGCGCGACCCGAGTCCAAGCTCATTCGCCGCCTGTCCGAGGCAGAGTCAGCCCGACTGGAAACGAAGGCCGAAGTGGCGGTTTCCACCGATGCCGCTTCTGCCAAATCACCGGCACCAGCAGCGGATGAGCCGCTCGATGAAGCGCTGGACGACCAACTGACCGCTGGCGAACCGTCCGAGGTTGAGCCGAGTGGCGAGGAAACCGAGTTTACGGCGGTACCGCTCGTCCCAGAAATTGCGCTGGGTGGTCCAGCTCCGCAGCCACAGCCCGCCGTGCCCCAGAAACAGGTTTTGCGGGCGTACGATGCCCAGCGGAGCCCGGCAGCATGGCAATGGGAGCTTGCGCGCTGGGCACAAGGCTGCCTGACCACCGCCGAATCGGCGCTACCACCGCAGGCTGGACCACTTCACGAACTCAGTGGCCGACTGTCGCTCACGATCCCGGCGCAGCGCGTGCTCGGTTTGCTTTATGCGGGGGCATTTCTGCTCGGACAACGAGCGCGTGGCATGCGACCCGTCGAGTTGGCCCTGTGCCTCCGTGGACAGTGTGAGGAACCCGACGTGCTCGCCGAACTACTGCCATCGGCACCGCTGCGAACGCTCGACCTGCTGGTCCTGCGCAAAGATGGACGGGTGACGCTCCGAGGAGAAGTGGCACAGCGACTCTCCGGGGCCCCCGACCCGCACATCCAGTGGCCGCAGACGACCTCGCGTGAACTGATGCAGCCCGGACTCTATCTTCTCGATGGACCGTGTGTGTGGAAGCCGGCGCGACTGCTCGGTAGGCCTGTGCTCCGACTCGATGGCATGATCGAGTCGCAACCGCACAAGGTGCTGCCGTCTCTGCTGCGGCGGGCCCTACTGCATGATGCGGCGCTCGTCATCGATGGGCTGGCAGGTCTTTCCTATCCCGCGCTAAGTTCGCCAACGGTTGTTGCCGAGCTATTGTCTTTGCTGTCTGCGCCACGCGTGCCGGTCGTAGTCTGGGCGATGCCCGATGCCGGTGCCTCCGTTGGACTGGTCGGTCGCAAGCTGTCTGAGCTAACCATCGTTCGCGAGGGCCCCGCCCCCAGCTTTCCCAGCAGCGCCCTTCCCGTCGGAGTGCTGTTTCGACCACCGAGTCCTGCCGCCAAAGCAGCCACCTCGCAGCGGACCACCGGCCAGATCATCGTTCACAACATCGCTGACCGTCGTGCTGCGCTCGTCTTGGCCCCCAGCGCCAACGCCGAAGCGTACGCACGGGCCGCCTATCTCGCCGCCCGGGATGGCGCGGTGCTCGTGCTCGAAGCAGAGCTTACCCCGCCGCGAGTCGCCCTTTTGGCCATGCTCCTGCGGCAAATCCCCGTCGTGGTGGCTGCCACTCCACCGGGCGGTCCCGACCAGCCCTGGCCGGTCGAGCTACGCCCGTTCAGTCATCAATAGAACGAATAGCCCCGATGGGGGCCAAGTCTAGCGCTTGCCAGTGCGAGCTTCGCTGGCCCGGCCTCGGCAGGTTCCCGAGCAAAAGCGGCGTACGGCGGTTCGTCCCGAGACCTTGACGACGAACTCTTTGCCACACTTTTCCCACTCGCAGATGCGCAGCTCTTCGCCTGCACCTAGGGTGCGAACGCCGTCCTTCTTGCTGCCCCTGCTCTTCTTGGACTCCTTGACGGGAGCCGTCTCGACGAGCACTTCTTCGAGTTCGACCTCAGACTCAGCCTCAGCCTCGGTTACGACCTTGGGCGCGCTCTTGCTTGACTTGCTAGCCGCCTTGCCGGCCGATTTCGCCGATGGGGCTGATTTGATCGAGGCAACCGGGCTCGCCGCGCTCGACTTGGCCGATGGCTTCACGGGGGCTTCCGCCTTGACTGCCTTGGCCGGGACTTCCGCCTTGACTGCCTTGGCCGAGACTTCCGCTTTGACTACCTTGGCCGACGCTTCCGCCTTGGCCGGCGCGTCTGCCTTGACTGCCTTGGCCGGAGCTTCCGCCTTCACCGGCTTCGTCGACACGCTACTGTCCGACTTGGAGGCCTTGGAGGACTTGGACGACTTGCTCGATACAGCCAACTCGGGCTCTTCGGTCTTCGCGGGCTTCGCCGCCTTCGCAGGTGCCTCGACCTTGGCCACGGCCTTCTTGCCCGACTTACTCGACTTGGTTGAAACCGGTGCCTCTTCGGCCTCCAGAATCTCTTCGCTGTCATCGGTGTCTTCGACAACTGCGGCAACCGGCTTGCTCGCCACCTTGCTGGCTGACTTGGTCGACTTCGCGGCCTTGCTGGCAACCGGTGCCTCGACGACTGGTTCCGGCTCAGCAACGACTGCCGGTTTCTTGGCAGCGGCCTTCTTGTCCTCGGCCTTGTGGGCCGACGGCTTGTTCACCGGTGGCACCACAGCCGCCTTGGCCACAACCACCGCAGGCGAGCTCTTGGCAGACTTTTTGTCCACGCTCTTGTCAGCAACCTTTTCCGGCGGCTTGTCCGCCGGCTGATCGGCCACCTTGCTCGGTGACTTGCTCAGCGCTGGCGTCGCGTCTAGGACCGGAGCTGCCGCTTTCGCTGCCGCAATCGCCTTCATCCGATCCGGTGGCCCTTCGCCCTTGCGACGCTCGATCACTTCGATAGCAGCGGTCTTGGCCGCCGCCACTGGTTCGCCCTTCGATGGGGTCACTGCCGACGTCTTCTTATCAGCCTTGCCCACCACCGCGTGCTTTTCTGGTGCAGCGACCTTCGGCTCAACGACCAGATCGGCCATCGCGGGACGCTCGGGCGGCATCGGCTTGCTGCTGCTGGCTCCACCATCGCGATTTGATGTGTCCACCCGCACCGGACGAGGCTTCGAGGGCAGAGGGCGGGTCACCTCACAAGAGGGGACTCGCTCGGCTGAGCGCGGCACACTCGTCGCAAAGGGGTCCACTGGTCGGAAGGCCGGAGTTGGGGGCGTAAAATGTCGTCCGTTGCTCATTCGTAAGCTCCGCTGTACCTACTGCAGACAGAAGGCCGGACCATAAGTGATCGGCGCCATAGGTTAGCACTTTCGATCTCTTGACCTGGACAGAAATTCGACCTTTTCACCAGCAGCAAGTTCGGGGTTCCTTTTAAATGCCTGCCAGAGAAAAAAAGCAAGTGTATCAGCACCCTACACATCTGTTATTGCTGGCGTAGGAGCACCACGCGGAGCTGCTAGGCATGAGCGCGGACGACGTGTTATGGGTGCTGACGATTGATGCCGTCCGCCGAACCGTCCGCCGAAGCCAGCCCTGCTGGGCCCAGCCCGTCCCCCGCCGACTCCACTGGGGACTGCATCGTCATCACGGGTCTACGCAAGCGCTACGCCGATGCCGAGGTGCTGCGCGGCATTGACCTGACGGTGAAGCGCGGCGAGCTGGTCGGACTGACGGGACGCTCGGGTTCGGGCAAGTCGACGCTCCTACACATCATGGGCGGGCTCGATCGAGGCTATGAGGGCAAAGTCTCGCTGCTCGGCCAAGACCTGGCACGGCTGTCGGACCGCGAGCTGGCCGGCCTGCGCAACCGTCACATTGGCTTTGTGTTCCAGGCGTTTCATCTTCTGTCCCACCTGAGCTGCCTCGACAACGTGCTCCTGCCCAATGCGTTTGCGACCGAGCCACTGTCCCGCCGTGAAGCCGAGCAGCGCGCCCTGCAAGCGCTGGAGCGAGTCAGCCTGGCCGATAAGAAGCTCAGCCGTCCATCGGAGCTGTCCGGCGGTCAAAAGCAGCGAGTGGCGATTGCGCGAGCGCTTTTGTTCCGACCCGAAGTGCTGCTGTGCGACGAACCGACCGGGAACCTCGATGACTTCACCGGACAGCAGATCATTGATCTCTTCGGTGAGCTAAACCGTGATGGTCTGACCCTGATCTTGGTGACCCATGAGCCTCGGGTGGCGCTGGCCACGACCCGACTGCTCCAGATGCAAAACGGGCAGATCCATCGTGGCCAAAACGGCGGATTGGACGGCCGCAGCCCTGCCGAGGAGCCATCCCGATGACGCTTCGACAGGCCTCGTCCCTGCTACTGCACAGCTTGCGACGGGCCCCGCGTTCCTTTGCCTTGTCGGTGTTCGGTATCGCCGTCGGAATCTCGGTCCTGGGCTTCTTTTTGGCGCTGTCTTTGGGCATGCAAAAGCGGGTGCTCCAGCGCATCTTTCCGACAGACCGACTGGAGGTTGTGCCGCCCAAGACGTCGGTGGATGACAGCGCGATTGGGGCACTCGGTGCGATGCTGGGCGGGTCCAAGCTGCTGGGCGACGAAATGATTGCGACCCTGCGCAGCCATCCGGACGTGCAGGCGGTGTTTCCGCGCATGAAGGTGGCCTTTCCGGTGCGGGGCTGGGGCGGCGAACGCCTCATCGGCAGGGCCATCTATACCGACCTACCGATCGATGGCATTGACCCAGCAGCCGTCAGCGAAACCACCTCGCCGTGGGCCTTCAAAGACTACGTCAGCGACAAAAACCCGTTCTGTACCGAGGACAAGAACTGCCCATCCGGCTGGTACTGCTCGTGGGACATCAACAAGTGCGAGCCGCCGATTCCGGTCATTGTCTCGCCGACGATCTTGGAGTTTTACAACGGCTCGTTTGCGCGGATGTATGGGCTGCCCAAGATCAGTGGCTTTCTCGCCGGGCAGCTCCGTGGCATGACCGCCACCGCTGAACTCGGCAAGTCGTTTATCTCGCGACGGGAGGCGGGCAAGCCGCGCCAGCGCAAGATCGTGCTCGTCGGGGTGTCGGATCGCGCCCAGCCGTTTGGGCTGACCGTGCCACTTCCTTATGTAAAGCGCTGGAATGCCGAGTATGCCGGGGACCGCATGGCCCAGGAATATTCGAGCCTGACCGTCCAAGTGAAGCCCGGTAAGAGCATCACCCGCGTCGTGGAGCTCGTCCGCAAGCTCGGCTACAGCATCGAAGACAACGGGGCCGAGCAAGCAGGCCTGGCGGTGCTGCTGATGACGGCGCTGTTTGTGCTGGTGTCGCTATCGACCTTGGTGGTGGCGGCACTCAACGTCGCCCATACCTTCTTCCGCGCCATTGCCGAACGTCGCCACGAACTCGGGGTCATGCGTGCGGTCGGGGCCAGCCAGCGTGACATCATGCTGCTCCTCCTTGGAGAGGCGGCCTGTATCGGACTCGTCGGCGGCGTGGTGGGACTGCTCATTTCCCGGCTGGCCGCGCTCGGCATCGACTTTCTGTCGCGAACCGCCCTGCCCGACTTCCCGTTCAAGCCCAGCTCGTACTTTTGGTTTTCCCCCGAGCTTTTGCTGACCCTGCTGCTGTTCTCGGTGACGATCTGCCTGCTCGGTGCGCTGTTTCCGGCGCGAGCCGCCGCCCAGCAGTCGCCTGCCGAGGCGCTCACCGCCAAATAACCGCCACGCCCACCGACCCGACTGGAGCCCGGACGATGACCAAGCTCGACCGCCACATCTACTGCCCGATCTGCGGCACTGCCCTGCCCACCCAAAGCGATGGAGCCAGCCTCAGCCCCGAGGTGATGAAGCTCGCGCCGTTCTGTTCTTCGCGCTGTCAGATGGTCGACTTGTCCAACTGGCTCGGTGAGCGCTACGCAGTCCCCGGTGAGCCGGTCACGCTCGGACCCGAAGCCCCGCAAAGCGAGCAGCGCGACGGAACAAGCTAGCTAGGCAGGTTGCCGTTGGGTGCCGCCGTCTCGGTCGGCGCGACCGCAGCCTTGAGCTTCGGCCCCAGCTCCTCCAGCAGCGGCTCGACCGCTTCCCCTTGCAGGATCACCCGCCCGAGCAGCTCGTAAAAATCGATCATCGTATCAATCGTGGTCGAGACGAGCCGGAACAGGTGGTCATACGACAGCGCGCCGTCATCGGTCCGAGGCACCACCACCCGGTAATAGAGCAGCCGGTTGTCGTGGTCGATGCCAAAGGCCGGCATGATCAGCCGGTGGTTCACAAGTGCCACCGCGTGCTCGCACAGCGCCAGGTGCTGCGGCGGAATCTTGTACGGAAACGCCACCGCAAACTGCGCCAGTAGGAGCTGCTTTTCCCAGCGGATGATCATCTCGCTATCGAGCGGCCCGTTTTTCACCGGAAACGTCACCACCTGCATCGCTGCATCGCCTTGGCATGGCACGTTTTCGGCCTCCAGCAGCGCCATAAGCTCTGCAAACGTCGACACCATCTTGTGTTCCATCACCAACGGCTCCCCTGCGGCCAAGCGGCCATCCCCATCAGTGTAAGCCGCAAAGGGAGTGGGATTGAAGCCCTCGCTCGGAACAATCCGAACGCTCGCTGAAGAAAATAATTCTCGACGGAAATTCGCCACTTACGGTTGCGGGAGTTGCTGGGGTGGGCTTTTGTTTTGCGCATGCCTACGAAAAAGACCCCGAACCCGCCGAAGAAGTCGTCCCCTGTCCCCCCTTCTGCCCCCGGACCCGTGAGCCCGACGCCCGACCTGGCCCAGCTCCTTGTGCGATGGCCGATGGTGCCGACGCAGGCCCAGTCGCTCGATGCCCGCGCCGCTGCGAGCTTTGTACTGTCCCAGGCGATGCCGCTGCTCTCCGACAAGACGCTGCAAGCGCGCTTTGCCTCGCTGCCGAAGACCGAGTGGAAGCCACAGTCGCTCACCGACCTGCCGCTGGCGGCGCAGGCGGTGCTGGCTGCCGCAACCGACTTGGCCTCGGTGACCGCACGGACGGACGCGACGCGGCTGCCCGTAGACCTGCTGACCGAATCGAGCGCGTGCAAGTCCCGAATGATGAAGGTGCTCGACTACCTGCTCGGGGAACAGGAGGAGATCGCACGCGAGCTGTCCGCCATCCGGCAGGGTCAGGGCTACCTGGATCTGGCGCAAGACCTGGCGCAGCTCGGCAAGCTCTATGGTTCTGAGCGGGCGCAGCTTCAGAAGGACAACCACCTGTACCAGCAGAGCGATGAAAAGCTGGCGTCCACCCTGTCGCAGCGGATCTTCTCGGAGCTACGACAAGAGCAGCCGGTCGCCGAGCGAGAGCGACTCACCCAGGCGGCCAGCCTGCTCGTGTTCCTGTACGACGAGGTCGCCGCCACTGCCCGCTGGCTCCTACGGAATACACCCGAAGAAGCCAGCCGCAGCTTTCCCTCCCTGTTTCGCGCCGCCCGTCGTCCCCGCAAAAGGACCGACAGCCCCTCGCCTGCCGAGCCACCCCATCCGCAGTAGCCCCAAAGGACCGATCATCCGCCGGTTTGGGGTCATGCATGACCCTTCCAAGCCCGCCGTCCGCCGGTTTGGGGTCTGGCATGACCCTTCCAAGCCCGCCGTCCGCCGGTTTGGGGTCTGGCATGACCCTTCCAAGCCCGCCGTCCGCCGGTTTGGGGTCTGGCATGACCCTTCCAAGCCCGCCGTCCCCCTGTTTTGACATCCCAGCGGGATCCAGGCTGGTCTTTAGGCCTGGCTCAGAATCGAGGCTAGTAAGCCATGGCCGAGCAGCACGATCTCTTCTGCAAACACCTGCTCTTCGAGGCGCTGGAGCCCATCTCCAGAGCCGAGATGGAGAAACCGATTGCCGTGCTCGACGCGCAGTATGTCGACTTGTACTGTGAGCCGCTGCCCGAGCGACCCTCGCCCGACCAGCTTCCCCACCTGGGGCTGTTGTTCCGCATGACCGAGTGGCGCTGCCTGTTCGAGCCATTCTCGGACTCGCCTGCCATCGATGACATTGATAACAACCTGCGCAAACAGCTCGCCCTGCATCACTTGCTGCGTCGAGGGTGCAAGCCCGAGCGTCCGCCAAAGCCGATCCTGTGGATTCTATCGCCGGGTCGACCCGAGGAAGTGATCCGTAGCTTCGCGCTCCAGCCGGCGGCTGACTGGCCCACTGGCTTTTATGCAGCAGCCCCCGGATTGCAGCTCTTTGTGGTGGTGATTGCCGAGCTGCCGAAGACGCCTGAGACGCGCCTTTTGCGACTGCTGGGATCACGCTGGGAGAGGTTTCGAGCCGTGCGAGAAGTCTTGAACCTGCCAACAGGTGACGTGCAGCGGCAGCCAGTGGTTGCGTTGCTGCTAGCGTTTCGCTACTTCTTTGCAGCAGCCTTGGACGTAGATGTACAGAAGGAGGAACAGGACATCATGACGCAGCTTCGTCAGGAATTTGAGCTGCTCAAGGCCAGCTTGCGCAGCGAAGGTCGTCTCGTAGGCAAGGCCGAAGGCAAGGCCGAAGGCAAGGCCGAAGGCAAGGCCGAAGGCAAGGCCGAAGCGCTGCTGGCGGTGCTGTCGGCTCGTGGACTGGTCATAAGTGACAGCGTCCGGGCGCAAATTGTGTCCTGTCAGGATCTGGAACAGCTCGAACGCTGGCTGGTCCGCGCCGTGAGTGCGTCGACCGCGAGCGACATCGTGGCCGCTGCCTAAACCGGGGCCTTCCAAGCCCTATCGGGGCGGTCAGTCGATCACAATCGGCAAGGTGGTGGCGACTTTGGGCCAGCCTCGGCGGCGGACCGAGTGGTGGATGAGGGCGTGGGCCAGACTTGGGCCATAGCTCATGTCGAGAAAGCGCTCGCCGAGTCGCGCACTGGCTTCATCGAGGAGAGCGGCTAGCTCGTCCTTGCTGGGGGCACCGGGCCAGGTGGCGGACAGGACCGCATTCAGTCGCTCGTGACGGGGCCTTTTGTCGGGCAGGATCTGAACCCCGGCGCTCTGGGGATCTTGACCGAGCGGCGAGCGGCGCATCAGCAGAAACGGCGTCAGCGCGGCACTGGCAAGCTGCATCTGATGCTGGTCGAGGAAGTCGATGGTGTGGCGCAGCTCGGCGGGCGTCTCGCCGGGGAAGCCGAGCAGGCACAGCGCCCGCACCCGCAGCCCAAGCGCTCCGGCGTCATCGAGGATGCGCTCGACCACGTCCTGCTCGACGCCCTTTTGCATCAGGCTGCGCACCCGTGGCGAGGCCGACTCCAGCCCGAGCCAGATTTCTTCAAGCCCGGCCTGCTGCGCCTCGGCCAGTACCTCGCGGGTGAGGTCCGGCTCGAAGCGACTGCGCACCGAAAAGCGTGCGGAAAACGGCAGCCGCCGCATCACCTGGGACAGCGACTGAAGCTGCCTTGGGGTGAGCAGGTCGTCGCGAAACCGAAAGAAGGTGCTGCGCAGGGTGCGGTGAGCGGCCAACAGGTCCGGCTCGACCTCGGGCACGGGCAGGGCGCGGTAGCCCTCTTGATGCATGGTGATGGCGCAGAAGGTGCAGCGGTTCCAGGGGCAGCCGCGTGACATGCGGACATCGACGACCGGCTCGGGATAGGGGTAGACCCTCGGGTCGATCAGCGAAAACTCGGGGCGGGAGAGGGCTCGCAGCTTTTCACGACCACGGGTGGGGACGCCGGACAGGCCGTGTTTGGGGGCGAGCAGGCTCGGTACGCCTTCGAGCGACTGTCCCGCCGAGAGCGCCCCATGGAGCAAGCGGAGCGCGCTTTCGGCCTCGCCGATGATGGCCCCGTCGAAGTCATCAAACAGGCGGTGCAGCGGCTCCCCGGGGGCGGGCAGCAGGTCTTCGAGAAGGTCTTCCGGGGACAGCACGTCTTCATGGGCCCCGTACACCACCAAAAAACCCTTGTAGCCGGCCTGCCGCAGCAGTCGCCCGAGCGAAAGGGTCTGCACAAGCTGGTCGGGATGGACCAGTGCCACCCCAATCAGCACCGGATCGGGCCGCAAGATCGACTCGAGGCTGCTTTGCAGAAACCCGAGCGCCGGGTTGCGATGGGGCAGAAGCCCGACCGCCAGCGCCGAGGGCACATGCTGCTCATCGACCTCGGGAAAGCGCAGCGCACCAAAGCTGTACTGGGTGCGCATGCGGTCAGACAGTCGCGACAGCGTGGCTTCGACCTGCTCGCTCGCTTGGTTGTAGCGCTCGGGTGATAGGTAGGTGTCCCGCTGCCGCAGCGCCTCGTAGCCGGGGGTGCCCGCCAAGTGATGATGCAGCAGTCCGGCAGAGAGGTCGTACAGACGGACCGGCACATTGTGGCGGAGCAGGTAGGAGCCGGTATAGACCAAGTCCGCCGGAACCGCCGCGTAGTACCAGTGCGGTGGGAACACCAAGCAGACCGCACGCGCTCGGGTCATGCGTCATTATATCGCACGTAGCCGAGGCCACGGGGACCGAGGTAACATGGGGACATGGCCGCGTCTGATGAACAGAGCCCGGACGAGCCGTTGGCCCCACTGCCCTCTTGGCAGCTCTTCGCCAACGTCGCGACGCAAAGTGAGCTACTCGATGAAATCGCTCAGCTTGAAGGGGAGTCATTTGGCGAAGGCGTGGCCAGCGCACCGCTCGCGGTCGATACCACAGATGCCGAGGCCCTCGATCAGCCCGCTGCCCCGGTCCGTGCCGTCCCCGAAGTCGGAATCTCGCTGCCAACGGGACGTGACCCCAAACAGAGCCCGTCGGTAGCCCCCGCTGCCACGCCGCTGATTGCGCTCGACCGCCGGATTCGGCGCAGCATCTTCGTGCCGCCGCTGCCCACCCTGGCGGATGTCGAGCCCGGGGTCGAACCGGACGTTCGCCAGATCGCCGCCATCGGTAGCGAGTATCAACCGGGCAGTCTCGGTCGCATCATCGGGACGTAGGGCCGCGCTACTCGCTCTGTTCGCCGCACAGGGTCAGCAGCAGACCGTCGAGCTGATCGAGCGAGTGATACTGGATTTCGATGACGCCACTCTGCGCGGACTTCTGACGAAGGTGAACCCGCGCCCCGAGTGCTCGCTGGAGCCGCTCTTCGACATCACGAACCGAGGAGGAGGCTTTGGGCTCTTCTTTTTGCGGCTTGTCCTTGCCCGACGGCTTTTGCGCCCGCCGGACCAGCTCCTCGGTCTGCCGAACCGAGAGCTCCTTTTTGACCACGTGGTCGGCGCTGTCCTCGATGGCTCGCGTGTCTTCTAGCCCGAGCAGCGCCCGCGCATGACCCATCGCCAGTTGTCCGGTCGCCACCTGTTCGCGCACCCGGTTTGGCAACTTGAGCAGTCGCAGTGAGTTGGCCACCGTCGCCCGCTCTCGTCCAACCCGTCGCGCCAGCTCTTCTTGGGTGTAGCCAAACTCGTCGGACAGTCGCCGATAGGCCTCGGCTTCCTCGATCGGGTTTAGGTCTTCGCGCTGAAGGTTTTCGACGAGGGCCAGCTCGAACGCTTGGGCGGCACTGACATCTTTGACGACGACTGGAACGTCTTTAAGACCGGCCCTTTGGCTCGCTCGCCAGCGACGCTCACCGGCAATCAGCACGAAGCTGCCTTCGCCGAGCTTGTCGTCAGCGGTCCGCATCCGTACCACCAGCGGCTGCACCAGCCCTTGGGCACGAATCGACGCGGCCAGCTCTTCCAACCGCTGCTCATCGAAGCGCTGCCGAGGGTTATCGATCGCCGGGGCGATTTCCTCGATGGGACAGAAGAAAAAGTCTCGCCGCGCCACTTGCGGCTTCACCGAGCCGGACGGACTGCCGACGCTCGCTCCGCCACTGGTCCCTGCGCCCTCATCCACGAGGACCGGCGCTTGATGAACGGCAGCGGGCAGGTTCGGAATCAGCGCACCCAGGCCACGCCCGAGCGCCTTTCGCTTGTCGATCACTTACGGCGCTCCTTGGCTGAGAGGTCGCTCCGCATCAGAGAGCGGGGCGCTCTGCCGTTCGAGAAACTCTTTGGCGAGCTGGCTGTAGGCATACGAGCCACGCGACGCCGGGTCGTATTTCAAAATCGGCAGACCGTGCGATGGGGCTTCTGAAAGACGGATGTTACGCGGCACCAGGGTCTTGTAGACCTTGGGACCAAAGTGGCCTCGCACTTCGCTTTCGACCTGCTGCATCAGGCTCGTCCGGCTATCCACCATCGTCAGCAAGATGCCTTCGAGCTGCAGGCTGGGATTCCACAGCCCACGCACCTTGTCGAGCGTCGATAGCAGATACGACAGACCTTCGAGCGCAAAGTACTCGCACTGCATCGGGACAAGCACGCCATCGGCAGCGACCAGCGCGTTCAGCGTCAGAAGCCCGAGCGATGGCGGACAGTCAATCAAGATGAAGTCGTAGCGACTACGGACCTCATTGAGCGCGTCGTGGAGCTGCCACTCACGGCGCTCGACACTCACCAGCTCGACCTCGGCACCCGCCAAATCGGCGGTCGAGGGAACCAGCCACAGCGTCGGCAGCACGGTAAGCTGGGTCAGCTCGCGGAGCGACACCTTATCAATGAGCGCGTGATAGACGCCCTGCTCGACGGCCCCGCGCACGAAGCCGAGCCCCGACGTGGCATTTCCCTGAGGGTCGAAGTCCACGACCAGAACCTTCTGGCCTTCTTCGGCGAGAGAAGCAGCAAGGTTCACGGTGGTGGTGGTCTTTCCAACCCCACCCTTTTGGTTGGCAACTGCAATCACTCGACCCATGGGTTCGACTCTCTTATGGCCTCTTGAAACGTTTGGACAAAAGCGGCCCACAAGATAGCGACGAGCGGCGAAGCTATCAAAAAAATCGCCCGAGATAAATTTGACCCGTCGGAAAAGCAGCAATACC
>WBZP01001913.1_pt1 | contig 24691 bp, 18 predicted proteins | sample 5204301 | NCBI WGS metagenome assembly WBZP01 (sample SAMN12412401, study PRJNA552823) | activated sludge metagenome | isolation source: activated sludge from nitrification reactor of wastewater treatment plant... | place: USA: Pennsylvania | collected 2017 | reverse complement strand
CGCTGCCCGAAGAGCGCCTACCGGTCCCTTGCAGGGCCCACAGCAAGGAGGACTTCCCACAGCCATTCCGGCCCATCAGCGCGGTGACGCTGCCGCGCCCCAGCGTGAGGGAGACATCTGCCACCGCGACAAGCCCACCGGCATACCGCACGATCACGCCTTCGGCCTGCAGGATCGCGGCCGCTTGCGGGAGGTCCGCGGGTGCAGCGGGGGCTACCGCGGGCAGCGGCAATGGGTTCGTCCGGGCAAGGCGTCGGGCGTCGCGCACCGAGAGCGGCAGCGGCGACCAGAGCGCCAGCCGGCCGAGTTCCACCACCGGGGGCGCCACGTGCGAGCTGCGCATGATCTCGGCCGGGCTCCCGACCTCGACCTGGCCATCGCCGATATGGATGACCAGGTCTGCATAGTGCAGCACTCGCTCGATCCGATGCTCGGCCACGACGACCGTCACTCCGAGGTCATGGACCAGGCGGGTGATGGTCGCCAGCACCTCCTCCGCGCCGGTCGGGTCCAGCGCGGAGGTCGGCTCATCGAGCAGGAGAATGCGCGGATGCGCTGTCAAAACGGACCCGATAGCGACCCGCTGCTGCTGGCCCCCGGAGAGCTCCCGCAGGGGCGCGCCGCGCAGGTCAGCAATTCCCAGGACGTCCAGGGTCTCCTCGACCCGCTTGCGCATCACCGAAGGGGACAGTCCGAGTTGCTCCATCGCGTAGGCGAGCTCCTCGTCCACGGTGTCGGTGACGAAGCCCGCCAACGGGTTCTGCCCGACCACGCCGACGACATCGGCCAAGTCCCGGGGACGGTGCTCACGGGTGTCCCGGCCATCGACGAGCACACGTCCGGCCAGACTTCCTCCGGTGAAGTGCGGTACCCGCCCGCACATCGCCCCCAGCAGCGTCGACTTCCCCGAACCGGTGCGACCGACAACCAGGGCGAGTTCGCCTTCAGGGACGCGCAGCGAGACCTCCGAGAGCACCGCGCGCTCCTGGTCGGGGAGGTGGATGCTGACGCCGTCGAGGAGGATCGCGTCAGACACCAGCGCTCACCCGCCCCGCGCGAGTGAGAATGCCGCGGCGCACCGGACGTGGGGGCTGCGGGGTGAGCCAGGCGGGCAGGGCGCCGACCAGCAGACCGGCGGCCGCGGCCATAGGCAATTCGGGCCATGCCAAGGGCTCGAGCGGCATACCGATCGCCTCGGGTGAGTGGCGGGCGGTCAGCAGCATGGCGACGGCTGCGGTGACCCCACAACTGAGCGTCAGCCACTCCGCTGCCCGCCAGGGATCCGGCCGGTAGGTGGTGCGGCGGCTACCGCGGCCGCCACGCCAGAGCCCCAGAGCGCTCAGGGCCAGGCCGAGGATCAACGCGGGCGCGCCGAGGAGGGCCGACGTGCTGGCATCCAATACGCCATAGATCCCCACCGCCGCGGCCAGCAAACCCCCCAAGGTGAGTGCCGAGGTGATGTGGTCGCCGCCGCGCGGCGCATGCGGGTGCCGGCCGTAGCCCCGGGAATCCATGGCGGCGGCCAGGAGGAGCGAGCGGTCCAGGGTGTCTTCCAGGACCGGCAAGGCCACCGCAGGGATGGCCCGCAGCCCCGTGCTTGCGGCCCCGCGCAATTCACGAGCCCGCCGAACGCGCTGGACGCTATCGGCGAGCTGGGGGGCGACGGTGACCGAGACCACGACTGCCGAACCGATCTCGTGCAGGGCTCCCGGCAGGGCTCGCAGCAGACGTTTGGGGTTGGCCAGTGCATTGGCGGCACCCACCGCAGCCACCATGATGGCCAAGCGCAGACCCAGAAGGGCCGCGCCGATCAGCCCTTCGAGGGTGAGGTCGCCGAAAAGGGTGATTCCAGCGGCCCAAGAGGGCAGCTGCACGGAAGGCAGGGAGAGCACAAGGTGATCGCCGGCCTTGAGTCCCACGAGGATGTGCAGCGCGAGTCGGACTGCGACGATAAAGAGCCCCAGCCAGAGGTAGAGCCGGAACGATCCGGCCCACGGAGAGGACCCTCGCCGCGAGACCACGACCACCGTGAGTACCGCCAGCGCCAGCGCCAGCAGGAGGGGGTTAGTCGTCTGGCTGACCGCGATGGCCATGCCGATAGCCCATCCCCACCAAGCCATCGGATGAAGCTCGCGCGCGAGCTCGACGGTCACTGCTTCAGCCAGCCTGGCGCCGTCGGCGCGCAGCCCGGAGGGCGGCATATCCCAGACCCGCGACGCCTAGGAGCGCCAGCGCCAAACCCCACGGCGAACCGCCGCCGGTCCCCGGTGCATCCTGCGACGCGGCCGGTGTGGCGGCGGAGTCCGAGGATGAGGATGATGGCGTTGCCGAGACCGATCCGGAGTTGGCCGGAGTTGGGGTTGTGGTCGGGGTAGCGCTGGTCGCCGCGCCCGAAGCCTTCGGAGTCGACGAGGCGCTTGGCTGTGCTGGCGTGGCTTTGGCGCCACCCGTTGAACCGGGGCGCGGGGCGGTGGGCGTTGGCACGGCCGAGACTCTCGGCGGCGTAGGTTTGGGCTGAGGTGTGGTCGCAGCGGGCGGGGCGAGCCTGGGAGCCTGACCAGAGCCGAAGCGGAAGCCGATCACGCTGCCTGGTTTGGGGTTGTACGTGCCGACCCCGCTCGTGCTATAGGTCCAGGAACCCCCGGCGGAGGCATGGAAGAACGCCCAGTACGCCTTCTCGGGTGGCATCCCCACGCAGGGCTCGTCCGCCACGCTGGGGAGCCCGTCAATCCGGCATACCACCGATCCCTGAAAGCGCTGCGGAGAGATCACGCTGGCCACAGCCTGAAGGGCGGCCATTGCCGATGATGGGTCGCCGCTAGCGCACCGGGTGCTCGTGGCTGACCCGTTGTCGATGACCACGGTCACCCCCGTGGTCCCGGAGCACGCGGCGGCCGACGCCGGCGCCGTGTCCCCGACCACGGCGACGCCCAGCAGGACCACGGCGAGAGCGAGACGGCCCAGAAGTCGCTGAGTAGCCATGTCAGTGCCTCCGTCGGTGAGCGGGGCGACCGGCGACGACGAGTGCGCCACCGATGGCGAGCAGGAAGCCGCCGACGGCAGCGATCGTCAGCGAGTCGCCGGCACCGGTTTCGGCCAGCTCCGCAGTGGGGCTCACCGACGGAGTGACAGGCGGGGTGGCGGTGGGTGTCGGAGTCGTGCAGTCCAGGGCTGGGGTGCCCTGGATGGCGCCATCGCTGGTGACATCGAGCAGGGACACGCCACCGAGTCCGTACACCGCCTGCGCGGTGGCGCGACGGTCCTGGTCGGTGCTCGTGGCCGCCGCCCCCTGGCCGAGCCGCTCGTCGTAAGCGATCGGGTCGAAGGTGATGGCGCCCTGAACCGCGTCGCCGGCGTCGCAGAGCAACTGCAGGTCCATGAGGAAGTTCATCAAGGTGAGGGCTTCATCGAGACGCCCGCCAAGGAAGAGCGCCTGCGCCGTCAAGCCGGCGGAGTTCGCGTTCTGAAGTACAGCCGCTTCACTGGAGACCAGCGCGGCGAGGTAGTCCATCGCCCGGGCGACATCGGGGTCGCTATCGCCCAGGGCCAGCACGAGAGCCTGCACCGCAAAGGCCGTCGCGTCGACGTCGCTCGCGCAACCCTCGGCATCCGGATCAATGCGGAAGCCGCCATCGGTGCATTGCTGAGCCAGCAGGAAGTCGACGGCGGCCTGCGAGTAGGTGCCGTCGTAGCGGCCGAGCGCGATGATGGCCAAGGACTGGCCGATGGTGTTGGAGTAGTCACCCCACTGCGAGAGGTCGGTGTATCGGCCGTTCTCCTGCTCGCGGCCGTCGAGCAGCGTGGGCAGGTCGAAGCCACCGAAGGTGGTGGGGTCCTGGCCTTGAGCAATCGCCAGCAAGAGCGCCTTAGCGGTCGCGCCGGCATACAACTCGTCGCCGAAGTCAGGCCCGAGGTAGCTCCCCAAGCTTCCCGCCACCGCGGTGGTCGCGGCCGCCGCCGAATCCTGGCCCACCCCGGCCGCGTCCAACGCGAGGATCGCGTCAATGGTCAAGCCCACATCTGGGTAGCCAAAGGACTGCAGTATGCCGCCGGGCGCGGCCGCCAACTCGCGAGCGAGGAAGTCGCTGGCCACCTGTCCGGCCGCCTGTGCGTCGAGCACTCCGGGGGCGGGACTGGCTTTCGCGGCGACCCGCGCGCGGGTCTTGGCTGTGCGGGCCACCGGGACGCGGGTCTTCGTGGCGGTCTTGGTGGTCGACGTCGATGGCGTCGACGATGGCATTGACGATGGCGTTGACGACGGTGTCGTTGCGCTGGCCGAGGAGGATGGACTCGTCGATGCCGTGCTCGTCGGGGCTGGCGTATTCGTCGCCGTATTCGTAGCGGTGGGGGTGGGGGTACTCGACGCGGTCGCCGACGCTGAGCTGGACGGCGTGAGCGACGAACTGGGGCTAGGGTTTGCCGGCTCGGCAAAGGCCTGGGGGGCGACCAGGGCAGCGGCTAACAGGCCGATCGCAGCGAGCGAGCCTCGGCGGGCGGTCTTCGCGCCCCGGCGGGCGATATCAGTGGACACGGGGTCCCTTCCTGAGCGGTTCGTGACGGTCGTCCCGAACCACACCCAGGGGTGTCGCCCGGGCTCCGCCCCGCGTTCCTCGACGGTGGTAATGGAGCCGCTGGCATCCCTCGGGCATTCCGACTTCCCCTTGGCGGGGTTACGGCTGCGGGTCAGTGCCGGACTCTCACCGGCTTCCCCCGCGGGCTGCGTGTGCTGCCGCCTGACGGCGACCCGATCACTGTACCGCGCCCGGGCGGGGCCCCGGTTAAGCCGTTCGGTGTACGGCGTGGTGACGGGTAGACTCTCGCGTTCAGAGGCGCCTGAGCCGCGATCACCGGCGAGCCTTCGGAAGAACGGTGGGTCCCTGGGACCTGCTTACTAGACCCGAACGTCCGGGCCACGTCACGGCCTTGCAGCAAGAGCGGTCGCCAGCGCACAACCCCTGGGTTGCGGGTCGGCGGCAAGCGAGGTGGTACCGCGGGAGGCGGGTCCACGGCATCCGCCGGTGACCATCCCCTCGTCCTCGGGTCAGATGCACTACCCGTCAGACGACGCAGGAGCCCCTCGCGATGACCTACCCCAAGGTGTCCCACACCCCCGCCGGCGACCAGAGCGGTGCCGCTTTTGGCGTGCCTTCGAGCCCTCGTTTCCCGGCGATCGAGGAGGGCGTGCTCGCGTACTGGGAGCAAGACGGGACCTTCTTGACCTCGGTGGAGAACCGGGATGCCGGGCAGGAGGGCAGCAACGAGTTCGTGTTCTACGACGGGCCGCCCTTCGCCAACGGGCTGCCGCACTATGGCCACTTGCTGACCGGCTACGTCAAGGACATCGTGCCGCGCTACGAGACGATGCGGGGTCGCCGGGTCGAGCGCCGCTTCGGCTGGGACACCCACGGACTGCCCGCCGAGCTCGAGGCCATGAGTCAGCTCGGCATCAAGACCACGGACGAGATCCGCGAGATGGGGATCGACCGCTTCAACGACGCCTGCCGGACCTCGGTCTTTGAGTACACCGATGACTGGCGCGAGTACGTCACTCGCCAGGCCCGCTGGGTCGACTTCGACAATGACTACAAGACCCTTGACCTGGATTACATGGAGTCGGTCATCTGGGCCTTCAAAGAGCTCCACACCAAGGGGCTGCTCTACGAGGGTTTCCGAGTCCTGCCCTACTGCTGGAATGACCAGACCCCGCTGTCCAACCACGAACTGCGGATGGACGAGGACGTCTATCAGAACCGCCAAGACCCGGCGGTCACGGTGGGTTGTCAGCTCACCGATGGCCCGTATGCCGGTGCATTGGCGGTGATCTGGACGACCACCCCGTGGACCCTCACCTGCAACTTGGCGATCATGGTCGGCGAAGACATCGACTATGTCGTGGTCGAGTCCTCCGGCCCGACCGGTCACCCGCAGCGCTACATCATCGCCGAGGAGCGGGCCGCGGCATACGCCCGCGAGTTCACCGGCGACCCCAAGGGTGACGTCTCGGCACTGATCGTGGATCGGGTCAAAGGTGCTGCCCTCGTGGGCAGCCACTACACCCCGCCGATGTCCTACTACCTCGGGCACGAGAACGCCTTCCGCATCGTGGGGGCCGAGTTGGTCACCACCACCGAGGGCACCGGGTTGGTGCACACCGCTGGTGCCTTCGGTGAGGAAGACAAGGTCATCACCGACCGTGAGGGCATCGAGGTGGTCGTGCCCGTCGGGATCGATGGCTGCTTCACCTACCCGGTCACGGATTACGAGGGCCTGCTCGTCCTCGACGCAAACCTGCCGGTCATCGACCACCTCAAGGCGCGCACGCGGCTAGACGCCGATGGGGCGCAGGCCGAAACTGGCGCGATCACCGAGGGCACGGTCCTGGTCCGTCGTGAGACCTATGACCACTCTTACCCGCATTGCTGGCGCTGCCGTAAGCCGCTGATCTACATGGCGGTGTCGTCCTGGTTCGTCTCGACCACGACCATCCGCGACGACATGTTGCGGCTCAACCAGGAGATCACCTGGGTGCCGGGGCACATCAGGGACGGCCAGTTCGGCAAGTGGCTTGAGAACACCCGTGACTGGTCGATCTCGCGAAACCGGTTCTGGGGCAGCCCGATTCCGGTGTGGAAGTCGGACAACCCGGAGTTCCCGCGGATCGATGTGTATGGCTCGCTCGATGAGCTGGAGCGCGACTTCGGGGTGCGCCCGCAGGACCTCCACCGGCCCTATATCGATGAGTTGACCCGCCCGAATCCCGATGACCCGAGCGGCCAGTCGACGATGCGCCGGGTGACCGATGTCTTCGACTGCTGGTTCGAGTCGGGCTCGATGCCCTTTGCGCAGGTGCATTACCCGTTCGAGAACCGTGAGTGGTTCGAGCACCACTACCCGGGTGACTTCATCGTCGAGTACATCGGACAGACCCGCGGCTGGTTCTACACGCTGCACATCCTGGCGACCGCACTCTTTAACCGGCCGGCCTTCAAGTCCTGTGTCTCGCACGGCATTGTGCTGGGCAATGACGGGCTCAAGATGAGCAAGTCGCTGCGCAATTACCCCGATGTCCGCGAGGTCTTTGACCGTGACGGGGCCGACGCGATGCGCTGGTTCCTCATGTCCTCGCCCATCCTGCGCGGTGGCAACCTCATCGTCACCGAGGAGGCCATCCGTGAGGGAGTCCGTCAGGTCCTGATCCCGCTGTGGAACTCGTGGTACTTCTTCTCGCTGTATGCCAATGCGGCGACTGGCGGAGAGGGTTACACCGCGACGCGGCGCACCGACTCCACGGATCCACTGGACCGCTACCTGCTGGCCAAGCTGAACCAACTCGTCCAGACCATGCAGTCCCAGTTGGACGGCTACGAAGTGGCTGCGGCGTGTGACTCGCTGCGGGGATTCGTCGATGTGCTCACCAACTGGTACATCCGTCGCTCGCGAGAGCGCTTCTGGGACACCGGAGTTGGCGAGGCCGGGCACGAAGGCGCGCAGGCGGCATTCGACACGCTCTTTACGGCATTGGAGACCGTATGCCGCGTCGGCGCACCTCTGCTTCCCCTCACCACCGAGGAGATCTGGCGGGGACTGACCGGCGAGCGCTCGGTCCACCTCACCGACTGGCCGGATGCGGCCGCGTTGCCTGCGGACGACCTGCTGGTCGCCCGGATGGACGAGGTGCGGGCGATCTGTTCGACTGCGTCCTCGCTGCGTAAGGCGCAGCGCCTCGGGGTGCGGCTGCCCCTGCAGACGCTGACCGTGGTCGCACCCGATGCCGCTGGACTGGTGGAGTTCACGGGCATCATCCGCGACGAGGTCAACGTCAAGGAGGTCGTGCTGCTGGATGTCGCAGAGGCCCACCAGTCGGACTTCGGTATCAGCCAGCGCTTGACGGTTAACGCCCGCGCCGCCGGGCCGCGTCTGGGCAAGGAGGTCCAGACCGTCATCCGTGGCGCCAAGGACGGCCTGTGGTCAGTCGAGGCTGACGGCACGGTCGTCAGTGCCGGCATCCCGCTGGTCGAAGGCGAGTACACGCTGGACACCGTCATCGACGAGGCTGGCGCTGGCGAGCACGCGACGGCCATGCTGGCCGGAGGCGGGTTCATCGTGCTCGACACGGAGGTCACGCCCGAACTCGAGGTCGAGGGTGTTGCTCGGGACCTGGTGCGCGCCGTCCAGCAGGCCCGCCGCGAGGCCGGGCTCGATGTCTCCGACCGGATCCGTTTGGAGATCAGTGGCGCCGAGACGGTCTATCGGGCGGTCAACTCACATCGCTCGTTCATCGGGGGCGAAGTGCTGGCCTCCGGCCTCAGCGTCGCCACCGACATTGACGACCTCACGGTCGCCAATGGTGCCTCCGAGGTCATCGTTGGCGAGCGCTTCCCGGCCCGGATCCGCATCAAGCGCGCCTGACTCGGTCGCGAGCAGGGCGTCCTTGGACGACCCTGCTCGCTCGAGGAAGTCCAGCCGGGCCCGTACCTGGAGTTCGGCGGCCGTGACGAGTAGGTCGCCCAGCGGTCTCGTGGCGGGGGTATGCCCCGAGCGGCGCAGGGCGTCCAGGTCACGCAACTCCTGAAGCAGGTCGGTGCGCAATCGCGCGATCGTTCGGGTGAAGAGCTCGTGATCACGCAGGCTGGTGATGGCCATGACGGTGAGAAAGAGATCGTCGCGGTACCCCGTGGCGGCCGGCGACGGTTCCTCCAGCCAGCGCAAGAGTTCGCTCCTGCCCGCCGGTGTCAGGGCATAGACCACCCGGTCCGGCCGAGAGGCCTGCGGCATTCGGGTCGCGCTTGCCAAACCGTCGCGCTCAAGGCGGTCGAGGACTTGATAGACGTGCCCGATGTTGAGTGATCCCCAGGTGGGCCCCATGGTCTCGTGGAATCGGGCCTTGAGCTCATAGCCGTAACTGGGTCCATCAACCAGGAGGGTCAGCACCGCATGCTGGATCGGCATGTGCACCAGTATGCCGACGCCTCTTGCATTGTGACAATGTATGCGGCCATGATCGGGTCATGGCGGTACGCATCCTGGGGCTGACACGGGTTCATGGACAGGGGCCTGGCGCCTGTCGTGCGCTCGATGGGGTCAGCCTCGATGTGGGCAGTGGTGCAACCGTCGCCGTGACCGGGCCCTCGGGGTCGGGGAAATCAACGCTCCTGCAACTCATCGGCGGCCTCGATGCACCCACCGAGGGGACCATCGAGGTCAATGGCACGCACGTCACCTCGCTGTCCGGCCGGGCGTTGGCGGACTATCGAGCGCGAGTCGGCTTCGTGTTCCAGCGCTACCACCTGCTGCCCTCGCTCACGGCCGTGGAGAATGTCCTGCTTCCGGCAATGCCGCGGCGCCCCGATGCCACCCTGCGGCGCCGAGCGGAGGACCTGCTCGCGCGGGTCGGCCTCGCCGATAAGGCACAGTCCCGGCCGGGGCAACTCTCCGGCGGGGAGCAGCAGCGGGTCGCCATCGCGCGCGCCGTGCTCGCCGAACCCATGCTGATCCTGGCCGATGAACCCACTGGCAATCTGGATTCGGCGGCCGCCGCCGACATCGTCGACCTCCTCCTGGACGTGCGTGCCGAGCACGAGGCGAGCTTGATCATTGCGACCCACGATCACGGCGTCGCCGCCCGCTGCGATCGGATCATTTCCCTCCGCGATGGCCAGGTGGTCTCCGACACGACGCTCGGGCCGTCGAAGACCCCTGATCACACCTGGGCCGCGATCAGCGGCCCCCAGGGATAGGCCATGCTGCGGCGATGGCCATTGGCCACCCGGTCCGTGGTCCTCTTCTTGGCGCTCCTGGTGGCCTCGACGGGGTATGCCGTGCTGACCGCCTCCACACAGGTCTCCAGACTCGACGTGCGCGGCACCGTGGAGCAGTCCGCGAGCGAGGCTGCCTACGACATCTTGGTCCGACCCAATGGCGCGCGACTTCCGTTGGAGGACAAGGCCGGACTGGTTCAGCCGGGCTTCCTGGATTCGGTGCGCGGCGGCATCAGCCTGAAGCAGTGGCATGCCATCGAGCGCGTGCGCGGGGTCGAGGTGGCCGCTCCGGTCGCGCTCGTCGGGTGGATCTTCATGTACGTCAATGTCGATATCGATGTCACCTCGCTCAAGACCACCACAGAGCCGGTAGTGGTGCGCCGCCAGACGACATGGACCTATGACAATGGCGCAAGCTCGGTGACCTCGGTGCCGAGTCTGCTGTCGGTGACACCCAATCCAGTGGGGATCAGGTGGCCTAACGTAACCGACCCATCGACCCACGTGGACCCCGCGCGCTGGGTTGAGACCATGCCGGACGGATCCGAGCGCGTCGTCGACTTCCCACCTCTGAGTATCCCGCGCACTGTGGACGGTGGGCTGCCCACGTACGGGGTGAGCAGCGCGGCGGCACTAGGTGGCGCGAGTCCGCTGGACCATGTGAAGGTCGCCTTCCCCTTTCCCTTCCTCTTGGCCGCCGTGGACCCGGCCGCGGAGGCTCGGCTCACTGGCCTGGACACGGCGCTGACCTCGGGGGCCTATCTCCCCTCCGGGGGTGCCTCGGAACGCACCTTCACCTTCTCCGATGGAGCGCCCGATCCGCGCCGGCAGATCCCGGTCGTGGTCGCGGATGCCCCATCCGTCTCACTGGCTGCGAGCTACCGGATCGACCTCTTGCGCGGGGAGCGGCTGCGCACCGATGCCGGCACGGAGGCGTTCAATCGCGACCTGTTGCGCCTGGGGTCGGCACCAGGGCAGGTGCTGACCAGTGGTTCTATCGACGAGCAAGCGGCATACCGAACGCTGCTCAACGCGATGGCGACCCCGACGGACAATGGCGAGTATTTCGCCCGGACCGTGTCCAAGGTCTACCGCGCCGGACCGATCGCCTTGGTGGGCACACCGCAGGGGATGAGCGTTCGAGAGGCATCACGCAATGACTCAGGCTGGGGGACCGCCGACCTTCCCGGTGACTTCTCCGACTCTCTGGTCCCGCCCGGTGGAGACGACACGCCCTTCCGGGAACTCACCCCGATGGTCGCGAACCTCCATCAGGTCGGATCTGCCTTGGTCAAGGTGGGGACCTTCGACGCGGCACGCCTGCCCGGGTCGCAGTCAGCCGGCAGGGTTCCGCTGGGCACCTTCGCTCTCAGCCCTGTCGTGGGGGCCGATGCGGCCAGCCGCTCGACCCTCAGGGATCGGCAGTGGCTGCCAGGCGCCAACGTCCGAGGCTTCTCATCGCCGCCTCCGCTGATGCTGACCTCACTCGACGCGGCGGCAAGCTTTGGGGACTTGTCGCTGTGGCAGAGCATCGTTGGAGGGCTCCCGGTCGGAGGTGAAGCGCCGCTCTCGGCCGCACCCTTGTCGGCCGTGCGGGTGCGGGTTAGCGGAGTGAATGGATTCGGCGCGCTCGACCGCGAGCGAGTCCGAGTGGTCGCCGAGGAGATTGCCGCCACCACCGGACTCGAAGTCGACATCACTCTGGGCTCGTCCCCGGGCCCCCAAGTGATCGAGGTGCCATCCGGTACGCATGGGCGGCCCACGGTGACGGTGTCACAGCTCTGGACGACCAAGGGTGTGGCGGTGGCGCTGCTATCGGCGGTGGACCGCAAGAGTCAACTGCTGCTCGTCGTGGTCTTGGCGACCTGTGTCTTGGTTGTCGGGAATGCCGTCTTCGCGGGCGTTCGAGCTCGGCGCCGGGAGATCGCTCTGGTGCGCGCCCTGGGTTGGCGGTCGGGACAGGTCATGGTCCAGGTGCTTGCTCCGGTGCTCGCGCTCGCCGCTTTGGCCGGGGCCCTCGGCGCACTGGCAGCCGTCTTGCTGCGACAGGCAGCGGGTCTCGCCCCGGCCTATGGTGCGGCTGCCTCTGCCGTTCCGATCGGCCTCGTCGTCGCGCTCGTAGCTGGCCTCCCGCCGGCACTAGTGGCTGCGCGTACGTCTCCGGTCGAGGCTGTGGTTGCTGTGGGTGCCCGGCCTCGGCGTCCACGTCGCGGCGCGGTGCATTCCCTGGTGGGAATCGCGGCCCGCTCGGCGGCCGCCTCACGGGGCCGGGCCGTCACGGCATTCCTGGGCGTGGCGATTGCCACTGCGGCCGGAGGCGTGATGCTGGCCATTGCAGCCGAGTTCCGCGGCCAGGCGGTGGGCACGCTGTTGGGGGACGCGGTCACGCTGCAGGTACGGCCGGTGGACATCGCCTCGATTGGCCTGATCGCGCTGCTCGCTGGTTTCGGGGTCTTGCACCTGATGATCACTGAGCTTCGCGAGCGCGCAACCGAGTTCGCGGTCATGCGCGCGATCGGGTGGCGTGAAGCCTCGGTGGCGGCGGTCGTCATTGGCCAGGCGGCGCTCGTCGGCGTGGCTGGGGCGGCAGCGGGTGGAGGGGCCGCGCTGTGGTTCATCTGGTCGGTATTCGGCAGGCTTACCCCTGCGGTGCTCTGGTCGACGGCTGTGGTTGCGTTGGCGATGGTCGTGGTCTGCGCACTGGCGGCACTGGTGCCCGCGTTGTCCTTGCGCCGAGTGGGCCTGAGTTCCTGGCTGGCCCAGGACTGATCCCCGGCGGGCGGCCCGGGGGGCAGCCGGATGGCTGGCCGGGTCGGCCAGGTGCGCGATGATGTCCCGGTGAGTTCGACGAGGGATACCGCAGCAACGATCGCCGCACAGCGAGAGGCCTCCCGCCGCCTCGCCCTGACCAAGCGCATGCGCGAGGCCGAGGAAGCCATCCTTGCGCGGGCGCCCGAGCACGACCTGCAGCCCTCCTTGGACCGCATCCAGGCGGTCATGGAGTTGCTCGGCGACCCGCAGCGCTCGTTCCCGGCGATCCACCTGACCGGGACCAACGGCAAGACCTCGACCACGCGGATCATCGAGGCCATCCTGCGCGAGCACGACCTGACGACCGGCCGATTCACCTCGCCTCACTTGCACAGCATCCGTGAGCGCATTGCCCTGGACGGCAGTCCCATCGACATCGAGAGGTTCGTCGCGGCATACGACGAGGTGGCGCCCTATCTCGACCTGGTTGATGACCGGTCGGTGAGCGAGGGTGGGCCGCGCATGACCTACTTCGAGGCGGTTGTGGCGATCGCGTATGCCGTATTCGCCGATGTGCCGGTCGAGGTGGCCGTGGTCGAGGTCGGGATGGGCGGCGCCTGGGATGCCACCAATGTCATCGACGCGCCGGTGTCGGTGATCACCCCGATAGCGCTCGATCATCAGCATTTCCTGGGCGATCGAGTCACCGATATCGCCATCGAAAAGGCGGGCATCATCAAGCCCGAGGGCATCGCGGTTATCGGGCTCCAGGAGGACCCCGAGGTGGTCGAGATTTTGCGTGACCGCGCCGAGGCCGTGGGTGCCCGGGCTGTATACGAAGGGCATGACTTCGGGGTCACTGAGCGGGATGTGGCGGTGGGCGGCCAGCAGATCAGTGTGCGCGGCTTGGCGGCCGAGTATGAGGATCTCTACCTCCCGCTCTACGGCACCCATCAGGCACAGAATGCCGCGGTCGCGATTGCCGCTGTCGAGGCCTTCATCGGCGGGGGAGAGAAGCCGCTGGATATCGAGGTGTTGCGAGCGGGGTTGGCGCGGGCGACCTCGCCCGGTCGGTTGGAGATCGTTCGGCGATCGCCCACGGTCCTCGTCGATGCGGCGCACAACCCGGCTGGCGCCACGGTGCTCGCGGCGGCGGTGCGCGACTCGTTCACCTTCTCCCGGCTGATCGGTGTCATCGCGATCCTCAAGGACAAGGATGCGAGCGAGATGCTTGAGATCCTCGAACCGGTGCTCGACGAGGTGGTCATCTCGCGGACCACGTCTCCGCGTGCCATGGCGCCGGCCGAATTGGGCGCGCTCGCGGCCGAGATCTTTGGTGAGCACCGGGTGAGCGTGATCGCTGATCTGCCGGACGCGCTGGACCGGGCCGCCGAGCTGGCTGATGAAGGCGGGGTCGCGGGTGCCGTGCTGGCCACCGGCTCGGTGACGACGGCAGCGGATGTCCGCATGCTGCTCGGCCACGGGGAAGCCTGAATTGCGGCATAAGGTGCTGGTCATGACCGATCCCACCCCCGTGCAGAGCCGGCCGTATCCCTTCGTCGGCCCGCTCGGGAAGTTCACCTGGCGGATGCTGGCCACCGTCCTGGGCGGCCAAGCTGTGGTCCTCTTCTTCGGTGCCCAGGTTGCTCGCGGCCTGGCCATCGCCGACGGCGACGCGGCCCTCGGCCAGCGCTGGTTGTGGGTCGGCGCTGGGCTGAGTGTGCTGGCGGTCCTCGCCGCGGGCCTGATGCGTCGCCCGATCGGGGTCACGCTGGGCTGGCTGGTGCAGATCCTGACGTGGGTGAGCGCCGCCATCGTGCCGATGATGGCGATCATCGGCGCCTGCTTCACCGGGCTCTGGCTGCTGTGCTTGAGGAAGGGCTACGACATCGACAGTAGGCTGGCCTCGTGAGCACCGAACGCAGCCTTGTCCTCGTCAAGCCGGATGGCTTCTCCCGCGGCCTTACCGGTGAAGTCATTCGCCGCATTGAGGCCAAGGGCTACACCCTGGTCGCGCTGGAGATCCTCACTCCGAGCACCGAGATGCTTTCCCTGCACTATGCCGAGCACGAGGGTAAGCCCTTCTTCGAGCCGCTCCTGGAGTTCATGTCGAGCGGTCCGGTGGCGGCCATCGTGATCGAGGGGGAGCGCTGCATCGAGGGCTTCCGCTCGCTGGCCGGTGCCACCGACCCGACCACGGCTCTGCCCGGCACCATTCGCGGCGATCTGGGTCGCGACTGGGGTCACTCGGTCACGCAAAACGTCGTCCACGGCTCGGACTCCCCGGAGTCGGCCGAGCGCGAGATCGAGATCTGGTTCCCCGAGCTCTGACGCCCCACCCGTCACACTTTTCCTCTGCTTGGTGACCAATCCAGGCGAGGGCACACGATCTTCCGTATGCCGTGGCCCGTTTTGGTCTGCTAGCAGGGGAAACGCGAGGCCCGCTGGGCCCCCAGCGCGCACCGGTCGTCGCAGGGCGCGGACGCGCACACCGAGCGATGCGCCTCCCCGGCTAGGCTGGCGTTATGGCTGATTTTGATGTCGTCGTGCTCGGTGCTGGACCCGGAGGGTATGTCGCGGCGATCCGCGCCTCCCAGCTCGGTCTCAAGGCCGCAGTGGTCGAGAAGAAGTACTGGGGTGGGGTCTGCCTCAACGTCGGGTGTATCCCGTCCAAGGCCCTGATCAAGAATGCCGAGTTGGCGCACCTGCTCACTCACGACAAGGCGAAGTACGGCATCGAGGGCGACGCCACGATGTCCTACGGCCCGACGCACGCGCGTTCCCGTCAGGTGTCCGCGGGCATCGTCAAGGGCGTCCACTTCCTCATGAAAAAGAATGGCATCACCGAGATCGACGGCTGGGGCACGTTGACCAGGGCCAAGAGCATGTCGGTCGCCATGAACGACGGCTCCACCCGCGAGCTCACCTTTGACAACCTCATCATCGCCACGGGCGCGGTCACGCGCATGCTGCCGGGCGTTGCGGTCAGCCAGAATGTCGTGACCTACGAGGAGCAAATCCTCTCCGACCAGCTCCCGGGGTCGATCATCATCGCTGGCTCGGGCGCCATCGGCGTCGAATTCGCTTATGTCATGCGCAATTTCGGCGTTGACGTGACCATCGTCGAGTTCCTCGACCGGATGGTGCCGACCGAGGACGCGGACGTGTCCAAGGAGCTCTTCAAGCACTACAAGAAGCTCGGCGTGAAGGTCCTGCTCAGCACCAAGGTCGAGTCGGTCGAGGATACCGGCTCGGGCGTACGGGTCACGGTGTCCCCGGCTGCCGGCGGCGAGCAGCAGGTGCTCGAGGCAGACAAGCTCCTCTCGGCGATCGGCTTCGCGCCGCGCACGCAGGGCTACGGTTTGGAAGCCACCGGGGTCGCGCTGACCGACCGGGGCGCGATCGCCATCGACGACTACATGCGCACCAATGTTCCGGGCGTGTACGCCATCGGTGACTGCACCGCCAAGATGATGCTCGCGCACGTGGCCGAGGCTCAGGGCATCGTGGCCGCCGAGACCATCGCCGGCGCGGCGACCATGCCGATTGAATACGACTTCATCCCGCGCGCGACCTACTGCCACCCGCAGATCGGGTCCTTCGGGTACTCCGAGGCGCAGGCTCGGGACAAGGGCTACGACGTCAAGACGGCCACCTTCCCCTTCGCGGCCAATGGCAAGGCGCAGGGCCTGGGCGATGCCTCAGGGTTCGTCAAGGTGGTCGCCGACGCCAAGCACAACGAGATCCTTGGCGCGCACATGATCGGCCCAGATGTCACCGAGCTCCTGCCCGTGCTGACGCTCGCTCAGAAGTGGGATCTCACGGCCGATGAGGTCGCCCGCAATGTCTTCGCCCACCCCACCCTCTCGGAGGGTGTCAAGGAGGCTGTCGAAGGCATCGTGGGTCACATGATCAACTTCTGATCCGTTATAGCCTTGGCGCACATCGTCATTCGGCAGGTCCGCCCAGTTCCCATGGGTGGCCAGCAGGCTGCGTACGCCGCTGGCCCGGTTGACCTGCGCCTCCAGGACGGTGTGGTGAGCGAGGTCGGTGACCGACTCACCACCTCGGGCGCTGATGACGTCATCGAGGCCGAGGGTCGCTGGGTGATGCCGGGCCTGTGGGATGCCCACACCCATCCGGTCATGTGGGCGCTGTCCCGGCGTCGCATCGACCTGGTTGGGTCAACCGACGCGGATGACACCCTGCTCCGCGTGCGGCAACACCTCGATGGCATACCGGCGGGTGATGCCTTGGTCATGGGTTATGGCTACCGTTCAGGGGCCTGGACCAGCCCGCCCACGACCGCTCAGCTCGATGCGGTGACCGGCGCACGCCCGGTCGCCTTGGCCGCGGGGGATGGTCATAATGGCTGGCTCAATAGCGCGGCCTTCGCGCTGCTGGGGCTCCCTGTCGAGCCGGGACCGCTCGTCGAGAACCAGTGGTATGCCGCCTTCACCCGGCTCGAGGAACTCGACCCCGACGCCGTCGATCCAGTCCCAGCTCTCGCCGAAGCGATCAGCGAGGCGCACGCCAAGGGCATCGTGGGCATCGTCGACTTCGAGTTTGCCTCCGCGTTCACCACCTGGCCGGCGCGGATCGCGCGCGGCCTGACCTCGATGCGGGTTCGAGCGGCGACCTATGCCGACCAACTCGAGGAGGTCGCTCGGCGCGGCTTGCGTACCGGCGACCCCTTGGTGCCCGGGCACGACCTGGTGACCATGGGTCCCCTCAAGGTCATCAGCGATGGCAGCCTCAACACGCTGACCGCGTGGTGTTGCGAGCCGTATGTCGGTGGCGAGCGCCTGGAGCACCCCTGTGGCCGGCCGAACCAGGACCAGGGCGAACTCGTCGACGTCATGGCGCGCGCTCGAGAGATCGGCCTCACGACGGCGATCCACGCGATCGGAGATCGCGCGGTCGCGGGGGCGCTCGATGCCTTCGAGGCGACCGGCCAGGTCGGAGCCATGGAACACGCGCAACTGGTCCGCTGGGAAGACATCCCTCGCCTGGCTGGGCTCGGGATCACGGCCAGCGTGCAGCCCGCCCACGCCCCCGATGATCGCGATGTCTCGGAGCAATGGTGGACCGATCGCACCGACCGGCTCTACGCCTTCAGGGCCATGCTCGATGCGGGCGTGCCGCTAGCCCTGGGCTCGGACGCGCCCGTGAGCCCGCTGGACCCGTGGTTGGCGATCGCCACTGCGGTGCATCGCTCTGCGGATGATCGCCAGCCCTGGCACCCCGAGCAGTCGCTGACCGTCGCCGAGGCGTTGGCCGCGAGTGTGGACGGCCAAGGCACTGTGGCAGCCGGTTCGCGGGCCGACCTTGTCCTGCTCGACGCTGACCCGCTGGCCGGGCCAGCGGACTCAGGTGCGCTGGCGGCATACCTGAGGCGTATGCCGGTCGCGGTCACCATCGTGGGTGGCCGGGTGGTTCACCGCGCGGTGTAAGACGCCGCGTCAGTCCGGTTGGTCGGCGAGAAACCCATCGATCTGGTCAATGGCGCTGCGCGCGCCTTCCTCCATGCCCATGTCGAGCACGGTCTGCAGGGCTTCGGCCGTGGGGTAGACGCTGGTGAACACCGCCTGGGTGCCGCCGTCCGCGGCCGAGAAGGTATAGACATTCTCGGACACTGGCAAGTCCTCATTCGGGGTCAGGTCTGCGTGGGCGAAGCCATCCCGGAAGGTGAAGCGCGAGATCGGCTCGACCCCGGTGATATCCCAGTAGCCGGCGAAGCGCTCACCCTCGGGCGAGGTCATGAAATAGGTCGTGCGCGCCCCGGGGCGCAGGTCGTGGTCGACGAAGGTCGCGGGGTAGGTCGGGGGGCCCCAGACCTTTTCGAGTTGGCGGGCATCCTCGTAGAGCCGCCACACGCGCTGGACCGGTGCGTTGAAGTGCGCGGTGATGGTGAGCGAATGAGCGCTCAGGTCCTTGGTGATGTCCATGACGGGCATGTCAGGCCTCCTGGTCGAGTAGGGCGTCAATCCGAGCGATCCGGTCCAGCCACAGTGCCTCGAGCTCATCGAGCATCGAGCCCACCGTACGGACCGACTCCACGTCCCCGCTGGCCAGCTGCTCGCGGCCGTGGCGCCGTTTGGTGAGCAGGCCGGCACGTTCGAGGATCGCCACGTGCTTCTGGACGGCGGCGAAACTCATCTCATAGCCCGCTGCCAAGGTGGTGACGGAGTGCTCGCCACCGAGCACGCGCCGCAGGATGTCGCGACGGGTGCGGTCGGAGAGTGCCGAGAAGAGGGCGTCAGCCCGATCCTCTGTCACGACCACCATGAGTCGAATCTACAACTCATTGGTTGTACATTGTCAAGGCGTGGGCGCTTCTAGAGTGGGGCCATGACGCCTGAGGAGTTCCGCACCGCTGCGCATGCCCTGGTCGACTGGGTCGCGGACTATCGACTGCGGGTGCCGGAGCTGCCGGTACAGTCGACCGTTCGCCCAGGGGAGGTGCGGGCCGGCCTGCCGGCGAGCGCGCCGGAGACTCCGCAGCCCCTGTCGGACCTGATCCAGGCGCTGGACGAGGTTGTCGTGCCTGGGCTGACCTTGACCCAGTCGCCGGGCTTCTATGGATGGTTCCCGAGTAATGCCTCGCTCGCGTCGGTGCTGGGCGACTATGTCTCGTCCGGCCTGGGTGCTTTGGGCATCACCTGGCAGTCAGCGCCAGCGCTCACCGAGGTCGAGCAGGTGGTCACCGAGTGGTTACGAGAGCTGACCGGCCTCTCGCCGCAGTGGAAGGGTGCCATTCAAGACACCGCCTCCACGGGGACTCTGGTCGCCCTCATGGCCGCGCGTGAGCGGGCCAGCGGCATGAGCATTGATCGCGGTGGGCTCCAATCCTCCGAGCGCCCGCTGGTCGTGTACTCCTCGGAGCACGCTCACTCATCGGTCGCAAAGGCCGTGCTACTGGCTGGATTTGGGCGCGACAACCTGAGGCATATCGAGGTTGATCCGGTGACCTATGCCATGCGTCCCGAGGCCCTGCGCGCGGCCATGGCCGCGGACGTCGCCGCAGGACGCACACCAGCCGCGGTGGTTGCGGCCATCGGCACCACGGGGACCACGGCCATGGATCCGGTGCGTGAGATCTGCGCTGTCGCAGCCGAGTTCGGACCGTGGGTCCATGTGGACGCTGCCATGGCTGGATCGGCGATGCTCCTGCCCGAGTGCCGTGGGCTCTTCGACGGGGTCGATCTCGCCGACTCTTTGGTCTGGAATCCGCACAAGTGGATGGGCACGATTCTTGACTGCTCGCTGCTCTATGTCCGCGATGTCGACCACCTGGTCGCGTGTATGTCCACGACCCCGCCCTACCTGCGCTCCGATGCTGACGACGAGGTCGTGCAGTACAAGGACTGGGGCATCCCGCTCGGGCGTCGTTTCCGCGCGCTCAAGCTCTGGTTCCACCTTCACCTCGATGGCGTCGAGGCGATTCAGCAGCGCCTGCGCCGGGACCTCGCGAATGCCGCCTGGCTCGCGGATGCGGTTGCGGCAGAGCCCGATTGGCGAGTGCTTGCTCCGGTACAGCTGCAGACCGTGTGCGTCAGACACGAGCCACCTGGGCTGGCCGGTGAAGACCTGGATCGGCATACCCTTGCCTGGGCCGACGCGGTCAACGCGAGTGGGCGGGCCTTTGTGTCGCCGAGCGCCTTGGACGGGCGCTGGATGGTCCGGGTGTCGATCGGGGCTGAGGCCACCGAACGCCAGCACGTGGAAGCACTGTGGGACCTCCTGCGGGAGGTAGCTGCGGGCGCGGCCTCAGAGTAGGTCGCGCGCCATGAGGTCATCCCAGGTCTCGCGGCGCAGGACTGCCCGAGCCGCACCGTCACGGACAAACACCAAGGGCGGTCGACGGCTGCCGTTGTAGTTATTGGCCATGGTCAGGCAGTAAGCGCCGGTGGCCGGCACGACCAGCAGATCGCCCACCTGGGCCGGTGGCAAGTCGATGCCGTCGACCAAGACATCCCCGCTCTCGCACTGGCGACCGACGACGATGACGTGCTCTGAGGCTGGCTCATGCACCCGCTGAGCGAGGACAGCCTCGAACCGCTGCCCATAGAGCGCGACTTCCAGGTTGTCGCCCATGCCGCCGTCGACCGCGACGAAGGTGTGGCTGCCTCGCTTGACCGTGACCACTCGGTACAGCGTGGCCGTGGTTTCAGCCACCATGCTGCGACCCGGCTCGATGATGATCTCGGCCCCAGCAGGCAGGTGCTCGCGAGCGGCGCCGATGAGGACTTCGAGATAGGCGTCCACGGTTGCCGGCCGATCGGCATACGAGTATCTGGCCCCCAAGCCACCGCCGAGGTCATAGACCTCGAACTCACCCATGGCCGCGAGCGGAGCGACCGCCGCCGCCAAGGGCTCGGGCTCCATGATCTGCGAGCCCACGTGGGCGTGCAGGCCCTTGAGGTGCAGTCGGCCGCTGCCACGGATGCGCGCTAGCAGTGCCGGAACTTGCGCCTTGGGCACCCCGAACTTGGAGCCCTCGTGGCCGGTGAGAACGCTGGCATGGGTCGCCGCAGTCACCTCGGGGATCACCCGCACCAGGACGTCCTGTCGAGTACCGGCAGGCACGTGTGCCTCCAGGCGGTCCACGTCATCGGCGTTATCCACGACGATCAGCCCTACGCGGTGCTCGCAGGCGAGGGCAATCTCCTCGTCACTCTTGGCGTTGCCGTGTAGCACAACCAGCGCAGGGTCGACGCCGGCCTTGAGAGCACTGAGCAGCTCGCCGCCACCGGCCACGTCGAGGCCGAGTCCCTCCTGCACCATGACCCGTTGGACGGCCGTGACCGGGAGGGCCTTGGAAGCAAAGACGACGCGCCCCTTGGGCCAGCGCGAGGTCAAGCCATCGGCATACGCCCGAGCCCGCGCGCGCAGAGCGGATTCGTCGAGAACGAAAGCGGGAGTGCCGAACTCGGCCGCGAGCTCATCAACGCGCATGCCGCCCAGGCGTAGCGTGCCATCAGGGTCAATGGTCGAGCCCGTCGGGAGCAGGTCCACTGCCGACGACTTAGCCACCGGACACATCCCGCAAGCCAGCCTCGTTGATATCCCGGTCCACGAAGTGCTCGGCCGCGGCCACCAGTACCGGATCCAGCTCGGTGTCCCCGAGGCGCACGTGCGCCATGAGTTCATGACGCATGCGCGGCTCCCAGAACTTCAAGATGTGGGTGGCGATCTCCGTGGCCGCAGATTCCCGCGGAAGATGTTGGAAGGCCCGCACGAGGTCCTGGCCCAGGCGCAAAGTCGCGGACTCGGCGCTCACTGCAGACTCCCTGCACTGACGGCGTTCTCGTAGGCCGCTTTGACCGACTCGGTCACCACACTCACCTGGACCGCAGTCACCTTGTACTCGGGGCAGTTGGTCGCCCAATCCGAGTTCTCGGTGGTGACGACATTCGCGCCCGAGACCGGGTGGTGGAAGGTCGTATAGACCACTCCGGGTGTGACCCGCCCGGAGACCTCGGCTGTGAGATGGGTGGTGCCCACGCGACTGGAGAGTTGAACCACGTCCCCGGTCCCGATGCCGCGCAGTTCGGCGTCGGAGGGATGGATCTCGAGGACGTCCTCCGGGTGCCAGGTGGAGTTCGGAGTCCGCCGGGTCTGGGCGCCGACGTTGTACTGCGAGAGGATGCGGCCGGTCGTGAGGACCAAGGGGTAGCGACGGCTAGTGACCTCGGTCGTGGGGACATAGTGCGTCATCGCGAGGTGGCCTAGGCCGCGCACGAAGCCACCGATATGCATGGTTGGAGTCCCCTGTGGCGCAGCGTCATTGACCGGCCACTGCATCGAGCCTTCGGCGTCGAGCCGCGCGAAACTCACCCCAGCGAAGGTCGGGGTGGTGGCTGCGATCTCGGCCATGATCTCGCGCGGGTGGGAGTACGACATGGGGTAGCCCATCGCCGAAGCGATATCGCAGACGATCTCCCACTCGTCCTTGCCGGTCAGGCTCGCGGTGACCGGGCGGACCCGGTTGAGGCGACGCTCGGCATTGGTGAAGGTGCCATCCTTCTCGAGGAAACTGGTGCCGGGCAGGAAGACGTGGGCGAAGCGAGCGGTCTCGTTCAGGAAAAGGTCTTGCACGACAACGAGTTCCATCGACTTCAGCGCGGACTCGACGTGCGCGGTATTCGGGTCAGACTGGGCGATGTCCTCACCCTGGACAAAGATCCCCTTGAATGAGCCGCCGACCGCCGCGTCGAACATATTGGGAATGCGCAGGCCGGGGGTGGGCTGAAGGTGCACACCCCAGAGGTCCTCGTAGATCTTGCGGACGTCATCGCGGGAGACGTGGCGGTAGCCCGGGAGCTCATGCGGGAAAGAACCCATGTCACAGGAGCCCTGGACATTGTTCTGGCCGCGCAGGGGGTTGACGCCCACGCCTTCGCGACCGAGGTTGCCGGTGAGCATCGCGAGATTGGCGAGGCCCATGACCATAGTCGAGCCTTGGCTGTGCTCGGTGACGCCGAGGCCGTAGTAGATCCCTGCGTTGGGAGCCGTGGCATAAAGCCGTGCCGCAGAACGCAATTCATCCGCCGGTATGCCGGTGACTTCGGCCGTCGCCTCGGGCGAGTGCTCGGCGCCAGAGATGAACGCGAGGTAATCCTCGATGCCTTCGCAGCGCTCACGCAGGAAGGCCTCGTCGTGGAGGCCCTCGGTGACGATGACGTGCGCCATCGCGTTAACGAAGGCGACATTGGTCCCCGGGAGGACGGGCAGATGGTGCGCAGCCTCGATATGGGGGGAGCGCACGAGATCGATCCGCCGTGGGTCGGCCACGATGATCTGAGCGCCGCGCCGCAAGGCGCGCTTCATCCGCGAGGCAAACACGGGGTGGGCATCGGTGGGGTTAGCACCGACAAGCAGCATGACGTCGCACTCATCAACCGAGGAGAACCGCTGCGTTCCGGCCGAGGTGCCGAACGCCTGACCCAGCCCAAAACCGGTGGGGGAGTGACACACTCGCGCGCAGGTGTCGACATTGTTGTTGCCGAATGCCGCGCGAACCATCTTCTGGACGACGTAGACCTCTTCGTTGGTGCACCGGGACGAGGAGATCGCACCGATCGCGCCGGGACCGAACCGGCCCTGCAGGCTGCGGAAGCCCTCGGCCACACGGCGAATGGCTTCCTCCCAACTGACCACGCGCCAGTCCTCGCCGATGGTGTCGCGGACCATCGGCTGGAGCTGGCGGTCACGGTGGCTGGCATAGCCATAGGCAAAGCGACCCTTGACACAGGAGTGGCCCTCGTTGGCGCCGCCGTCCTTCCACGGCACCATGCGCACCACCCGCGCGCCTTCTGGTTCATCGCGGACCTCAGCGCGGAAGGAGCAGCCGACACCGCAATAGGCGCACGTCGTGATGACCGAGCGGGACGGCATACCCAAGGAAATGACCGACTTCTCGGTGAGTGCGTCAGTGGGGCAGGCCTGCACGCACGCGCCGCACGAGACACATTCGGAGGCAAGGAAATTCGTGCCGCCCGCAGTGATCCGTGAGTCGAAGCCGCGACCCTGCACGGTCAATGCAAAGGTGCCCTGAACCTCACCGCACGCACGGACGCAGCGCGAGCACACGATGCAGGCAGCCGGGTCGTAGGCGAAGTAGGGATTGCTCTCGTCCACCGGGTCGGCCATGTGGGTCGCGCCCAGGCCGTAGGGGACCGTGTCGACACCCACGTCATGCGCGAGGCGCTGCATCTCGCAGTTGCCCCGCTCGCACCCGGGGCAGTCCCGCGGGTGGTCAGAGAGATAGAGCTCCATGACGCCGCGACGCAACTCCTGCACCTGCTCGGTCTGGGTGGACACGACCATGCCATCCGAGCACGGTGTGGTGCACGACGCGGGGGTGCCTTTACCGCCCTCGACCTCCACCAGACAGAGCCGACAGGATCCGAAGGCCTTAAGGGAGTCGGTCGCGCACAGTCGCGGAATGTCGACGCCGGCCTCCGCGGCCGCGCGCATGACGGAGGTGCCCGCGGGCACGGAAACGGCCGCTCCGTCGATCGTGACGCTCACCTGCTGATCGGCGACCACCGCGGGGGTGCCGAAATCGGGGTCCGCAATCAGGGTCATGACGTGCCTCCCTCGATGCCGAAGTCCTCTGGGAAATGCCTCAGCGCGCTCTGCACGGGCATCGGCGTCAGCCCACCCATCGCGCACAG
>WBZP01001912.1_pt1 | contig 24697 bp, 31 predicted proteins | sample 5204301 | NCBI WGS metagenome assembly WBZP01 (sample SAMN12412401, study PRJNA552823) | activated sludge metagenome | isolation source: activated sludge from nitrification reactor of wastewater treatment plant... | place: USA: Pennsylvania | collected 2017 | reverse complement strand
TCGAGTGACCGGTACCGAACCGATTCAGTTCTGGTTCAAGAAATCCAACGGCAGCTGGTGGTACTGGTCGAACCTGGCGCCCAATCCCTGGCTCGTCGGTGGATGGGTGCAGGATGTGGTTGAAGTGCGGATCAGGGGGGCGCAGGCTGCGAAAGGGCCGTACTTCATCGGCGCCTTCTCGATCCTCGATTAGCAGGCTGTCGAAAATAGCCACCGGCTTTGTCTCGCATCATTCAGGCCCTCAACCTATCGCACAAGTAGGCCTCGGACATTCACTCGCTGCGACCGCGCTGGACGGCCATCTTGAGCATCCTGCGAGCGAGGCCCTACTTGTCGTCGGGAAGCTGCAATTTGATCGAAAGCGCCGTACGGTCGTCGGTGATCTGCGCCACGATCTTGTCACCGGTTTTTAATCGTCCGCCGATCACGCCGTCGATTTTAGTCTCCGGCGTCACCTTCAGCCGTTCTTGGTGACCGGAGAATTCCTTGACGATCAGTTCGCCCTCTTCCCAATACAAGACGTCGGCCTTGATCACTGTGGCCGCGGTGGTCTGAGTACTGTCAGCGGCTGATACAGGAATGACTGCGGAAAAGATGAGGCAGAACGCGAGAAGAAGTGCCATCACAAACCCTCCCGTTTTTCTCTTTTAGCCTACCGATGACGGCAGGCGACTGTCAATTGGGAGCGTCACTACCGGGTAAGGCTAGTCGTATTTTTCGAATAATCTCAATGACTAGTCGACCTGATTACTCAGCCGATGCGGTCTGCTCCATGTTAAGCGCTCTTTCGAGAGTGCTGGAAAGCGCTAAGGAACCATGGCGGCCCCGGTGAGAATGCCCAAACCGAACGACACCAGACCGAGAAACACCCCATGCGCAAGATTGTTATCGACAATCGCATCGGGGAGATTTGGTATCACTACTCGCACGAGAGAATAGCCCGACAACTGAACGACTCCTGCAATCGCCCCCCAGAATAGCAACTCATGCAGCTCGGCACTATTGGCGACAACGAATGAAACAGCGGCGATAAATCCAAGAATTGCACCGCCCAACCCGCATGCAGCAGCGACATTCCCCTCTCGAATGAGGGCGAGTTCATGGTATGGAGTCCAATAGAGGTATAACAACGCAAAGGCGCCCACCAGCCCGAATGAACAGAGCCAATACCCCAGAAAGACGGGCAGAAGTCCGAGATCGTCGGCCAGCAACTCCATCATGGAATGGGCACCTCCTTCACAAACTCATGCGGCACAAATCGACTCTGATTGCCATGCACAAGCCCTCGGTCCTCGCGAATGCCGATACCGGCCGCCTCGTCACCAATGATCCACGAACCAACGATCGGATGCCATCCATCAAAATCTGGGAATGGCACATACTCCTGATAGACAGATCCCCCGCCGCGATACGGGCCTTCCGTTATAAGCACCTTCTCACAGGCCACGATAGTAATGTTCGCCCCCTCCCGCGACCAAAATGGCTTTTGGACAAAGGCCGTCGGATCGATCGGGGCCGAGAATGCAGCCGGAAGTAAATTGGGATGGCCTGGAAACCATTCCCACAACAGTGCCAACAACCCCTTATGGCTGAGCACTTGCTTCCAAGCAGGTTCCAATACGGTCAGGACATCTGGTGAGAGATAGGTGGCAAACGCATCCTGCCCCATCCATTCCCAAGGGTACAATTTAAACAGTATCTCTATGGGCTCATTCGCCATATCAACAAATTGCCGAACCTCCCCATCCCATCCGATCTGATCCATTCCCAATGTCTGTACCCGCCATCCCGCTTGGCAGGCTGTATCGGCGAGGTAGAGGAGGTTCTGCCTATCCTCTTCGTTGTGATCCATGCATGCCAGGTGCAGCAGGTCGCCCGAGGCATCCCGCCGAAGCTCCCTCCATCGGCGAATTAAGCGCTCATGAAGACTGTTAAATTGGTCGGCGCCCGGTCGTGTCTCCTGAAGCCAGAACCATTGGGCCACACTGGCCTCCAGCAATGCCGTCGGAGTATCCGCATTGTATTCAATCAACTTCGGAGCACCGACACCGTCGTACCAGAGGTCAAATCGGCCGTAGAGCGAAGAGTCCTGCCGTTCCCATGAGCGGACAATACGAGGACGCCAGGCTTCGGGAATGTGAAGATCGGCAAATCGATCATCTCGAATCACTCGTTCCACCGCATCGAGGCATAATTGATGAAGGCTCTCGGTCGCAGCTTCTAGACAATCGATTTCTGATTCGACAAATTCATACGCCGCGTCCTCGCACCAGTACACGCCATCAGCGCTATGATAGGTGAATCCGATATCAGCCAAACGGGTAGCCCAATCCAGACGAGCCTGAGAATGGCAACGACGCATGTTAGGAACTCGCTCCAAATCGCCCACCCGTATGGCCGAACCCGCCACGCTGCACAGTCAATGCACGGCTGTTAGTGGGCACTCGCTCGGACTCTATGTCCATTCGATGCGCCTTCCCCTGTTCATCCACGTGATACCCCCGGACTGAAGGCCCATGGTACCCCCCGCCTCCATGGCCACCGCCCGATCCGGAATGGGAGGCCGGTTCACACTCCTGATCGCTCCACTCTCGAGCGCAATCCTCCCGGGAGGAATACACGGGACGGCTCTCTTTGGACTGACCAGCAGCCATCCAGGCCATGAGACCGAGTCCACCAACCATGGCAGCGAGCGAGACAAGAGCGAGACGAATTTGGGTTGAGCGGCGTTGCCTAGGTTTAACGGAAACGATGGGTGGGCCAGCTGGCCATTGCCTGGACAAGGTAGCGTTTCTCTCCGGAGCAATCGCTCGAAGATTACTCTTCCCTTCCGGAAAAATCGACTGCAGTCACCTAGAAAGGAGCTTGGTGCCCCTCTGAGGGCGCGCCGAAATCTAATGCTCCCTCCACTTTCTTGCCCTACTCTCCATGGGGTGGCCTGGCGGGTCTCCCAGTGCGCGTCGTCCAACGAGGGCTTTCTGAAGCCGCGCGTTGCGCGAGCACAGGAGACCCGTCAGGCCACCCCGTCCCTCTCAACACTTCGACCCATCCGTCCGACAGGCCTCAGCCCGATCGTTGAACCCTGAATTGCGCAGACTCTCATAGACGTTCTGCTGCCGTTCCATGTCTCGATCGTATGGCGTCTTCTCCCGCACCTCCGACTGGTATCCTCCACTATTGCGCCTCGGCTGCCGCGCAACAAGCACCTTCCGTACTTCGGTTTCGTAATAACCGCGCGTGTTGGGATCGGGATCTTTCTGATAACAGGTGTTCAGGAACTTGCGGCCTTCAGCATCGTGCCCCAGCGCGTAATGGGCGAATCCGACGTTGCAGTAGGCATTCGGCGTGGCGGGATCAAGCTTTAGTACCATCTCGGAATCCTGCAGTGCATTCCGATATTGCTCGTGACGGCTGTAGATTTCGGCGCGGGATTTGTAGGCTCCGACATGCCTGACGTCCAACCGGATGGCGGCGGTGAAATCGTCGATCGCCTCGCGGTCTTTCCCCTGATACTCTCGCACGTAGGTCAGCCCACGGCCATAATGCGCTTCCGCACTCGGGTGGAGACGGATCGATGTCGAATAGTCGTCCAACGCCTGCGGGATCTGGCCGAGCATCTTGCCCGCCTTGGCACGGATGAGATAGGCATCGGCCTTGTTCGGTAGGCGTCGAATGACTTCCGACGCATCCTGCAGCGCTTCCGCATAAGAACCGAGGAAGTAAAAGCAGCGGGCACGCGCGAGATAGAGTCCGGGCTGAGTGCGTTTTTTCTCGAGAACGCTGGTGAGGAGCTCGAGGGCTTGCTGATTGCCTTTGCCGTTGGCTTCGCAGTAGGCGTCGCCGGCCGGCTCGCCGCAGGCGACCATCAGGCACAGACAACACCACGCCATGCAACCGCCCGCATACCGACCGGCTCGTCCCATGTCCGCCCCCTTGAGACGGACGCATTATCTTCTTGTAGACGAAACCACGTCAACGTTTTACTCGGGTCAATTGTCTAGGGCCATTCCCTAGAATCCGACTGACAGGCCCAGGGTTCCCAGCAGGGCCGCCCGCTCGGCAGGGCCGAGGAATTCGGTGCCGAGACCGGCATCCAGGACCACCCGCGAGGTAAGCTGATGGCGCAGGCCAATCTCTAGCCCGCTGTGGTTGCGTTGTCCATGCAAGTCCGACTGCCTGGTGTAGACGCTGGCGATCAGTGTATCGCGAAAACTGGTGGGATACCCCAGCGGATAACTCACTGCTGCGACTGCGCGATAGGCTCCCGGTCGTTCCTGTCCCTGGGGAGATCCAAGCAGGGTATACCCCGCATTGAGATGCACCCGCAGCCGCCCGAACGAACGCGTCACGATGCCGGTGAGTTGTGTATCTACCCCCTTTGAATTCACGCCGGTCGGGAGGTCCACTTCAAAGCGTACGGCCATGGCCGGAAGGTCCACGGTTTCGGTATTGAAATTGTAGAGGACTCCCAGGTGGAGATCGCCGGACTTATTTGCGCCGACGAGGGAACGGGGCTCGGTGAACAGATCCCCCTGGATCTCGATCTGGGTATTGGCAAACGCACCATAAATGATTTGCGGTTGGAACGTGACATTCGTGCGGCCCTCGCGTCGATCGTTAAACCGCACGCCGCCCTCCAGCCCGATTTCCCCTTTGGGAATGGCATAGGCATCCTCCATGCCGATCGGCCGGTTCGGGTCGAGGTTGTCATGATCCAGTGACAACGCCGGCATGGTCGGGCCGGCCAGCCAGGCACAGAGCAGAAAGAGGAGGGTTCGTAGGCCTGACGGACTCAATGATGATGCTCCTGTTCTGCCTTGATGATCATGGGATTTGTCGCATCCGCACTCGCGAGGTAGTAGGTATTCACCAGCCGATAAATTTCAATCCGCTTCGCCTCCCACGTCGGAAGCAACTCGCTGGTGAGAATGTCGCTGATGTTGTCGTGCAGCATGTGGAGGTTGTCGAAGATGTTGGCGAGGTCCGGATACCGCGCGGCAAACTGCGGACTCAATTCCGCCGTGAGCGGCATAAAGGTCCATTGCACCGGCGGCTGCTCAAGGTAACCTCGATAGGTCGCAAGGATCGGCCGCACCGCTTGCGTCTTGGCGGCCAGGTCGCGCGCAGCCTGGAGCGGATCGTATACGGCCACCTGCAGATAGTGGTACGACCAAATCGTCGCGTTGAACAACGGAAAGCGCGTCCGGAATGCTTGGGAATAGGGAAACTGGTCCAGCCGATGGTGATCGAGCCGCTTCGCCGTAATGGCATAGGCGCTCTGCTGGTAATAGGCCAGGACGTTTCGAGTCGCGCGGTCCTTGTCCGCCTCGTCCGACACCACGATGTCGTAGGTGGCGCGGTGCAGCGCGTGCGCTTCGTCGAACGTGTTCTGCGCGCGCCAGGCCAGCTTCATGTACGTCGGCGCAATGGCTTCCTCATTCGGATTGAGCCGGGGCTTGGTCGCGATAAAGGCCAATGTCTCCTTGCGGGCCCGATCTTCGATCGCCGGCACATTTTGGCCACCGGTGAGCAACAAATTTTCGTACAGATTGGAATGCCCGAAGTCGACACCGTTGAACTCACTGTCGAGTTCGGCCAGATCTTCCCGCAACGCGAAGTTCCACAAGGCGCGATAATAAAATCGCTTGTCGCGCGGCTCGAACTGGCTGCAGGCAGCGAGTGCAACGACGACCATGGCCGTGGCCACGAACGTCAGCATGCGCACATAGGTCACCCTCATCATGCTCAATCGCTCCTCACTCGCATTGATCGACGTCCTCGGCCGCCCACCCGCCTGACTGCCAACCACCGGCAGCCAGGCATGGTGCAGCAGCGCAGCGACAATTCCAGCCGAACCCTCTCAGTGGCAATGTTGTCCATGCACCAACGCATGTCCCCTGCCACGCGCGATCAGCCAACGATTGACTGGAAATGCCGCCGCGCCAGCGAAGAACATCGACAGGGTCAGACTGCCCCAGAACAGGGGATCGGACAGACCGGCGTCCATCGCCCCCGGGACCATCACCATGATCGCGTTGTCCACCAGTTCCATGGTCGTCATGGAGAGGGTATCGGACGCTAAGGCTAACCCCAGTGCCGCTCCCCACGCCATCCCCGCCCGCAGCAAGGGATACAGCGTCATGGCATACCCGAAGAAGAACGCCAGCGCAACAGCAAGACCCACTGTGGGCCAATTGCTCCAGCCCCACGCCGTGCCGAGCGCCATCCCGAGCACCTCGCCGATGGTGCAGCCAGTTACGCAATGCAGGGTCGCCATGAGTGCGGTGTAATTGAGCGACACCGAGTGTGCATTCGGCTCATGCTGTGCGTGATGTGGGTGATGATACGAGAAGTCCTGCCGATCGTCATGGCTATGTGAGCTAGAATGGTGCTGTCCGCGTTGGTCGTGCTGCTTTACGGTCGTACCGGCCGATTGATGATGAATCATATGTCCCTCCTCATGGGTGATGATGTGTGCCTTCCACCACCACAGACGGAGAAAGCCCGAATTCATTACAGCGATGTCGTGCCCAGAGTCATTGAGTACCGTTGCAGGCGAAACAATACGTGTATTTCTGATTCACTCTGTCGCGCAATCTGTGTCGTCTTGAAACAGCGGCTAAAAAGGCTTGATCTGGACCTCGGAGACATGCTTGACTGACCTTTCTTCGTCATCTCGTTATTTGATGGAGGGTTTGCATGCCCCGTGGAATTCGTCGTTTTTTCTGTGCTCTCACCTTGCTCCTCGCGCCACCCCTGACCCAAGCCGCCGATATCCCCGATACTAGCCTGACGCCGCTCAAATTTCTTGTTGGAGAATGGAAGGGCGTCGATGCCGAAGGCAAACCGCACAAGGTTGCGTATGCGCTGAGCTCCGGCGGTACCAGCCTTACCGAAACACTGACTCCGCCTGACAGCCCTCCGATGACCACCATGTACTACAGCGACGGCGACCAGCTGATGTTGACCCACTATTGCTCCCTGAACAATCAGCCGCGCATGCGCGCGGGGGGCATCAAGGAAGGGGACAAAAGCATTACCTTTGCGTTCGTCGATGCCACGAACCTCAAAAACCCGACCGATGTGCATATGCGCCAGCTCTCGATCGAGGTGAAGGATCACGATCACTTCACCCAAACCTGGACCTTGAGCAAGGCGGGCAAAGACGTGCCGAAAGTGTTTACCTTTGAGCGCGTGAAGTAGTCGCGGCCACACACTACAGACAAGGAGGAGCGCCGATGCCCTCACCAACACCGGAAGCCGTCATTGAGGCACAACGTCAGGATTGGAACCGGGTCGCCCCCGGGTGGGATAAGTGGGATCAGTTCTTCAATCGCACCATGGCGTTTATCAACCACCGGCTGGTGGCTGATGCGCGGGTGCGGCCTGGATTGCGGGTGTTGGACTTGGGATCCGGTACCGGGTTCCCGGCACTTCTGGCCGGGGAAGTCGTGGGGTCGGAGGGGACGGTGGTCGGCATCGACCTGGCTGAATCCATGCTGGCGGTGGCCACGCGCAAAGCCAAGACCATGGGACTGCGACAGGTCACCTTTCGCACGGGTGATGTGACCTCACTGCCGTTCGACACCGGATCGATCGATGCGGTGATCAGCCGGTTCTGCCTCATGTTTCTGCCGGAAATTCCAAAGGCCGCGAAAGAAATTGCCCGCGTACTGAAACCGGGCGGGTATGTTGCAGCCGCCGTCTGGTCAGCGCCCGACAAGAATCCGTTTATTCGTATCCCGATGGATGTGATCAAAACCATCACCCCGCTGCCGCCACCCGATCCCGAGGCGCCGGGAATTTTTCGCCTCGCAAAAGCCGGCGATCTCGCAGGCATGCTGGCTCAGGCCGGCCTCACGCCGCTTGATGACGAGGAATTTACGGCCGAAGTGACCTATGCCACTGCCGATGAATTTTTTCGCGGGTTGATGGATATTGCCGCCCCGATCCAGAATCTCTTCGCGAAACTCACGCCTCCCCAACAGGCCGAGGCGGAACGAGGGATCATCAAGGCAGTGAGCGAGTATCGCAGTCCGCAAGGCATCACCCTACCGATTGCCGTGCGAATCGTCAGCGCCAGGAAGCCACGATAACAGGGAGAGACCATATCTCCCGGAGCATGCCCGCCGACATTCATAACCCGGCGGGCATGCGAGTACTGTATAGCCCTTAGTCTGTCGCCTTTTCCTTCAACTCTTTCATCTTTCCTTTGGCTCGTTCGCCGGTGCCTTTTATTTTCCCCTTTGCCCGTTCCATTTCGGCCTTGGTGTCATTCCCCTTCAGTTCCTCTTTCATCGCCTTGGTCTCGCCCTTCATCTCCTCGACATCGGCCTTCATCTCACCTTTGGCTTTTTCCATTTTGGCCTTCGTCTCGCTGGCCCCGGCGGAAAGTGTAAGACCTGCCAACAAACACAAACCTGCCACAGCTACAGTCATGAATGTACGCATATCCGTCCTCCGATTATGGGTGAACCGCTTGAGCTAGTCTGCGCCTCCCCCGGTGTTCGGCCCTACTAGAGAGTTCCCTAGTTATCCATGCCACCGAGCAGGGCCCACTAGGGAGACAACCAGTTGAATCACATCCGGTTCAGAGACACACTCCGGCCGAGAGGACGTTCTTATTCATCAAAAAGGAGAATGCCCATGCGACAGCTCATACTCGGCAGCCTATTGGCCTTCGTCTTGCTCAGCACCGGCGGATGCAGCTATCTGTTTTATCCGCACGCCAAGGAATTTACCGAGAAGGCGAAGGGCGGCAATACGGTGGAGACCTTGATCAACCTGACCAACATGATGGAGGCAAGCGCCAAGGCCGGGCAGCAGGGCACAGGGAAGGATCAGGCATTGGATGATCTGCACAATCAGCTGCATGCCTTCGACAACAGCATCTGCTGCGTCGAGAAGATCAAGCGCGAGACGCCGGCCTATGACTTAGTGGTCACTCACAACAAAGAACTGTGGTCCATCTTTAAGCGGGTCTGGAAGTTTAAGGATGACCAACCTCAACGCAGTCAACACCTGGAACTCTTTGCCACGGAAATCCGGGAACTTCGGGACTCGCTTCACACATTGAAATGAATCGCGGAATGTTGCACAGTGCGCCACGGCGGAGGAGCCGGAATTCACGACTCCCCGCCGATGCCACGACTCACGAGGCTCCCGCTTGGTCGTGTACTGATGGGTCCCGGTCGAACCGGATGGGTGACCGACTCATACAGAGGCCAGGAGCTGCGAAAGGGTTTCCAGGCGCATGCGTGCGGACAGCTTCAAAGATTTCGTCCTGGATCAGCTCGGCCAGATTCCGGAGCTCATGAGTAAGGCGATGTTCGGCGGACACGGGCTGTATCAGCGAGACCGGTTCTTCGGCATCATTCACAAAGGCCGGCTGTACTTGAAAACGAACGGAGTGACGCGACCGGCCTATGCCTCACGCGGCATGCAGCCGTTTCGCCCGAACGGCAAGCAAACGCTCAAACACTACTACGAAGTGCCGGTTGATATTCTGGAAGATGCCGAGCAGTTGATGCTGTGGGCCCGCTCGGCCGTTACACCACCAAGCCCTCAATTGCCGCTTCCATTTCTCGACCTGCTCCCCGGCCAGGAGCTTTCCGCCCACGCGTGATGAGCCAGCCCCCTGCCACTGCTCTTCTCAGGCTGTGGACCATTGGTCATTCGACCCGTTCAAGCGAAGACTTTGTGGCCCTCCTCTGCGCCCATTCCATTGAGCGGCTCATTGACATCCGTCGCTACGCGGGCTCGCGCCGTTACCCCCATTTTCATGCTGACGCCTTGGCAAAGGAGCTCAGCAAGGCCGGACTCTCTTACGAAGCGATGCCGACACTCGGGGGGCGACGAACGGCACACTCCGATTCACTCAACCGCGGCTGGAAGAACGCCGGCTTCCGGGGGTATGCCGACTATATGCAGACGGAAGAGTTTGCGAAGGCACTCGACGAACTGAGGGGATATGGCGCGAATGCACGCACTGCCATCATGTGCGCGGAGGCGGTTCCCTGGCGCTGCCATCGCTCCCTGGTCGCCGATGCCCTCGTCGCTTGCGGGTGGGAAGTCATCCATATACTCGGTCCCGGCCAAGTGAAGTCCCACCAGCTCACGGCATTTGCCACAATCCGGGCCGGGCGTCTCCTCTATCCTGCGCCCCCTGATGAGGACGCCACTCCCCGGCTATTTTAGGCATATAGCTGGTGATTGCGTTCATCGCGAGATTGCTGGAGACTACCAGGCGATGTGGTATCGAATTGGCGCCGACCTGGTTCTGTCGCTGCACCTGGCCTTCGTACTGTTCGTGATCGCCGGCGGCCTGCTGACGATGAAGTGGCGATGGATCTCGTGGGTTCATCTCCCGGCAGCAGCCTGGGGCGCCATCGTCGAGCTGACCGGCTGGATCTGCCCCCTCACTCCACTGGAAAATTCTTTGCGAGCCAAGGCAGGAGAATCAGTCTACGCTTCCGACTTCGTGGATCACTATGTGATCCCGCTGCTATACCCCGTAGCGCTCACGCGAGGCGTGCAGATCTTCCTGGGCCTCATCGTGCTGCTCGTGAACGTGGCGATCTACTGGTGGATTCTTTCAGACCGGCGGAGGGAGAACCCTAACGATCAAGGCGCTAGCGGATAGGTTCGTTCTTTGACGATGTCATGATCAGGGCCAGACACCCCTGCTCACTTGATGTGACGGGATGGACGGTCCCGGCTTCGGCACGATGGTAATCTCCGACCTGCAGGAACTCCCCCGCACAGTGACAACTTCCCTCCAGAACATACAATTCCTCGACCTGCGGATGACGGTGGCCGACCAACTTCCCTCCGGGAGCCAGCCGCAGCAACATCGTCATTCGCGCTCCGACAGGATCGTGGAAGAGCACTTTCATGGAGAGCCCGGCACCCAGTTCCTGCCAGGTCAGATCGTTGGTCCGGACGAAGGTGAACCCGCGTCCTTCAGCCGGCTCTTGCGGCTCCTGCGCAATACGCGCCATGAGCCGCTCCTTGAGCGACGCCGGTGGAGCAATGGCGGGACCACTGAACGCCAACTCCTGCGCCACGTCCTGAAACGTCGCCACTTCCTCCCGCACAGTTGTCGACGCCGTCTCCAGCGATCGCTCGAACTGCCGCTGCTCCTCGTCACCCAGGGCTTTCAAGGCATACAGTGCCGCGAGTTCCGTCATCTCTTGATCGTGGCGAGGATCGGTCATGACAGCAACCCCTCTCCGTGCGGGGCCAGGACTTCACGCAATCTGATCATGCCCAACCTCATGCGTGTTTTGACCGTCCCCAACGGAAGTTTCAGCCGATCAGCGATTTCACTCTGGCTCATGCCCCAATAATACGCTAACGCGATGGCCTGGCGCTGCTCGGTGGAGAGCATCGCCAAGGCCGCTTGCACCAGGCGCTGCCGTTCAAGACCGGCACTATATTGTTCCGGCGTGGCTTCGTGTCCGGGCAACTCGGCCGCTTCATCGAGAGGCACCTGCCGTCCCCGCTCCAGATACCTGCTGCGGAAGCCGTCGATGGCCCGATTCTTTGTCATCGTCATGAGCCAACTTCCCGGCGTACCCCGCTGCGCATCGTAGCTCGCAATCTTTCGCCACACCTGGGTGTAGACATCCACCGTGACCTCTTCCGCGGCATCCCGATCACCGAGGATCTTCATCGCCAATCCAAATACTTTGGCGCTGCTCGCATCATAAAGCTCCGCCAGGGCAGATTGATCTCCCGCGGCAATGCGCGCGAGGAACCCTGCCCATTCCTGCTCGTCTAGTGAAGGTGCGTTGGCCACAGTTTGGGTCTGACACATGGGCGTCCTCGTAAGGTCCTACGAGGACACCCGCTCCATTGGATGTTTATTTCAGCCGGATTGTGCCGGAACTCTAGCATCGGGGTTGGCGCGGTGCAACGACGCTTTTTTTTCGCCGGCCGTAGATCCAACCTCACATTGCCTTCGTATTCACAGACAGAGGACCGGTTGATGTCGAAACGATCCCGGCCCGCCACACAGACCCTTAACCAGGAGGAAGCATCATGACTCACCGCATTGCATCATTCGCCATGGTCCTCGGTCTCGCGCTGACCGTCTCGGCCTGTAACAGCCTGGGCTCGGCCCCCGCCGGCCCGGCAACGATGGAGAAATCTCTCTATGACCGGCTGGGAGGAAAGACCGCTATCACCGCAGTGGTGGACGACTTCGTCGGCCGCGTGGCAGCGGACAATCGCATTAATGGCAAGTTCGCGAATGCCAATATCCCCCGCTTGAAATCCATGCTGGTGGATCAAATCTGTCAGGCCTCTGGCGGGCCCTGCACTTACACAGGCCGTGATATGAAGAGCACGCATGCCGGCATGGGCGTCAGCAGCAGCGATTTTGACGCGCTGGTCGGAGACCTCGTCGCCACGTTGAACAAGTTCAAAGTGCCTGAGCGCGAAAAGAACGAACTCCTTGGTGCGCTGGGGCCGATGAAGGGCGACATCGTCGAAAAACCGATGGCCTCCATGCAGTAGTCACAAGACGTTGCCGACGTTCGGAATCTGCGGGGGCGGCCGACAGGGTTGCCCCCGACTCTGCTTGTTGACCTGCCGCCTCTTCTCTTGATAGATCAATTCGGGTGCATCTACCTTTCCCAATCCGAGGATCTTTATGGCCATCGACGATATCACCCGAAAGGTCAGCGATCGGTATGCCCGCGCTGCCGCCACCGGCGAACAAATGTGCTGTCCGACCGGGTACGACTTTGCCGACCTCAAATCGTTTGTTCCGGAAGAAGTTCTGACCATCTCCTACGGCTGCGGCACTCCCGCCGGGTTGAACACCGTCCGACCGGGCGAAACCGTGCTGGACATCGGCTCCGGCGGCGGAATCGATTGTTTTGAAGCGGCGCGACGGGTGGGGCCCACCGGGCGAGTGATCGGGATCGATATGACCGACACCATGCTGGAGATTGCGCGACGGAACGCGCCCATCGTGGCCGGCAACCTGGGCTACGCGACCTCGAATATCGAGTTCCGCAAGGGGATGGCCGATGCCATGCCGGTGGAAGACGCCAGCGTCGATCTGATCATTTCCAACTGTGTGATCAATCTGGCGCCGGACAAGCGGAAGGTCTTTCGCGAGATGTACCGCGTGATCAAGCCCGGAGGCCGATTTACGATTTCCGACATCGTGTCGGATCAGGTCGTACCGCAATACCTGGTGCATGATGCCGCTAAGTGGGGCGACTGCCTGTCCGGCGCCTTGCAGGTGCAGGACTACATCGGCGGGATGGTCGATGCCGGATTCCGCGCGGTCCATCAGATCAAGTCGACACCCTGGCAGTCGATCGACGGCATCCATTTCCTCTCGGTGACGCTCACCGGATACAAGTTTCCAGACATCGCCGACGAAAAGCCCTCGTCCTATGCCACTCTCTGCGGTCCCTTCTCAAGCGTCACGGACGAATTGGGACAACGGTACGAACGCGGCGTGCCTCAACGCATCGATGGCCATAGCGCGCAACTGTTACAAAGCGAACCGCTTCATTCGCTGTTTCTTCTCGGCCCCGAGCCCGTCACACTCACCGCCACCGATTCACGCTGGTGCGCGATTCTTCCTGAGCAGAAGCCCTGCGTCTGGCAAGGCGCCTATGCGATTCTCACCGGACCGATCATCAGCGCCGAGGACGACGATCATCACCAGTATTACCGTGGCGTGCCATTGGAAATCTGTTCCAAAACTCTTCAAGTCCTGACTCAGGACGCCTATCGGCCTCACTTCACAATCTACCAGCGAGCCTCGGCAGGTGTAGACGGCACGGAAGTCGCCTGCAGCCCGACCGGCGGTTGTTGCTGAGCGTCATGCTGCCGATGAGGAAAGGGTGATCCGATGGGTCTAAGCCTGCTCGCTCGACGGGATCCGCTTGCCGCTGCGTCAGAGCAACTGCGCCTCCTGGCCCAGACAACGGCCTGTCAGCCGTTCGAGACGGCCATTGATCAGACTGGACTCTATCCGCTTCGTGCGACCGGTATCACAACGCTCCAACTCAACATGGGAAAGCTGTGCAATCAAACCTGCCGCCACTGTCACGTCGATGCCGGCCCCGACCGGACGGAGGTCATGTCGAAAGACACCCTCGATCTCTGCCTCCAAGCGCTGGCTCGCACGGATATTCCCACCGTGGATATCACCGGCGGCGCACCGGAGCTCAATCCGCACTTTCGCTGGCTCGTCGAACAGGCCCGATCATTAGGCCGTCAGGTGCTGGATCGCTGCAATCTTTCCGTACTGCTCCTGCCTTCGCAAGCCGACCTGGGAGAGTTTCTCGCGCGCCATCGTGTGGAGGTCATTGCGTCGCTGCCCTCCTACCAGGCGTCACAGACGGATGCCCAGCGCGGCGAGGGTATTTTCGAGAAGTCGATTGAGGCGCTTCAATTATTGAATCGGCTGGGCTACGGCAAGGAAGGGAGCGGGCTGACGCTGAACCTGGTGTATAACCCGGTCGGCGCCTTTCTTCCGCCGAAGCAGGAAGGGATCGAGGCGAAGTTCCGGAAAGAGCTGGCCACTCGTCATGGCGTCAGCTTCACGCACCTCTACACCATCACCAATATGCCTATCAGCCGATTTCTGGAGTTCCTGATTGAAAGCGGGAACTACGAAGGCTACATGGAACGGCTTGCCGCGGCCTTCAACCCGGCCGCAGCGGCGGGCGTCATGTGCCGCTATACCCTGTCGGTCGGATGGGACGGAACCCTCTACGATTGCGACTTCAATCAGATGCTGGAATTGCCTGTCTCGGAAGGGACACCCCGGCACATTCGGAACTTCGATCCCGCACACCTGCACCACCGGCAGATCGTGACCAGGAATCATTGCTATGGGTGCACGGCCGGATCCGGTTCATCCTGCGGCGGCGCCGTGACCTAGCGAGGACCTGAGGCGAGTGACGCTGCCTCCTGCACCAGGAAGCCCTTGATCCGTCCAAGAATTTCGTCCCGCACTCGTCGAAAGAGCTGTCGCCGGGCTTCATCCGAATCGACGGCTGCCGCCGGATCGTCAAAACTCCAATGCAACAAATGTGTGGGCCCCGGCCATCTCGGGCAGGATTCCTTGGCCCGGTCGCAGACCGTGATCACGTGGTCGAACGGCTGCGTCATCAATTCCGAGACATGCTTCGAGCGCTGTGCGGAGATATCGATGCCGACCTCGGCCATCGCCTCGACCGAGCCGGGATTCAAGCCTGCCGGGTGGGTGCCCGCGCTGAACACGTCAAACCGATCGCCCGCCAGATGCCTCAACCATCCCTCCGCCATCTGGCTGCGTGCGGAGTTGCCGGTACAGAGGAATACCACTCGGGCCTTCATGCGCCGACCTCCTGATTAAACCAATGCCTGGTCTTGTTGCAGACACTGCAGACGGACAACATGACCGGTACTTCCACCAACACCCCGACCACCGTGGCCAACGCAGCACCGGACTCCGGCCCGAACAGGGCGATAGCCGTCGCCACGGCCAACTCGAAAAAGTTACTGGCGCCGATAAGCGCTCCCGGCGCGGCGATCGCATAGGGAACCCGCCACCGGTGCATCAGGCCATAGGCCAGCGAGGAATTCATGTAGACTTGCAGGAGAATCGGCACCGCGATCAACGCGACGTGGACGGTCTTGCCCAGGATGTTTTGCGACTGAAACGCGAAAATACACACCAACGTGAGGAGCAGCGCCGCCATCGTCACCGGCGCGAATCGAGGCAGACATTGCTTCTCCATCCACGCCAGCCCATACCGGCGCACCAGCCAGAGCCGGAGACCGGCGCCGACGATCAGCGGAATGACGATAAAAATCGCCACCGAGTACAGCAGCACATCGAACGGCACAGCCAACGAGGATGCGCCGCTCACCAGCAACCCGACAATCGGTACAAACAGCACGAGCATGATCAGGTCGTTTACCGCCACCTGGACGAGTGTGTAGGCGGGATCCCCGTCCGTCAGATAGCTCCACACAAACACCATCGCAGTGCAGGGCGCCGCAGCCAGGATAATGGTGCCCGCGATGTATTGATCGGCTTCGGCGGGTGAGATCCAGGCTGAGAACAGGTAGCGGAAAAATATCCAGGCGAAGAACGCCATGGAGAAGGGCTTCACCACCCAATTCACGAACAGGGTAATCAGCAGGCCGACAGGCCGCTTGCCCACGTCACGCACGGCAGCAAACTCGACCTTCATCATCATCGGCACGATCATCAACCAGATAAGCAGGGCGATCGGCAGGTTGATGTGGCTGCCTTGTCCGATTTCAGCCGCTCGCAGGCTCGATACCAGACCAGGCAGCGCCTGCCCGACCACAACACCGGCCACCATGCAGAGCGCCACCCAGAGGGTCAGATAGCGCTCAAAGAACGATAGCCGCTTCGTAGCCACCTGCGGCTCAGCGACCGATAATGCGAGTTCCATAGCTCCTGCTCCTTCGTACCCGCGCTGCCCGGCAGAATTAGGCCGTCACGGCCGGCTTCTTGGCTCGAATGAAGGCACTCATGAACTTGCCCTCGACTTGAGCCACCAGCTGATCACTGGAAAGCTCTGTGCCGACCAGCAATTCCTTCACGTCATCGGCCTGATAGATGCGCGTCGGCTCGATCCCGATCTCCACGAACCCCGCCTGGGACAGCATGGCCCGATACTCCGTCTCCTCCAGCGCTCCGGCGACACAACCGGCCCACAATTCAAGATTGCGTCGGATCTCCGAAGGAACCGCCCCTCGCACCACAATGTCGGACAAGGCCAGCCGGCCGCCCGGACGCAGGACGCGAAAGGCCTCCGCCAGCACGCGCTCCTTTTCCCCGGACAAATTGACCACGCAATTGCTGATGATCACATCCACGGAACGATCCGGCAGCGGGATCTGCTCGATTTCACCCTTCAAGAACTCGACATTCTCTACGCCGGCCGCGCGCTGATTTTCTTTGGCCAACGCCAACATCTCATCGGTCATATCCAGCCCATAGGCTTTTCCCGTTGGACCAACTCGCTTGGCGGAGAGCAACACGTCGATCCCGCCACCGGAGCCAAGATCCAACACCGTCTCACCGGCATGGAGTTCAGCCAGAGCCGTGGGGTTCCCGCAGCCCAGCGAGGCCGCCACGGCATCCGCCGGCAACCCCTGGCGCTCCTGATCTGAATACAGGTTGGACGTGATCGGATCGACATTCATCAGCGCGGGCGAGGCTCCGCAGCAGGAACTGCCTCCTGTTTTTGCTCTCGCAGCTGCTTCGCCGTACTTCTCTTTCACCAGATTGCGAATCGCTTGTGCATCCATGTTCCCCTCCGATCAATCAAGTTTCATTGATATGTACGGCACAAAAATCAACAGCAACTTGGGGCGCGACGCGCCTTCCTGGCTTGCTTGAAAGAATCGACTACTTCGTCGAGTTCAGCAAGGGCTTCGCTGTTCACGGTGTAATACATCCAGCGTCCATCGCGCCGATCCTGAATGAGCCTGGCGTCTTTGAGCACCTTCAAATGAAAGGACAGCCGGGACTGTCCAGCCTGGAGACAATCGGTCAATTCGCACACACAGCGCTCCCCGCTTTTCAGCTCATCGAGGATTCCCAGGCGGGTTTCATCCGCAAGCGCATGAAACAGCTCTGCCGCCCGTGCCGAATTTCTTACTGCGCTTCCTTTCATGGAGAAAATATATATCAACAAAAGTTGATACGTCAATCCTGACCATAATCCTGACCATCTTATGTATTGCTCACAGGGGCTCACTTTGCTAAGGTGACCCGTTGGCATCTTTGCCATCACTTACAGAATTGAGCCACGACATGGTCTGGGACCCCAAAGACCCTTGGAGTAAGAAGGGCGATGATTTGGATCAGGCCTTCAAGCAGGCCCAGGGCCAACTTCGTAGCCTGCTTCCTACGGGTGGTTTCCGCAATCTCCTCCTCGTCGCCTTCACCGTTTTTCTCATCTGGCAAAGCGCATTCATTGTGGCCCCGGACGAGGAAGGGGTTGTGAAACGCTTCGGCATTCCGGTGCGAGTCGTTGACCCCGGACCGCACATGAAGATTCCCGTCGTCGAAAGCGTGCTGCAGCCCAAAGTGGCCAAGCTCCACCGGGTGGAGATCGGTTTCCGAACCGATCGGCAGGCTCGCCAGCAGATGGTGCCGCAAGAGGCGTTGATGCTGACCGGCGATATGAACATTTTGGCAATTGAATTCATCGTTCAATATAAGATCAAGAGTTCGCGCGAGTATCTGTTTAACGTGGCGGATATCGACGACACGATCGGAAAAGCGGCGGAAGCGTCGATGCGCGAAGTCATCGGCAAGAGCAAGATCGACGAAGCGCTGACGACCGGCAAGGCGCAGATCCAGCACGACACGCAGGAACTGCTACAGCATATTCTGGATGAATATAAGACCGGCGTGCAGGTCGCCGCGGTCCAATTGCAGGATGTCGACCCGCCGGAAGCGGTAGCAGCGGCCTTCAAAGACGTGACCAATGCCAAGGAAGACCGCGAAAAATTGATCAACCAAGCCCAGGGATACCGGAATGATATTACGCCCAAGGCGAAGGGAGAAGCCGCGCAATTGGTCAACCAGGCCAAAGGTTATGCGCAAGCAAGGCTCAATCGCGCGCAGGGAGAAGCCAATCGCTTTGTGGCAACATTGAAGGAATACAATCAGGCCAAGGACATCATCAGCAAACGGATCTATATCGAGACGCTTGAAGACGTGCTGCCTCACATCGACAAGTTCGTTCTGGATGGGAAAGGCGGAGACCGGACCTTGCCGTATCTGCCCTTAGACCGATTCTCCAAACCAGCCCCGTCCGGCTCGACACAGGAGCGCACGCCATGAGCAAACAAGGATTTCTCCTGGCCTTCGTCGGCATTATTATCGGCCTTCTTATCCTGGGCGCATCACCCTTCTACATTGTTGATGTGACACAAAATGCCATCGTGGTCCAGCTCGGGAAACCGGTGCGGAATGTGACCGAGGGCGGACTGTACTTGAAAGTGCCGTTCATCGAGGAGGTCACGTACTTCGACAAACGGCTCTTGGACTACGACTCCAATGCACAAGACGTCATTACCCAGGACAAAAAGACTCTGCTGCTGGACAACTTTGCCAAGTGGCGGATTACGGATCCCTTGAAAGTGTATCAAGCCTTTCAGAGTCAACGTGGCGCGCTGCAGCGCTTGCACGACATTATCTATTCGGAGCTGCGTGTCGAACTGGGCCGGCACGACCTGGCAGAGATCGTGTCGTCAGCCCGCGCGCAACTGATGGCCGTCGTGACCCAACGCGCGAACGAAAAAGCGTCGGCCTATGGTATCGAAATTCAGGATGTCCGGATCAAGCGCGCGGATCTTCCCGAGCAGAACGAGAAAGCCGTCTTCTCTCGTATGCAGGCCGAGCGGGAGCGGCAGGCGAAGCAGTATCGCGCGGAGGGCGCGGAAGAGGCCCAGAAGATCAAGTCCGAAGCTGAAAAAGATCGAGAAATTATTCTCGCAGAAGCCTATCGCGAGTCGGAAGAGCTCCGCGGCGGCGGTGACGCCAAAGCCTTCAAGATTTATGCGGATGCCTATCGCCAGGATCCGCACTTCTTTGAGTTCACGCGCACCATGGAAGCCTATCGCAAGACGCTCAAAGACAGAACCACGATCCTTGTGAGCCCGGAATCAGAATTCTTCCGGTTTCTCAAGCAACGCTAGATCAGGCTACGCAAGCCCCACAATCTCGCCCGACTGCGGATCCATATCGATACGCTCACCGGCCGGCTTCTTCGGCAAGCCCGGCATCAGTTGGATGCCTGAACACAAGGCAGTGAGAAACCCCGCGCCGGCCAGAATCCGTAGCTCTTGGATGGGCACGGTGAACCCTGATGGCCGCCCCTTGAGCGCGGGATCGTGAGAGAGTGACAAGGGCGTCTTCGCCATGCAAATGGGAAGTTGATCAAAACCCAACCCCGTCGCCAATTCCATATCCTTCTCCGCCTGAGGCGAATAGGACACCCCGGCGGCGCCATAGATTGTCGTCGCAATGGTCTCGATCTTCTTTTTGATCGGCCAGGTCACATCATAGAGGTGCTTGAATTGCGCGCCTTGCGCCGCCACCTTGACGACTGCGCGCGCAAGATCCTCCGCCCCTTTCCCGCCATCAGACCAATGAGTCGATACGGCGGCGGCAGCAGCACCTGCCCCCAATGCGCGGTCACAAACCCAATTCAATTCAGCGGGCGAGTCGTCCTTGAACGCATTGACTGCCACCACGACCGGCACTCCATGCGACCGGACATTCGCGATGTGCTGCTGGAGATTGGCAAACCCTTTCTCCAAGGCGGCTTGATTGGGTCCCGTCAAGCCGGGAGGAAGCGCAGTCCCCGATTTCGCCGTACCGCCGCCGCCATGCAACTTGAGCGCGCGCAACGTGGCCACGACCACCCCGACATCAGGTCGAAGACCGGACATGCGGCACTTGATATTGAAGAATTTCTCTGCACCGAGGTCACTACCGAAACCGGCTTCCGTGACAACATAGTCCGCGCAGCGTAGCGCCAATTGATCCGAAACAATGGAACAATTCCCATGAGCAATATTGCCGAAGGGGCCGGCATGAACAAACGCCGGAGTGCCTTCCAGCGTCTGCACGAGATTCGGCAACAAGGCATCCTTCAGCAAGACGGCCATGGAGCCGGCACAACCAAATGCTTCCGCCCTGGTCATTACCCCGGCCTGCGTCATTCCAACGAGAATTCTACCGAGGCGTTGACGGAGGTCGGCATGGTCGGCCGCAAGCGCCAGCACCGCCATAATTTCAGACGCCTCCGTAATCACAAACTTTCCCGGCCTTCGCCCGGTTTCCTCTCCCAGGATAATGTCGCGCAGCGCTCGGTCACTGATACCAAGCGTGCGTGGCCATCGAATTCCCTGCGGGTCCAGATTTAGTGAGTTTCCGTGAAACAGATGGTTATCGACAAAGGCTGACAAAAGATTGTGACTCGCGGAAACCGCATGCGCGTCCCCGGTGAAATGTAAATTGATATCTTCCATGGGCCAGACCTGTGCCCGCCCGCCACCGGTCCCTCCGCCCTTAATGCCAAAGACCGGTCCGAGTGAGGGCTGCCGTAACGTCACGGCCGCCTGGTGACCCAGCCGGCACAACCCCATGCTCAATCCGACGGACGTTGTCGTCTTGCCCTCACCCAGAGGGGTCGGGTTGATAGCCGTGACCAGGATATACCGTCCCAACGGCCGGCTCTTGACCCGCTCAGCAAAGCTGGAGGCAATTTTGGCTTTGAATCGTCCGAAAGGGATGAGGTCCTCGGAAGGAATGCCTAATGCCTGTGCAACTTCAAAGACATGCTTATGAGTGACAGAACGAGCTATCTCCAGATCGGTCATGCCATATCCCCCGAATAGAAAACATCTTGTGAACGTGCGGAGTATAGCACGGCACTTGCCTCACTGATCAGATGCAACGCCGCATTACACCTGTGAAACCAGGCGGATCATGGAGCTATATAAGAAGGGAAGGAAACCGGGAGGCAAGGAAAGAAATGCTCTCAGCGCTCAGTGAGGCTGAGCGCTGTGGGACGACTAATCGAGGATAAACTTCGTCGGGTCAAGTGCTTGCCCGTTCTTCTTGACCATATAGTGAAGATGCGGACCCGTGGAAAGCCCGGTGCTCCCAACGAGGGCGACGACATCACCACGTTTCACGCGCTGACCTTCCTTCACCAGGGACTTGGCAAGATGCCCATAGACGGTTTCAATCCCGTATCCGTGATCCAGCTTCACCATATTGCCCATTTTAGAATCGAAGGCGACAGTCACAACGCGCCCAAGGGCGGGGGCCTGAACTGGGGAGTTAGCCTGGGCGCCGATATCGAGACCGTCATGCCAGGCTGGCTTCTCCGTGAACGGCGAGACCCGGGGACCGAAACCTGACGTTACCCATCCACGCACAGGCCAGATGGAGGGTGTCGAGGCCCACTGGGCGGAACGCTGCTCGGCAATTTGAGTCAAACTTTGTAGGGCTTCCTCCTGCTGAGTGGCTTCCCGGACAAGGGCTTCCAGACTCTCGCGGACCTGCTGAGTCACTTCCTCGATACTTTCCGTTGAAAAATCAACGTCTGACTGATTGTTGTCTCGCAATTCCGAAACCTGCTGCCGCAGCTCTACACCGGAAGCAGCCGGCCCGGTTCCCTGAGTAGTAGCTTTCCCATCCGGCAAAGGACCGTCCTCGCCTCCCCGTCCGTTGGCAAGGTCTCCGGTCGGCTTCGCCGTGTCGATTCCTAGCATCACCCGGAGCCGTTGGTTGACCTCGCCCATGGTCGACAGGCGCTTCTTCAGGTCGTCAATGGCGGCAGAAAAGGCAGCGGTTTGCTCGCGTGCACCCATGGCTTCGGCGCGAAATGCCGATAATTGCCAGACTTCGCCGGTCCGAATCACATAGTGCGAAACGACCAAGAGATCGGCCACGATCAAAATCGCCGCCAAGATCAAGAGCTTACGCACAAACTTCCGCGGAAAACTAAACCGCAGTGGCTTTGAGGAAGACCCTCGAAAGACGACGACGGTATAGGCATCGCTCGTTTCGGCAGTTTGTTGGCTCATAGGACGCTCTCCCCTTCACGGATTCAACTGGCGAATGACAACCCCGACTTTCGCAGTGTACTGATCTCAGGGCTGATGGTCAACCCTTTGTTTCCGAAAAGTGTGCGCAATAAAATCAATTACTTATGAGTCTCATCCCTCATCCATTTTAGATAAGGCGCTGAGCCTGCAACGACCGGCAATGCGATGATTTCAGGGACCGCATAGCTGTGGTGCTGCCGAACCGCTGTTTCGAGTTCTGGGTAACGCTCTAAGGTCGTCTTGATCAGCATTAGACATTCATTTTCGACGTTGATTTTGTTGTCCCATCGAAAAATTGAACGAAGACCACCAACGATATTCGCACATGCTGCGAGTCTGGATTCAACGATGATCCGACCGATCTTCTCAGCCTCTTCCGGAGAAGCGGCAGTCACAAACACGACAACTTCAGAACCTTCAGCGGCCACATCTCCCCCATCGCTTAAGCAAATAGCGTGCCTCCACAAGGGACCATTCATTACTATGCCTATATAAATCAATACTTTGCAATTGATTATCACGCATTTTCCTGGCCCACTTGCAGACCAATCTAGGCAGGATTTGCACATTTCGACAAAAAACGACCACTTCGCCGCTGCCTTGTCTGCCTACTGGTGACTCAGATCTTCCCCTAATCCCACCATCTATCTCCATCGGTTTGGGGAGTTCGAGTCTTTAGAAATTTCGTGATATGGCTATGCCGCGGTTGACACCCCTTTTCCAGCTCCTTATGATCCCTTCAGCTAAGCATAGATGGAGGTACGGTAATGAGTTTTACAATTACGCCCAAAGAACTAAAGTCGAGGCTGGATAAAGGTGACAAACTGGTGCTCGTGGATGTGCGAGAGCCTTGGGAATACGCGATCGCTAAGCTAGAGGGTTCCGTCCTCGTCCCCTTGGCAACCCTTCAGCAATCCATTGGCAAGCTGGACCGTAATGCTGAGATTATTGCCGTGTGCCATCATGGCATGAGAAGTGCGGATGCCACGGGATTTCTCCTGCAGCAAGGCTTTGGAAACGTCAAGAATCTGATCGGGGGGATCGACGCTTGGTCTACGCAGGTAGACTCCACCGTCCCTCGATACTAAGCCGGGGCCTTACCCAAGTCCGTCTCGAAAAAAATCGACTGTTCTCCGCAAGCCTTCTCGCAGGTCAACCTTCGGCTCCCACCCAAGGTTGCGATGGAGCTTTGCGCAGTCGATGACACTTCTGGCTTGCTCGCCTCGCTTGGCAGGCCCGTGCACTTCCTTGAATTCAACCTTCGTCAGATCAACGACGATTCGAAATAAGTCGTTGATTGACGTCTCGATGCCGGTCCCTACGTTGTACACGCCCTCAACCTCAGGGCCCATCGCCATCAAATTTGCCTCGACGACGTCCTCGACGAAGACAAAGTCCCGCGTCTGACGGCCATTTCCATTCACCACGGCTTGTTCCCCGCGCAGCATTTTCTGAATGAAGATGGCAACGACGCCGGCCTCGCCTTCAGGATCCTGCCGGGGCCCATAGACGTTGGCATACCTTAAACTCACGACTTGAATGCCACTCATTCGATGATAGTAGGAGAGGTAATGCTCCCCGCACAACTTGCTGATACCGTAGGGAGACAGCGGTTGGGTAACGTGGGTTTCCGGCGCTGGAAAAGCCAACTGTTCCCCGTAAATCGCTCCGCCTGAGGATGAAAAGATGACCTTTCGAGCACCATGCTTGGATGCCTGCTCCAACACATTCAGCGTCCCGAGCACATTGACCTGCGCGTCGAACATCGGGTCTTCGACTGAACGTCGCACGTTCATCTGTGCGGCCAAGTGGAACACCACCGATGGCCGCTCATTGCGGAAGACCCGCTCGAGCTTGGGATTCTCAATGTCCAGCTTGTAGAATTGCGCGGCTTTGGGGACATTTTTCCGCTTCCCCGTCACAAGATTATCGACGACCACCACATCGTGCCCCTCTTGAAGTAACCGATCCACGACATGGGACCCGATAAATCCTGCTCCTCCGGTAACCAAGACTTTCATACGTCTCCTCGCCTCTCCCTCATCAGCTGTTCTGCCAGCGCCTC
>WBZP01001131.1_pt1 | contig 24699 bp, 36 predicted proteins | sample 5204301 | NCBI WGS metagenome assembly WBZP01 (sample SAMN12412401, study PRJNA552823) | activated sludge metagenome | isolation source: activated sludge from nitrification reactor of wastewater treatment plant... | place: USA: Pennsylvania | collected 2017 | reverse complement strand
AGCATCGCCCCAGATGTCGTACTGGAATTTTTTGGTGCCTACCACACCCGCCACTACGGTGCCGCTGTGTACCCCGATGCGCATTTGGAAAGTGGCTTTATGGCCCTCCTCCGAACGGCGGGTCATGAAGTCGCGCATATCGAGTGCGGCCTGTACCACGTCCCTAGCATGTGTATCATTTGGAACCGGCAGACCGCCTGCCACCATGTAGCAATCGCCAATGGTTTTGATTTTTTCCACCCTTCGATGCTCCATAATGTCGTCAAATGCACGAAAACAGGTATCTATTTCGCGCACCAAATCCTGCGGCGACAATTTTTCAGAGATAGAAGTAAACCCGACAATATCGGCAAACAGAATACTCACCTGATCGTATTGCCTGGCTTCTGCAAATCCCTTTTTCTTCAGTTCCTGCGCAGTTTCATAAGGCAGGATGTTGTACAGCAAATCGTCCGACTTTTTCTTTTCGGCGGCCAATTCCAAAGTGCGTTCGTTTACCTTTTTTTCAAGGTTATCGTACAAAAGGGCATTGTCAATGGAAACCGCAATCTGACCCGACAACAGAGAAAGGAGGTTGACCCGATCACTGGTAAACACCCCTGTATTCAGGTTATTTTCGAGGTAAAGAATGCCGATTAATTTTCCCTGATGAATGACGGGCAGGCAAAAAACAGAACGCGGATGGGCGGCCAACACGTAAGGATCGTTTTTAAAACGGCTGTCCTGCCCGATGTCTGCCACTGCAAGGGCCTGTCGCGTGCGTTTCACAAAAGTGACCACCGATGCAGCCAGATCGGGAAATGCTTCCAAAGGAAGGTGTTGCAGCACTTCTGCTTCGGCACTGCCCGGCTCTAAGCGGGTTTCCACAAACAGGCTTCCTTCCGAATCCAGCAGCAATACGCCCCGCTGCGCACCGGCGTTTTCAATTACCACGCGCAGTAAAAGAGAAAGCAGTCGGGGCAACACCACTTCCCCCGATATGGTAGCGGCGGCTTTCAACACGCTGGAAATATCGAGCATGGCCCCGCTTAAACCGGAGACACTGTCTTCCAAAACTTCTGTGGCAAGGTTGTCACTGCGCCGAACCCCCATGACTTGCTTGGAATAAGTGCGTTCCAATAACCTTAATTTTGCTTTTGCCCCCCAGGTGCGGTAAGTAGCATAGGCCGCCTTCAGGTAGTAAGTAGCCAGGTCCTGCGCTTCCAGAGAGAGATAAAAACGGCCCGCCAATTCGTAAGCCAGCGCTTCCTCCTGCAGATATTCATAGGTATTGGCTCCGCTGATGGCTTTGTCGTACAAAATGCGGGCATCTGCGCTTTTCCCCACAATGCGCAGCCGCTCCGCCTCAATCAAATCGGCTTTGTGGGCAAAGTTCATAGGGGCATCTTTAGCCCATTTGCGCAAAATGCCGTAACATTTACGGGCCTGCGCCAACAGGGAACGCCGTTGACGAGCCGGGGCATTTTCCGCCAGCGCAAGGGCCGCCAGCGCATGATAAAAATGGAGGTTGGGAATTTCAAATTTGGCCAAAACGGCTTCCAGCAGGGTATTGGCAATCCGGGCGTGTTTCAAGGCCAGGTCCGGCTGATGAAAATGCACCCCAAGCATAGTTTTCAAAAAATGAATAAAAAATGCGCCGGTTTTGTCATTTCGTTCTTCATTTTGGCGCAACATCTGCTCCTCATCGTAGGCTGTACCTGTCAGCACTACCGGATCGGCGCTTTTACCCATGAAGTTGAGTATGGCCTGCCGATAGACTTCGTTGTAGTTGTAGTTAGTTTCCTGTTTAAACAGTTTATAGCTGCGGCTGTATGCGTCTGTTTCTTCTTCAAGACGTGCCAAGGGCTTGCCACATAGCAGAGAGTGGATGCAGTAAATGTTGGTATTGACACATGCAAACTCAATCAGGCCCGTTTCAAGGCCAATTTGAAAGCTCTCCTGCAGGGGCCGCAGCGTCTCGCGCACGTGGTTGCGCCAGTGGATGGTGAGGGCATAAGGGGAGACGTAAATCTGGGCTTTCCACTCTTTGGCGTTGAGCTTGTCTAAGAGCGACAGGGCCAACTGCCCGTATTCGTTCCCTTTTTTCATCCATCCCAGTACGCCGCAATTGATTACCCCATAAGAGCCGTAAGCGAAACAGGACACCGCTGTATTGCCATAGCGCAAAGACAGGGCCACCATTCTGAACACAATAAGGGGCAGCAGATTGGGCATGGCCCAATAGACCGAAGAGGTAATATCGGCAATGATTCGCATGGCCGCTATCTTTTCAGGGTTGGTCATGATAGGCAATTCCATCAGAAAATTGTTGTCCTTACCCCGCAGCCGCAAAAGCGTAGCCAGCAATCCCTGAAAAACGTGCAGCAAATTGGGTTTGGGTGGAAATTTTTCTCCCAACTGTGCCAGCACCTCCAAGCCGGTGTGAATGGCATCGTGCAATCGGTTTTGGGCTTTGTAAGCCAAAATTCGTATTTCGCAGGGCTTTACCTTTTCCAAAATGGTACGGGCGTTGCGCAAAATTTCCTGACACAAACGCTCCATTTCGTCGAACTCCCCCGTGAGATAGGCTGCTTCGCAAGCCTCAACGTGCAAATCTAAACAAAGGGCATACTGATTTTCCCAAGGGCGCTCCTGCAACAGGCCAATGCCCAGAGTAAGGTAATTGCGGGCGGGCTGAAAAGCCGAATTAAGCCGTGCCTTCTGTCCGGCCTGTAAGTTCAACACTGCCAGCCGGGCCTTTTCTTGCTGATCGTCCAGCAAATCAATGCCGCTGTTTAGCTGATTGACAATGTCAAACAGTTGTTCCTTTCGACTTTCGACAGTAGAGTTTTCCAACAGCAGACGACCAATGCGCAGGTGAGCGGCCTTTTTCTGATCGTCGGGAATGAGGGCATACACGGCTTCCTGTATGCGGTCGTGGGCGAATTTAACAGAAGAACCGCCTAAGGGCAACACCATACCCTCCCTGAAGCCTTCCCGCAGGTGTTCTTTCAGCGTGGAGACTTCCTGGCCGAGTATCACGGCAAGGGTGTCATACGAAAAGCGGTTGCCGATACAGGCCCCTGCCTGCAGTACATTTTGCACCGCAGCAGGGAAACGGCTGATTTTGGCGGTCATCAGCTCCACCACGTTGTCTGTGATGTTTTTGTCCCGTATTTGCTGAATGTTCCACTCCCAGCACAAGGTCTCGAAGTCAAATTGCAGCATTTTCTCTTCATACAGGGAGGTGAGAAAACGGGTCAGAAAAAAGGCATTTCCGTGGGTCTTTTGCTGCAATAACAGGGTCAGGGGACCGGCTTCTTCCTCACTGACCCGCAGGGTATCGGCCACTAAGGCAGAAATATCCTGACGGGGCAGGTTGTCTAAGGACAAGGTTTCGACACGGGTGCCTGCGGCCTCTATGTCGCGAATAGTGACCACAAGGGGATGCACGGCATCCACCTCATTGTCGCGGTAAGCCCCTACACAAAGCAAATATCCGATGTCCGGATCGGTCAATAGTACCTCCAGCAGCCGCAAAGAAGCCGAATCGGCCCATTGCAGGTCGTCAATGAAAAGCGCTAAGGGGTGAATATTGGTGCATACAGCCTGCACAAACTTCCGAAATATATAATTGAAGCGGTTCTGTAATTCAGACCCGCCCAGCTCCGGCAATTCGGGTTGTGGCCCCACGAGATATTCCAGGCCGGGCAACACATCGGTTAGCACGCGGCCCTCTTCACCCAACGCCTCCCGCAGGCGCTGCCGAAGGTCGTGCAGGCGGTCTTCGCGTTCTGTAAGCAGTATGTTAATCAGCTCCCCAAAAGCCTCCGTCAGTGCATAGTAGGGTACAGAGCGCTGGTACTGATCGAATTTGCCGCTGATGAAGTACCCGCGTTTGGCCATAATGGGTTTGTGTACCTCATGTACCAGAGCAGATTTCCCGGTACCGGACGACCCCTTGACCAATACCAATTCGGCCGCCCCTTCCACACAGCGCTCAAAAGAATGAAGCAGGGCATCTGCTTCTTCCTGTCGCCCGTAGAGTTTCTGGGGCAGTTGAAAACGGCTGCTGAAATCATATTCGCCCAACTGAAAATCGGAGATCATACCGGTTTTCGCAAATTCGTCCAAACATCTGGCCAAATCCCTTTTCAATCCATGCGCACTTTGATAACGATCTTCAGCATTTTTAGCCATCAACCGATGCACAATGCGGGCGAGGGGGGCCGGCACATCGGTCAGTGACGGGGGTACTTTGGCAATATGGGCATATATAACCTCTAAAGCATCTTTGGCAGCAAAGGGCAGCCTGCCCGACAACATTTCGTAAAAAGTAACCCCCAAGGAGTACAAGTCGCTGCGGTAGTCGAGTACCCGATTCATGCGCCCGGTTTGTTCGGGCGACACATAGTTCAGGGTGCCTTCTATGCGTTCCGGATTGCCCACATATTGTTGCTTCAATTCCAGTCGGGAGGTGAAGCCAAAATCAATCACACAGGCAGTGCGACCGTCCTTACGAATGATGACGTTGGCCGGGCAAACATCTTTATGTATCAGGTGTTGATGATGAATTTCTGCCAATGCGTCCGCTAACGAAATGGCAATCGGCAGGAAAGCAGCTATTCCTAAGGGCGAGGTCTGCAATATTTCCGCAAGTGTTCGGCCTTCCACCCATTCCAGCCAGACCGCATGGTGGTTTTTTTCCCTGCCTTTTTTCAATACCCGTCGGCCGTGCAACAGGTTTACACTTTGAAGAAGATCGTACTCGTTGTAAAACTGTTCAATGTCATCGGGTGTGGGAAATTCGTAATTCAGTATTTTGACAGCCACCGGAATGCCCCACTCACTCCGTGCTTTATAATATACCTTAGAGCGCCAGCTGTCAAAAATAAGTTGGTCCATCATTTTCAAAATAAGAGAAAATAACACAAAGGCGTTGGGTACATACAATCAAAAGACGGTAAAATTAGGGCGTTTAAACGGAAACGAAAGATTATTTTTGGTTTAACGCGAATTAAAAAAGATTTTTTATTTGAAAACAATCCCAATACGCTGATAATCAGACCGATAGCCGCGTTGGCACCCATACAGTATGGTAAAAAAAACAGAGCCGCCACATTCAGAATGACTCCCAAATGTGGCGGCTCTAAATTTTTATCGGATAACTCTGCTCCAAAACAACTTTGTACGAAGCGTCTGAAAGCAATTAAGCTTCCTTCTCCGATCCTTCTTCCCCGGTAGCAGCAGGTGCATCGTCGGCGGCAGGCGCTTCCGCAACTACATCGGCAACCTCGTCGGCAACCGCACTGATTTCGGCTGCGGCAGCAGCAGGTGCTTCAGCAATTGCTTCTACTACAGGTTGCACTTCTTCAAAAGCAACTGTTTCGGCGGCGGCTTCTACTTCAGGAGCCACAACAGCAGCAGCAGGAGTAGCAGCAGCGGCAGCGCCCTCTGTCCCGGCACCACCACCCGAAGAGCGGCGGCTGCGGCGTGTCTTTTTGCGATCTGCACTCTTATCGCCCTTGATATTGTAGAGTTCATTGTAATCCACAAATTCGATCATCGCAGTTTCGGCACCGTCTCCGCGCCGGAATCCCAGCTTGATGATGCGCAAATAACCGCCGGGGCGGTCTGCAATTTTGCTGGCAATGGGGCCAAACAATTCCGTGATGGCCTCCTTGTTTTGCAGGTAGCTAAACACCACACGGCGCGAATGCGTCGTATTGTCTTTCGACTTTGTGATCAGGGGTTCTGCGTAACGGCGCAAAGCGCGGGCCTTTGCCAAAGTCGTGTTGATGCGTTTGTGCTCAATCAACGAAATGGTCATGTTCGCCAGCATAGCGCGGCGGTGGGAAGCCGTACGGCTCAGGTTGTTGACTTTATCTCCGTGTCTCATACGGGAATATACCTTTGTTTAGGTGGCTGCACCGGAGCAATTTTTTTTAGTGATGAGTAATGAGTAATGAGTGATGAGTGATGAATAAATCGGTGCTATACACCCAACGAAAGACCCAACATCAAAAATGAAACTCAGCAAACCCAATATCAATAATCAGCACTAAAAACCAAAATCAGTTGCTCAGACGGTTACAACGCTTTGTGAAAAAATATTTTTCTTATGTGTATAAACAGCAGGAAGAATCTGTGTAAGAGCGGCAAAAAGTAGGATCAAATCTCTCATCTCTCATCACTTCCCACTCATCTCTCATCACTACTCTTCGTCCAGCTTATATTTGGCAATGTCCATGCCGAAAGTCAGCCCTTTGTCGTGCAGCAGTTCTTCAATCTCCACTAACGACTTTTTACCAAAGTTGCGGAATTTGAGCAACTCATGGGTGTCGTACTTCACCATTTCGGCCAGCGTATTGATTTTAGCGGCTTTGAGGCAGTTGTAAGCGCGTACACTGAGGTCTAAGTCTTCCAGCGAAGTTTTGAGCAATTTGCGCATGTGGAGGATGTGTTCGTCCACCACGTTTTCTTCGCGATTGGTTGGCGTGTCGAAGGTGATGTTGTCGTCAGTGATCAACATCAGGTGCTGAATCAGGATGCGGCTGGCTTCCCGAATGGCATCTTCCGGATGGATGGTGCCGTCGGTTTTTACGTCTATGGTCAGTTTTTCGTAGTCCGTGCGTTGTCCCACGCGGGTATTTTCCACCCGGTATGCTACGTTTTTAATCGGGGTATAGATGGCATCCACCGGAATCACACCGATGGCGGCATCTTTGGGCAAGCCCTCTTCGGCAGGCTGATAGCCCCGGCCCTGTGTAATGGTAAATTCCATTTCGAGGGTCACCGAAGGCTCCATCCGACAGATGAGGTGATTGGGGTTCATGACCTTAAAGACATTGGTAAATTCTTCGATCATGCCCGCACGGAACTCCTCCCGACCGCTGATGGTCAGGTATATTTTTTCCTGTGCCGAGTTTTCGTCGGTGAGGTATTTGAGGCGCACCTGCTTGAGGTTGAGCACGATATCCACCACGTCTTCCACTACCCCGCGAATGGTCGCGAATTCGTGGTCAACGCCGCCGATACGCACCGCGCTGATTGCATAGCCTTCCAGAGAAGACAACAAAACGCGGCGGAGAGAGTTGCCCACCGTCTGGCCAAAGCCCGGCTCCAGTGGTTTAAACTCAAAAGTACCTTCAAAATCCGTGGCTTTTTGAAGCAGAATTTTGTCAGGTTTTTGGAAATTAAGAATGCTCATATATGTGGAACGCTCCGAAAGTTGAGTGTGTAATGAAGAATGGACCTAAGGCGGGAGATATAATGCGAAAATGGTTGGCACTCCACAAGAGCGCCAACCGGGTTATTTTGAGACTACTTAGAGTACAATTCAACGATCAACTGTTCATTGATCTTTTCCGGTATCTGATCCCGCTCCGGATATTTCAGGAAAGTCCCCTGTAATTTATCAGGATTCCACTCCAACCAGCCGAACTGGCGCGGATTGCCGGTTTTGGCGTTGGCATGGGTAGTAACTATTTCCAGACCTTTCGATTTGCCCCGCACTGCAATCACGTCGCCGGGTTTTACGGAATACGAAGGAATGTTTACGACATTGCCGTTGACCGTGACGTGGCGGTGGCCTACCAGCTGACGCGCACCGCGACGGGTGGGAGAAATGCCGAGGCGGAAAACCGTGTTGTCCAAACGCGCTTCCAACAGCTGCAGCAATACCTCACCTGTTACACCATGACGGCGGGTGGCCTCATGGAAAGTGCGGCGGAACTGGCGCTCCAACACACCATAGGTGTATTTTGCCTTTTGCTTTTCAGACAACTGTTGGGCATAGTTGGAAGCCGCTTTCTTCTTGCGGGTCAAACCATGCTGGCCGGGTGGATATTTCCGACGCTCAAAGTATTTGTCGTACCCGAAAATGGAATCGCCGAAGGTACGCGATTTTTTGGTAGTAGGTCCTGTATAACGAGCCATGTACTGTGATATGTTTTATTGCTTGAAAACTGTCGTCTCTGTGGTTTTATACACGACGACGTTTGGGCGGACGACAGCCGTTGTGGGGCATGGGGGTCACGTCGTTGATGACAGACACTTTGATACCGCACTGGTCTATGGCGCGGATGGCTGCTTCACGACCGGAACCAGGGCCTTTCACAAACACTTCGGCAGTGCGCATACCTGCCTCAAATGCCGTTTTGCCGGCATCGTTGGCAGCCACCTGTGCTGCATAAGGCGTGTTTTTCTTAGAACCACGGAACTTGGCTTTGCCCGCAGATGCCCACGAAATAACCTCACCCTGCTTATTGGTGATAGAGATGATGATGTTGTTGAAGCTGGCGTGGATAAAGACGATCCCTTCGGGGGTCACCTTCACTTTGCGCTTAACGACTTTTTTTGCAGCTGTTTTAGCCATTTTTATTGAAAATATTGCTAAAAAGCAACGAACAGTGTGGCCACGAAAAGGGCAACAGGCGTTCGCTGCCTGTTATTTTACTTAGTTGCTTTTTTCTTGTTGGCCACCGTTTTGCGTTTTCCTTTACGGGTACGCGCATTGGTACGGGTACGCTGACCGCGCAGGGGCAAACCTTTACGATGCCGCAACCCGCGATAGCAGCCAATGTCCATCAGGCGCTTGATATTCAGCGTCACTTCCGACTTAAGCTGACCTTCGGTCTTAACCTCGTCGGCAATGATCCGCGAAATCGCTTTAATATTTTCGTCCGTCCATTTGTCAACTTTTGTGCTTTCGTCAACTCCGGCCTGACTCAAAATATTTTTGGCAGTGGTGGGGCCTATACCGTAAATATAGGTCAAACCAATCACGCCTCTTTTGTTTTTGGGCAAATCTACACCAGCAATACGTGCCATATTTGTAGTACGTTGTTGTTTTTAAATTGAACCTGTGCTGCCCGACACCTGCGTATCCGGCCTGGCACAGTGCAGGGCATTATCCCTGGCGTTGCTTGAATTTAGGGTTCTTCTTGTTGATGACGTACAGTTTGCCTTTGCGGCGCACAATCTTGCAGTCAACAGAGCGTTTCTTAATGGATGGCTTGACTTTCATTGTCTTGTTTTTATTTAAATGCTTGATAATCAAAGAATTATGATTATCAAAAAATTATTATTTGTATCGGTATATGATCCGCCCCCGCGTCAGGTCATACGGCGACATCTCAATGGAAACCCGGTCTCCGGGCAATATTTTGATGTAGTGCATCCGCATTTTACCTGAAATGGTTGCTAAAACAATATGGCCATTTTCTAAGCGCACTTTGAAATTGGCGTTGGAAAGGGCTTCAGCCACTTCCCCATCCTGCTTGATCAATTCCTCTTTCGGCATATAAATCGTGTTTTTAAATTTCGGGGCGCAAAGGTCTAACTTTTGGGCGAAACTACCAACAGTTCTGAATTATTTTTTACAGCCTCCAAAATATAAGAGTGATCCGAAAGGATATCCGCTTTTTGTTTTTGTACGGCCACCGTATGTTCAAAGTGTGCACTGGGCTTCCGGTCTCTTGTGTGAATGGTCCAACCATCATTCATTTGCACCACTTCTTTCTTTCCTAAATTAATCATGGGTTCGATGGCTAATACCAGTCCTTCCCGCATGACCATTCCTTTTCCGCGTTTTCCGTAGTTAGGCACTTCCGGGTCTTCGTGTAAAGAACGACCTAATCCGTGTCCCACCAATTCCCGCACCACTGAATAATTGTGTTTGCGTTCGCAATAATCCTGTACGGCGGCGGATATATCCTGTACTCTGTTGCCCGCAATAGCCTGTCCAATCCCCAGATATAAAGAAGCATAGGTCGTACGCAACAATTCCATGACTTCTTCTGTGACTCCGTTCAGCGCAAAAGTGAAGGCGGCATCTCCATAGAACCCCTCCAATTCCACCCCGCAATCTACCGAAACAATATCTCCTTCTTTAAATTCCCGGTCTTTGGGAATGCCGTGTACCACAATGTCATTATAAGAAACGCACAGGGTGGAAGGAAACAGATTGTCGGGGTCTTTGCCGTAGTTTTTAAAAGCCGGACGCGCTTTGTGGTCTCTCACGAACACCTCTGCTGCATCGTCCAACGCTTTTCCGGTGATACCGGGGCGCAACATACTTCCTACGTGCGCCAATGTTTTACACACCAAGTGGCAGGACTGCCGAATCATTTCCAACTCATCCTTCGTCTTGTAAAAGACCCGCTTCCCTTCTTTGCCTGTACCAAACAACCCCATCTGTTAACTAAATGTGCTAATTTGTGAATTTGCTAATGTGCTAATTTTCATATATTTACATCGAAAATAACACAAATTAATTTTGTTCAGGTAGGTAATGACAGTTGATTGGTTGTTATTGTGGTTGCCCAACCTGTACGCCCTGAGTAGAACGGCCCTGAATGCGACCGGACTTGATCAGACCATCGTACTTAGCTGTCAGCAGATAACTCTCAATTACCTGTAGGGTATCGAGTGCCACACCCACCATGATGAGGAGGGTAGTACCACCAAAGAAGAGTGCAAACTGTTGGTTGACACCCAATGTAGCAGCAATGGACGGCAGGATACCAATCAGGCCGAGGAAAACAGCACCCGGCAGGGTGATGCGGGTCATGATGTTATCAATGTATTCCGCTGTAGCCTCGCCCGGTTTCACACCCGGAATGAAGGCATTGCTGCGCTTCAGGTATTCCGAGTAGTTGGTCGGGTTAATCATCAGGGCCGTATAGACATAGGTGAACACCACGATCAGCACAAAAAACAGGGCATTGTAGCCAAACGAGTAAATATCGTTGAGCATGTGGATGCGTCCGCCTGTCTGTGAAGCATCTCCGGAAAGATATTGATAAGCAGTAGCCGGCAAAAACATAATGGCCTGTGCAAAGATGATGGGCATTACCCCGGCCGAGTTCACTTTGAGGGGCAGGTAGTCGCGGTTGCCGGAAGCCGGCACGTTGGTACCCGTACGCCCCACCATGCGCTTGGCAAACTGAATGGGTATTTTACGCACACCCTGTATCACTAAGATGGTAGCCATGACGATGACAAAGAAGGCAGCCATTTCTACAAAGAAAAGCAGCAGTTTGTTGTCGCCGAACAGTTTTTGGAACTCGAACACAAATGCCTGAGGGAGGCGGGCGATGATACCTGCCTGAATAATCAGCGAGGTACCGTTGCCAATGCCCTTGTCGGTGATGCGCTCACCCAGCCACATACAGAACACGGTACCGGCTGTCAGGATGATGATGTTGGAGAACCAGAACAGGCCGTCGGAGATGTTGGGCGAGACTGCGCCCGGAATGCTGCGTATCAATTGCAGATAACCGCCGCCCTGCACCAGAGTAATCGCCACAGTCAGCAAACGCGTGATGCGATTGAGTTTTTGGCGACCGCTTTCTCCTTCTTTGGTTTGCAGGCGCTGGAAGTAAGGCACGGCAAAGCCGAGCAATTGCACAATGATGGATGCCGTAATATAGGGCATTACACCGAGGGCAAAGATGGCCGCATTATCGAAAGCACCGCCTGTGAAGACGTTGATCAGACCCAGCAGGTCGTTGGAGCTGCGGTTTTGTGCGGCCTTGTCCAAGGCAGCCGGTATTACACCGGGCAACACCACGAAAGTGCCCACCCGATAGACCAGCAACAGCGCAAGCGTAAAGAGGATGCGCTGGCGGAGCTCCTTGATGCTCCAGATATTTTTGAGAACCGTAATGAATTTCATTATCCGAAAAGGATTTTAGACGATTTCAACACTGCCGCCTGCCGCTTCAATGGCTGCTTTAGCCGCTGTGGAGATGGCGTGTACTTTAATATCTACTTTGGAGGTGATTTTGCCATTGGCCAGCACCTTGATGCGGTCGTTGGCACCGGCCAAACCAGCTTTCACCAACAGATCCACCGTGAGGGGCATCCCATCCACACGAGTGTTGTCGAATGTCTTAACTGCCTTTTCCAAAGCAGTCAGGCTCACAACCTTGTATTCCGTGCGGTTGATGTTTTTGAAACCACGCTTGGGCAAACGACGCTGCATGGGGGTTTGACCGCCCTCGAAGTGCCGTTTTTCTTTTGCACCACTGCGGGCCTTGTCCCCTTTGTGACCACGCGTGGCGGTGCCACCATGGCCGGAGCCTTGACCACGCGCAATGCGTTTTCTTTTTTTAGTCGAACCGGGAGCCGGACGGAGAGTATTGAGTTGCATTGTTGTAAAAATTAAGCGTTTTCCAACTTAACAAGGTGGGCTACAACGCGCACCATGCCCTGTATCTGCGGGGTAGCTTCGTGTACCACCGTCTGATTGACTTTGTTGAAGCCCAATGCTGTCAGTGTAGCCTTCTGGCGCTTCGGCTTGTCTATCGGGCTTTTCAATAAGGTAATTTTAATTTTGCTCATGTCGGTTTATCCGTTAAAGAGTTTTTCCATGCTGATACCGCGCTGACGGGCCACATCGGAGGGGCTGCGCAGGCTGGCGAGGGCTGCGATGGTAGCCTTCACCACGTTGTGCGGGTTGGAGCCGCCCTGCGACTTGGCCAACACGTCCTGTACACCGGCTGCTTCCAATACAGCACGCATGGCACCACCGGCAATTACACCCGTACCATGAGCGGCGGGCTTAATCAGTACGCGACCTGCGTCGGACTTTCCATGAGCCTCGTGCGGAATGGTACCATTCAGGATGGGCACCTTGATGGTGTTCTTCTCCGCGTCTTTGGTGGCCTTGGAGATGGCTTCCGATACCTCACGGGCCTTGCCGAGGCCATGCCCAATGGTGCCTTTGCCGTCGCCCACGACCACAATGGCAGCGAAGCTGAAGGTACGACCCCCTTTGGTCACTTTCGCCACGCGATTGAGGGCCACGAGTTTTTCTTTGAGACCCGATTCATCCGCAGCGCGAACGACATCTCTTTCTCTTTCTTGCTTTGCCATTTCTTAAATTGAAATGTTGAGTTTTATGAATAAGAACGCCTTTTGTTAATTTGGTTATTGCAAAAAATCTAAGAGATTTCTTACGGACTGTAAATTAAACAAGACAATCTCAAATGAACAAATTAAATTATGAAATTTTGGAAGATTAATCTCCTTCAATTTCTAATTCTTATGTTGTTATAATCGTATTAGTTTGGTCTTTGCATTTACTCGCAAATCGAGCCTGCCCACTGAGCTTATATGAGCCTAGACACTTTACACCATCAAAAAAAGTCTTTTTAAACTCTATGCCAGCTTCGGGCCAATTACCACCACAAACAACCGGAAGAGCACCTTTTCTTTTTACAACCGCCGAAACCCATTGAGGAATAAAAGCGACATATAAACCATAGGAGGATCTCGGCGTTTTTTTTAAACTATTTACACTTAATCCTATTTCTGCACTCAAATCCATAATAGGATTATTGTTAAAATAAGGACTTACATCACTGGTATGAATGAACTTATTAACAGAAACAGCCGCACCAAGTCCTCCTTCTATCGAAAATATCTGACTATTCACTAAAGAGACCTGCAGCATAATTGCTGAAAAGATTATACCTCTAATGTGAAAGGAATAGGATCTCATTTCGATTAGAACTGTAACCCGCCTTCGCGTGCACCCTCCGCCAGGGCTTTCACCCGACCGTGGTAAAGGTAGCCGCTGCGATCAAATACGACGGACTCAATGCCGGCTTCTTTGGCGCGGGCAGCAATGAGTTTGCCCACTTCTGTGGCCTGACCGGATTTGTCGCCCGACAGCCCTTTCGAGCTGGCTGCTGCCACCGTATGGCCGTTCAGGTCGTCTATCACCTGGCAGTAAATGCCCTTGTTAGAGCGAAATACACTCAGGCGCGGGCGCTCGGCCGTGCCGTTTACTTTTTTCCGAACGCGCATCTTAATGCGCTGACGGCTTTCTTGTTTTGTGCGTTTCATATTTTTGTATGATTGGTATTTCCGATTACCGACCGGAAAAGAAAATTATTACGACTTATTTGCGATCTAAAATCTTAAATCTTAATCTAAAATCTAAAATCTAAAATCTAAAATCTAAAATCTAAAATCTAAAATCTTAAATCTTAAATCTTAAATCTTAAATCTTAAATCTAAAATTACTTCTTGCCACCCGCCGTCTTGCCAGCTTTGCGACGCAGAATTTCGCCTTTGAACATAATACCCTTGCCTTTGTAAGGCTCCGGCTTGCGGAATGAGCGAATTTTGGCACACACCTGCCCGAGCAGTTCTTTGTCAATGCCTTCTAAGCGGATCAAAGGCGGCGAGCCTTTTTCCATAGCGGTAGTGACTTTCAGTTCGCCGGGAATGGAAAATACAATCGGGTGCGAATAGCCCAACGTGAAGGTGACCATATTGCCCTGATTTTCAACGCGATAGCCCACACCGACGACTTCCATTTCGCGGACGTAGCCAGTGCTGACACCCGTGACCATGTTATTGATCAGGGCGCGATACAGACCGTGCAGCGCTTTGTGGCGCTTTTGTTCGGTCGGACGCGTCACCACGATCTTCCCATCTTCAATGGCCACACTGATATCAGGATCAATTTGTTGTTTCAGGGTACCCTTCGGCCCTTTCACGGTCACCGTGTTATCGGATCCTACCGCAAATTCGACTTTTGCGGGCAATTCAATCGGCAACTTACCTATACGAGACATAACTTAACAGATGCGTTATGAAAAATGAATGTTGTGTAAAGTTTAGCAGATGTAGCACATCAGCTCGCCCCCGACGTTGAGTTCGCGGGCCTTTTTGTCGGTCATTACACCGTGACTGGTCGAGACGATCATAATGCCCAGACCATTGATGACGCGCGGGATGCTGTCGGAGCCTGCAAATTTACGCAGACCAGGACGACTCACGCGCACCAATTCGCGGATGACCGGTTGTTTGGTAGCGGGGTCATACTTCAAAGCAATGCGAATGGTTCCCTGCTTGTTTTCAGCAGTTTTTTCTTCGAACTGGTACTTGAGAATATAACCCTGATCGTACAGAATTTCCGTAATGGCCTTCTTAATACGGGAAGCCGGGATATCTACGATCCGATGACCTGCCATCTGTGCATTGCGGATGCGGGTCAAATAGTCTGCTATCGGGTCAGTTACTTGCATTGTATCTGAATATTGATATAATTGCTGATTGTTGATTGATGTAGATTGCCAATTGCTCTTGCAAAGCAACAAGCAACGAACAGTCAGGAAGTTACCAGGACGCTTTTGTAACTCCCGGAATTTTTCCATCCAAAGCCATCTGACGGAATTTTACGCGACAAATGCCAAATTTGCGCATATATCCTTTCGGACGCCCCGTAAGAAGGCAACGATTGTGCAGGCGAATGGGATTGGAATTGAGCGGCAGGAGGTCGAGTGCATCATAATCTCCTTTCGCTTTGAGTTCTTTGCGAAGGGCGGCATATTTTGCTACCATTTTCTGACGCTTAATTCCGCGTGCAATGACTGATTTCTTAGCCATAATTGCGCTGTATAGAGAGTGGTTTGAATAATTTTAACGTTTGACGAAAGGGATACCCATTTCTTTCAACAGAGCAAATGCCTCTGCGTCGGTGCCGGCGGAAGTCACGAACGAGATGTCCATCCCCATGATCTTGCTCACTTTGTCAATATCAATTTCGGGAAAGATGATCTGTTCGGTAATGCCGAGGGTATAGTTGCCCTTTCCGTCGAAAGAACGATCATTGACACCGCGAAAGTCGCGTACACGGGGCAAAGCGATGGTAATGAAGCGATCGAGGAACTCATACATCCGCTCTCCGCGCAGGGTCACACGTACTCCGATGGGCATGCCTTCGCGGAGTTTGAAGTTCGACACTGAACGCTTGGCGCGGGTAGCTACGGCTTTCTGACCGACGATCACGGAAAGTTCCTGTGCGGCGGCATCCACCATTTTCTTATCGCCGGTGGCATCCCCGATACCCTGATTGATACAGATTTTCTGGAGGCGGGGCACCTGCATGACAGAGGAGTAATTGAATTGCTGCATCAGGGCAGGCACAACTTCCTTCTGGTATTTTGTTTTGAGACGCGGTGTATAGCTCATGATGTTTAAATCGTTTTACCGGATTTTTTAGCATAACGCACATTCGTGCCGTTCTCGGAGCGGCGGCCAATCCGGGTAGGCTTTCCGCTGACGGGATCCACGATGGCAAGGTTGGAGATGTGAAGCGGAGCCTCCATTTCCTGAATACCGCCCTCTTGGTTCTGGGTAGCCTTTACGTGCTTTTTCACGATATTGATACCCTCGACGGTGGCGCGCATCTTGTCCGGGAATACTTGCAAAACCCGGCCCTGTTTGCCCTTGTTATCGCCTGACAGGACGATCACCTCATCGTCCGTGCGGACGTGGAGTTTCGGAGCGAAACGCTTAGTGGTGCTTTTATTGTTAGACATAATTTTTAAAAAGAGTGGGTATTAGAGTACTTCCGGGGCCAGAGAAATAATACGCATATAGTCTTTATCGCGCAATTCGCGGGCAACGGGGCCGAAGATACGCGTGCCACGGGGTTCGTCGGAGGCATTCAGGAGTACGACTGCATTGTCGTCGAAGCGGATATAAGAACCGTCCTTGCGGCGGATTTCTTTTTTGGTGCGCACAATAACCGCCTTGGAGACCATGCCTTTTTTGGCAGTGCCACCCGGAGAAGCGTCTTTCACAGTGACCACAATTTTGTCGCCAACACCCGCATAGCGCTGACGGGTGCTGCCCAATACACGAATGCAGAGCACTTGTTTTGCGCCGGAGTTGTCGGCTACATTCAAACGGGATTCTTGCTGAATCATGTTCTTATTATTTTAGTAGTTGAGCAAAAGCGTTTTATTTTGCACGTTCTATGATCTCCACCAAGCGCCAGCGCTTGTTTTTGCTGAGCGGACGGGTTTCCATGATGCGCACCAGATCGCCCGGATTGCAGGTGTTCTCCTCGTCGTGGGCGAAGAATTTTTTAGAGCGCTTTACAAATTTCCCATACAAAGGGTGCATGAGGCGGCGCTCAACTTTCACGGAGATGGTCTTATCCATTTTGGCGGAAACCACCACCCCGGTTTTTTGCTTGCGAAGGTTTCTGTCTAAAGACTCCATTGTGCAGCGTGTTCTGTTGTGTATATGGTCAAAAATGACTTTGTAAAATGGATTTATCTTTGACGACGACGACGGGCGCGCAGTTTAGAACGCATTTCCAATTCGTCTGCCGACATGGCTGCCAACGCGCGGCTGCGCATTTCGGTGTGTGCGCGGGCGATCTCACGACGCAGTTCGCGCAATTCCATGGGGTTGGCAATTCCTTTTGCAGCATGGTCGAACTTCATTTGGATCAGCTGGTTTTCCAGACTGCTCAGCTCTGTGGCCAGTCCTTCTTCGCTCATCTCTTTGAAATCAATTATTTCTTTAGCCATGATGTTATAATATTTTTAAAATTTATGCCTCGTAATCGTAGCGGGTAACGGCTTTACAAATTACGGGAAGTTTTTGAGCGGCCAGACGGAGCGATTCGTAAGCCAGTTCCTGACTGACCCCTTCAATTTCGAAGATCACACGACCGGGCTGTACTTCGCATACGTAGTGATCCACGGCCCCTTTACCCTTACCCATACGCACCTCTGCAGGTTTGGACGTGATGGGTTTGTCGGGGAATACCCGGATCCATACCTTCCCTTCACGTTTCATGTTACGGGTAAGGGCGATACGCGCAGATTCCAGTTGGCGGCTGGTCAGACGGCTGTATTCCAGGGATTTCAGGCCAAAAGAGCCAAAAGAAATGGAACTGCCTTTGTGAGCCAGGCCGCGATTGCGACCTTTATGCTGTTTGCGATATTTCTGACGTTTAGGCTGAAGCATCGTCAATTAGAAGTTGAAAATTGAAAATTGAAAATTGAAAAGTACCCCTCATCTCTTGCTTCTCAAACCATTCATTATTAATGACTAAGGTTTTAAATTAACCACTAATAATTCACTATTTTTGCTTTATCTGCGTCCGCCGCCGCCGCCGCCGCGATTGCCACCACCGGCACCGCCGCGATTGCCGCCGCCGCCGCGATTGCCACCACCGGCACCACCGCGATTGCCGCCGCCGCCGCTACCGCCGCGATTGTTGTTGCTGCCGCGATCTCTGCGTCCGCCCTCTTCTCCGTCGCCGCCGCGATCACCCCGGTCGCCGCGTCCGCGTCCGCCCCGGTCGCCACCGCGATCGTTGCGATCGCCGCGCATGCCACCGCGATCATTGCGCTCGCCGCCGCGCTCGCCACCTGTGCCTTCGGCTGCTGCAAATGGAGTGAGTTCGCGTTTCTGCAATACCTCTCCCTTGAACAACCAGACTTTGATGCCGATTTTGCCATATACGGTCTGGGCTTCTACCCAGGCATAGTCAATATCAGCGCGGAAGGTGTGCAAGGGTGTACGGCCTTCTTTTACTTCTTCCGAGCGGGCAATTTCCGCGCCGCCCAGACGACCGCTGACGCGGACTTTGATCCCTTCTGCTCCGGCGCGCATGGTGCCCTGAATGGCCCCTTTTACGGCACGGCGGAAGTTCGCACGTGCTTCAATCTGCTTGGCAATTTGCTCGCCCACAATATTGGCATCGAGTTCGGGCTTGCGAATCTCGAATATATTGATCTGAACATCTTTGCCGGTGAGCATTTTGAGTTCTTCCTTGATCAAATCCACTTCCTTGCCGCCTTTGCCAATGATGACACCGGGACGGCTGGTGTGAATGGTCACGGTAACCCGCTTGAGGGTACGCTCGATGACGATGCGGGAAATACCATTTTGCATCGGCTTGTTGCGCTCACGCGGATCGGCTACTGCCGTTTTTGGGCGACGGGCACGCAGGTAGTTGCGGATCTTTTCATCTTCCACGACTTTGAGACCATAGTCTTTATCGGCGTACCAGTTGGAGTCCCAACCACGAATGATACCTAAGCGATTACCGATTGGATTTGCTTTCTGACCCATTTATTTTGATGCTAGAGTGTTCTTAATTATTTCGTTTTCAAGTGGTTGACGGTTGGCAACTACGAGGGTGACGTGGTTGCGGCGCTTGCGCACCCGGTAAGCACGGCCCTGAGGAGCAGGCAGAAAACGGTAGATGATACCACCCGGATCTACAAAGGCCGTCTTTACATACAAGCCAAATTCATCGGCAGCACCTTCCATATCGGACTTCTGCTCCCAGTTGTTGATGGCAGAAAGCAGGAGTTTTTCGAGCCACACTGCTGCTTCCTTATTGGTATAGCGCAGAATGCCGAGGGCCTCTACTACATTGCGACCGCGAATATTGTCCACCACAAGGCGCATTTTACGCGCCGACATGGGGCAGTTTTTTAATTTTGCTACAGCTTCCATTATTTTTTAATGTGCAATAGTTGAATTTTACTTTTTGTTGCCGGCGTGACCACGGAAGTTGCGGGTAGGAGAAAACTCACCCAACTTATGGCCTACCATGTTTTCGGTGACAAATACCGGAACGAAGGTTTTTCCGTTGTGTACAGCGATGGTTTCGCCGACCATGTTTGGAATAATCATCGAAGAACGGCTCCACGTTTTGATCACCTGTTTGCGGTTGCTTTGTTTGGCCTTTTCTATTTTCTCCAACAGCGAGTGGTGGATATAAGGGCCTTTTTTTAATGAACGCGGCATATTTTTATATATGTTAGTGCGCTAAAATGAGTATTTTGTGAAAGATCAGCCGTTAAAAACGTTATTTGGAATTGCCAGTTTTGCGGCGGCTGATGATCAGTGCATTGGAGGCTTTGGTGCGGCTGCGGGTCTTCTGACCTTTGGCCATGATGCCGTTGCGGCTGCGCGGGTGACCACCGGAAGCGCGGCCTTCGCCACCACCCATGGGGTGATCCACCGGATTCATGGCCACTGGACGGTTGCGCGGGCGGAAGCCCTTCCAACGCATACGGCCTGCTTTACCGGCTACTTCTAAGTTGTGGTCGCCATTGCCAACCACGCCAATGGTGACGCGGCAGGTAACGAGTATGCGGCGCACCTCGCCGGAAGGCATTTTCAGTACTGCATAGCGGTCTTCGCGGCCCATCATCTGGGCAGCCGTACCGGCGCTGCGCACCAATACCCCACCCTGGCCGGGATGCAACTCCACGTTATGTACAAACACACCGAGGGGCACTTCGGAAAGGAACATGCAGTTGCCCGTTTCGGGAGCCACACCGCGACCGGATTGTACGGTAGCGCCGGGCTTCATGCCTTTGGGAGCAATGATGTAGCTTTTCACGCCGTCTGCATATTGAATCAGGGCGATGTTGGCACTGCGGTTGGGGTCGTACTGAATGGACTGTACGGTAGCCACACCCTCCTTGTCGCGCTTGAAGTCAATGATGCGATACCGCTGCTTGTGGCCGCCTCCGCGGAAACGCGTGGTTACGCGGCCGGCACTGTTGCGGCCTCCGGTGCTGCTGGCAGGTGCCAGCAAGGACTTCTCCGGTTTTGCGCCCTTGGTCAATTCATCCCGTTTGATGGCTACGCGGAAACGCAGGCCCGGGGTGAGTGGATTGAATGTTTTAACTGCCACTTTCTTTATTCAGTTAAGTTTATTCTTCGTTGGTGCCGCCAAGCAAGTCAATAGTTTCGCCCTGTGTCAGGGTGACCATTGCTTTCTTGTACGACGATTTAGTACCGCGCACGATAGCCGTTTTGGTGCTGCGCGATTTGGGTTTGCCGGGCATCACAGCGGTGCGTACGCGATCCACTGTTACGTTGAACATGGCTTCCACGGCAGATTTGATCTCGATTTTGTTCGAGTCTTTGTTGACCACGAACACGTAAGTATTGCGCTTATCCGTGAGTTTCGTGGATTTTTCGGTGATGACCGGACGAATGAGAATTTGCTTTGCCATAGTTTATTTGCAATTTTCAACGATCTTTTCCAGCGCGCTTTCGAAGACGATGAGGACACCGGCATTGACGATCTGATAGGTGTTCAGATCCTGTGCCGGGGCAATCTCTGCTCTTTCGATGTTGCGGCAGGAGAGGTAAAGCGTTTTATTATAAGCAGGCGTGATGGTCAGCGGCTTCTGCGCGTCGGCTTTTACCGAGCGGAGCATCTGATAAAATTCCTGTGTTTTGGGTGCATCGAGTTGGAAATCCTCCACGACAATGATGCTGCCGGCTTTTGCTTTGGCGCTCAGGGCGCTACGGCGGGCCAGGCGACGCACTTTGGCATTCACCTGTATGTCGTAGTTGCGCGGACGGGGGCCAAACACGCGGGCACCACCGCGAAATACGGGGCTGTTGATGTCGCCTTTCCGGGAACCACCAGTGCCTTTCTGCTTGTGCAGTTTGCGGGTGGAGCCGCTGATTTCCCAACGCTCTTTGGATTTGTGCGTACCCTGACGCTGTGCGTTGTTGTAGCGCTTTACGTCGAGCCATACGCTGTGCTCGTGGGGTTCGATGCCAAAGACGCTGTCGGGAAGTTCGACGGTGCGTCCGGTGGATTCGCCTTTGGGGCTGAGTACTTCGAGTTGCATAATAATTTTAGGTTGCCGTTTGCCGGTTTTTTTAGGCAATTTTTTGAAGAATTGCCCGTGATGAATGCCGGGCTGCGAAAATTTTATTTTTCGAGCACAACGATAGCGCCTTTGTGACCTGGCACAGCGCCTTTTATAAGAATCAGGTTTTGATCTTCAAATACTTTGAGGACTTTGAGACGACGCACTTTGACGTTGTCGTTGCCCATTTGTCCGGCCATGCGCATGCCCTTCATAACTTTTGCAGCAAATGAAGAGTTACCAATGGAACCGGGTGCACGCAGACGGTTGTGCTGGCCGTGTGTTTGTTCCATGACACCGCCGAAACCGTGGCGCCTGACTACGCCCTGGAAGCCTTTGCCTTTGGATGTTCCGCTTACAGAAACAGAATCGCCCTCAGCGAACACTTCGGATACCGTCACGAGGTCCCCTAAGTTTTTGCTCAGACTGGAATCGCGAAATTCCATGACTTCGGATTTCGGAGCCGTGCCGGCCTTTTCAAAGTGGCCCAGCATGGCCTTCGGGGTGTTTTTTACTTTGCGCTCTCCGTATGCCAACTGAATGGCCTTGTAGCCGTCTCTTTCCGGGGTGCGCACTTGCGTTACGACGCAGGGGCCAGCTTCGATAATGGTGCAAGCAACGTTTTTGCCGTTCTTGTCGTAGATGCTGGTCATCCCAATTTTTTTACCAATCAATCCGTTCACGACGTTAAGATTAGATTTTAAAAGTTGAACGATTTTTGTTCGATTGCGGCAGATAGACGAAAAGCGATCCTCCGGCTTACCCGGAACCGCTCTCGACCGTGACAGTTATCCCGACGAAACAGGACACTTTGAACACAACCGGAAACCGCAGACTTGTGGTGGTTCTTAAAGAAGAATTAGGTGAGCTTGACCTGAATATCAACACCGCTCGGGAGCTCCAGTTTGGAGAGTGCGTCCACTGTTTTCTGAGTGGGTGTGATGATTTCAATCAAGCGCTTGTGCGTGCGCAGCTGAAATTGTTCCCGAGACTTCTTGTTCACGTGCGGCGAGCGCAGCACGGTAAAGATTTCTTTTTCCGTTGGCAGCGGAATCGGGCCAGTTACAACAGCACCACTCGCACGGACCGTTTTGACGATCTTCTCGGTGGACTTGTCCACCAAGTTAAAGTCGTAAGAACGAAGTTTGATGCGAATTTTTTGATTCATTACCTTAATGTTTTAATGCTTCCGAAGGGCCAAATTTTATTCTTTCACCCCCCTTTTCAAAAGCGAGCGCAAAGGTACGCACACTTTGAGGAGATGACCAAGCTTTTTTGAAAAAATTTTAAAAAAAATTTAAAACATCAGGAAGTAATGAATTTTGCCCGGCTTATTTCCTGTATGCCGCCTTATTTGTACGTTCGCCCCGGCTTTTTGAGGCATTTGCACAGCAGCGCCACGGGCTTGTGGAGCATTGCACGAAACCCCGCAGCGCCCCTGCCTCACCCGCCTGCTGCCCTGCTCCAAGCGCACATGTGCCTATTCATACGATGACTTTGGACTCATCTTATGAATAGGCGTTTGGCCTGTCAATGCCTGATGACCAACTTGCCTCCTACATTTTCCTGGTGCGTTTTCCGACGAACGCGATAGAAATAGATCGCTGAAGGCAGGTAGTCTATCGGAAGCCAGGTGTAGCGTTGTAGTAAATTTTCGGAATAGACCAGTCTGCCTAAAGCGTCAAACAACTCAAAATAGGGATCTCCCTCCAAACTGGCGATTTCGACCTGTACCCGCTGGTCCGCCGGATTGGGAGATACGCGTATGCCCTTCTCCGGTGCTTTGTACAAGGTATCGTAAGGACTGCCTGACAATGCGCCGAGGCGGTAGTTAGGAAAGAGGGGGAGATAAATCCAATTCCGCACAGGCAGGGTAATACCGTTTGGCTCAAAGCGGCAGGCTTTGCCTTTTTTATCCGGCTCGTGTATGACGTGCATTTTTAACGTTTGCGCAAAAGGCATCACGAAGATGCGACCATCCGGGGCCAATTGCATAAACATCATATTGTGACGCATTGGTTCTCCCGATTTGTGTGACTCATAAATAATTTCACCGCTTTTTTCTATATCAGGCGCTGTCAGGTCGTGTTGATAAAGCCGGGCACCAGTCGTGACATACAGGTACTTGGAGTTGGGAGAGGTAGCAACCGCCCTTGAAGTAGTAGAGACCGAATCAAAGGGTGGGTTCCACAACCGGGGATTGGATAATATCCCCGTTCCCCTGTCAAAGTCTAATACCCCCACACCAGGCGGATAGGCACCATAGCAAAATTTAGTCCCATCGGGTGAAAAATGCCCCTCTAATGTAGTAATAGCATTATATGGCCGTTGTTTACCCATGTATTGTATGCCCTCCGGGGTAAGCAATAGCAGATGAAAACCATTTGTTGCCGGGGCGTATCTGACCATGACGATCCACCAGTCCCGACCATTGGCATGGCGCACAGCAGCGGGTATCGGACACAAACTATCGCTTAGCACCAATACATTTTTGGATATCACCCGACCTTTTCCACCATTGACATTCATGTCAATAACCGTCTGGTTAAGATCATGATAGTAACCCGAATCCTGGACCTTTGTGTGTAAGTATGTATATACACCACTTTTTCCAGGGTATGGAAGGCTTAAACCATGCCCGGCATAACCTACTCCTTTCCCACAATACCAATTGTAGGGATATCCGGCGTTAAGGGTATCTCCGCCTTCCATGATTTCATAATCCGTATTGTAAATATGGCAGCCATTGGTGTAATACAACAAGCGCCCCTGTTCATCCGACATGGTTTGATAGGAGGCACTGCTTTCTCCGTTTATTTTTATTTGCGTAATTCGAACGGGTTGTTGGTTAAAATCCAAACGGCATCCTCCGAGTTTAAAAACGGTATCTGTTGCCTGGCCGCCCAACATCCAGATATAATTATGTTTTGGCTGCGCCGCCAAAAAAGCGACGCAGCCAAGATAACTCCATAACAATACAATGAGTCTGAGTGTCATAATGGTATTGAGTTACAATTTGATAAAACGAAGACAAATTCGCTCCTGACCGGATTGAGCGGAAACGTAATATACACCCGCCACCAAGGCAGCAGTGGGCAGTATTATAGGGTTTTCTCCTGCGGCAGAGCGACCCATTGCCACGGCTTTGCCTTTCCGGTCGGGGTATTGCACCGTACAGAGGCTGCGCACGTGAGCAGGGCAGCCTGTGGCCACGTTTAGGAGCCAATTTCGTATATTCGTTGTTAGCACCATTTATTTTATT
>WBZP01000699.1_pt1 | contig 24709 bp, 36 predicted proteins | sample 5204301 | NCBI WGS metagenome assembly WBZP01 (sample SAMN12412401, study PRJNA552823) | activated sludge metagenome | isolation source: activated sludge from nitrification reactor of wastewater treatment plant... | place: USA: Pennsylvania | collected 2017 | reverse complement strand
CACCGTCCATTCCGCCACCTGCGCCGAAGCGAGCCAGCGCGTGGCCTCGGCCTTCCCTGCCGAAATCCAGAGCGCCGTGTGCGCGCAACTCGCCAGCAGCGGCCGGCTGCTGATCCTAGACGAGTTCGACTACTGCGTGAAAAACGAGAGCATGGTCGACCTCGTACGCGACATCTACGAGGGCGCGCAGCAGCCGATTCTCGGCATCGGCATGGAAATGCTGCCGCAGAAGCTCAAGCGCTGGGAGCAGTTCCATTCCCGCGTCTATTCGTGGATTCCGGCGCAGCCCGTAAGCCTCGAGGACGCCCACCTGCTGGCGCCGGTCTACTGCGACGTGCCCTGTGCGGACGACTTCCTCGCCTTTCTGGTCGGTGCCGCCGGCGGCAGCGTCCGCCGGGTGTCGGTCAACCTGGCGCAGGCGGCGACAACCGCCGCCATCGAGGGCTGGCGCGCCATCGACCGCGCCACCTGGGGCGGCCGCCCGATCTACACCGGCGAAGCGCCGATTCGCGAATTGCCGAAGGTCCACAACCATGGCGCGTAAACCCGTCACCGCCTACGCCGGCGGCAAAGGGCCGCGGCAACGCATCTGGGAGGCGATCCGCGCCCGCGGCGAAGCGGAGTGGACGCGTTACTCGATCGCCCGCGCCGCCTGTGTCGCGGACACCACGGTAACGACCTACTGCCAGGCGCTGGAGAAGGCCGGAATCGTCGCCAGGGCCGGCGAGCAGCGCATCAACAGCGTCGCCGCCGAGGTCCGGTGGACTCTCGTCCGCGACGAGGGCATCGACGCGCCGCGGCTCAAGCGCGACGGCTCCCGCGTTACCAACGGTCTCGCCCAGGAACAGATGTGGCGCGCCCTGCGCGTCCTCGCCTGCGACCTCAACGCCCGCGAACTGGCGGCGCACGCCAGCACGGCGGCGGTGCCGGTGACGCTGTCGGCGGCAGAACACTACCTCACCTGGCTGATGGCGGCGGGCTACCTGATCCGCACCAGCGCCGGCAAGGGCCTGGGCAAGGCGGGCAAGGGCGTGACGGCGCGCTACCGGCTCAACCTCGCGCGCAACACCGGGCCGCGGCCGCCGATGATTTGCCGCGCGAAGGTGGTCTATGACCCGAACGAGGACGCGGTGGTCTGGGCGCCGATGGTCACCGACGAGGACGCGATCCATGCTTGACGCCGCCACCCGCGAACTCGCCGGCCGCCTGCTGGTGGCCGCCGTCGCCGCCGACCGCAAGGGCAAGGCCGGCGTCGCGCTCCGCCTCGGCTGCAGCCGGCCGCTGCTCGCCCGCGTGCTGTCGCCGGCCGACGCCTGCGCCCTGTCCGACAAGCTGGCGGCGCGCGTGATCGACGTCTACCACGTCATCCGCGCCTGCCAGGCGACCGGCGGCGAAATGCCGGTGGCCGAATGCCAGCGCCTCGCTGCCGGCCCGGCGCCAACCCACAACCCGCAGTCCATGCGCATCTGGAAGACCTGCCAGTCGTGTCCTTACAAGCCATTGAAGCAAGAAGGAGATGAGAAATGATGAACTCCGCCGTATCCCACGCCCGCCACCACAACGAGTGGCGCGTTTCCGAAGCCGCGCGTGCCGCTGCGATCCTCGACATCGACGCCCATATCGACAACCTGAAAGCCTGCGTCCACTGGCTGATCGCCAGCGGCATCGCCATCATCGGCGCCGACCTGCGCCGCGGCCGGTTCAAGCCGCGCATCACGGTCGCCGCCTCGCCCTACCTGCACGTCCTGCTCAAGGACGACGCCAGCGGCGCCGGGCAGCACTGGGACCCGCTGCTCGGGCGCATCGTGTACGACTGGGTGGCGGTCCGCTACCAGTGCGAAATCCGCTGGGAGGAGCTGTCATGAGCGCGCTGCGCCGCCAGATCCACCGCGCCCGCCGCCTCTCCGGCCGCACCGCCCACGCCTGGGACCTCTGGTATCGCCTGGGCTTCCCGTGGGGCCACGCCTGGAGGATCGCCGGAACATGGCACTGACCGCCAACCAAATCCGCGCCCTGCGGGCGCTGCGCGCCGGGCCGCTGGCGGTTTGGCAGGCCCAAGAGCGCTGGGCCAGCGGCACGGAGGAGCTTTACAGCCTCGTCTGCGCCGGCCTGGCCGAAAAGGTCGGCGAGGAATTCCGCATCATCCCCGCCGGCCGCGCCGCCTGCCCGCCCGTCAATCCCCTGCTGGCCAGGACGCCAGCCGAACCGAAGGAACAGACACCAATGCCGAGAAACAAAACAACCACAAGCGATGTGTTTGACGCGATCTGCGCTGCCGGGCCGGATGGGACGAACGTCATCGCGCTGTCCAACTTGCTCGCCGTGAGCGACCAGACCATCTTCAATCACCTCAAGTCTTTGACCAGAGAGCCGGGCGCTGTCGTGCGCCGGCCGCGCAAAGGCCTGTTGGTCGCCAGCCGGTATCTTGATGGCGCGCCGGAAAACGCCGATGAACCGGCGGTCGCGGAGGCGCCTGGGGTTCCCGAAGCTGAGGTCGAGAAGCACGCCCGCGATTACGCCGAGATGATCGACTTCGACATCGAGGCGGCGCAGAGCCTTGACCTGACCGCCGCGCCGGCGACGACCGCAGCCGCTACGCCAAAAATAGCTGTTGCTACGCCGGATGTAGCGCCCGGCAACCCCGTCGACCGGGACGAAGAACTGATCCGCCAGGCGCGGACGATCATCGACCTGCGCGCCATGGTCGCCGAACAGCAGGACAAGATCGCCGAACTCCTCGCCCGTGAGGGCACCAAGCTGGTTGTCGCCGACGTCATAATCGACGACGCCGAGACCGTCGAGTTCGCGGTCTACAGCAGCGGCGGTCTGGATTGCATCACCGACGGCCCGCTCGTTTCGCTCTCCGCTGCCGCTTTCGCCAAGATGCGCCGTTTCCTCGGCCTGTTCGCGGAGGCCGCATGAGACGCGACCATCCGGATCGGGTCATCACCAGACCCGAGCGCCGCTGCGGCATCGTCGTTGGCTCGCTCGATCACCGCATTCTGCTCGCCCTGCGCGCCCCCGGCGGGCTGACCAGCGATCAGCTCTACGAGCGCTTTCGCCCGTCGCCGTCGCAGGCGATGTGCGCCCTGCGCCGCGCCGGGCTGATCGTCACCCCGCCCAACGGGCGCAAGGGCGAAAAGGTGTATCTCACCGACGCCGGCCGCGCCGCGGTGGCGCCGGACGGCCCGCTCGCCCGCCGCCGTTCCCTCATCACCTACTGCCAACTTTAGGAGACCCCCATGGCAAAGACCAGCAAGGCCCGCATCAAGGCCGCCGCCGTCGCGGTCGACGTCCCGCAGAACCGCGAAGCCGCAGCCGCCGCGATCGCCGCGGTCGGCAGCGCCAGCCGCAGCCTGCAGCGCATCGCCGCCGAAATGAACGACGCCCTGGCCGAGATCAAGGAAGCCTACGAACGCGAGGCCGAGCCCTTCCGCCGCGAGATCGAGGCGCGCACCGAGGGCCTGCGCGTCTTCGCCGAGGCCAACCGGGCGGCGCTGACCAACAACTACAAGGTCAAGACCGTCGCCCTCACCACCGGCGAACTGGTGTGGCGCATGAATCCGCCGTCGGTGCGCCTGGTCGATACCGAGGAAAACGTCATCGCCGCCTGCGAGGCCGCTGGCCACCGTGAGTTCGTGCGCTACACGCCGACGCTGAACCGCGACGCGATCAAGGCCGACCCCGGCTACGCCGCCGGAATCCCCGGCCTGCGCATCGCCCAGAGCGAGGCTTTCGTGGTGGTGCCGTTCGAGGCCGAGCTGGCGGAGGTGGCGGCGTGAGCGCGAAGCCAGACAGCCAGTTCGATGTCATCGCCAGCGCCGGCACGGGCTGGAAAAGCGTCTACGAAGCCAAGACCTTCTGGTACGGGCGTCAATGCAGCGACTGCCGGCATTTCGAGATGCGCATGATCAAAGCCAGGGAAACCGACTCGTTCGGCCACCTCTGGCCGACCTGCAACAACCCGGCGCTGCCCGGCGAACACGGCCAGCCGACGCAGCCATTGGCGACCTGCAATCACTGGGAGGCGAAACAATGACCAAGCTCCCCGCCGACGTCGCCCGCTGCCTCAACCGCGACCGCAAATGCCCGTCCGGCAGCCGCTGCCGGCGCGCCCTCGATGTTCCCAACAACCTTGACCGCGTGCTCTACGCCGCCTGGGAATCCCGCATCGAACCCGGCGCCGAATGCTGCGACGGCTTCATTCCGGCCAACCCGGCGGAGGTGTCGTGATGGGCAAGTTGCCACGATGGGAGGTGCGCCTGCGCGGCAACGCGCCGAAATTCGCCGACATCATGCACCCCGGCGCCGCCGATTCCTCGGGCGCCGTCGCCCGCGTCCCGCTGCGCGACGGCTTCGTCGCAACGGCGATGCGCGAGGCGACGATGATGGCCGGCGCCCCGGCGATGCTGCGGGCGCTCAAGCAGATCCGCGGCAGCAAGCCGGGAAACCTGATCGCCGACCTCGTCGACGAGGCGCTGGCGATTGCCGACCCGGCAGACCACTACTGATCACCAACCCATTTTTCCCAACCGCCCAAGGAGGCAAACCCATGAACCAATCCGAACTCATCGCCAAGGTCGTCGAAGTCTCCGGCCTCACCCGCCGCGAGGTCGAGCATGCCCTGAAAACCGCCGGCGACGTCGTCCGCGACGTGCTGTCCGACGACGGCGAGGTGACGCTGCCCGGTATCGGCAAGCTCGTCACCGTGCGCAAGGCCGCCCGCACCGCGCGCAACCCGACCACCGGGTCGACCTTCACCGTCGCCGCGAAACAGGTCGTCAAGTTCCGCGTCGCTAAGGTCCTCAAGGACGCCGTCGCTTGAGAACATCGCCTCAAGCCCGCGTTAATTCGCGGGTTTCGGGAGATGTTTTCAACCAGGAGTTAACGCATGACACCCGCTCAAAAACGCATCCTTGTCCCGCTCCGCGCCCCGCGCTGGCCGCGCGCCCCGTGGCCGCTCAACATCATCGCCGCCGCGGTCGACGGCTACTACGAGGCCTTTTTCTCCGCGCTGATCCCGCCGCGGAGGAAGTGATGGGCGCCCTGGAAAACGGCCTATTTCTCGACGTTCCTGCGAATGAAGGCAACCGCCAGCGTGCCGATCGTCGCCGTGCCGATCGCCCCGCCAAGCCAGTCATGGCCGTTGAGACCGAGATAAACGGCGCCGGAAATTCCCGCGATGCCCATCGCCAGTGCGGCAAGGATGCCGAGGATGCGCTCGCGAAAGATCATCGAGTTGATGCGCTTCTGCTCCTCGCGCCGGGCGGCGGACTCGAGTTCGGTTTGCTCGAATACCCAATCCACGCGATCGGGACGAATCTGGTGCAGGCGCTCGATGCCGGCGATCGGCAGCAAGGGCGCATCGGAGTGGTTGTCCTGAACAACCATCTCCTGCCCGCTCTTGCTTCTAACGTGCGCCGTCGTTTGTCTGCTGCTCACGCTTCAAGGTCTTGCGCAGGTCGCGGCCCACGGCAGCAAAGTCGCCGCGCAGACGTGCGGCATCCGTCGCGAACCCATTCCGGTCAAGCCGATAGTCGCGCGGCGTCAGCGAGTCGCCCATGGCGCCCGCGGCATTCTTCAGCAGGTTTTTCAGGAAACGTCCCATTTGCGCATTCTGCAATGCTTCCAGCCGGCCTGTCCATAGCGAAAGTGTTACATCACGTGCGCAGGGGGGTCTGATGGACGCCCTCAAGAAATCCTCCCGTATCAAGGCCATCCACGCCGCGTGCCGGGCGCAAGGGATCGACGAAGAGACGCGCCACGCGCTGCAGGTGCAGATCACCGGCCACGCCAGCCTCAAGGACATGAGCGTCTTCGACCTCGACAGCGTGTTGAGCCATCTCAACCGCAACGGCGCGGCCAAACCGAACGCCTGGGGCTTCGTTTTCAAGCTGCCGGCCGAGCGGCGCGATCTGTGCAAGAAGATTTACCGGCTGGCGCAACGGGTTGGCGCGGCGCAGGTGCCGCCGGTTGGCGCCATGAGCAAGCGCTACGTCGAGGGCATCGCCGAGCGCATGCTCGGCGCCGACACCGTCATCGAGTTCTGCGACGCGGCGACGCTACGCAAGGTAGTGCAGGCGCTGGAAATCCACTGCAAGCGGCTCGGTATCTGACATGAGCCTGCCCACCGTCATCCAGGAGATCGTCGGCATCATCGGCCACGGGCCGGCGATGGAGCTGGTTCGCGCTTTCGGCGGGCAGGAACTGCGCGTGCCGAAGACCGACGCCAGCGACAGCTGGGCGGCGCTGGTGGAGATCATCGGCGAGCCGCTGACGCGGGCGCTGGCGGCCGTCTTCGGCGGCGAGCCGGTCTACATCGCGCTATGCGACCGCGCCCTGCGCGCCGATCGCAACCGCAAGATGATTGCGCAGTACGAAAAACTGCTGAAGCAGGGCCACAGCAGCCGCGGCGCCGTCTCGGTGCTGGTCCGCGAATTCCGGCCGATCAGCAACCGGCAGGTGGAGAAGATCGTCAACGGCGCGCTTCCCGAGCCGTCGGCGGTGGCGGTGCAGGCGGTGTTGTTTTGATGCGGCTACCGTCGAGGTTTCCGCCGGCATCGACCGCCCGCTCAAGCTCTGGGATAACTGACATGGGCCGCGCGTCGACCATCACCGCCCTGCCGGAAGACGTCCGCCGCTGGCTGGAACGGGCGCTGACCGAGCGCGGATTTTCCGGCTACGAGGAACTGGAGGCGCTGCTGCGCGACAAGGGCTACACCGTCGGCAAGTCGTCGATCCACCGCCACGGCCAGAAGCTCGAGCGGCACATGGCACGGATCAAGGCGGCGAACGACGCCGCGCAACTGATCGCCGACGCCGCCGGCGACCACGCAGACAACCGTTCGGCGGCGGTGCTGGCGATGATCCAGGAGCAGACCTTCGGGGTGATGCTCAACCTCGCGGAAGCCGAGGAATCCGACGATCCCGGCGAACGCCTGAAGCTGATGTCCACCGCCGCCCGCGGCATGGCCGACCTGACGCGCGCCAGCATCGCCCTCAAGAAACACCAGCACGAGACCGCCGAGCGCCTCAAGGCGATGGAAGACGACGCCCGCACCGGCAAGCGCACCCTTGACGCCGAGACGCTGAGGATCGTGCGCGAGGAGATATACGGTGCCTGAATTCGAGAAAGTCGAACTGGCCGGCGGGAGGGCGGTGCTGTACCGGGCTGACTGCCTGGAGGTGCTGGCGGCCGGGCTGCTGAAGCGCGACGCGATCGTTACAGACCCGCCCTATGGGATCGGTTTTAAGCATTCCGGATACAAGAAAGCGCGGCCAATTGTTGACTCGCTTGGAACAACGCGCAGGTCCAAGTTGGTGCGCTCGCGCGACTGCACCATTCAAGGCGACGATGCCCCGTTCGACATTCAGCCGTGGCTCGGCTTCAAGCGCGTCCTTGTCTTTGGCGCCGATCGGTTTAAGGATAGCATCCCGAATAGTGGGAGTTTTCTTTTTTGGGACAAGTCTGTGGGAATTGGGGCCGCTGACTCGTTCGTCGACGCCGAGTTCATGTGGACCAATCTTGTTTCCGTGAAGCGGAATGTCTGTCGCCACTTGTGGAAAGGTATTGTCGGAGAGGGAAAAGACAGAACCGCCAAGGGAAAACCTCGCCGCCATCTTTCCCAAAAGCCAAGGGAATTGATGCGTTGGTGCATTCAAACGGTGCGGGCGCCGATTGGCGGGGTGATATGCGACCCCTACGCGGGCAGCGGATCAACCGGCATCGCCGCCCTCAGTCTCGGCTATCGCTTCATCGGCGTCGAGATCGTCCCCGAACACTTCGAGACCGCCCGCGCGCGCATCGCCGATTTCTGGGAAAAGCACGGGGCCGGAGATGCCTGACAAAACCCCCGCGCTCGCCCTCTATCCCTACCAGCGGCAATGGCTGGCGGATAGGGCGCGCTTCAAGATCGGCATGTTCGCGCGGCAGACGGGCAAGACCTTCACCACCACGCTGGAGATCGTCGACGACTGTTTCGCCGCCGAGGCCGCCGGCAAGCGGTCGCGCTGGGTGATCCTGTCGCGCGGCGAACGCCAGGCGCGCGAGGCGATCGAGACCGGCGTCAAGCGCCATATCGAGGCTTACGGCGCCGCCTGCCGGGTGATCGAGGGCCGCGAATCGATCGGCAAGACCGAGGTGACCAAGCTCGAGGTGGTCTTCCCCGGCGGCTCGCGAATCACCGCGCTGCCGGCCAACCCGGACACCGCGCGCGGCTTCTCGGCCAACGTCTTCCTCGACGAGTTCGCTTTTCACCAGGATTCGCACGCCATCTGGCGCGCCCTGTTCCCGGTCACGCGCAAGGGCTGGCGGCTGATCGTGACCTCCACCCCGAACGGCAAGGGCAACAAGTTTTACGAGCTGATGACAGACGCCAAGCTGGCAGACGTATGGAGTCGGCACACGGTCGACATCTACCGCGCCGTCGCCGACGGCCTGCCGCTCGACATCCCCGCCTTCCGCGCGGCGATGAACGACGAGGATTCGTGGGCGCAGGAATTCGAGCTGCAATGGCTGGACGAGGCCAGCGCCTGGCTGTCGTATGAGCTGATCGACGGCGCCGAGCACCCGCAGGCCGGCAACCCGGAAAACTACACCGGCGGCCCGTGCTGGGTCGGCGTCGACATCGGAGCGCGCAACGACCTCTTCGTCATCGCCGTCCTCGAGCAGGTCGGCGACGTGCTGTGGACGCGCGAGATTATCGCCCGCAAGCGCGTTACCTTCGCCGAGCAGGAGGCGCTGCTGAACGAGGTGTTTAACGCCTATCGGGTCATCCGCTGCTGCATGGACCAGACCGGCATGGGCGAAAAGCCGGTCGAGGACGCGCAGCGCCGGCACGGCAGCAGCCGCGTCGAGGGCGTGGTCTTCACCGGCCCGGCCAAGCTGACGCTGGCCACGCTCGGCAAGGAAGCGTTCGAGGACCGCCGCATCCGCATCCCGCAGGGCGACAACGCGCTGCGCGCCGACCTGCACAAGCTGAAGAAGCTGACCGGCCCCACCGGCGCCCCGCGCTTCGTCGCCGAGTCGGACGCCGCCGGCCACGCCGACCGCACCTGGGCGCTGTTCCTGGCGCTCAACGCCGCGGCCGGGCCGTCCGGCGGGACGTGCGCCGGCTTCCAGTCGCTGCCACGCACGCCGGGCAGGGACGACGACACCGGCAATACCACTAGGCGCATGTTCTAGGAGCCACCATGGCCAAGATTCTCGACCAGTACGGCCAGCCCATTGAGCTGGCCGCCATCGCCGAACCGCAGACCAGCCGGGTGGCGATGCTCGCCAATACCTACCTGACGAGCCAGCTCGACGGCCTCACGCCTTCCCGCGCCGCCAGCATCCTGCGGGCGGCCGACGCCGGCGACATCGTCGCGCAGCACGAGCTGTTCGACGACATGCTCGACCGCGACGCCCACCTCGGCTGCGAATTCGGCAAGCGCAAGGGCGCACTGCTGACGCTCGACTGGTCGATCGAGCCGCCGAGCAACCCCTCTGCCGCGGAAAAGACGCTCGCCGCCTGGGTCGAAGAGATCCTGCGCGACGTGGTCGACGACCTCGAGGACGTTATTCTCACGATGATGGACGCCGTCGGCCACGGCTTCGCGCCGGTCGAACTGGAATGGGCGCGCAGCGGCGGCGAATGGCTGCCGAAATTCCACCCGCGCCCGCAGACCTGGTTCCGCCTGTCGGCGAGCCGGCGCGAGCTGCGCCTCAACGACGGCAGCGCCGACGGCGCGGCGCCGATCCCGTTCGGCTGGATCATGCACCAGCACATCAAGCCGCGCACCGGCTACCTGCAGCGCATGGGCATCTGCCGCGTGCTGGTCTGGCCGTTCATCTACAAGGCGTACAGCATCGGCGACCTGGCCGAGTTCCTGGAAACCTACGGCCTGCCGATCATCCTCGGCAAGTATTACCAGGGCGCAACGCCGGACGAGAAATCCAGCCTGATGCGCGCGGTGACGGCGCTCGGCCACGACGCCCGCGCCATCATGCCCAATGAAATGGAACTCGAGATCCAGAAGGTGACTGGCAGCGGCGACAGCGCCCCGCATCTCTCTATGGTCGACTGGGCGGAACGGGCGCAGAGCAAGGCCATTCTCGGCCAGGTGCTGAGCGCCGAGGCCAAGGCGACCGGCATGGGCAGCGGCGTCGCCGACCTGCAGGGCGAGGTGCGCGAAGACATCAAGCGCGCCGACGCGCGCCAGGTTGCCGGCACCCTGACGCGCGACCTCGTCTATCCGCTGGTCGCCCTCAACAAGCCCGGCGTCGACGGCCTGCGCCGCTGCCCGCGCTGGGTCTTCGACCTGGGCGAAGCGGATGATCTGGCGCTGTACGCCGAAGCGCTGCCAAAGCTGGCCCAGGGTGGCGCGCGTATTCCCGTCACCTGGGTGCATGAAAAGTTGCGGATTCCCGAGGCCAGCGACAGCGAGGCGGTGTTCGGGGCGGCGCCGGCCGTGCCCGCCGGTCAGGCCGGGGCCAGCAACCCGCCGCCTCCCGCTGCCGCCGCGCTGACCGCACAGCCGGCCACGGACGGCCGCGACGCCATCGACGAACTGGTCGACGCCGAAACGGCCGACTGGCAGCCGCTGCTCGACCCGCTGCTCGACCCGCTCAAGGCCGCACTGGCGGCATCCGCCGCGGCCGGCGAGAGCGCCGCCGAGTTTCTCGCCCGCCTGCCGGCGCTGCTCGCCGAAATGGACGCCGCGCCGCTCGCCGAACGCTTGGCAAGAACTACCTTCACCGCGCGCCTCGCCGGCAACGCCGGCGTCTCCCCGGATGCCTGAATCCGCCGCGGCTGCGTTCGCCCGCCTGCAGACGCTGCCCGCCGAGCAGGCGGTCGCCTATCTCCAGGGGCGCGGCCAGCTTACCAAGACCTTCTCCTGGCAGGATCTGTGGCATGACGAGCATGCGCAGCAGTTCACCGTCAGCCGCCTTGCCCGGATGGACATCCTGAAGGCGATGCAGGACGGCATCACGGCCTCGGTGCAGGGCGACCTGTCGCGGCGCGACTGGACGCGTGACATCGGCGCGCTGCTGAAGAAGGAAGGCTGGTGGGGCGAGAAGGAAGTCCTCGACGAATTCACCGGCGAGATGGTGAAGACGAAGTTCGACCCGGCCCGCCTCAAGCTGATTTTCGACACCAACACGCGCATGGCCTACGCCGCCGGACTGTGGGAGCGCATCGAGCAGAGCAAGGGCAGCCACCCGTACATCCGCTACATCACCCGCGGCGACGAGCGCGTGCGCCTGCAGCACCGGCGCTGGGCGAACCTGACCCTGCCAGTCGATCATCCCTTCTGGAAGACGCGCTTCCCGCCCAACGCCTTCCGTTGCCGCTGCCGGGCGATGAGCATCAGCCGGGACGAATACGACCGGCGCAAGGCCGCCGGCACGATCGAGACCGGCGCGCCGCCGGACGATCCGCAGACCTTCGTGAACCAGCGCTCCGGCGAAGTCAGCCAGGTGCCGGCCGGCGTCGCCCCTGGCTTCGACTACAACCCCGGCATCGCCAGGGCTACGCGGCTGCGCCAGGTCGCCGCCGAGAAGATCGAGGCGTTGCCGGCGCCGCTGGCTGCCGCGGCGGTCAAGGACATCACCAGCAGCCAGGATTTTGCACGCTGGCTGGCACACCCGGAAGGCGCTTATCCGCTGATTGTCATTCCCGATGCGGACGCGCTATCGATCGGATCGAAAGTGCACACCGGCATGCTGTCAGCCGATACGGCAACGAAGCAGGTTGGCGCCCATCCGGAGATGACCGCGGCTGAATACGCCTTGGCGCAGTCGGTCATCGATGGTGCAACGGACAAGGTCCAGGACACGGCGCACAGCCTGATCTACATCCGTGAGGAAGTCACCGAAGAACAGGGCGGCCACGTCCTGATTGTCAAGGCGACCAAGACCGGAAGGGGTCTCTGGGTAACCAGTTACCGGCGGTTGTCGCGTCAGGAGGCCGAGCGCGACGCGGAGGTTTCGCGCCTGCTGGCCAAGGGAAAGAAGTGAGGCCGCGCCTGGTCGGCCTCTTGGGGTCTGCGTGGCGGACTCCCGTCCCCGCCAACGGAACCTCGGGGGGCCAGGTGCCCCCTCTGCGATCTGCCGGGAGACAAATTTTGCCGCAGTCCCTTGACTGCAGTATAGGACAATGGCGGCGATAACGAAAGGATCCGCCATGTGCCAGAACATCGACGATTTCAACCGCGGCTGCGTGCCGATCATGGCGCTGCTGGCATGAGCCTGACGATAACCGCCAACACCCCGCTGGTCATCGAGCGTCTGCAGCAGATCGCCGCCCGTCTCGGCGACCTGAAGGCGCCGCTGGGCGCCATCGGCATGGAGATGGAATCGCGGATCAGCGCCCGCTTCGAGTCGCGGAGCGACCCGCAGGGCCACCCGTGGGCGCCGTGGCTGCCGTCCACCCGCAGACGCTACCCGAAGGACGGCCATGGAACCATTCTTGACCGTTACGGCGACATGCTCGCCAGCCTGTCGCACAAGGCAAACGAAAAAAGCGTCACCATCGGCTTCGGCCAGCCCTATGCCGCGTATCACGAGTGGGGGACGAAGCACATGGAGCGGCGCGGCCTGCTCTTCGCCGACCCTGACGCCGGCACCCTGGGGTCAGGCGACGAGGCAGCAGTGCTGAATGTGCTCGACGGCTTCCTGCGCCAGGCGGCCGGCGGATGAAAAAACCCCGGCGCCGGGCCGGGGTCGGGAAAATTGCGCAGGACGCGATTTAAGCGATTTTTTCGCCTGGGTGGGGTCTAGGTATTCCCCGGAAATTTTACCCGCGTTAAAGTAGCGTTACCGCAGCTGCAACGGCCATCGTCGACATGGTGAAACACGCCGCAATCTCGTCGGCGATCGTTTCCAGGGTTTCGAATCTCCCGGATTGCCGCAAACGCATCAGCAGGCACTGACGCAGCGCATAGTCAAGCCGGCGATAATTGCCCATGGTCTCGCGCCGGTTCGCGTCGGTCTTGTCAGGTTCGTGGCAGGTCAGCAGCCAGTGGCGGCGCGGTGTCTCCGGGTTGCTCTCGGCGCTCACGCGCCAGCAGCTCCCGAGATCGGCGTCAAGGTCTCCGGTTTCGCGCCCCTCCGCCAGCGCGGATAGCCGCGATGTCGCCCGCCCAAGCCGGTCGACGAAGGGTTGAAACACTTCCAGCTCTTCGCGGCTGGCCAAGCCGAGCAGGCGGCAGTCAAGCGCTGCTGCCGCGAGGTCCTGCCAGAACGTTCTGGCGGTCCAGTCGTCGCGACAGCGCTGCATCACGATCCACTGGTTGCTGTCCGCCTCGATGCGGCAGCGGTCATTGACGGGTAGGATGATTCCCATGGTGCCCTCCTGAAACCGTCATTGTCTTTGGTTTGCCGGGATTTTCAGACGCCACGGCGAGACTCGGCGTCTGCCGCGAGACCTTCCGCTCACCGGTGTGTCGAACCCCGTCCCCCTGACCGCGCCGCTCCCCGCCGATCACAATCGGCGGCATGGCGAATCCACACCACAAGACCTCAGTTGCCGCGCTGGCCTCCGCGCTGCCTGCCGACGGGCGCGCGGTGCAGCTGCTGCCGGCGGGGGTCTTCCGCGCCGGTGACGGCTCCGGCCGCCCGGCCGATGCGCCGCACTGGAAGCTCGATGCCGCCGCCGCCGCCCGGTTGATTGCTCGCGTCGCCGCCAAGGCGAACCCGCTGGTGATCGACTACGAGCACCAGACCCTGTACGCCGAGAAGAACGGCCAGAAGGCGCCTGCCGCCGGCTGGTTTTCCGGGAAGTCGCTGCAGTGGCGCGACGGGGTCGGCCTGTTCGCCGTTGCTCCCGAATGGACCGATGCCGCGGCCGGGCACATCGCCAGCCGCGAATACCGCTTCATCTCCCCAGTCTTCGAATACGACCGCGCCAGCGGCGAGGTCCTCGACCTGCGCATGGCGGCGCTGACCAACAATCCCGGCCTGTCCGGAATGGCGGCCGTCGCCCTGACGGCCTTGAACGACTTTTCCACCCAGGAGGACCCCGTGAACGAAACCCTCAAGAAGCTGCTGGCCGCCATCGGCCTGGCGGAAGACGCCGGCGAAGCCGACGCCCTGGCCGCGGTCGCCGCGCTCAAGGCCAAGGCCGAATCCGCCGAAGGCCTGACCACCCAGATTGCCGCGCTCAAGGCGCAGAACCCCGACCCGGCCAAGTATGTCGCGGTCGAGACGATGCAGAGCCTGCAGAGCCAGGTCGCCGCACTGACCGCCCGCCTCAACGACGGCGAAGTCGGCGAAGTGGTGGAGGCCGCGCTCGCCGCGGGCAAACTGCTGCCGGCGCAGAAGGATTGGGCAGTCGAGCTCGGCAAGTCCAACCTCGCCGCGCTCAAGGCCTACGTCGAAAAGACACCGGCGATCGCCGCGCTGACCGGGACGCAGACCGGCGGGCAGGGCGGCAAGAACGATTCCCATCAACCCACCGACGCCGACCTGGCGGTGATGAAGGCCATGGGCCTGACCGCCGAACAGTTCGCCGCCGGCAAACTGGAGGTTTAAGTCATGGCCGCTCTTTCTGCCGCCCGTAACACCCCGGAACGCGCCGGCGAGGTCTTCGGCTTCCCGGTCAAGGGGTCCACCACCGTCTACCAGGGCAGCCTGGTCGCCCTCAATGCCGGCTACGCGGCGCCGGGCGCCACCGCCACCGGCCGCATCGCCGTCGGCCGTGCCGAGGAAACCGTCGCCAACGCCGGTTCCGATGGCGCGGTCGCGGTCAATGTCAAGCGCGGCGTCTTCAAGTTCGGCAATTCGGCCGCCGGTGACGCGATCGCCCAGGCAGACGTTGGCGCCGACTGCTACATCGTCGACGACCAGACGGTCGCGAAAACATCAGCCACCAACACCCGCAGCATCGCCGGCAAGATCGTCGCGGTCGATAGCGACGGGGTGTGGGTGCAAGTCGGCCTTGGCCTGTAACCGGAGAAACCCACCATGATCATCACCGCCTCCACCCTCGCCTCGCTGCAGCAAGGCTTCAACGCCGCGTTCAAGCAGGGCTTCGGCTCGGTCACCCCGAGCCTCGACCAGGTCGCCATGCGCGTGCCGTCTTCGACCAAGACCGAGAATTACGGCTGGATGAAGGACCTGCCCGGCATGCGGGAATGGGTCGGCCAGCGCACGATCCTCAATCTCGAGTCGTCCGCCGCCGCGCTGACCAACAAGAACTACGAGCACACCATCGGCGTCGACCGCAACAACATCGAGGACGACCGGCTGGGAATCTATTCGCCGATGTTCGCGATGCAGGGCGAAATCGTCGCGCAGCACCCGGATTCCCTGGTCTGGGGCCTGCTCCCGACCGGCTTCTCCGCCACCGGCTTCGACGGCCAGTATTTCTTCGATACCGATCATGTGGGCTACACGTCGGCCGGCGCCGAGACGTCGTGGAGCAATACCGGCGGCGGTTCGGGCGGAGTGTGGTTCCTCATGGATCTCAGCCGCAACTACATGAAGCCGCTGATCTTCCAGGAGCGCAAGGCCGCCGAGTTCGTCAGCCTCAACCGCGCCACCGACCCGAACGTCTTCATGGAGCGCCAGTACCTGTTCGGCGCCGAGGCGCGCTACGTCGCCGGCTTCGGCTTCCACCAGCTCGCCTACGGATCCAAGAGCACGCTCGACGCGACCAACTTCAACGCCGCACGCCTCGCGCTGGAGACGCAACGCCGTCCCGACGGATCGCCGCTGCCGGTGCTGGCCACGCACCTGGTGTGCGGCCCGACCCGCCGCGCCGAGGCTGAGGCGGTGCTGATGAAGGAGTACCTGGCGAGTGGCGAAAGCAACACCAACTACAAGGCGGTGAACCTGATCGTCAATCCGTACCTGGGCTGATCCCCGGACGCTGAGCCCTAGCCCCTTCCAACGAGGGGGCTTTACTGAGCGTGACAGGAACCGAAATGGCAAGCAAAACGAAATCGACGGCGGCCAGGCCCTGCGCCGCCATTGTCGTAACCAGCGAGGTCGATGGCTTCCGCCGCGGCGGGCGCGTCTGGTCGCGGACCCCAAAAACCGTTCTTCTTGCGGAGATTGACGCGGCGACGGTCGCCGCGCTCGAGGCCGAGCCGAAGCTGACCGTCGAATACATCGCCGCCATCGGCACAGGCGCCTGAAATGGCCTATGCCGCCCTCGCCGATCTGATCGCCCGCTTCACCGAGGTCGAACTCGCCCAGGTGGCGGATACCGACGGCTCGGGCGAGATCGACGCGGCCTTGGTGGCGCGGGCGCTCGGCGATGCCGGCGCCGAGATCGACGCGGCCCTGGTCGGGCGCTACACGCTGCCGATGGTGCCGGTGCCCGAGCTGCTGACGCGCATCGCCTGCGACCTGGCGCGCGAGTCGCTTTATGCCGACCGCCCGACCGACGCGGTCAGCAACCGTGCCAAACAATCCCGCGACCTGCTCAGCGCGATCGCCGCCGGAAAGCTGCGCTTCGACGCTGCCGCGGCGCCCGCCGCCGAGAGCAGCGAGGGTCTGGTCGAGATCGTGACCGGGCGGCGCACCTCGCCGTTCAACGTCTGACATGCCGCTTCTCGACGCCGAGCCCCTGCTGGTCGACCGCCTCAAGGCGGCCTGCCCGGCCGTTTCCGGCAACGTCTTCGCCGCCGCCGATCTGGCCGCGGTCCAGGAAGCCGCGCAGGTGACGCCGGCGCTGCATGTCGTGCTCCACCATTACCGCAAGCTGGACGACGACGCCGGGTCGGGAACGCTGTGGCGCGAGACCTGGCTGGTTGTCGCCTGCGTTAAAAACGTGCGCCAGCATGTCGGTGCGTCCGCTATCCGTAACGCGGCCGGCGCGCTGTTGGCCGAGGTCATGGCGGCGCTCGACGGCTGGCGCTGTCCGGGCGCGGTCGGCCTGGTGCGCGCTATCGACCCGCCGGCGCCGCTGGTGACCGACGGCTTCGGCTATTTTCCGCTGGCGTTCGCGGTGAACACCGTGACAACCGGGGCGGAGGATCTATGAGCGCAGTCGGCGCCCGCTTCGACCTGGTCGGACCGCACGCGCTGGTGCGGGGGCTGCCGTGGTCGCTCAACTTCACGCGGCACGCCGGTGCGCAGAAGACGCCGGTCGACCTCACCGGCTGCTCCGCGCGCCTGGTGATCACCGGGCTGCTCGAAACCGCCGAGCCGCCGGCCCCGCTGGAATTCACGACGACGGGCGGGAACATCGTGCTCGGCGGCAGCGCCGGCACCGTTGCCATCGCCCTCGACGAGACCGACACCGCCGACATCCCGGACCGCGCGCTATACCGCTTCTACCTGACCGACTCGCTCGGCAAGGAAGCCCTGCTGCTGCGCGGCCGGCTCGGCGTGATCATGGAGGACGCGTGACCGACGTCGTCGAGATCGGCCGCAGCGACTGGATCGTCGTCGTCGCGCCTGGTATTACCGAAACCATCGCCGTCCCGTCACCGACGCTCGACCTGGTCGAGTTCGCCGAGCAGGGTCCGGCCGGGCCGAAAGGGGACACCGGGGCCACCGGGCCGCAGGGCGATCCGGGGCTTTCCGGCGCCAACTATGTGCATAACCAGATGGTCCCGTCCGCGACGTGGACCGTCACCCACAACCTCAACCGCTATGGGCAGGACGGGACGTTGACCATCATATTCCCGGAGGTCAGTTCTGCAGAGCGCAACAGTACCTCTGCGGCGATCTCGGCGACGTATGAAACCGACGTGAACGAAAACCCTATAGAGGTAACGCTATGAGCATCGGATTTTTTCAGGACTTCGGGTTATCGCAACCCGCCACCCGGTTGCTGGCAACGGCCGCAAGCGATGGAGCAGGGTCTTCCGATCACCTTTTCTATTTCGGCGGAACGGATGTGTCGCGTGAGCATGTTGCGGAAAGTGATCCCGGCGTCGACAACGTGGTAATCAGCATCGCTGACAGTTCTGGCGGAACGCTCTTGCTGCCGTCGGCGTTAAAACTCGCGGTTGCTCAAGTCGACCTAGATACAGCGACGCCTGGCGCTTCGCTATCGGTGGGTACCAACATCATCGGCGGGGCGGCAAACGCAATCCCGGTGTGGGTCCGCGTCGATGCGCCGGCGATTGCGGCAATGATCTACAACAACCTGACGCTGACCACGAACGCGCTGCTTTCGCGGGAAATCGCCTGATGGCCAAGGACCTGACCGAAGCCCTGCGGGCATTGACGGAAGCCGGCGCCGGCCAGACATCGCGCGTCGACAAGGCGCTACCAGATAGACCCAACCCGCCGGCCATTCCTTCGCGCACTGGTACTGCCGGGAGAGTCCCCGGCGCAGCAGGGACGGGAATCGCCAGCCCTCTGACAGAGACGGCATTTGCTGACCGGCAATATTGGACGGGCGGAATCCAATCGACTGATGGCCTATTCCAACTTCCGGCAATCAAAAGCATTTCTCTGAAAGATGCCAACGACGCTCCGGTAGTCGTCAATTTTGCGGAACCGGCATGATCTTCTCCGGCGACAAATCTGGACATCCGTGGCATGGAATATGGTCCGATGCAACCGGGCAGATTACGACGCCGGATGCGGTCACGATTGATCTCCATGGCGTCGAGCCGTCCGGATTGTTTTCGGACGCGGATTCTGAATTGCCGCCTGGCGATTCGTTCAAGATAGCCATTCCGGACCAACCGGCCGTTACGACCACGCAGGCAGAAACCGCTGCCGGAAAAACATGGCTCAATTACGGAATCATTTCCGGGCCGTGCCATCGCCTCTATGGCGTCAACCTCGGATTCAATCGCTGGCTTTATGTCGACCCGGACAAAACGGTATGGCTATGCACCCTGATCTACATTCCAGCCGATGGCGACGTTTCGGTGACGTTCAAGCGGTTCGGGAATTTTCTGGCTGACGCCACACCGGATGAAGTGACCATCGAGGAATCGCACGGGTCTGGAATGGGTGGCGTCGACAAATGGATCATTGACGACATATCACCAATCGGCGATACCGTCCTAGTGACCCTGTACGACATCCCGCAGACGCCATTCCCGGAAGCCTATGTGCCGCTTTCTGGCGTGCGCAACTGCAAGGGCGGAATAAAAATAGAGATCAGCGGGGCGCCGCCTGACGCGGTGTTGACGTTGACGGTTATGGTCTGGGAAGCCGACACAAATACAAAGTCCCACGCGGAAACATGGTCAGAAGAGTATCTGTTTTATCGGTCCTCCGTTCTAGGGCAAGATTTCCCAATCGATGAATTTGCATCTGACACTCAAACGTGGTCATATCCGGATTCTCCTCCAGACCCACTCACAGGCCCGGAAATTGACCCTGAAACAGAAAACCCGTGGCGACAAGGGCACTATTTCAGTTCGCATACGCTTGAAGATGTGGACTCAACCATGATAGGGCTGGCGTTCGATGAAAACGGCGCCGCTTGTGTAGTGCGAGGGGTCCTAACAATTTCGTCATCGATGTCGGCGTCGGCAACGCCGCATGTCGAGACGGGTCAAGTCACTGATGACTCCTATTATTATAACAGGTCAATCACACAAGCGGATGATCTGGTATGCCAGATAAAATTCGGTGGCACGGCGATGATGACGATCAATGGTGATTTCAATCTATCGCTCGACGCAGCCAACATGCCCATAGAAACGCATGGAACGCCACTGGACCCGGTTTATGAAAGCTCGAGCGAGTACGACTTTTTCGGCGTCGCTGATACCTGCCCAGTGGTGACAGGGCTGAATGATCCAGAGAATTACTACGTCGGGTTCACTGGGGTATTTGATGAAGGGTATGGTCAGGCCTACACGATTGACACGGAGACCAATTACTACACGAATAAAGTGGCGCGGCTGTTTTTCAACCGGCTCGGAAATGGACTATTCGGGGCCGTCATCACGACCAGTGATGACAACTTTGCGACGCTATCGGCCGTCAACTACAACGGAGTCGCCAGCCGAAGCGGATTCGATTCGGGAGTCACGACGACGGGCGCGATAGGCGAACATTTCGCTACGTGTCACCCGGTCACCGGCGTGATCGCGCGTTCGACAACCCCCATATGCGTTGTCTAAATTGGGGGGAATTTCGCCGCGTTAAGCGCGGTCGCTTCTGCGTCGTGTTCCCCGTATTTTTAACGCCGTTGTATGACATTGTATAGTGTCAAATATCTTGCAAATTTGTGCCAAAACGCGCGCGAATTTACACTCCGCCACGAAGCATTGATCCAGGTCATTTGCACTGCTGTCGCGAGCATAATAGAATAAGAAAAGTCTTATATATAGGAGTGTTCATGGACAGCAAATCCTTCACCACCATCACCAGCGATCTTTCCCGGGCCATGAGCGCCATGCGCAAGGAAATTCCCGACACCATGCAGGGCTTCAACGCTCTGCACAAGGGCGCGATGCAGGCGGGCGTTCTCGGGGAGCTCGACAAGGAACTGCTGGCGCTGGCCATCGGCGTCACGCAGCACTGTGACGGCTGCATCGGCTTTCACGTCAAGGCCCTGATTCGACTTGGCGTGAGCCGCGAGCAACTGATGGAAACGCTGGGCGTCTGCGTTTACATGGGTGGCGGGCCGGCACTGATGTACGCCGCCGAAGCGGTGCGCGCCTACGAGGAATTCACGGCGCCAAAGTAGGCGTGTCCAGTCAAGAGTCGGTCACCCGGCAGCCTTATTGTCGGGATGGCGAACTTCATCGCGGAGTGCCGGGAGCAGTGTAAATGTTGTCGTGTAATGGGCATGGGGAACGCCGTGGAAGGAGCGGGATGGTGACGCTTGGAGCGCGCGGCATGCGTGTGCATGATGTCACGGAGATGGCGAGGTCGATTCTGGTTGCCGGTGGTCCGGTCGTGGCTTGCGATGGAACCACTGGCGCCGCGAACCTGGTCAGCGAGTCCCCCTGCGGGAAAACTGGTAGGATGACAATTGCTCGCTGCGCCGCGGCAAGGCAACTTCAGGGCGAGAGGTCGAGTGAAGCGGCAGACATTCTGGAGAACCGAAGTGCGCTTGGCAAGGCTATCCGTTCCAATCATTTGCATTGCTTGAAGAGGCTCACCGATGACCGATCCATCACAATCCCGTTTTCCCTTCGCCAGTCAACCAGCCATTCCCGCAATCGGCCAACAGGCTCTTGAATACTGGATTGACGGCTGGCAGCGCACCATCCTGTTCTGGGACGTGCTGCGTCAGCGCAGCGACCAGTACTATGCGCAGAAGGCGAAGGAGGTGCCGAACGTGCTCAGTTTCGACGCGGAACTGGTGCTGGACGGGCGGACCTTCGAGCGGCCGGCCAATTACCTGCTGGTGCGGGTCAAGCCGCCGAAAGGCGTGGCGATCGACGCGAAGAAACGCCCGTTCGTCGTGGTCGACCCGCGCGCCGGGCACGGGCCGGGCATTGGCGGTTTCAAGGCCGACAGCGAGCTTGGCGTGGCGATGCGCGCCGGCCACCCCTGTTACTTCGTCGGCTTCACTCCGGAGCCGATGCCGGGCCAGACCATCGAGGACATCATGCGCGTGGAAGCCGTGTTTCTGGAGAAGGTCATCGAACTCCACCCGCAAGCCGACGGCAAGCCCTGTGTTATTGGCAACTGCCAGGCGGGCTGGGCGGTGATGATGCTGGCGGCGATCCGTCCGGAACTGTTCGGGCCGCTGATCATACCCGGCTCGCCGTTGTCCTACTGGGCGGGAGTGGAGGGCGAGAACCCGATGCGCTACACCGGCGGCCTGGCCGGCGGCAGCTGGGTCACCGCGCTCACCAGCGACCTCGGCGGCGGCAAGTTCGACGGCGCCCATCTGGTTGAAAACTTCGAGAACCTCAATCCCGCCAACACGCTGTGGACCAAGAACTACGACCTGTGGAAGCAGGTCGATACCGAGGGGCCGCGCTTTCTCGAATTCGAGAAGTGGTGGGGCGGCCACGTCAGCCTCAACGCCGAGGAAATGCAGTGGATCGTCGATCAACTGTTTGTCGGAAACCGGCTGGCCACCGCCGAAATCGTCACCAGCGACGGCGTGCGCATCGACCTGCGCAATATCCGCTCGCCGATCCTCTGCTTCTGCTCCAAGGGCGACAACATCACGCCGCCACAACAGGCGCTGGGCTGGATCGTCGATCTCTATGGCAAGGACGAGGACCTCCTTGCCTGTGGCCAGACCATCGTCTACGCCATCCACGAAAGCATCGGCCATCTCGGCATCTTCGTTTCGGGCGGCGTCGCCAGGAAGGAGCATCAGGAGTTCTCGTCCAACATCGATTTGATGGACGTCCTGCCGCCGGGCCTGTACGAAGCCGTGATGACCCCCAAGGACGCCGCCGCCGTCAACGCTGATCTGGTCGGCGGCGACTGGATCGTGCGCTTCGAACCGCGCAGCCTGGACGACGTCCGGGCCATCGTCCAGCCCGACCCCGAAAACGAACGCCGCTTTGCCGCCGCGCGGCGGGTGTCGGAGATCAATCTCGGCCTCTATCGCACGTTGTTCCAGCCGTTTGTCCAGGCACTTGCCAGCAATCAGGCCGCCGAATGGCTGCCTAGGCTGAATCCTGCAGAACTGCCCTTTGAATTGTTTTCGGGCCGCAACCCGCTGATGCGGCAAGTTGCCCTGCTCGCCGGGCAGGTGCGCGAGCAGCGCCGGCCCGCTGCGCCCGACAATCCGATGCTCCAGGTGCAGGCGGCGGTCTCGGACGCGATTATCGCCGCCCTCGATGGCTATCGCGACTTGCGCGATCACACCATGGAGCAGATCTTTCTCGGTCTCTACAGCTCGCCCGTATTGCAGGCGCTCGTCGGGATAAGCGCCTCGGACGAGCCGCCGCGCCGGCATCCCGGCATCGAGCCGGAGCGGATCGCCTTCATCGAGCGGCGCATCGCCGAACTCAAGGCGCGCCTTGCCGAAGGCGGATTGCGCGAGGCGCTGATTCGCGGCCTGGTCTACATCGGCATGGCCGGTCCGGGCGTCGACGAGCGCGCTTTCGAGGCGCTCCGCCGGATGCGCGCCGAGCACGGCAGCCTGACCCTGGAGGAATTCAAGCGCCTGCTCCGTGAGCAATTCTTCGCCTTGATGCTCGACAGCGAAGGCGCGCTGGCCGCGATTCCAGGGATGTTGCCCGCGGAAACGGCAACCCGGAGCGAGGCACTCGACAAAATCCGCCAGATCGTCTCGGCGGCCGGCGAAGTCGACGGCGAGAGGGCCGAGCGCCTGGCGCGGATCGCGAAACTGTTCGCCGCCGGCGCGCCGATTGCGGCGGGCTCAGGCAAGGCCGCCACATAGGCACCGGATACGAGGAGCAAGCGATGGAACGCAAGCACGAGAAATACGAAAGACTGATTGCTTACTGTCAGGAACTGACGCCCGTCCCGACCGCCGTCGCCCACCCCTGCGACGAGAGTTCGCTCAGGGGCGCGGTCGAAGCGGCCGAACTCGGCATCCTGCAGCCGGTCCTGGTCGGGCCACGGGCGAGGATCGAGGCCGTCGCGGCGCAGTTCCAGCTGGACGTCTCCCGCTACGAACTCGTCGATGCCCCGCACAGTCATGCCGCCGCCGACCTGGCGGTGCAACTGGCGCGTGAAGGCAAGGCCGAGATGCTGATGAAGGGCAGCCTGCACACCGACGAACTGATGGGCGCGGTGGTGCGCAGCGGCACCGGCCTGCGTACCGAGCGCCGCATCAGCCACGCCTTCATCATGGACGTGCCGAGCCAGGACCGGCCGATCATCGTCACCGATGCGGCGATCAACATCTTCCCGACGCTGGAAGACAAGATGCACATCGTCCAGAACGCCATCGACCTCGCCCATGCGCTGGGCATGAAGCAACCGAGGGTGGCGATCCTGTCGGCGATGGAGACCGTGAATCCCAAGGTGCAGTCGACGGTGGAAGCCGCCGCCCTGTGCAAGATGGCCGACCGCAAGCAGATCACCGGCGGCATCCTCGACGGCCCGCTGGCGCTCGACAATGCCATCGACCTCGCCGCGGCCCGGATCAAGCAGATCGACTCGCCGGTGGCGGGGCTCGCCGACATCCTGGTGGTGCCCGACCTCGAGGCAGGCAACATGCTGGCCAAGAGCCTCAGCTTCATGGCCGGCGCCGACGCGGCCGGCATCGTGCTCGGCGCGCGGGTGCCGATCATCCTGACCAGCCGCGCCGATTCGGTGACGACCCGGCTGGCCTCGTGCGCGGTCGCGGCCCTGGTCGCGCAGGCACGGCGGGAAAGCGCCAGCAAGGCGGTGACGACATGAGCGACGCTATTCTGGTGGTCAACGCCGGGTCGTCCAGCATCAAGTTCTCGCTGTTTCTGGAACGGGGCGAGGCGCTCGACCTGTTGCTTGGCGGCCAGATCGAAGGGCTTTACAGCGCTCCCCGGTTCACGGCCAAGGATGCGGCGGGGGCGATCGTCGGCGAACGGCAGTGGGCGGACGGCGAGCCTCTTGGCCATGATGGCGGACTCGCGCATCTGGCCGACTTCCTGCGCGAGCGACTCGGCGAGCACCGGCTGACCGGCGTCGGCCATCGGGTGGTGCATGGCGGCGCCGCCTACGCCGCGCCGGTCCGGCTGACCGCCGGGATCGTCGGCCAGCTGGAGCAATTCATCCCGCTGGCGCCCTTGCACCAGCCGCACAACCTCAAGCCGATCCGTCTGCTGCTGGAAAATCAGCCGCAATTGCCGCAGGTGGCCTGTTTCGATACCGCCTTCCACCGCCACCAGCCGGAGGTGGCCCAGGCCTTCGCCCTGCCGCCCGCAATCACCG
>WBZP01001910.1_pt1 | contig 24710 bp, 22 predicted proteins | sample 5204301 | NCBI WGS metagenome assembly WBZP01 (sample SAMN12412401, study PRJNA552823) | activated sludge metagenome | isolation source: activated sludge from nitrification reactor of wastewater treatment plant... | place: USA: Pennsylvania | collected 2017 | reverse complement strand
GAGGGGGCCGGGCTGCAGGCCTCCCGGGGCATCGAGATGGGCCACATCTTCCAGCTCGGCACGAAGTACGCCAAGGCGCTGGGCCTGCAGGTGCTCGACGAGCACGGCACGCTGCGCACCGTCGTCATGGGCTCCTACGGCATCGGGGTGTCCCGCGCGGTCGCCTGCATCGCCGAGGACAACCACGACGCTGCCGGGCTGATCTGGCCCCGGGCGGTCGCCCCCGCCGACGTGCACGTCGTCGCGACCGGCAAGGACGAGCAGGTCTTCGTCGCCGCCGAGACCCTGTGCCGTGAGCTCGCCGCGGCCGGCCTCGAGGTGATCTTCGACGACCGGCGTGGGGTGAGCCCGGGGGTGAAGTTCAAGGACTCCGAGCTCATCGGGGTGCCGACCATCGTCGTCGTCGGCCGCGGCCTGCCCGACGGGCTGCTCGAGCTCAAGGACCGGCGCTCCGGCGAGCGCCGCGACATCGCCCTGGCCGACGCGGTCGACACGGTATGCCGCGAGGTCCGCGGCTGACATGGAGTTGCTGACATGGAGCTGCTGACATGGACGCTGACATGGAGTTGACCGGCGACGCGGCATACCCGATCGACGTGCTCGTCGTCGGTGGCGCCGGGGTGGACACCATCGTGCGGGTGCCGGCGCTTCCGGTGCCGCTGGCCGACACCGTGCACGTGCCGCCGATGCACCGGCATGCCGGTCACTCCGGCAGCGGGTGGGCGCTCGGGCTGCACGCCCTCGGGGTGCGCACCCACCTGCTCGACCTGGTCGGTGCCGACCTGGAGGCCGAGGTGTTGCGCGAGCGATTCGCCACGGCCGCACTGCCGTTCACCGGGGTCGAGGTCGCGGAGGGAACCAAGCGCAGCGTCAACCTGGTCGCCGACGACGGCACCCGGATGTCGCTGCACGACGGGCGGGGGCAGCGGCTGCACCCGCCGCTGGCGGGCTGTCACCGCGACCTGTTGGGCCGCTCCCGACACCTGCATGTGACGATCGACGACTGGACCCGGGGGGCGTTGCGCGAGGCGGTCGCGGCCGGGCGCACCGTCTCGACCGACCTCAACGACTGGGACGGCGCCAACCCCTACCACGAGGAGTTCGGGTATGCCGCCGACCTCGTCTTCGTCTCCACCGTCGCCCTCGGCGAGCCCGGGGCGGTCGCGGCCCTGGTCGAGCGGTTGCTGACCGCCGGGCGGGCCCGGGCGGTGGTCACCACCTCCGGTGCAGCCGGCTCGACGGTCCATTCGCGCGGCGGCGAGCCGATCCACATGGCGGTGGCGCCACTGCCCGGGCCGGTGCGCGACCACAACGGCGCCGGCGATGCCTACGGCGCGGCCTTCGTCGCGGCCTGGCTCGACGGCGCCGACTGGGCGACCTGCGCGCACTGGGGAGCGGTCGCCGGGGCGCACGCGGTCACCGTCGCGGGCACCAACGCCGACCCCATCGACCGGGCCCGGCTGCTGGCCCGGCGAGCGGGCCCGATGTGACACCCTTGCCCGCGTGATCGAGGCGGCAGCAGACGGGTCATCGTTGGGCAATCCCGGGCCGGCGGGCTGGGGGTGGTTCGTCGACGACGGGCGCTGGGCCTGCGGGGGGTGGCCGCGCGGCACGAACAACATGGGCGAGCTGATGGCCGTGCTCGACCTGCTGCGCCAGAGCGCCGACGACCCGCAGGACCTGCGAATCTTCTGCGACTCCAAGTACGTGATCGACGCGGTGACCACGTGGATGCCGGGGTGGAAACGGCGTGGCTGGCGCAAGTCCGACGGCAGCCCGGTGCTCAACCTCGACCTCATCCAGCCGATCGACGTGCTGATGGCTGCCCGCAAGGCCGCCGGCCGTCGGGTCGATTTCGTCTGGGTCAAGGGCCACGCCGGCCACCGACTCAACGAGCAGGCCGACCGGCTGGCCAATGGCGCGGCCGCGGCATACCAGGCCGGGCAGCTGCCCGACCCGGGTCCGGGCTGGCAAGCCCACCCCACCGACGGTATGCCGCGCCCCGCTCCCGAAGCGGCCTGGCCCGACAGCGACCGACCGGCCCAGCTGGACCTCTTCGCCGAGTCACAGCCCGCCACCAGCCACGCCGACCAGCAGACCGACGAGCAGATCGTCGTCGAGCTGGAACGCTCACTGCTCACCTCGGCGGTCCGGGGGAGCCGGCGCGCACTGGAGGCCTTGCTTCACCCCCAGTGGTGCGAATTCGGCTCCTCCGGAAGGGTCTTGAGCCGCGCTGAGACCGTGCTGGGGCTCGGGCCGGTCGACGTGCACCTCGAGGTCGTCGACACCACCCGCCTGGGCGCCGACGCCATCCTGCTGCTGTGGCGGGCCGTCGGACCAAAGCGCACGTCCCTGCGCTCCTCCGTGTGGGTGCGCGTGGACGGGCGATGGCAGCAACGTTTCCACCAGGGCACGGCGGCGTCATGAGCGCCCCGGTGGAGGCGGTCATCTTCGACTGGGGTGGCACCATCACGCCCTGGCACACCGTCGACCTGCGTGAGCAATGGGCCGTCTTCGCCCGGGGCATGGGCGCGATCGCCTGCTCGCTCAACGACACCGCTGCCGCGGTGCTGCGGGCCGAGGACGAGGCCTGGCGCCGCGGCCGGGAGCAGGGCACCAGCGCCCGACTGGCGGAGATCCTCGCGGCGGCCGGCCTCGACCCGGCGCACCCGGCCACCCAGGCCGGGCTCGCGGCATACCGGGACTTCTGGGAGCCGCACACGCTCACCCACCCGAGCATCCCCGAGCTGTGGGAACACTTGCGCGACAACGGGATCCGTATCGGCGTGCTGTCCAACACGATCTGGACCCGGGACTACCACCGGGAGATCTTCGCCCGCGACGAGGTCGTGCACCTCATCGACGCCGACGTCTACTCCAGCGAGACACCGTGGGTGAAACCGCATCCGGAGATCTTCCGGGCCGCCGCGGCGGCCCTCGGCGTGCCGCCCGAGCACTGCGTCTACGTGGGGGACCGTTCCTACGAGGACGTGCACGGGCCGCAGGCGGTGGGGATGCGGGCGATCTGGATCCCGCACTCGGACATCCCCGCCGAGCAGCAGGTCTCCCACGAGGCCACCCCCGACGCGGTCGCTCACGACCTGCTCGACATCGCCGACATCGTGGCCGCCTGGTCCATCCCCCCGGGCCCGCATGCCTGACCCGTTCGGCCTCGCCGCAGCCGGTGGCAGCGCCGACCCCGCGACCCTGGCGTTGCTCGCGGTCGCCGCCCTGCTGGCCGGCTGGGTCGACGCGGTCGTCGGGGGCGGTGGGCTCATCCAGCTGCCGGCTCTGGTCATCGGCCTGCCCGGCGCCGCCCCCGCACAGCTGCTCGCGACGAACAAGCTCGGTTCCATCTGCGGCACCTCGGTCAGCGCGCTCACCTACTACCGGCGGATCGGCCCAGACCTGCGCACTGCTGTTCCGATGGCGGTGGCCGCCTACCTCGGCTCGGTGGGGGGCGCCTTCGTCGGGCTGCACATCCCCAAGGCCGCGTTCAACCCGATCATCCTCGTCATGCTGCTCGTCGTCGGCGCCTACACGCTGCTGCGCCCGGAGCTGGGGCAGCGCACCGAGCTGCGGCACGCGGGCCCGCGGCATACCTCGTATGCCGTGCTCGTCGGCCTCGTCATCGGCGCCTACGACGGCGCGCTCGGGCCGGGCACCGGGTCGTTCTACGTCTTCGCCCTCGTCGGCTGGCTCGGCTATGCCTTCCTGCAGGCCAGCGCCAAGGCGAAGATCGCCAACTTCGCGACCAACCTCGGCGCGCTCACCGTCTTCGTCCCACAGGGTCAGGTGCTGTGGCGGGTCGGGCTGCTCATGGGCGCGCTCAACCTGGTCGGCGGCTATCTCGGGGCCCGCACCGCGGTGCGCCTGGGCAGCGGCTTCGTGCGCACCGTCTTCGTCGTCGTGGTGAGCGCCTTCATCGTCAAACTCGGCGGCGCGCAGCTGGGGCTGTGGAGCTGAGCCTCATCCCCGGGTGAGGGTCGGCGCACAGCGGACGCAAAGGTTCGCCGGCGACCCTAGGAACCATGTCAGCACCGACCCTCGCGCAGTCCGGACCGGCGGTGGGCGCCTCGCGCCCCGCCCCGAACGCCGCCCGGAACGCCGCACCGAGCCGCCCGCCTGGGCGGCCCCGCGGCATACCGGAGACGCCGCACTGGTGGCGCGACGCGGCCGGGGCGTTCACGTGGCTGACCATGCTCTTCGTCGTCGCCCTCTGGGTGCGCGGGGGAGGGCTCGCACAGCTGGACACTCTCGGCGGGCTGCTCACGACGCTCGGTCGGGTCACCGGGCTCGTCGCGGCGCAACTGCTGCTCGTGCAGGTGCTGCTCATGGCACGGATCCCGTTCGTCGAACGGTCCTACGGCCAGGACGAATTGGCCCGGCGGCACCGGCTGGTGGGCTTCTGGTCGTTCACCCTCATGTGGGCGCACCTGCTGCTCATCTGGCTCGGGTATGCCGCGGGCAGCACCCTCGGTGTGTGGGGCACGATCGTCGACCTCGTGGTGAACTACCCGGGCATGCTGCTGGCGCTGGCCGGCACCGTCGCGCTGTGCCTGGTCGTCGTCACCTCGGTGCGCGCGGCCCGGCGGGCGCTGCGTTACGAGTCGTGGCACCTGCTGCACCTCTATGCCTATCTCGGGGTCGGGCTCGCGCTGCCGCACCAGTTGTGGACCGGGCAGGACTTCGTCGGCAACAAGCCGGCCACCGTCTTCTGGTGGGGGCTGTGGGCCCTGGCCGTCGTCGCCGTGCTGGCCTGCCGGGTCGGCCTGCCGCTCTATCGCACCTGGCGCCACCGTCTGGTCGTCGCCGAGGTGTCCGCGCAGGGCCCGGGGGCCACCACCGTGGTCGTCACCGGGCGCGACCTGGACCGCATCCCGGTCGGCGCCGGGCAGTTCTTCCAATGGCGTTTCCTGGACAACCCGGGCGCCACCCGGGCCCACCCGTATTCGCTGTCCGCCGCGCCCGACGGGCGCAGCCTGCGGATCACCGCCGCGCACCTGGGTGACGGCTCGGCCGCGCTGGCCGGGCTGCAGGTCGGCTCCCGGGTGCTGATCGAGGGCCCCTACGGGCGACTGCACGCCGGGGTACGCACGAGGCGCAAGGTGCTGCTCATCGCCGGCGGCATCGGCATCACCCCGATGCGGGCCCTGCTGCAGGAGCTGCCGCAGGCTCCCGGCGACGTCACTCTCGTCTACCGGGCCAGCCGCGCGGAGGATCTCCTCTTCACCGACGAACTGCTCACCCTGGCCCGCGAGCGCGGCGCCCGGATATTCACCGTGCTCGGCCCGCGGGCCACCAGCCGCCCCAGCTGGCTGCCGCAGCACGCGGCGCATGTCGGCGACACCGACGGGCTGCGCCATCTGGTGCCCGACCTGGCCGACCACGACGTCTACGTGTGCGGCAACCCGACCTGGATGGGCCATGTGATCGCCGCGGTCCGGGCCGGCGGCGTGCCCGAAGCGAACGTGCACGTCGAGCGTTTCGCGTATTGACCAAACACTGACCCACCACTGACCGACCACCGCCGAGAGACTCCCCGAGGAACCCGTCATGCGCCGTATCGTCACCTGGGCCCTGAGCACGATCACGACCCTCGTGCTGCTGTTCAGCTATCACACCTCGACGTCGAGCTCGATGTCGGCCGCCACCGTGCAGGCCGGCAGCGTCACCAGCGGTTCGGCCGGCAGCTCAGGCTCCAACGGCAGCGCGGGCTCCAACGGCAGCGCGGGCTCCAACGGCAGCGCGGGCTCGAACGGCAGCGCGGGCTCGAACGGCAGCGCCAACGGCGGGTCGGGCAGCGGGTCGGCGGCGGGCACCTTCGCCGGTGCCGCCGTGTCCACCCGGTTCGGCAATGTGCAGGTGCAGATCACCGTCTCCGGAGGCAGGATCACCGCCGCGACCGCGCTGCAGGCACCCAACCGGGACCGCAGGGACCAACAGATCAACGGGTATGCCGTGCCGATCCTCAACCGCGAGGCCGTCGCCGCGCAGTCGGCGGACATCGACATGGTCTCCGGTGCGACCATCACCTCCCGCGCCTATGTGCAGTCGCTGCAGTCGGCGTTGGACAAGGCAGGGCTGTGAGCCGGGCTCGGTGGGTGGCCTCGCGGTGAGCAAGCGAGTCTGGGTCGAGCACCACATGGGGATGCCGATGAGCATCCACGTGCTGGGCGCCGACCCGCACCGCCCGGAGGTCGACCGGGCGGTCGGCGCGGCATACCGGGAGCTGGAGCGGATGGACGAGATCTTCTCCACCTGGGAGTCGGACTCGCAGGTCAGCCGGCTGCGCCGCGGCGAGCTGGCGCTCACCGACTGCGATCCGCTCCTCGCCGAAGCAGCCGCGCTCGGCGAGCAGGCCCGGGTGGTCACGGCCGGGGCGTTTTGCACCGACCTGCCCGACCCCGAGGGAGTACGCCGCTTCGATCCCACCGGCCTGGTCAAGGGGTGGGCGGTGCAACGCGCCGGCCGCGAACTGGCCGGCCTGCCCGGGGTGTCGTGGTGCATCAATGCCGGCGGTGACGTGCTCGCCGGGCGGCATGCGCACGTGCCCCCGAGCGGGGCTGACGCGCGCCCGTGGCGGATCGGCATCGAAGACCCGCACGACCGCACCCGGATCGCCCAGGTCGTCCAGCTGCTCGACGGTGGCGTCGCGACCTCCGGCACCGCCGCCCGGGGCGCCCACCTCGTCGACCCGCGCACCGGTGCCCAGGTCGGGCGCCCGGGCTCGACGAGTGTCGTGGGCCCGGACCTGCTGTGGGCCGACATCTGGGCCACCGCCCTGTTCGTCGGCGACGGGCTCACCCGGGCCGCCTTCGCCGCACACGCCGCGGCATACCAGGTGATCGATCTGTAGGTGCCCGTGCCGGCCGCTGCGACCGACGCGGTGACGTCAGCGGACGACCAGCCCTGGGAAGGCGGTCTGCGGCACCTGCCAGGTCGACCCGAGCTGCACCGCTTCGGCCAACAACGCGACGACCGCCGAGATCGCCTCGACCGACAGCTGCGGCGTAGGTGCGTCGTCCAGACCGGTCAGGCCGCCCGAGACCAGCCCGGCGAGCACACCGGCGGCGAGCCGTTCGGCGTCGGCGGGCGTCTCGATGGGGAAGGGCAACGTGTAGGCCAGCGGCCCGCCCGCCATCGCCCCGGCCGCTTCGGCGAGCCGCTGGGCCCGGTGGCGCAGCACGGTGAGAGTCTCCAGCAGCCGGGCTCGTTGGTCGGCCGGCAGCCGGGCCGTCGCCACTTCGATCCCGTATGCCGCCGCGCGCGCCGGCTCCAGCTGGGCTGTCGCCACCGCGGCGGGCACCCGCGACCCGGGCGGCCACGCCACCGTCGCCCCGAGGATCGCGGCAGTGGCCGCGTCGTGCGCGGCCAGGCTCACCGCGAGTCGGCGGTGCGGGCCCGCCGCTGCGAGCACCGGCCAGGGCAGGTCGTCGCGGGCCGCTTCGGCGCTGGCCAGACCGGCGACGGTGACCGGTTGCGCCGACGGTGCCCCTGACGACGGTGCCCCTGACACTGAGGGTGACGTCACGGTCCCCACGCTGCCTTCGGCGGGCAGCGGAACGCCGGCCGCGGCGAGCAGCGAGCGGCATACCCGGGCTTGTTCGGTATGCCGCGCGGCGACCTCGGCGCGTCCGGCTTGTTCGGCGAGGGCAGCCAGCCGGGTCGCCCGGGCGAGCGCCGCGAGCAGCAGCCGTTCGTCGGGTGCGGGAACGCGACCCGCCGTCATTGTGACGGGCGCAGCCGATTCGAGGCGGATGTCGCAGCCGGCCGTCGTCAGCGCCAGCGCCCCGGTTGCGCCGAGCAGACCCAGCCGCAGGACCTCTCGCCGCCCGGGCCCCGGACCGGTCGGCTCTTCGGTCGCACGGGTCGAGGCGGGCACGGCTGATCATGGCATGCGTGCGCGGGCCGGCTCGGACGTCCGCGGCTAGAGTGGTCGGCGTAGCTGGTGGATCTTGACAATCGGAGGTGGCGCGATGCGGGCCGAACGCGTGCGCGCCGACGTCGAGGCGCCCCTGGCCGCCCTCGGCCTGCTCGTCGAGGAGGTCACCGTGACCGCCGCCGGCCGGCGCAGCGTCGTGCGGATCGCCGTCGACCGCGCGCTGGCCGAGCTGGCCGCCGACGACGGCACGAGTCGGGTCGCGCCGCTGTCCCTCGACGACGTCGCCGAGGCCACCCGCGCGGTGAGCGCCGCGCTCGATGCCGACCCTCGGCTCGGCGAGGCGCCCTATGTCCTGCAGGTGTCCTCACCCGGTGTCGACCGGCCGCTCACCCTCCCGCGGCACCTGCGCCGCAATGTGGGTCGCCTGGTGCGGCTCACCTGCGCCGACGGCGCAGTCGTCGCCGGACGCATCCGAGCCGTCGACGTCGACGAGGTGCATCTCGATGCCGACCCTGCGGTCGGTGCCGGGGGGCGGGTCCTGCTGACCGAGCTTCGGATCGGGCGGGTCGTCATCGAGTTCGGTCGATCCGACGAGTTGGCCGACGACGAGTTGGCCGACGACGAGTTGGCCGACGACGAGTTGGCCGACGATGAGTTGGCCGACGTCGACCTCGAGGAGGGGGAGCCCTGATGGACATCGACCTGGCCGCACTGCGGGCCCTGGAACGCGACCGCGACATCAGCCTCGACCAGCTGATCCCCGCGATCGAGCAGGCCCTGCTCGTCGCCTACCACCGCACCGACGGCTCCCACAAGCATGCGCGGGTCGAACTGGAGCGCAAGAGCGGGCACGTCGTCGTCTGGGCGCGTGAGGAGGGTGAACTGCCCGCTGTGGTCGAGGGCGAACGCCCCACCCGCGGGCCGGTCGGCCCGGAGTTCGACGACACCCCGCAGGGCTTCGGTCGGGTGGCGGCCGCCACGGCGCGCCAGATCATCGTGCAACGCTTGCGCGACCTCGAGGACGAGGCCATCCTCGGCGATTTCAAGGGCCGTGAGGGTGATGTCGTGTCCGGCATCGTCCAGCAGTCGTCGGACCCGCGGAACGTCCTGGTGGACTTCGGCAGCGTCGAGGGTGTCCTCCCGCAGGCCGAGCAGGTGCCGGGGGAGACCTACCGGCACGGTGAGCGGTTGCGTTGCTATGTCGTGAGTGTGAAGCGTGGGCTCAAGGGCCCGCAGATCTCGCTGTCGCGCACCCACCCCAACCTGGTGCGGGCGCTGTTCAAGCTCGAGGTCCCCGAGATCGCCGACGGCGCCGTCGAGATCGCCGCGATGATCCGGGAGGCGGGGCATCGGACAAAGATCGCGGTCCGGTCCACCGTGCCCGGGGTCAACGCCAAGGGGGCCTGCATCGGCCCGATGGGGGCTCGGGTGCGTGCCGTGATGAACGAGCTGGGCGGGGAGAAGATCGACATCGTCGACTACTCCGACGACCCACGCGAGTTCATCGCCGCCGCCCTGTCACCGGCGCGGGTGCAGTCGGTGGAAGTCGTCGACCCGCAGCTGCGGGCGGCCCGGGCGGTCGTCCCGGACTACCAGCTGTCCCTCGCGATCGGCAAGGAGGGCCAGAACGCCCGCCTGGCGGCCAAGCTCACCGGGTGGCGCATCGACATCCACTCCGACACCGAGGGCCTGGACCGTCCTGGCGCCGCGCCGGCTCCCGCCACAGGAGCCGGCACCCGTCAGGGCCCGGGTGCGCCGCCCGCTGGGGGCCCCGGGCGAGCGGGTATGCCGCCTCGGCGGCCCGGCGCCGGTGGCGCCGCTGCGGCCCCCCAACGGCGGCCGAGTCGCCCCGCACCGGGGTCCGGTGGCCCCGGCGGCCCCGACACACCGCCGCGATCCCGCCCGCCCCGGCAGGGCTGACGACGGACGCAGACGGGTGGTGCGCGCCGAGCCGCGCGGACAGGGGTAGACTTCATGCCGACCGACCGGACTGGACTCCGGGCGACGACTCCCCAACGCACCTGCATCGGGTGTCGTCGCACGGATAGCTGGTCGGTTCTCGTGCGAGTGGTCGCAGCGCGGGGCGAGTCGACGACACCTGTCGTCGTCGTCCCCGACCTACGTCACCAGCTCCCCGGGCGCGGCGCATGGCTGCATCCGGACCCCGGCTGCCTGGCCGGCGCGGTGCGCAGACGAGCGTTCGGGAAAGCCCTGCGGCTGCAGGGGGCCCCCGACGTGGCTGCGGTCGCGGCATACGTCCAGGAGCGCGAGAGACAGGACCAACAGGTCGCCCCACACCAACAAGGCGGGTTAGACACTGATGAGCACGCGATGAGCACTCAGCAATGAGTAATCCCCAGCTTTAGCCCGGTCCAGGCCTGCCACGGCAGCCTGTCTGGACCGAAGACAGGAGAAACGTGGCAAAGGTTCGTGTGAGCGCGCTCGCCAAAGAGCTCGGCACCGACAGCAAGACCCTCATGGCGCATCTGTCCGCTCTCGGTGAATACGTCAAGTCACCGTCGTCGACCATCGAGTCGCCGGTCGAGCGCAAGGTCCGCGAGACCTTCCCCAAGACTCAGGCCCCTGCCGCAGCGCCGTCGGCGACCGCGACGCCACCGGCACCGCCGGCGTCCACGCGTCCGGCACCCGCGCGTCCGGCCGAGACCCGGTCGACCCCGGCGACCAGCCCAGCGGCCCCGGCCCCGACGGCTCGGCCGGCGCCGGGCGGCGGGTCCGTCCCGGCCGCTGCACCCCCACCGACCGCTGCGCAGCCTCCGGTGGCTCCGGCTGCCTCGACGACGGCGGGTTTCGCAGCGACTGCTCCGCCCGCTGCCGCGGCTACGCCGGCGGCGCCGGCGGCCGCCACCCCGAGCGCACCCCCCGGCCCGTCGCCCACCGCGCCGGCCCGGCCGGCAGCAGCCACTCCCGCGGCGCGCCCTGCGCCCGGGCCATCCGCCCCGACGAGCCCGGCTCCCCGAGGCCCGTCCGCCGGCCCGGGACCGCGTCCGCCGGCGCCCCGACCGGGCGCCCCGCGACCCGGCAACAACCCGTTCGCGGCGAACCAGGGGATGGGTCGAAGTCCGCGTGAGGGAGCTCCCCGCCCCGGCAACAACCCGTTCGCCCCCAATCAGGGGATGCCCCGGCCCCAGCAACGTCCCGGTGCCGCCGGCCCGGGTGGCCCCCGGCCGGGTGGTCCCGGTCCGGCCGGGCCGCGTCCCGGTGGGGTGCGACCCAACCCCGGCATGATGCCCGACCGTGCCGCTGTGGGCCGGCCGGGCACCCGCCCGGCCCCCGGTGCTCGTCCCGGCGGTCCCGGCCGGCCAGGTGGTGGCGGCGGCTTCGCCGGTCGCCCCGGCGGGGGCGCGGGTGGCGGTGGGTTCGCCGGCCGTCCCGGCGGTGGCCCCGGTGGCCGCGGCGGCACTCAGGGTGCCTTCGGCCGCGGCGGCGGCCGTCCGGTGCGTGGGCGCAAGTCCAAGCGCGCCAAGCGCCAGGAGTTCGAGCAGATGCAGGCCCCGACCATCGGCGGCGTCACCGTCCCGCGCGGCGACGGCACGACAGTGGTCCGGGTACGTCGGGGCTCCTCGCTCACCGACTTCGCCGACAAGATCAATGCCAACCCGGCCTCGTTGGTCACGGTGCTCTTCCACCTCGGCGAGATGGCCACCGCCACCCAGTCGCTCGATGAGGACACCTTCAAGCTCCTCGGCGCGGAGCTCGGCTACGACGTGCAGGTCGTCTCACCCGAGGACGAGGAGAAGGAGCTGTTCGCCGCCTTCGACATCGACCTCGACGCCGAGGAGGCCGAGGAGTCGCTGCAGGAACGGCCCCCGGTCGTCACCGTCATGGGCCACGTCGACCACGGCAAGACCAAGCTGCTCGACGCGATCCGTAGCGCCAATGTCATTGCGACCGAGGCCGGCGGCATCACTCAGCACATCGGTGCCTACCAGATCGTCACCCAACACGAGGGCATCGATCGGGCCATCACCTTCATCGACACGCCGGGTCACGAGGCATTCACGGCCATGCGAGCCCGTGGGGCCAAAGTCACCGACATCGCCATCCTCGTCGTCGCTGCCGACGACGGCGTGATGCCGCAGACCATCGAGGCGCTCAACCACGCCCAGGCGGCCGACGTGCCGATCGTCGTGGCGGTCAACAAGATCGACAAGGAAGGCGCCAACCCGGCCAAGATCCGTCAGCAGCTCACCGAGTACAACCTCGTGGCCGAGGAGTACGGCGGCGACACGATGTTCGTGGACGTCTCGGCCCGCGAGAAGGTCAACATCGAGGCGCTGCTCGAGGCCGTGCTGCTGACCGCCGACGCGGCGCTGGACCTGCGGGCCAACCCCACCACCGACGCCCGCGGCGTCGCCATCGAGGCCAACCTCGATCGTGGTCGGGGCGCCACGGCCACGGTGCTGGTGCAGCAAGGCACCCTGCACGTCGGCGACGCCATCGTCGCCGGCTCGGCTCACGGCCGGGTGCGTGCCATGCTCGACGAGCACGGCAACCAGCTGGCCGAGGCTACGCCGTCCCGGCCGGTGCAGGTGCTCGGCCTCTCCTCGGTGCCGCGGGCCGGCGACAGCTTCGTCGTCGCCCCGGACGACCGCACCGCCCGGCAGATCGCCGAGCGCCGTGAGGCCGCCGACCGCCAGGCCAGCCTGGCCAAGGCCCGCAAGCGGATCAGCCTCGAGGACCTCAACGAGGCCCTGGCCGCCGGCAAGGTCGAGACCCTCAACCTCATCCTCAAGGGCGACGTGTCCGGCTCGGTCGAGGCTCTGGAGGATGCCCTGCTGCAGATCGACGTCGGCGAGGAGGTCGACCTGCGGATCATCGACCGCGGCGTCGGCGCGATCACCCTCAACAACATCAACCTGGCGATGGCCTCCAACGCGATCATCATCGGCTTCAACGTGCGGGCCGAGGGTCAGAACGCCGAGGTCGCCGACCGTGAGGGTGTCGAGATCCGGTACTACACGGTCATCTACCAGGCGATCGAGGAGATCGAGGCCGCGCTCAAGGGCATGCTCAAGCCCGAGTTCGAAGAGGTCACCCTCGGCACCGCCGAGATCCGGGAGATCTTCCGGTCGAGCAAGTTCGGCAATATCGCCGGCTCCCTCGTGCGTTCCGGCGAGATCCGGCGCGGCTCGAAGGCGCGGGTCACCCGCAACGGCGTCGTCGTCGGCGAGGGCATCGAGATCGCGGGCCTGCGTCGGTTCAAGGACGACGTCACCGAGGTCCGCGACGGCTACGAGTGCGGTATCAACCTCGGGTCCTTCAACGACCTGCAGCTCGAGGACGTGATCGAGACCTACGAGATGCGCGAGAAGCCCCGTGGCTGACCCCGCTCGAGCCCGCAAGATCGCCGAACGGATCAAGGCGATCGTCGCCGAGCAACTGGAGTACCGGGTCAAGGACGAGCGACTCGGGTTCGTCACGGTCACCGATGTGCGGGTGACCGGTGACCTGCAGCATGCGACGGTGTTCTACACGGTGTTCGGCAGCGACGAGGAGCGCACCGCGACGGCGGCCGCGCTGGAATCGGCCAAGGGCAAGATCCGCTCCAGCCTCGGGCAACTCGGTATCCGGCTCACCCCGACGGTCGAGTTCCTCGCCGATGCCCTCCCCGAAGGGGCGGCCCACCTGGAAGATCTGCTCGTGGCGACCAAGGAACGCGACGCGCAGATCGCCGCGGCGGCCGCGCGCGCGGCATACGCGGGGGAGGCCGACCCCTACCGCAAGCCGAGCTCCGACGCGGACGCCGACGCCGGCGCCGGCAGCGACGACGGCGACCCGCCCCGGTGAGCGGCCCCGACGGGCTGCTGCTCGTCGACAAGCCCGCCGGCTGGACCAGCCACGACGTCGTCGCGCGGGTGCGGCGACTGGCTCGCACTCGTCGGGTCGGGCACGCCGGCACCCTCGATCCGATGGCGACCGGGGTGCTCGTGCTCGGCGTCGGGCGGGGGACGAAGCTGCTCACCTTCCTCGTCGGCTGCGACAAGGCGTATGCCGCGACCGTGCGCCTGGGCCAGGCCACCGTCACCGACGACGCCGACGGTGAGGTCACCGCGAGCGCCGACCCAGCGGTCGTGGCGGCACTCACCCCGGAGCGGATCGCCGCCGAGGTGGCCCGGCTCACCGGGCCGATCCACCAGGTGCCGTCCGCAGTGAGCGCGATCAAGGTCAACGGCCGCCGGGCCTACGCCCGGGTCCGCGGCGGGGAGCAGGTCGTGCTCGCGCCCCGCCCGGTCGTCGTGAGCCGCTTCGAGGTCCGAGACCGGCGCCAGGTGACCCTGCCGTGCCCGGATGACACCACGAGCCCGGCGCCCGACGGCACGGCCGACCGGCTGAGTGTGCTCGACCTGGAGGTCGAGGTCGAGGTCTCCTCCGGCACCTACGTGCGGGCGCTGGCCCGAGACCTCGGGGCCGCCCTCGGTGTGGGTGGGCATCTCACCGCGCTCCGACGCACCCGGGTCGGCGGCTACCACGTGGCCGATTGTCATTCGATGGCCGCGTTGGCCGAGGTGGCGGAGTTGCCGGAGCCGACGGATTCGACGCCAGTGGCCGAGGCTTCCGGGACAGCCACGCCAGGACAGCCCGCGGTAGGCGGCGGGCACGGCGGCATACCGATCCTGGGTCTGGCGGCTGCGGCGCGGGCCGCATTGGCCTCGCGCGAGCTGAGCGCCCAGGAGGCGCTCGCGCTCGGACACGGTCGGCCGATCGCCTCCGCGCAGCCCGGTCGCCCGGCACCTGTGGCGGCCTTCGGTCCCGACGGCAGGCTCGTGGCGGTGCTCGACGAGTCCGGGGCGCGCACCCGGGCCCACGTCGTGTTCGAGCCGGCGACCGGCGAAGGGCCCGCCCAGACCGCGGTCACCAGCACGTCGCGAGACGCCTAGAGTGTCCTCCGTGCACGTCTGGAACGGCCTCGACGAGGTCCCCGCCACCCTCGCCGGCAGCGTCGTCACCCTCGGCAACTTCGACGGGGTCCACCGCGGCCACCGGGCGGTCCTGGGTGTGCTCGCCGAGCAGGCCGGCGGGCTTGAGCTGCCTGCTGTCGCGGTCACCTTCCACCCGCATCCGCTCGCCGTCCTGAGCCCCGAGGCCGCGCCCCCGGAGTTGACCTCGGTGCCGCAGCGGCTGGCCCTGCTCGAGGCGGCGGGGGTGAGCGCAGTGCTCGTGGTCGAGTTCACCAGGGACTTCGCCGCGCAGACCCCGGCGGAGTTCGTCGACCGGGTCTTCGTGCAGGCCCTGCATGCGAGGGTCGTCGTTGTCGGCGAGGACACTCGGTTCGGGGTGCGCAACAGCGGCAATGTCGCCACCCTGCGCGAGCTCGGGCTGGAGCGTGGCTTCCAGGTCATCGCCGTCGACGACATCGGCGACGGGGGCCGCTGGTCCTCGACGCGGGTGCGGGCGATGCTCGCCGAGGGCGACGTGCACGCCGCCGCCGGCATCCTCGGGCGGCCCCCTCGGGTCGACGGGGTCGTCGTGCATGGCGACCATCGGGGTCGGGAGCTCGGCTTCCCGACGGCCAACCTCGGTGGCGACATCGAGGGTCTGATCCCGGCCGACGGCGTGTATGCCGGGTGGCTCACCCGGCTGCAACTGGCCGACGAGGCGCCCGACCGGGTGCTGCCGGCGGCGATCTCGATCGGCACCAACCCGACCTTCGACGGCACCTCGCGGCGGGTCGAGGGGTATGTGCTCGACCGCAGCGACCTCGAGCTGTACGGCGAGCGGATCGCCTACGAGTTCGTCGAGCGGCTGCGGCCCACATTGCGCTTCGAGGGCATCGACCCACTTATCGACCAGATGCGTCGTGACGTCGCGGACTGTCGAGTCAGGCTCAGCCGGATCGTCACGTCGTGAAAGCGCGTGAGCTCATCCGCCAGCGGCGGCTGCCGACCTGGTCGGAGCTGCTCACCGACGCGCGGACCATGCGGCTAGGACTCAACGCCTGGCCGCCGTACCGCTTCGCCGGGGTCCGGGTCGAGCACATCGCGGACGACTTCTCCGAGGCCACTGTCGTGCTCAGGCTGCGCGTCACCACCCGCAACTACGTCGGCACCCAGTTCGGTGGCTCGCTCTTCTCGATGACCGACCCGTTCTGGATGCTGCTGGTGATGAACCAGCTCGGGCCTGACTACGTCGTGTGGGATCGGGCCGCGCAGATCGAGTTCGTCCGGCCAGGGCGCACCGACGTGCGGGCCCACTTCAGGGTGGACCCCGCCTTCGTCGACGAGCTGCGGACCGCCGCAGCTGACGGCTCGAAGGTGCTGCGGTGGGTGGACACCGACATCCACGACCGGCAAGGGCAGCTCGTCGCCCGGGTGCGTCGTCAGCTGTACGTACGGCGCAAGCCCACCGGGTAGCGGGCAACCTCACGGTGAGGTGACTCGCCCGCGTCGCTCAACCGGGTTACGGTTGGGCCCAACGACTGTTCGGTGGGAGGTCGTCGTGACCTACGAGCGGGATCCGTCCACCCTTGACAAAGGAGTCATCCGTGGCGATGAAGTCAGCCGTTGACGAATCGGTCAACCACGCCGTCCTCGACGGGCGCGCGCCGAGCGTGGCGGCCCTGTTCCGCGACCGGGTCTCCCGGTCCGGCAACCGGGAGGCCTTCCAGTACTTCAAACACGGCAAACTCGAACACATCACGTGGAGCGAGGCCCGCGACCAGGTGTATGCCGTTGCGGCCGGCCTGATGGCCCTCGGAGTGCAGGTCGAGGACCGGGTGGCTATCGCCTCCACCACCCGCTACGAATGGGCCATTGCCGACCTGGCCGTCATGTGCGCCGGGGGTGCGACGACGACGGTCTACCCGACGACGATCGCCGAGGACGTCGCCTTCATCGTCTCCGACTCCGGGTGCAAGGTGGTCTTCGCCGAGGACGACGGGCAGGTCGAGAAGCTGCGCACCCACCGGGAGGCCATCCCCGACGTCGTCAAGGTGATCACCCTCAGCGGTGAGGCCCACCTGTCCGGCGACGAGGAGGGCGACGAGTGGGTGATCAGCGCTCGTGAGCTTGAGGACCTCGGTCGCGCCGCCCTCGAGCGGCGCCCGACGCTGGTCGACGAGCGGATCGATCTCATAGGGCCCGACCACCTGGCCGTCATCATCTACACCTCCGGCACGACCGGCCGGCCCAAGGGGGCCGAACTCACCCACGATTCCATCGTCTACGAGGCCGCCGCCGTCGACTCGATCCGGATCCTCGACCAGGACGACCTGCAGTTCCTCTGGCTGCCGCTCTCGCACGTCTTCGGCAAGGTGCTCCTGGCGCTGCCGCTGCAGATCGGCTTCCCCACCGCCATCGACGGGCGGATCGACAAGATCGTCGACAACCTCGCCGTCATCAAGCCCACCTGGATGGGCGCGGCCCCGCGGATCTTCGAGAAGGCCTACGCCCGGATCGCCGGCGTGCTCGAGGAGGAGACCGGCGTCAAGAAGAAGCTCATGGAATGGGCCCTCGGCGTCGGAGAGCAGGTGGTGGATGCGCACGCCCAGGGGCAACAGCCCTCGACGCTCGTGCAGGCCCAGCACGCGATCGCCGACCGGCTCGTGCTGTCCAAGATCCGGGCCCGCTTCGGTGGTCGGGTGCGCTTCTTCATCTCCGGCTCAGCGGCCCTCAACCCGGCGGTCGCGAAGTGGTTCGGCTCGGTGGGGCTGCTCATCATCGAGGGCTACGGGCTGACCGAGACGATGGCCGCATCGTGCGTCAACCGCCCCCGGTTGGGCGCCTACAAGTACGGCTCGGTCGGCTGGCCGGTGCCACACACCGACGTGAAGATCGCCGACGACGGCGAGATCCTGCTGCGCGGCCCCGGGGTGATGCGCGGCTACCGCAACCGCCCCGACGCGAGTGCGGAAGCATTCGACGAGCAGGGCTACTTCCGCACCGGTGACATCGGTGAGATCGACGAGTTCGGTTTCGTCAAGATCACTGACCGCAAGAAGGACCTGTTCAAGACCTCGGGTGGCAAGTACATCGCGCCCTCGTTGATCGAGTCCGCGTTCAAGGGGCAGTGCCCCTACGCCTCGCAGATCCTCGTCTACGGCGACGGCAAGAACTACGCGACCGCCCTGCTCACCCTCGACCCCGATGCGATCACCGGCTGGGGCGCCGCCAACGGGATGGCCGGCACATCGTATGCCGAGATCACCCAGTCGCCGCAGGTACGTGAGCTGCTGCAGGGCTATCTCGACACGCTCAACTCCGGGCTGAACCGGTGGGAGACGATCAAACGGTTCGTCGTGCTCGACCACGACTTCGGGGTGGAGACCGGAGAGCTCACCCCGAGCCTCAAGCTCAAGCGCAAGGTCGTCGCCGAGAAGTACAAGTCCGAACTAGAGGGCCTCTACAGCTGAGCCGGCCCCTCAGCCGAGCACCAGCGGCACGAAGAGATAACGCCCGAGGCTGCGGCGGTCACCGGCACCGGTGACCCGCCACAGCTGGCCTTCGGCAGGGACGACGAGCACCCCGTGCTCCGGGCACAGCTGCGCCACGAGTTCCAGCGGCACCCGGTCGGCCATCGCCGAGACGAGGATCCGGTCGAACGGGGCGGCGGCCGCAGCGCCGAGCGCCCTAGGTTCGGCGGCTTCGATCCGGGCCCACGGCACGGCGGCTGCTGCGAGCCGTTGCCGGCCGAAGGCGACGAGTTCGGGCACCCGCTCCAGCCCGAGCACAGTTCCTGTCGGGCCGACGAGATGGGCCAGCAGCACGGTCGTCCATGCCGACCCGGAGCCGACGTCGAGCACCCGATGACCGGGTTGCGCGTCGAGGGCCTCGAGCATGGCCCGCACCGTCGAGGGCTGGGAGTTGGTCTGGCCGTGGCCGATCGGCAGGGCCCGGTCGAGGGCGGCATACTGGCGTTGCGCGCGGGGCAGGTGCCCGGCGCGGGGAGCCCGGGCGAAGGCAGCGGCCACGCGCCGGGCCACCTGCGACGGTCCGGCGCCGGTCGGCTCACTCACACCTGCAGTATCCGCCGGTAGACTCCGCCGATGCCCACTGCCGATCGCGGCGCGACCCGCTTCGCCGACCTGGAGCCCCTGCTGGAGCAGGTCCAGAAACCGATCCAGTACGTCGGCGGCGAGCTCAACTCGATCGTCAAGGACTGGCACTGCGGCGGCTTCGGGCCCGACGGCCAGGAGCTCACCGTGCGGTGGGCGCTGATGTACCCGGACGCCTACGAGGTCGGGCTGCCCAACCAGGGGGTGATGATCCTCTACGAGGTGCTGGGCGAGCGGGCCGACACCATCGCCGAGCGCACGTATGCGGTGTGGTCGGACCTGGAGGCGCTGCTGCGGGACGCGGGGGTGCCGCAACTGACCGTCGACGGTCACCGGGCGGTGGGTGACTTCGACCTGTTCGGGGTGTCCTTCTCCACCGAGCTGGGCTACACCAACCTGCTCACCGCCCTGGACCTTGCCGGCATCCCGCTGCGCAGCGCCGAGCGCCGCGACGGTCACCCGCTCGTCGTCATGGGTGGTCATGCCTCGTTCAACCCCGAGCCCATCGCCGACTTCGTCGACGCCGTCGTGCTCGGCGACGGTGAGGAGGCGGTGCTGGCGATCACCGACCTGGTCGCCGCCTGGAAGGCCGAAGGCTGCCCGGGGGGCCGCGAGCAGCTGCTGCTGCGGCTGGGCCGTTCCCAACTGGTCTACGTGCCCGCCTACTACGACGTCGACTATCACCCCGACGGGCGGATCCGGCGGGTCGCGCCGCGGGCCGGGCTCAGCGGCATACCGTGGCGGGTCCCCAAGCACACCGTCTCCGACCTCGATGCGTGGCCCTACCCGAAGCAGCCGCTCGTGCCGCTGGCCGAGACGGTGCACGAGCGGATGTCGGTGGAGATCTTCCGCGGCTGCACCCGGGGCTGCCGGTTCTGCCAGGCCGGCATGATCACCCGCCCGGTGCGGGAGCGCTCGATCACCGGCATCGGCGAGATGGTCTCACGCGGGCTGGCGGCGACCGGGTACGAGGAGGTCGGCCTGCTGAGCCTGTCCTCGGCCGACCACAGCGAAATCGCCGCGATCACCAAGGGCCTGGCCGACCGGTACGAGGGCACCCAGACCGGCCTGTCGCTGCCCTCGACCCGGGTCGACGCCTTCAACATCGACCTCGCCAACGAGCTGACCCGCGGTGGGCGCCGGTCGGGGCTGACCTTCGCCCCGGAGGGCGGCTCCGAGCGACTGCGCCGCGTCATCAACAAGACGGTGACCGAGCAGGACCTCGTCGACACGGTCGCGGCGGCCTACGGGGCCGGCTGGCGGCAGGTGAAGCTCTACTTCATGTGCGGGCTGCCCACCGAGACCGACGCCGACGTGCTGCAGATCGCCGAGCTGGCCCGGCGGGTCATCGAGACCGGCCGGCAGACCAGCGGCCGCCGGGACATCCGGTGCACCGTGTCGATCGGTGGTTTCGTGCCCAAACCGCACACGCCCTTCCAATGGGCCGGGCAACTGGGCGCCGAGGCGACCGACGAGCGGCTGCGGCTGCTGCGTGCGGCGATCCGCGCCGACCGGAGCTATGCGAGCTCGATCGGGTTCCGCTATCACGACGGGCAGCCCGGCATCGTGGAGGGCCTGCTGTCGCGCGGTGACCGGCGGGTCGGCGGGGTCATCGAACGGGTCTGGCGGGCCGGCGGCCGCTTCGACGGCTGGCGTGAGCACTTCTCCTACGAGCGCTGGATGGAGTGCGCAGCAGCCGAGTTCGAGGGCACCCCGGTGTCGGTCGACTGGTACACCACGCGGGAGCGGGATCGCTGGGAGGTGCTGCCCTGGGATCACCTCGACTCGGGCCTGGACCGGGACTGGCTGTGGGAGGACTGGCAGGACGCCCTGGCCGAGCGCGAGGTCGACGACTGCCGGTGGACGGCCTGTTTCGACTGCGGTGTCTGCCCCCAACTGGACACCGCGATCCAGATCGGCCCCACCGGACGCACCCTGCTGCCGGTGACTGTCGCGCCGAGTCAGGGGCCCGGTGCCGATCCGGGCCCGAGCCGGTGACACCCCCTTCCCGATATGCCGTGCGCACGGCCACCGCGGCCGACGGGCCGGTGGTTCGGGCCCTACGCGAAGGCTGGGATCGGGAAGAACGGATCGGCGCGCCCGTTGACGAGGGCTTCGCCGACCGTTTCGCCGCGTGGTGGCAGCGGCAGGCGGGCACCCGGCATACCTGGTTGGCCTGGGCGGGGGAGCAGCCGGTGGGGATGGCGGCCGTGGTGCGGTTCGAGCGGATGCCGGCGCCGGGACAACCCGACCAGGCGTGGGGCTACATCTCGCAGGTCTGGGTCGAACCGGCCTGGCGCCGCCACGGCGTCGCGACGGCGCTGCTGGGCGCAGCGATCAGCTGGGCGCAGGCGCAGCAGTTCGTGCGGCTCGTCGTCAACCCGAGCGAGGCGGCTGCCCGGGTGTATGCCGCCGCTGGCTTCCGGTCCGCCGCCGAACTCATGCTGCTGGAGCTGCCGACCGGGCCAACCTCGTCAGGATGACGATCAGTGCGCGGGATGGACGAGCCGGTCAGACCGGGTGGCCGAGGTGGGCCAGCGCCTGACGCAGCAACACCCCATGCCCGCCGGTCATCTCGGTGGTCCGGGCGAGTTCCGCGGCCTCGGTCGGCGTGAGCCAGGCCAGGTCGAGGGCATTGCCCTGCGGGGAGGCGTCGCCCATCAGCACGACGACGTAGCACAGCGCCACGGCATGCTGACGCGGGTCGTGGTAGGGGGTCACCCCCGGGGTCGGGAAGTACTCGGCGACCGCCACCGGCTGCGGGGCCAGAGGCACCTGGGGCAGGGCCATGGCACCGAGGTCGCGCTCGACGTGGCGCAGGATCGCGTCCCGGAGCCGCTCGTGGTAGAGCACCCGCCCGGCCACCAGCTCGCGCTGCATCTGCCCGGCGTCGTTCGCTCGCAGCAGCAGCCCGACCGAGACCACCTGGGAGCGCTCATCGACCCGTACCGGCACGATGTTGACGTAGAGGATCGGCAGCCGCTGCCGCGCGTCGCGCAACTGATCGCCGGTGAGCCAGCCGCCGTGGGTCTGCGTCTCCTGCATGCCTGGATTCTGGCAGGCTCACCGGCGTCGTCGGGTCAGTAGACCTTGCCGGGGTTCATGATGCCCCGCGGGTCGAAGACCGCCTTGACCGCCCGTTGCCGGGCCAGCTCGGCCTCACCGAGTTCCCAGCGCAGGTGGTGTCGTTTGAGGGTGCCCACCCCGTGCTCGCCGGTGATCGTGCCACCGAGCTCCAGCGCGGCGCGCAGCAGCTCGTCGAGGGCGACCTGCGCCCGGGCCCAGCCGTCGGGGTCGTCGGGGAAGAACATCGAGGGATGCAGGTTGCCGTCGCCACCGTGCCCCGACAGGGTCATCTCCACGCCGGTGCGGGCCGCGATGGCCTGCCCGGCGCGGACGAAGTCGGCGAGCCGGGCCACCGGCACGCAGGCGTCCTCGCCGATGCGCCGGCCCTTGACCTCGAGGGCGTGGTTGAGCATCCGGCGCCCGCGCATGAGCAGTTCAGCCTCGGAGGTGCTGTCCGCGACGACCAGTTCCGCGGCCCCCGCGGCGGCCAGCGCCGCGGCATACCGCTGGACGTCCTCGGCGGCGTGCCCCGGCCGATCCGACTGCACGAGCAGGGCGGCCTCGCAGTCGGCCGGGAAGCCGTAGTCGCCGATCGCCTGGATCGCCTCGATGGAGGCCCGGTCGAGGAACTCCAGCAGCGCCGGCCGGTGCCGGTGGTGACGCACCGCCAACACCCCGGCCACCGCCTCGTCGAGCGAGTCGAAGGTGGCCAGCGCGGTCAGCGCCGGGTCGGGGGCGGGCACCAGACGCACGAGCGCCCGCACGACGACCCCGAGGGTGCCTTCCGAGCCGACGAAGAGCCCGGTGAGGTCGTAGCCGGCCACGCCCTTGGCGGTGCGATGACCGGTGCGCATCGGCTCCCCGCCGGGCAGGATGACCTCCAGCGCCTTGACGTAGTCGGCCGTGACGCCGTACTTGATGCAGCACAGGCCCCCGGCGTTCGTCGCGACATTACCCCCGATCGTGCAGCTGTCCGACGACGCCGGATCGGGCGGGTAGGCCAGACCGGCCTCGGCCGCGACCTCTTTGAGCTCGCGGGTGATGACGCCCGGCCCCACCCACGCGTGCCCCTCGACCACGTCGATGTCGACGCCGCGCAGCGCCTCGACGTTGAGCACGACGGCGCCCTCGGTCGCACAGGCCGCCCCGGTCAGGGCGGTCCGGGCTCCTTGCGGGACCACCGGTATGCCGCGTGCCTGCGCCTCGTGCAGGACGGTCACCACGTCGTCGCGGTCCCGGGCCCGCACCAGGGTGAAGTCCTCGGGGGCCTGGGCGCCGGGCGAGCTGTCCACGGCATACGAGGCCCTGACGTCCGCGTCGGTGACGACCGCCTCCGGACCCAGGCGCGCGCGGAGTGCAGCGTCCATGGTGGGACCCTACGCGACGGCACCGGCGCTCACGAACCCCCGATCGGCCCTCGCGAGATGGCGGTCGCCGGGCTCCGGCTGCGCCATAGTGTCCCCATGTCAGCCACCCTGCGCGAGCTGGTCACCCTGCTCGAATCCCTCCCGGCCAACCCACGCATCGTGGCCAGTGGCAATGCCGCGATCCCGTTCGAGGTGCTGCGCATAGTCGACCGCACCTTGGCGGAGTTCACCCTCAACATGCTCGCCGCCCATGGCGGCGTCCCCACCCGCGAGGGCATCCACCACGAGACCTCGTTCGTCGGTCCGGGGATGCGCCACAGCCCCCGGTTGCACTACGTGCCGGCCCGGCTCTCGATGGTGCCGCTGCTGTTCTCCCGGTCCTTGCCCCCGGACGCCGTCATCGTGCACACCTCGCTGCCGCGTGAGGGCAAGCTCTCGCTCGGCATCGAGACCAACGTGCTCGTCGGCGCCATCGAGGCGTGTCGGGCCCGAGGTGGTCGGGTCATCGCCCAGGCCAACGCGAAGATGCCCTACACCTTCGGTGACTCCGAGTTCGACGTCGCCGATTTCGACGTGGTCTACGAGGTCGACGAGCCGATCGCCGCGAGCCAACGACGCCGGGTCGCCGGCCCGGCCAGTGCCGACCTGGCCACCATCGGGTCGCTGGTGGCCAACAGGATCCACGACGGGGCCACGCTGCAGTTGGGTATCGGGCTGATCCCCGACGCCGTGCTGCCCGAGTTGAGCAAGCTGACCAACCTGGGGATCTGGACCGAGATGTTCTCCGACGGACTGCTTAGCCTCATCGACGCGGGTGCGATGGACCTGGACCGCCCGATCGTCGCCTCGTTCGCGGCGGGCAGTGCCGAGCTCTATGACTGGCTGCACCTGAACCCCAACGTGCTCATGCGGCGCACCGAGGTGACCAACGACCCGGCCCAGATCGCCCGGCAGCCGCAGATGACCTCGATCAACACCGCATTGCAGGTCGACCTCTTCGGGCAGGCCAATGCCTCCCGCATCAAGGCCCGGATCCACTCGGGCTTCGGGGGGCAGACCGACTTCATCGTCGGGGCGCTGCACTCCCCGGGTGGGCAGGCGATCATGGCGCTGCGGTCCTGGCACCCGAAGGCGCAGGTGTCGACCATCGTGCCGCTCATCGACGAGCCGGTCACCTCGTTCCAGCACAGCGCGATCATCACCGAGCAGGGCATCGCCGAAATCTTCGGTCACGATCAGGCCCACCAGTGCTGGTCGATCATCAACAAGGCGGCCCACCCCAGCGTCCGTGACGAATTGTGGGAAGAAGCTCACGCGATGAGCCTGGCCTGAGGGTGCTGCCGACGGGAGGCTGGACCGGGAGGCTGGCCGCAGTGGCGAC
>WBZP01001909.1_pt1 | contig 24711 bp, 19 predicted proteins | sample 5204301 | NCBI WGS metagenome assembly WBZP01 (sample SAMN12412401, study PRJNA552823) | activated sludge metagenome | isolation source: activated sludge from nitrification reactor of wastewater treatment plant... | place: USA: Pennsylvania | collected 2017 | reverse complement strand
TTTTGTCTGATGGTCGGCACGGCCGCATTGCCGCACGTCCTGATGCGCTATTACACAACGCCCAGTGTTCGCGAGGCACGCAGTTCCGTATTTTGGTCGCTGCTGTTTATTCTGGTCTTCTATATCACCGCACCCGCCTATGCCGTTTTCGCCAAGTACGAGATTTACTCGAATCTGGTCGGTTCGAGCATTGAGCAGTTGCCTAACTGGGTTAGTGCGTGGAGCCGGATAGGGCTGGTGTCGATCGAGGACATCAACCATGACGGGATACTGCAGTTCGCTGAACTCAACCTCAATCCCGATGTAATTGTTCTGGCGCTGCCCGAGATCGCCGGCTTGCCTTACGTGATTTCCGGGCTGGTTGCGGCGGGAGCGCTGGCCGCCGCCTTGTCCACCGCAGACGGTTTGTTGCTAACCATCGCCGGTGCTTTTTCGCACGATCTGTACTACAAGGTTTTTCGTCCCGATGCCAAAACGGAATGGCGTCTGGTCGTTTCCAAAACGATGCTGCTTATTGCCGCGGTGCTGGCGGCCATCGTCGCCTCACAAAGACCCGCCGACATACTTTCGCTGGTGGCCTGGGCGTTCTCCCTGGCTGCTTCCGCCTTTTTCCCGGCGCTGGTGCTTGGTATCTTCTGGAAAGGCGCCAACAAGACGGGCGCTGTCAGTGGTATGGCACTTGGCTTGCTCGTGACGGTATATTATCTGGTGCGCGTTCAGTTCAACTCCATACCATGGCTTGGAATCCATGGCATAGGCATGGAGCCATGGCTGGGAATCGAGTCAACATCCGCCGGAATCTGGGGAGTGGCCACCGGGTTTGTAACCATTATTGTTGTCAGCCTGATCGGGAAGCCACCCAAATCAGAGACACAGAACTTCATTGAAAGCGTCCGTTCCCCCGGATTCAACCGCTGAAGGGGACGCGTCGCGCGTTTGGATGACCATCGGATGCTCATAACGCAAAGGCACAAAGCGTACTGGAAACGGACGTTGCGAATCACCGGGATCCTCCTGGCCCTCTGGTTTGTGGTGACTTTTGTCGTCAGCTATTTCGCCCACGAGCTGAGCAAGTTTTCCTTGTTTGGAATCCCGTTTGGCTTTTACATGGGGTCTCAAGGGGCGCTGCTGATCTATTTGTTCATCATCTGGATTTATGTCAAATATATGAACGCGCTTGATCGGGAGTTCGGGGTTTCCGAAGGGGAAGACTGAAGTTTTCCGAGACCAGTTTCAATGCCGTTTAAATCAGCGACAACCCGGCATCCAGATCATTTTGCAGATCGACTACCGCTTCCAGTCCAACGGCGACGCGCAGCAAGGATTCGGTGATCCCGCTTGCGGCACGCTGTTCGGGCGTGATACGACCATGCGTTGTCGTCGCCGGGTGTGTCAGCGTCGTTTTTGTGTCACCGAGGTTCGCCGTGATCGAAAGCAGGCGGCAATTATCGACAACCCGCCACGCCTCGCTACGCGAACCCTTGACTTCAAAGGCAACGATAGCGCCGCCGCTTTTCTGCTGGTGCTTGGCAAGTTCAAACTGCGGGTGCGATTCGAGTCCGGGATAATAGGTCCGTGCCACCTTGGGGTGCGATTCGAGCCAGCGGGCGAGTTCCAAGGCTTTGTTCGACTGGGCTTCAAGCCTGATCTTGAGCGTTTCCAATCCCTTGAGCAGGACCCAGGCATTGAAGGCCGACAGCGTCGGTCCGGCAGTGCGCAGGAATCGCAGCACTTCGTCGGTCAGTTTCGTTTCCCCGGCGACGGCTCCGCCGAGCACCCGTCCCTGACCGTCAAGAAATTTGGTTGCCGAATGCACGACGAGATCGGCGCCCAGATCCAGCGGGCGCTGCAGGATCGGTGTGCAGAAGCAGTTGTCGACGGCCACGAGGATGCCTCGTGCATGGGCGATGGCGACCAGCGCCGAAATGTCGGCAATTTCAGTCAGTGGATTGGAAGGTGTTTCGAGGAAAAACAGTTTGGTCTCCGGGCGGATTGCCGCTTCCCAGGTGTCGACTTTTGTTTGCGAGACGAAGCTGGTTTGCACGCCAAAACGCGTCATGATATTGCCCAGCAGTTGCTGGGTTGCGCCAAACAAACCCGTCGAGGCGACGATATGGTCGCCGGCACTGCACAGGGCCATGACCAGCGAGAGGATGGCCGACATGCCCGAGGCCGTGGCGACACAGGCCTCGGCGCCCTCAAGTGCGGCCAGTCGTTCCTGAAAAGCGGTCACGGTGGGATTGGTGAACCGCGAATAGACGTTCCCGTCCTCTTCGCCGGAAAAGCGAGCGGCGGCCTGTGCGGCGTTGTCAAAAACATAGCTGGAGGTCAGGTAGAGCGCTTCGGAGTGCTCGTTGAACTGGGTTCTTGCCTGTCCTGCGCGCACCGAAAGAGTTTCAAGCTGATACTTCTGAGGCATGGGTTCAACGTCCTGAATTAAGGTTGAGATGCAGCTGGCGCGAATCGCCGCCATCGACCCGGCTCGCTGCGATTTTCCCCTCGCGCGTCTGTTCGATGGCATCAAGATACTCGGCCGTGACATCGCCGGTCACATACTGGCCGTCAAAGCATGAGCAATCGAAGCTGCTCAGCCCTTGCTTCAGTTCGCGTACCGACGCTTTGAGCGCATCGAGATCCTGATAGACGAGCGCATCGGCGCCGATTTCGAGACAGATATCCGCGTCGGTGCGGCCGGTCGCGATGAGTTCGCTGCGCGTTGGCATATCGATACCGTAAACATTCGGAAAGCGCACCGGTGGCGCCGCCGAAGCGAAATACACCTTGCGCGCTCCGGCTGCCCGAGCCATTTCGACGATCTCGCGGCTGGTCGTGCCGCGGACGATTGAATCGTCGACCAGCAGAACGCGTTTGCCTTTGAATTCCTGGCCCACGGTATTGAGTTTCTGACGCACCGAATTTTTTCGGGTCGATTGCCCGGGCATGATGAAGGTACGGCCGATGTAGCGGTTCTTGACATACCCTTCACGATACGGAATGCCCAGGCGCTGCGCCAGTTGCATGGCTGCCGGGCGGCTTGAATCGGGAATCGGGATGACTACGTCGATATCTTCGACGGGAAGCTCTCTGGCCACCTTGTCGGCCAGATGTTCGCCCATGCGCAGGCGCGTTTCGTAGACCGATACACCGTCGATCACCGAATCCGGGCGCGCCAGATACACATACTCGAAAATGCACGGCGAAAGCACCGGGTGGTGGGCGCATTGCCGATGGTGCATCTGATGCGCCATATCGACGAATACCGCTTCGCCCGGCGCGACATCGCGCAAGACGCGATATCCCAGCGTATCGAGCGCTACCGACTCCGATGCCAGCAGATATTCGGCGCCCTTGGGCGTTTCATTGACGCCAATGACCAGCGGACGTATGCCATAGGGGTCGCGAAAGGCGAGCAGGCCATAGCCGGCGATCAGCACCACCACGGCATAAGCGCCCTTGCAACGCCGGTGCACGCCGGCAACCGCAGCAAAAATGGTGTCCAGATCGAGACGGAATCCCTTGGCCGATTCCTGCAGTTCATGCGCCAGCACGTTGAGCAGAACCTCGGAATCCGAATTGGTGTTGATGTGACGCAGATCCTGCCGGAACATTTCTTCCTGCAACTGCTCGGTGTTGGTCAGGTTGCCGTTGTGCGCCAGCACCAGACCGAAGGGTGAATTCACGTAGAACGGCTGCGACTCGGCAGAGTCCGAAGACGACCCGGCCGTCGGATAGCGACAATGCGCAATGCCCATATTGCCGGGCAGCGCCCGCATGTTGCGCGTGCGGAAAACATCGCGCACCAGGCCGGAGCCCTTGTGCATGTGGAAGGCGTCGCTTTCTCCTGTGGCGATGCCGGCAGCATCCTGTCCGCGATGTTGCAGCACCATCAACCCGTCATAGAGCAGTTGATTTACCGGCGAGGTGGCAACGACCCCCAGAATACCGCACATAAGATTCCCTACCTGAAACGAATACGTTTGGACACATCCGGCGGTAACCAGGGCTTGCCGGCCAGCACCGACGTCTCAAGGGGTGCTGAAAGATAAGCCTCGGTCCACCATTTCTCTTTCGGTACCTGGGTCATCCCGCCAACGGCAACCAGCGCCAGAACGATGACCAGGCCGCGTGCCACGCCGAAAACGATACCCAGCAGGCGATCGCTGAGACTCAGACCCAGCGCCTTGAGCAAGCCCCGCATGGCCAGACGCAACAGCGCCATCAATACCAGCACAACGACGAATACGCTTGCCCAGGCGGCACAGATGCGCACGGCGGGGTCGGATATTCCGGAAAAGAACGTTTGAGCCAACTCAGTCCCCCACCACTTTGCGGCAAAGAAGGCCAAGACCCACGCCACCAGCGCGATGATTTCGCCCACTACGCCACGCCAAAGACCCAGTACTGCGGAAGCCACAACCAGAGTGATAACAACGTAATCGAAAACAGTCATTGTTTGGCAGCTATGACCCCGTTGACGCCTATACGTTTCATCTTGTCGAGCGCCTTGTCGGCGGCTTCGCGGCTGTCAAAGGGGCCGGCGCGTACGCGTGTCTTCTTTCCACCGGGCGAATCCAGCGGCTCGGTAAACACCTTGACGCCCAGTTCGCCGATTTTGGTCTGCAATTGCTTGACGTTCGCCGGATTGGAAAAAGCACCGATCAGAATGATGTACTGGCCGCCGGTGCTCTTGGCGATGGCGCTTAAAACAACATCTTCCGTCTTGCCGGCGGAACTCGCTGCCGCTTGCAGAGGCTCTTTGGCGGCGGCTTTGCCCGCGGGTTCAGGCGGCTTGTCTCCCGCCTTGTTCAACGGCGGCGCTTCGACCGTCTTGGCTGTATTGGGGACCGGTGGCGCGGGTACCGTTTCTGTCTTGCCCGATGCGGCCGATCGATCGCTGCTTGCAGGCGAGGTGGCCGGTTTGCCGACCTTGGGATTGAACGGGGTCTGATCCTGACCGGGGATGCGTATCTGGATGTCCTGGATCTGCTGCTTCGGCTCTTCGTCCATGATCATCGGCAACACCACGGCGGCCAAGCCGGCAAAGGCAATTGCGCCGACCAGGCGACGGCGCGCCCGCTTTTTTAACTGCAAATTGGCATCTGGGGAGTCGGACATCGTGTTCTGACGAGTTGAGTAAACAGGTTCGAATGGTAAGCCAGCGAGCTTGGATTGATCAGCGGCGCAGTTTCAGCGCGCGCATGACGGCTGCCACCGTATGGAACGACCCAAAGACGAGGATTCTATCATTTTCCCCGGCCTGCTTGGCGGCGCTGGCGTAGGCTTCTTCCGGAGAGGCAAAGCACGCGACGCTGCCACCCAGCTGGCTGTCGGCTACGACGGCGGCCAGCGTTCCCGCTGGCGCGCCGCGCGGCACTTCCAGTCCGGTCAGCAGCCAGACGTCGACCTTGCCGCGCAAAGCTTGCAGCGCGCCGGCGATATCCTTGTCAGCGAGCATGCCGACGACGGCGATGGTCTTCTCGAAAAACCCCATGTTGCCGAGGTTGTCCGCCAGACCAGCCAGTGCTTGCGGATTGTGTGCCACATCGAGCACCACTGCTGGCCGCCCGGGCAAAACCTGAAAACGACCCGGCAACTCCAGTTCAATGAGCCCGCGTCGAATCGCCTGCATCGATACCGGCAGCACCTGCTTGAGCGCCTCGCACACGGCGAGCGCCGCCGAGGCATTGCGCAACTGGCAGGCGCCGCGCAACGCCGGGTTGGCCAGGCCGCCGCGGCGGAACACCGCGCCTTCGTCCAGACTCTGCCTGTCGCGCATCCAGAACGTCCATTGCGCCTTGTCGCCGAAATAGCCGAAATCGCGGCCGAGCAAGCGAAGATCGGCGCCAATTCCGGCCGCATGATCCAGCAGCGATTGCGGCGGTTCGGGGTCGCTGCAGATTGCCGGCACGCCGGTGCGGAAGATTCCTGCTTTTTCAAAACCGATGGCTTCGCGCGTCGATCCTAGCCATGCGGTGTGATCCAGGGCAATCCCCGTCACCACTGCACAATCGGCATCGTAGACATTGACCGCGTCGAGCCGCCCGCCCAGACCCACTTCGAGGATGACGACCTCGGCCTGGCACGCGGCGAATACTTCCCAGGCGGCCAGCGTGCCAAACTCGAAATAGGTCAGCGCAACGCTGCCGGCGGCGAGTCTGGCCGCCTCGACTCTGGCGAAAGCCTGACAAAGCGTTTCGTCATCGACCGGCCGTTGGTCGACGCGTATGCGTTCGTTATAGTCCAGCAAATGCGGCGAGGTATAGCATCCAACTCGGTAACCGGCGTAGCGATAGATGGCTTCCAGATAAGCGCAGGTCGAGCCCTTGCCGTTGGTGCCGCCGACGACGATCAGCGGGCAGTCCTGAGTTTGCTGCAACGTTGCCTTGACGCGGTTGACCCGCTCCAACCCGAGCTCGATTCCAGCCTGCCCTTTGGGATGGAGGCCTTCGAGGTGCACCAGCCAGTCCTGCAGTGATTTCGCTAACAGTGCCTTCGGTGCGATCAACGTCGATGGGCGGGGGGTACCAAGATTCATCAGGATTCAGTCATCGGTGATATTGCAATCAACATTGCAATGGCATGCTGTTGAGCAGTCGGACGGAAATATATAGAACCCGGTTCCAAGGTCTCAATTCGACTCAAAGCGGAACTGGCGTGATAGGGAAAGCTGCCGCACAAGTTAGAAATCGGACGGTCATCATGAGGTACGCGTATAGATGGTTTCCAATGACTGCCGTATTGAGCGAATGCACCCCAAAGCATCTTCGCGCAAGACCTTTGGGTACGCCACGACGTCATGCTTTTTTGCGTGCATGATTCGATTGCCTGCATCCCTCACTTGCTCAAGCGCGATGCTAAGCGAGGGGAATTGCTCGGAGAATTCATCGCTAAGTTCCTTCATTGACTTGTCTTCTAACTCGCCGCGACTGCCAACTTTCGCCCTTTCAATACCACATTGCAGTGCTGTATCTTTCAGCGAATACTCAAGCAGTGATCTGCATAGTGCAATGGACGACATCCATAGACCAAACGTGAAGGCGCGATAAATCTCTGAGAGACGATATCGAATATGGTCTCGAACATGTTGTGGTGGCCTGTCCAGTAGCACGGGCTGAAGTAGGAGCATGTTTTCCAACCAGCGATCGGGCTCAAACCACGGTAATTCAATCGATTCAATCGCCGCGTCGATGGCGAAGCCGCGAGATTGCCAATCTTCCAGTTCATCGTCATCGAGCATGTCGCCCCATCGCTCTAAGCCCCACGCAATCGCCTCTTTGACCGAGCGGCAGGGATGGTTTGGCTCGTACTCATCAAGCGACTCAATGAGATCGCGGAGGCCGGTGCATTCCCAGTACGCTCGACGAAGCACTCGCGCATTCGGTTCCAGGTGTTCGCGGAAGAACTTGATATGCGACGCGGCAAGCTGCGTGACAGGAACCTCTGCATCAACTCGTAGCTCGCGCTCGATCGTGCTCAGTTCTTTGTTTAGCGACCCAAGTGGCACCTCGATGCGCCTCCGCTTTGCATCGTCCCCAAGTCGAAAGGTCTGCAATTCATCCAGCGAAACCAGATGCGTAAGCTCGTCGAATTTCTGACGAGCAAGAGCAAGGGTCGCATTCAGGGCGTTGTTCATTGTGATCAGCCGTCAGGATAATGGCTAACGAACAGGTGTCCACACTTTCGCTCTCGAGGGGAAGTGCCTCATAGCGAATGTCCTGACTGAGTGTTACACATTCTCGCCTTCGAAATAGTCTGAGTCGATGCGTTTCAATTCAAACTTGCTCACTGGAGAAACGCCCACGTTGTGATCAACCATCAACGTGGCAAGAAGTTCGCCCGTGATAAGAATAACTTTTGACGAAATAACCGCAGAATACTCCTCAGCCTCTTTTGAAAATCCGGAAGTTGTAATGAAGACTCCCTTGCTCGCACGTTGTCCCTGCAGCGCACCAGCGAATTTCTGGATTTCAGGACGGCCGACGGTACCCTCCCAACGCTTTGCTTGTATATATATGACGTCTAAGCCAAGTTTGTCTTCTTTGATGATTCCGTCGATTCCTCCGTCTCCACTTCTTCCAATCGCCCGTCCGGCGTCCTGACGAGAGCCACCATACCCCATTGCCACTAGAAGGTCGATGACGAGACGCTCGAAGAAAGCCGGTGAAGACGATTTGACTTGCTCAAGAAGTTCAGCTTCCAGATTGCTACGCAGGCGTTGGTAGGCCTGAGAAAAAAGCTCTTCCGGCGTGGAGTCCGGCGCTGTATTGGTGGAGCGGGCTACTCGTCCAGGCATTGCTCTGGTTTGAGGAACGTCGCCTGGCGGCCCTTCTTCGTTTCTACGGAGCCTAAAAGCCAAGTATTCCGGAAATCGTTCAAGCGTCGAGTTGTCAATCCGACTTGGGTTCGCCGACAGGAGTTCAAAGCCTCTCGGAGTTATGCAAAAAACGCCCCGTTTGTGCGACTCCAGCAAAGCTGCCTGTTTGAGATAGGTTCGTGCCCACCCCACGCGATTGTCGAATACCGGCGCCGTTCCGCTGGGTAGCATTGTGCCCCGCTCATCATCTGTAAGCTTGAACTCTGAGGCAAGATGCTCAATTGCATCTCGAAATCGATGCTCTTGCTTATCTCTCGCAAGTTTCAGCAAAGGGAGCATTAGGGTTTGGTAGTCGGGAATGGGCATGATGCTGTGGTCGAGAAATGCAGAAAGAAGGAAATATAGATATAGCGCGCCAGCATACACCTAGTACGCCCGAACGGCAGCTTTATGCCAACTCGCAATCTTCCGGAAGTGGCCTAATAGGGGCAGAATCCTAACTCCGTCAGCGATAAGAACCCCTCAAGGTACAGCCGGCAGTTTCTGCAGAATGGTCAGAATCTGCGCCAGCTTGTCCTTCATTTCGCGGCGGTCGACGATCATGTCGATGGCGCCTTTCTCCAACAGGAATTCGGCGCGCTGGAAACCTTCCGGCAAGACCTGGCGTACCGTCTGCTCGATAACGCGCGGGCCGGCAAAGCCGATCAGCGCACCGGGTTCGGCAATGACGACATCACCGATGAAGGCAAAGGAGGCTGAAACGCCGCCCATCGTCGGATCGGTGAGGATCGACACAAACGGCAGTCTGGCTTCCGAGAGCCTGGTCAAAGCGGCCGACGTTTTTGCCATTTGCATCAGCGAGAACAGGCCTTCCTGCATGCGGGCGCCGCCGGACGCGGCGACGCAGAGGAACGGCAGATTGCTCTCGACCGCCGCCTGCACACCGCGAACGAAGCGTTCGCCGAGTACCGAGCCCATCGATCCGCCCATGAAGTCGAATTCAAACGCCGCCACCACCACGGGCAAGGTGTTGAGTGCTCCCTGCATGACGACCAGCGCGTCGCTTTCGCCGGTGCTCTCCGTCGCATCGAGCAAACGTTCGGTATAGCGGCGGCTGTCCTTGAACCTCAGCGAATCGACCGGCAAGACTTCGGCGCCGATTTCCTGGCGCCCCTCGGGATCGAGTAGAAGATCGATCCGAGCCCGCGCATTTACCCGGTTGTGGAACCCACACTTGGGGCAGACGCTGGCGTTCTTTTCCAGATCGGTGGCGTACAGCACGGCTTCGCAGGACGGGCACTTGCTCCACAACCCCTCAGGCAGGCTGGACTTGCGGGCTATTCCGGAGGCATTCCGCTTGATCTTTGGCGGTAACAGCTTGGTCAACCAACTCATGACATTCCTTTAACGGTAGCGCCTGGATCAGCCGTGCTGTCCTTTTCCGCCGTCGATTCCCCGGCGAAGTTCCGAGACGAAGGCATGAACATTCGCGCAGACGTTTTCCGGCGTCGACTGTTCGATCGTTTCGACGATGCGGCTGCCGACGACGACCGCATCGGCGATACGGGCGACCGCAGCGGCCGTTGCCGCATCGCGGATACCGAAGCCGACGCCGACCGGAATGCCGGTAGCCGAGCGGATTTCGGGGATGCGCGCGGCGACGGCGTCTACGTCGAGCGCGGTAGAGCCGGTCACGCCTTTGAGCGATACGTAATAGACATAGCCGCTGGCCAGCGCCGCGACCTGGGAAATGCGGGCCGCCGTCGAGGTTGGCGCGAGCAGGAAGATCGGGTCCAGGGCATTGGCATGCATCGCGTGAGCGAACGCGGCGCCTTCTTCCGGCGGGTAATCGACGACCAGCACGCCATCGACGCCGGCATCGAAGGCGGTTGCCGCGAAGTCGTCGATACCCATCGACTCGATGGGGTTGGCATAGCCCATCAGCACGACCGGCGTCTCGTTGTTGTCGGCACGGAAATTGGCCACTATGCCCAGCACCTGTCTCAGGCTGACGCCCTTGAGCAAGGCGCGTTCCGAGGCGCGTTGGATGGTCGGCCCATCGGCCATTGGGTCGGAGAACGGAACGCCAAGCTCGATGATGTCGGCACCGGCCTCGACCAGGGTGTGCATCAAGGGGACAGTCAGCGCCGGGTCGGGGTCGCCGGCGGTAATGAACGGGATCAGCGCCTGGCGCCCTTGCGCCTGCAGGCGCTCGAATGTGGCTTGAATTTTTGACATGTGCCGATCCTCAGAATTGAATGCCCGATTTATCGGCGACGGTGTGCATGTCCTTGTCGCCCCGGCCGGAAAGGTTGACCAGCAGGATCTGGTCTTTGGGCAAGGACGGCGCGAGCTTGGCGGCATAGGCGAGGGCATGGCTCGATTCGAGTGCCGGGATGATGCCTTCCAGACGGCATAGATCGTGAAAGGCCTGCAGGGCTTCGGCGTCGGTGATGGTGACGTATTCGGCGCGTCCCGAATCCTTGAGCCAGGCGTGTTCCGGGCCGACGCCGGGATAATCGAGGCCGGCCGAAATCGAATGCGTCTCGATGATCTGGCCGTTTTCGTCCTGGAGCAGATACGTCCGGTTGCCGTGCAGTACGCCGGGGCGCCCGGCTGTCAGCGACGCTGCGTGGTGGCCGCTTTCGATGCCTTCGCCGGCGGCTTCGACGCCAATCAGACGAACGCCTTCAAGAGGAATATAGGGATAGAAAATCCCCATGGCGTTTGAGCCACCGCCGACGCAGGCGATCAGGGCGTCGGGCTGGCGGCCGTGCTGCTCCTGCATCTGGCCGATGGCTTCCCGGCCGATCACCGACTGGAAATCGCGCACCATCATCGGATAGGGGTGCGGACCAGCGACCGTACCGATGATGTAGAAGGTGTTGGCGATGTTTGTCACCCAATCGCGCATCGCTTCGTTCAGCGCGTCTTTCAACGTCTTTGAACCGCTGGTGACGGGAACGACGGTCGCCCCGAGCAATTTCATCCGGTAGACGTTGGCGGCTTGCCGCCTGATGTCCTCGGAACCCATATAAACCACGCACTCCATGCCGTAGCGTGCGGCCACGGTAGCCGTGGCGACGCCGTGCTGGCCGGCGCCGGTTTCGGCGATGACGCGCGGCTTGCCCATGCGCCGGGCCAGAATGGCCTGGCCGATGCAGTTGTTGATCTTGTGCGCCCCGGTATGGTTCAAGTCTTCGCGCTTCAGATGGATTTGCGCTCCGCCGAGGCGATCAGACCAACGTTTGGCGTGGTAGATGGGGCTCGGACGACCCACGTAATGCTTGAGGTCGTACTCGAATTCGGCATTGAACAGCGGGTCATGCTGCGCTTGCGCGTAGGCCTCTTTCAGCTCTTCAAGCGCGGGAATCAGCGTTTCGGCAACAAATGTGCCGCCATACGGGCCAAAGTGGCCCAGCGTGTCGGGCAGGTTATAGCGGGGGGCAACCATGATCTCTCCTTGAGTTATTTGCACGTGAATGCACGCAGACGATAAAAGCTATCGGCTGCCTCAGGCATGGTTGGCAAAGTAGCGTCGCCAGCAGTTGCGAGTACGACCACCAGAACTCTTGCGCATCGGTGTTCCTCATCCGAACTTGGGTCTCGTTCGGCGTTCCTGAATCAATCGGTCGGCATCAATCCCGCCGCACGTACGGCGGCCACAAAGGCGCGAATCTTTTCTGCATCCTTGATGCCCTTGGACGCTTCAACCCCCGACGAAACATCGACCGCTGCCGGTCGCACGCGTCCAATTGCTTCGCTGACATTTCCCGCATCCAGGCCACCGGAAAGAATGATCGGCTTATCCAACGCGGGGGGAATCAGCGTCCAGTCAAATACCTGGCCGCTACCACCGTAACCTTCAGCGTAGGCATCGAGAAGAATGGCCTGTGCGGAAGGAAACCCAGCCGCGTATTGTACCAAATCCAGCCCCGGCTTTACGCGGGCCGCTTTCATGTAGGGTCGAGCAAACTGCCGGCAATAGCTTTCATCCTCGTCGCCGTGAAACTGCAGCAGGTGAATCGGCACATTCGCTAGGGTTTCGTTGACTTGCTTCGGGTCGGCATTGACGAAAAGTCCGACGATGGTCACGAAAGGGGGGGCCGCGCGCGTCAGTTCGGCCGCGGTTTGCACAGAGACATAGCGCGGGCTCGGCGGATAGAAGACCAGGCCGATCGCGTCGGCGCCGGCCTCGACGGCGGCCTGCACATCTTCCTCCCTGGTCAAGCCGCAGATCTTGATACGCGGTTTCATCAGTCGAATTCCCCCGTTTTTTGCTGCCCGGTCAAACCCGGAATGTTCACATCGTCACGGCTGGGCAAGCCCCAATGTGGTTCGTAGTTCACGCCAACAAGATACAGTCCGGCTGCGGAAAATGTCGGCGCCGCCTGACGACGATCGCGGCATTCAAGCAACTGCCCCATCCATTCCGGCGGGTGCTTGTTCTGGCCGATATACACCAGACTGCCCACCAGATTACGTACCATGTGGTGTAGAAAGGCTCCGGCTTCGAAATCGAAGACAATCATTTCTCCGCAACGCCGTACTTCCGCCTGCCGCATGGTCTTCACCGGCGATTTGGCCTGGCAGTCCGCTGCCCGGAATGCCGAAAAATCGTGTTCGCCCAATAGCCGTTGAGCCGCCTGTTGCATGGTGTCTACATCCAGCGGGTGATGATACCACCCGACCCGTCCATGCCACACGCCGGTCCGCTGGCGTCGATTGATCAGGAGATAGCGATATCGACGGCCGCAAGCCGAGAAACGGGCGTGAAAGCTGTCTTCGACCGGGTGCGCCCAATGCACGGCGACTGCCGCAGGCAGGTAAGTGTTAACGCCGCGCACCCAGGCGTCCAGAGGACGATCAACCGGTGTATCGAAGTGCACAACCTGGTTAGTCGCATGTACGCCCGCGTCCGTGCGCCCGGCCGATACGACTTGAATGGGTAAGCCGGCGATGCGGGTCAATGCCGCTTGCACTGCGCCCTGGACCGTATTTCCCGTGGGCTGCGTTTGCCAGCCATGGAAAGCACTTCCGTCGTATTCCACGCCCAGGGCAACTCGCATGTCGTTTATCGATAAAGATAGAGCAGGAAGGCGATTGCCAAGGTCAGCACGACAATGAAGTCTGGCCAGCGAAACGGCTGATATCCTATTTCGACGACTTCACCGAGGTTTGTGGCCGGCAGGTCGAGCAAGGCTCGCCAGTCACGTGGACGGGGCAGTGTTTCGACATAGCGCAAGACCAGCATGAGACGTACCACACTGCGGTCCGGATCGAAGCCCAAACGTCGCAGGGGCCCGAGCAGGGCATGTGTGGCAGCCAGCAAATCTTGAAGCGACATCGCTTCGAGGAAAGCCGCAACGGCCATGAGCACCAGAACGAGCCGGCCCAGGTGGGTCAACCCTTCGAATAGGCCTTCATAGGTGGGCGACAGGGCACCATTCCAGAGCGGATCACCGGGGATCCCCCAGGAAAAAACGACCAGCAACGATAGCAGCAGCCAGCGCGCGCGCCGCACGAGGCCGCTACCGCGCTGCAGGACCGCTGTGCCGAGCGCCGGAAGCAGCAGCAGTGCTGCTGCCAGTGTGGTTCCGCTCAACAGCTGCACGACAAGCAGCAGCAGCAGCCAGACGAGAAGACAGGTTGTCGGATGGATGGTCAGCTTGGGCATGCTTGATGCAGATGTACGGCAAAACGATGTGAAGTCCCCGGCAAAGAAAAGGCCGCAGCCCGGAGTTGAGCTGCGGCCAATATCGGTTTCAACTCCGCTTTATTCGCTGATTCGAGAAAGAATGGACTGTGCCTTTTCCTGTTGCGCGGCGTCGCCTTCTTTCAAAACTTCCTGCAAGAGCTCCCTGGCCCCCTCCAGATCGCCCATTTCCTCATAAGCTTTTGCCAGATCGAGTTTTGTCGTCACCTCTTCATTCGGGCTGATGTCGAATTCAGGGGCAAGGTCCGCTTCGACACCAAATTGGGGGTTAACGACCGTTTCCGCTTGAGTCTTGGCGAAATCCTGGCTGGCTCCAACTGACGACTCTTGGTCGAACTGCGGGTTGACGACCGTGTCCAACTGTTCGGTCGAAAAATCCTGCTCCGGCAGAAGATCCGGTTCCGCAGCAAACTGCGGATTGACCACCGTCTCGAACTGCTGGGTCTCGAAATCCGGATTGACTGCCGTTGTGGCCAAGACACTGGCCATCTCCGCGTCTGCGGTATCTGGATTGACGGTAGTCTCGACCCCGGCGGGAGCGGATTCGGTCCTCTGCATCGCGAGTTCCGGCGTTTTCAAATCCAGATCGATCGAAGTCATGTCGAAAGACGACGGTTCCGGCATCGAGCGACCCAGGAAGGTCGATTCGGTCAGATTGATATCGAAATCGATTTCATTTGCCGTGGGGGCTTCGGGCACGGTGTCCGCACGGCTTTGGCCGGCCGACGTCGTGGCAGAAGCATCGGTCGGCGATGATTCAAAGCCCAGGTCAAAATCCAGGTCTGCTGCTTCTTTGACGGTATCGTCGACGGCAGCCGCCGTAGAAGGGGCTTCCGGCAGGTCGAAGTCAAGGCCGACGACCGCGGCATCGGAACCGGCAGCACCATCGGCAGGCGCCGCCTGGTCTGAAGCAAGATCGAAATCAAGGGCGCCAGAATCGGCCACAGGTTCGGGTAGCCGGTACGTTTCATCCATCTTCGCCTGGTCGGCATCGGTCGCTGAAGGTGCCTTGTCGCCTCCAAGGCCGAGGTCGAAATCGAGGCTGGTCATGTCTGCTCCGGCCGGCGATTCGGAAGCCGCCGACGCTGCCTCGGCACTGGCCGCTTCGGCCAACTGCGCCAGTTCTCCCGGCAAGGTAACCGTGTTCTTCATCGCCGCTGGCGTAACGAGTACGGTCGCATCCGCGTCGAACGTCGCCTGGGCCGGCGGCTGCGCCGCCTGCGCTGAAGCACTGCCAAACAGCGGGTTGGAAGGATCCAGTTTCAGGCCCATCGCCGCCGCCTTTTCCCACTCGGCACCCACGCCACCCGTATCACTGTACAGATCGGTGGCCAGGTTTTCGAATTGCTTGATGTCCTTGCGGTTCGAGTATATTTCCAGCAGTTTCAAGTGGATGGCATGTCGCTTGGGATCTTTCGATTTGGCTTCGACAAGTATTTCCTCGGCTTGAACATCGCGGCCATAAGCCATATAGACGTCGGCTTCGGCCACCGGATCAACCTCGTCCGTATCTATGCTGCCCGGGCCAGCCTGACTGAAATCGGTTTGAGCCGGCGTATGCGAGGTGTCGACGCTCTGTCCCCCGGTGCTCCGGAAGACCGAATTGGCCGTCAGACTGAGGCTGCTGCTCTGGGGTGACAGCGTACTGGTCAAGTCGAGCTGCGGCTCTTCCTTGCTCGCCTGACGACGCCGTACAACGAAGTAACCGGCCAATAACGCAAGCACGCCACCGCCGGCCAGTGCCAGGGGATTGTCGAGCAATACGTCAAGGAAGCCTGGTTCCTCCGGTTTTGGTGGGGGCGCCACGGCTGGTTTGGGTTTCTCCGCCGGCTTGGGCTGGGGTTTGGGCTCTTCGGGCTTGGTTGCCGGTTCAGCCGGTCTTGCGTCAACCGGCTTTTCCACGGGTTTTTCGACTGGTTTTTCAACCACCGGTGCCACGGGTTCGACCTTGGCGGGAGCCGCAACAGGGGCTGTTTCGGCAGGCGTCGATTGCGGTTTGCTCTCTTCGGCGGGTTTCTTCGCTTCCGCCGGCATGGCTTTGGCGGACGCCTGTGCCTGCAACTCGGCCAGATTCTGATTTTTCAGTTCAATCAGTTTCTGTAAATCGACTACGTTCTTCTCGAGGGCCGTGAGGCGTTCATTGGCTTCCTTGAGGGCTTTTTCCTTGGCAATCAGATCTTCTTCGCTGCGTTTGTTGGTGCCTGCGCCCGGTTTGGTCGTGGCGGTTTCGGTTCTGGAAACCTTGAGCTGATCTTTGGGTTCCGCTGCCGGAGTCGCTTTGTCCTCGACTTTGGCGCTGATCTTTCCGGTGGCTTCCTGCTTGGCTTCGTCGTTACCTGCCGTCGACTTGGCTGCTACACCAGCCAGTTTGGCGCGGTAAGCATTCCAGTCGGAGGATTGGGCGACGACGATTTTTCGGGCTTCGCCCGTTGAAACAGCCTCGACGGTTGATTTCTCCGGCACAACAAGGATTCTGCCCGCCTTCAAACGGTTCATGTTGCCGCCGTCGAAGGCCTCCTGGTTGGCACGAAACAGACCGACCAGCATCTGCTCCAAAGAAACGCCTTCCGGTTTGGTTTCGCCGGCGATCTTGTGCAGCGTATCGCCGCGCTTGACCTCGCGCTGGTTTTGCCCTTCAACGGGCTGTTCGGCCGGTTTCTGCGATGTGCCCCGATTGCGGATCCTGGCCAGCGCCTTGCCGCGCAGTTCATCGTCGATAGGCGTCGCAGCGTGTGTGCCGGAAGGTTGTTTGCTGGCTAGCGCCGGCTTGGCCATCGCTGGCGCCGGCGGTGGGAACCCCTTGGCCGCAACTTCAGGCGGATCGAGCAGGAAAGTGTATTCGCGAACCAGCCGGCCGGCTGGCCAGTTCAGTTCAAGAAGCATGTCGACAAAGGGATCGTTGATCGGTTTGTCCGAGGTCAGCCGGATGACCGGTTGGCCGTTGGCGCGTTTGTCCAGGCTGAAACGGATGCTCAGCAAGGTCGTCGCATAATCAAGCCCGGCCTGTTTGAAAGCGTCTGGGGCTGCCAGCTGCGCCTTCATCCCGGAGAGTTCGTCTCGTGTCGCCGTGATATCGATCTCGGCCCGCAAGGGCTGTCCAAGCGCTGAGAACACGGCGATCTTGCCAAGTCCCGCCGCCTGTGCGGCCAATGGCACGCCGGAGAGAACGAGACACGAAGCAAGTGCAAGAGCAGAGCTTCGCAAACCGATTTTATTGAGCGTCCGATGAATTTTTTTTGCCACAGCGCCACCCTGAGCATGCAAACGGAAATATTAAAATAACATCATGGAGTTAGCGATGCAAGCTAAACTTGCTTGTGATACGCGCCCTATTTGATAACTGTCGAGCCTGATGAAATCTCTCGCAGTCCGCCTCTAATCGTTTGAAAACGGGCAGTTTGCGCCGGGAATGCTGGAGTGTCTGTAGCGCAGCCCTGTTCAACGCGATCCGTTTCGACGGAAAAGAGACGTCGTAACGCTCCCGGCGTCACAATTTGCCAAGTGCGATCATGACGGTGCGTGTACCATAACGCTCTACCCGAATCGGCGATGTGCATAAACCAACCGGACACGAGTTGTTGCTTCTGATGGCGCTAACCTACGAACTGTTGATCGGCCTGCGCTATACGCGCGCTAAAAGGCGAAATCACTTTATTTCCTTCATTTCCATGATCTCAATGCTCGGCATCGCGCTGGGCGTTGCGGCCTTGATCGTCGTCCTGTCGGTGATGAATGGCTTTCAGACCGAGTTGCGCGGGCGAATTCTGGGCGTCGTTTCGCACATTCAGATCAGTGGGGCGAGCGGTGAAATGTCCGGCTGGCAGCATGTCGCCGAGCAGTCGGTCAAACAATCGGGGGTGGTCGCAGCGGCACCGTTTGTTCAAGCGCAGGGGATGCTCGCGTACGGACAATCGGTACGCGGCGCAATGGTGCGCGGGATACTTCCCGATCTTGAAGACAAAGTCGTCGACTTCCGGACACATATGAAAGAGGGCAGCCTCGATGCTCTGGTGCCGGATTCTTTCAATATCGTGCTGGGTAGCGAGCTGGCGCGGGCGCTTGGCGTTTTCGTCGGCGACAAGGTCACGGTCATCGCGCCGCAGGGGGTTGTGACGCCGGCCGGGGTAATTCCGCGGCTGAAAACCTTTACCGTCGCCGGGCTTTTCGAGGTCGGGATGTTCGAGTACGACAACGGGCTGGCGCTGATTCGCCTGGAGGATGCGCAGCGCCTTTACCGCATGGAAGACCGTGTTTCCGGTGTTCGCCTGAAACTGGAGGACCTGTTCAGGGCGCCTGCCGTTGCCCGGCAACTGGCCAACAGCCTGGATACCGCCGCCTATATCAGCGACTGGACACGCAGTCACGCCAATTTCTTTCGTGCCGTACAGATCGAGAAGAACATGATGTTCATCATCCTTTCGTTGATCGTTGCCGTTGCGGCTTTCAACATTGTTTCAACGCTGGTCATGGCGGTTACCGACAAGCAGGCCGACATTGCCATTCTGCGCACCCTGGGCGCCAGCCCCGGCAGCATCATGGCCATCTTCATGGTGCAGGGAGCGGTGATCGGTTTCATCGGTTTGGGCATTGGTGTGGCCGGGGGCGTGGCGCTGGCGCTTAACGTCGATGTCGTCGTGCCTTTCATCGAACACCTGCTCGGCACGCAATTCATGTCCAAGGAGGTGTATTACATTTCCAACCTGCCGTCCGAGTTGCAATGGAAAGACGTCACCACCATTACTACAGTGTCATTTGTATTGTCGCTGGTCGCGACGATCTATCCGAGCTGGCGCGCCTCGCGGGTCAATCCGGCCGAGGCGCTGCGTTATGAATGAGCACGCGGAAGTGGTGCTGGCCTGCCAGGGTTTGCGGAAGATATTCCGCCAGGGTACGGGCGAAGGGAGTGAAGTGCCGGTTCTCCTGGGCGTCGATCTGGAAATCGTGGCGGGTGAGCGCGTCGCAGTCGTCGGTGCTTCGGGTTCGGGCAAGAGCACGCTGCTGCATCTGCTCGGCGGTTTGGATACCGCCAGTGCCGGGAAAATCCAGTTGATGGGGCGCGATCTTTCGGAGATCAGCGATGCCGAACGCGGCGTCATGCGCAACCGCCATCTCGGCTTTGTCTATCAGTTCCACCATCTCCTGGCAGAATTCACGGCGCTGGAAAACGTCGCTATGCCGCTATACATTCGACGCGCGACGAAGGCCGAAGCCGAGGAACGGGCGGCGGCGGTGCTCGCCGAGGTCGGTTTGTCGCACCGGCTTGATCACACGCCATCGGAACTGTCCGGCGGCGAGCGGCAGCGTGCGGCAATTGCTCGCGCCTTGGTCACCGAACCGGCCTGCGTGCTGGCCGACGAACCCACCGGAAATCTCGACCGACAAACGGCCGAAGGCGTTTTCGAATTGATGCTCGCGCTCAATCGCTCGCGCCAGACCAGTTTTGTGATCGTGACGCATGACCCGGGTTTGGCGGGGAGGACCGACCGCATCTTAACGCTGCGCGACGGGTTGTTTTTGGCCGATGACGCGGAAGATTCAGACGCGGGATTACCTCGTTGACTGGAAGCAGATTTGGCACGCATTCCAGAATTCGCCGGCCGATCATGGCGACCGATCCAGGGCCAGACTTCAGGAGGTTTCGGTAAATATGCCGATTGAAAGTGAATTCATATGAAATCCCGTAATCTGGCATTGCCATTGTCAGAGCAAGGTAGGGTGGCGCTGGCGTTGTTCATGCTCATCTTGTTGGCCGCAGTCGCCTACGCGTCACGTCCACTGACGCCGATCGATGAGACACGCTATATCGGTGTCGCGTGGGAGATGTGGCTGCGCGGAGATTTTCTGGTGCCGTTTAAAAACGGTGCGCCCTACAGTCACAAACCACCGTTGATGATATGGCTGTATCAGGCCGGCTGGGCCATTTTTGGCGTCAACGAATGGTGGCCGCGTCTGGTCCATCCCCTGATGGCGGCGGGCAGCCTGCTATTGACGTTCAGCCTGGCCAGACGCCTCTGGCCGGAACGCGCCGACATAGGCGGGTCGGCAGTGCTGATCCTGGTCAGCAGCCTGCTGTGGACGATCTTTTCCACATCGGCGATGTTCGACATCATTCTCGCCTTCTTTACCCTGATCGGGATGCACGGCGTGCTGATGGCCGCGGAGGGCAGGGTAAAGCAAGGTTTTTTCGTGCTTGGCGTGGCGATCGGGCTGGGCGTGCTGACCAAAGGCCCCGTCATTCTGCTGCACGTTCTGCCCGCCGCCCTGCTCGCGCCATGGTGGAATCGCCAGCAACGCTGTTCACACTGGTTTGCAGGAATCCTGATCGCTGTGCTGATCGGCGCAGTCATCGCTCTGGCCTGGGCGCTTCCGGCTGGACTAGCCGGCGGAAAAGCCTACCAGCATGCCATTTTCTGGGGTCAGACGGCGGATCGCATGGTCGAGTCGTTTGCGCACCGGCGCCCGCTGTGGTGGTACCTGCCGATACTCCCGGCATTGCTTTTTCCCTGGTTGGTTTGGCCCGGCTTGTGGTCTGCCCTGGGTAAGTTCGTCAGGCAGGATTTCGATCGCGGGGGACGCTTCTGTCTGGCCTGGCTGGCGCCGGTCGTCATTGCCTTTTCGTTTATCAGCGGCAAGCAACCGCATTACCTGATTCCGGTGTTTCCCGCCTTTGCCTTGCTCGCTTCGCGGGCATTGGCCAGCGCACCGCGGATACGTGGGCTTTGGCTACCGACCCTGGTTGTGCTGGTCATCGGTGGCGTGTTGTTGGCGATGGCAACAGGAGTGACGAGCCACGCGGGGCTGGCCAACCGACCTCTGATCGGCCCGAGCATGCTGATGGTAGCGATGGCAGCGGGCTGTTATCTGTACGGGCGTCGTGTGACCAGACCGGTCTTGGCCATGGCGATGCTGGGCATTGTGACGTCCACGCTCGGACAGCTGACCTTGGTTCGGCCGTTGTACCCGGCTTATGACGTAGGCCCTCTGGCCAGGGCGATCCAAGCCGCCCAGGCCGGCGGTCATACAGTGGCTCACCTCGGGGACTATCACGATCAGTACCATTTTGCGGGACGATTGCAAGCGCCGTTGCCGGTATTTGATGACGGTGAAAAACTCAAAGTCTGGCTCATCCGTCATCCTGACGCCTATGTCGTGCTCTATCCCAAGGAGATACTCCGACTGGAGGCAATCCCGGTAATCGCGTCGCAGCGCTATATGGATGGTGCGGTGGCGCTGCTCGATGCACAATCTGCCCTGTCCTTTCTGTCGCTTGAACCAACACGCACTTCCCGGCAATATCGATAACGTTTCGACGAGGACCGTGCGATGCGAAATGAGCGCACCGGTTGACGAACATGCCGATGGGTTGCGCTGTCGAAATATGCTCGATGCAAATACAGGCTGATGCTTCTGCACGCAGGCGGCTCATTCGAATAGAGTTTCCTGGGGTATTGGGCTAACATGCGACGTCGTTTCCCGGTGACGCGAATTTAGTCAGGAGTAATTTCAATGAAGGCTTTGTTTTCACCTGCTGTTGCCCTGATGAACCGCCTGGGTTATTCCAGAAAATTTGCCGTCATGGGCGCCCTGGCTTTGGCAGCGATCGCCGTTCTTCTCTTTGGTCTTCATGAAAGTCTAGACAGGGTGATCCGCAGTTCGCAGCATGAACTGGCAGGCATCGAAGTGCTGAAGCCGATGGCCAGGCTGGTGCAGCAACTTCAACAGCATCGTGGATTGTCCTCAAGTGTGCTTAACGGCGATGAGACGGTGAAAGAACAGCTGGCCGCCAAGGCTGCGGAAGTGCGTGAGGCTTTCAAGAGCGTCGAAGCCAAATTTCAGCCCTCTTTGGTCGATAACGACGCGTGGAAGAAAATCCGGGCATCCTGGACGGAAATTGATACCGATGGACTTGATCTTACGGGCACCGAAAACTTTGCCGCGCACACGCGTCTGATCGGCAGTGTGCTGGTATTTCAAGCGGTAGTCAGTGACGAATATTCGCTGACCAACGATCCGGATATCGATTCACGGTATCTGGCCGATACCTCGCTCATCAAGTTGCCCGTGGCCCTTGAGAGCCTGGGTCAGCTGAGGTCACTCGGTACCGGTGTACTGACCAAGAAACAACTCCCGCCACTTCTGCAGACCAATATATCGAGTCTGTTGCGCGACTTCAATGTTTCCGTTGATGCTTTGCGCATCAACCTGGGCAAGACCGCCCGCTACAATCCCGGGATCAAACCCGCCCTGGACCAGGCCGCCAAAGAACTGACCGATGTCTCGGAACAGATTGCCAACATCGTCCAGACCGAGATGTTCCTTGGCGCGTTTGTGATGTCTTCCGCCGACTATTTCGCCACCGTCACAGTTGCCATCGACACGGGCTACAAGCAGATGTTTGAAACGCTGCTCCCGTCGCTGGAACAACTCATTCAGCGACGGATCAACACGGCGCAACACAATTTGCGCATCAGCATCAGCGTCGCCGTACTGATGCTGATGGTATTTGTTTATGTTTCGGTCGGTGCCTATTACGCGACGATTCAAAGCATAAACCGGCTGGCCGCGAACGCAAGAACGATGGCCACCGGAGACCTTTCGATTCATGTCGATCTGGGTACCCGCGATGAGCTGAAGCGGGTTGGCGACAGTCTCAATGATATGACAACCGCCTTTCGGAGCCTGATCCAGAATGTTCAAAGCGGAGCCGGCCAGGTGCATGACGCAACCACACGACTGTCCGCGTCGTCGGCGAAAATCAGGCTTAGCACGGAGCAGCAGAGCGAAGCCGCCTCGGCGATGGCGGCGGCCGTTGAGCAAATGACGGTTGGCGTCGACCACATCAGCAAGAATGCGCAGGACGCCAGCAGCCTTTCACAACGCGCGGGCGAGCTTTCGGTGACCGGGGGCAATGTGGTCGGTACGGTCGTTCATGAGATTCAAATGATTTCACAGGCGGTCAATCAATCGGCCACCATCATCGACGACCTTGGACAACAATCCGAGAAGATTTCGGCGATCGTCAATGTCATCAAGGAAATTGCAGACCAGACCAATCTGTTGGCCCTCAACGCGGCGATTGAAGCGGCTCGTGCCGGTGAGTCCGGACGCGGCTTTGCCGTGGTGGCCGATGAAGTCCGCAAATTGGCCGAGCGCACCAGCAAGTCAACGCACGAAATTTCGCAGATGATCGTGGCCATTCAGAACGGCACGAACAATGCTGTAACCAGCATGAATGGCGGCGTACAACGCGTCAGTAGCGGCGTAACGCTAGCCCTCCAGGCCGGAACCTCCATCGGAGAAATCGAGGGCAGTTCCCGGCAGGTCATGCAAACGGTCAGCGAAATTTCATCGTCGCTTCGTGAACAGAGCGTAGCCAGCACCGAAATTGCCAGAAACGTCGAACGCATAGCGCAAATGGCCGAAGAAAACAGTGCCGCTGTTGCCGAGAACGCCGCAACGGCAAGCCAGTTGGAGCGTCTGTCGGAAAGCCTGAAAGCCGAGGCGCACCGCTTCAAGCTGGGCTGAAGCAGCGCCAACGTGCCGGCTTTTCGAGCACGAAGCAGAGCGTACGAAAGAACGTACAAGAAAGTGCATAGATAAGCGCTCCAATGCGCTAGCCACCAATCATTCCGGGTCATTCAGCCCATGCAATCGATCGTCATCGCTTTTGCCTGCGGTATCGCCGTACTCCAGTTGCAGGCCGTTCTGCCAGAGGAAAGCGTCATTGGCTTGCTGGCTGTGCTGGCGCTGGCCGGGATTTTCCTGTTTGCCCGGCGACGGCATTGGGCCTTTCGCGCCGCAGCGCTCGCCTGCTATATGCTGACGGGGTTTGTCTGGGCCGGCATGATGGCGCAGTTCCGGCTGGCCGATCAGCTGCCCGAATCATGGGAAACCAAGGACATCGAGCTGACCGGTATCGTTGCCGCACTGCCGCAACGCTTCGAACGCGGCGAGCGCTTCGAGTTTGACGTCGAATCGGTACAGACAAAGGGCGCAGTGGTCCCCGGCCGGGTTATGCTGTCGTGGTATCACGGATGGGACGATCTTGACGAAGGGTCCGAAGACGGCGAGAGGCACAGCGCGCGAGCCGTTCGCCCAGGGGAGCGCTGGCGCTTTAAGGTGCGCCTCAAGCGTCCGCACGGCAACGCCAATCCGCATGGTTTCGACTATGAAGCCTGGCTGCTGGAACGCAATATCCGGGCAACCGGCACCATCCGTTTGCGCGGCGAAGCGCAGCGCATCGATGAATTTGTCATGCATCCTGGTTACGTGATCGAGCGCCTGCGCGAGGTCGTCCGCAAGCGATTTGTTGCCGCTATGCCCGATGCGCCGTATCTCGGCGTGTTGATCGCGCTGACCGTCGGTGATCAGCGATCGATACCCAGCGCGCAGTGGAAGATATTCAACAGAACCGGAATCACTCATCTGGTCAGTATCTCCGGTCTGCACGTGACGATGGTCGCCGCGCTGTTTGCCGCGCTGATCAACGGTTTGTGGCGGCGTAGCGAATGGTTGATGCTGCGCCTGCCGGCACCCAAGGTCGAAGTCGCGGCTGGTTGGCTGGCGGCTTTTGCCTATACGCTGCTGGCCGGGTTCGAAGTGCCGGCCCAGCGCACCTTGTACATGCTGAGTGTCGTCGCCCTGGCTTTGTGGTCGGGGCGGCATCTTGGCGTTAGCCGTA
>WBZP01001587.1_pt2 | contig 24713 bp, 23 predicted proteins | sample 5204301 | NCBI WGS metagenome assembly WBZP01 (sample SAMN12412401, study PRJNA552823) | activated sludge metagenome | isolation source: activated sludge from nitrification reactor of wastewater treatment plant... | place: USA: Pennsylvania | collected 2017 | reverse complement strand
ACGAACGCGGCCAGGAACACGACCACCGGCAGCACGCACCACAGCACCACCGGGTCGACGCCGAGCGCCTCGATGATCACGGTGCCGATCACGAAACCGGCCGTCGTCCCCGCCACCGCACGCAACACCTTGGTTCCCGTGGTCAGTGCGCTCGACCGCAGCACCGACATCGCCGCGAGCACCACCCAGAACCCGTGCTGCACCGGGAACAAGTGGGTGGTCGCGACGGCCAGCGCCAGCCCCAACCCGGTGCGCAGACTGTTGCGGACGATCACCGCGCGGGTGGCCAGATAACCCGACGGAATGGCGGCGACCGCCCGGGCCTCCGAGAGCACCCGGGCCGCGGCCCCCGTCTCGGGCAGATCCCGCCCCAGGACGCGATGCAGCACCGGCCGCGCATCGGCGGCCGCGGCGCCGGCGATGATGCGCCCGGTGATGGCCACCGTCGCCCCGAAGGTCCGCCGGTCGAGCAGTCGTTGCCCGACGGTGAGGGCGGCTGCGTCGTCGGGTTCGCCGAGCAGCTCCGCAATGTCCTCGCGGTAGCGGCCCTGGGCCACCGCCCGCAGTTCGGTCAGCGCCGCGTCGAGTTCGGCCCGGTCGGGTGCGCGGTCGGCGACCCGGGCCACCCGCAGCAGCCGGGCGCACGCCGTCAGCACGCGCACGGCCGGATCCCGCATCACACCGAGCCGATCGGCGGTCTGATCGGTCACCCGGTCGCACAGCCAACCCAGATCGTCGACGACGCGCACCAGGGCGCGGCTGCCCGCAGTCAGGCCCACGGGCCGGTACTCGCTGTTCACGTAGTTGGCGAACAGCGCATTCATCGCGGAGTTGACCTCCCTGGCGCTGGATCGGCCCAGCAGCCGATGGGCCAGCACCTGACAGACCTGCGCCGCGTGCCGGCGCAGGTCGTCGTGATGGCGCGGTGGGAGCAGACACAGCGCGGACGGCACCGCGATGACGACCGCGATGCTCCACCCCAGAAGGCGTTCCGGAATGGGGCCGGGCGGTGTACACACCGTCAGGACGAACGGCATCAGGGTGGCACGCCGCGCCGCGGCCACCGCGGTGCTGAGCACTCCGGCGAAGGTGACGCCGACGCCGAGGACGAACATCGCCGTCACGGCCAGCCACGGGATGGGTGAGATCAGCGTGCCCAGCACGATCAGCCCGCCACCCACCACCGCAAGGCCGGCGTAGGCGACGGCCCGGCCGCTGCGATTACCCGGGAAGTCGACGACGATCAACAGTGCGATCGAACCGAAGATCGAGAACAGCGGAGTCTGGCCGGTGCCGAACAGCAGGCCGATGCCGGCGGCGACCGGAAGGGTGATGGCGGCCCGGGCGGCGCGGCGCACCGCGTCCAGCTCGGGGTCCTTGGTCTCCAGCCAGTCCAGCAGGCGGCGGGCAACTCCGATCACGGTGGCACCGTTATCGCCGCCGCGCGGACGTCATTTCGGGGGCGCGGAGGAGAACCGGCCCGAGTCCAGCGCGTCGAGCAGCTGGGTGACCATCCAGGCCAGGCCGGTCGGGTCCGGCGGCCGGGTGGACTGTTCGTAGCCGACCAGTACATACAGCGACCAGGCCGCGAAGAGCTCGGCCTGCCGCTCATCACGCAGGATCTCCAGAGCGGACTCCCGCAGGATCTCGAAGCGCAGTTCGTCCACCTCGACCTGGACGGCCCGCACCTTGGGGTCCAGCGCGCTCCATACCCGCACGGCGGCCTCGGCGCCGTGGGGCAGCGCCTTGCCGATGTCGAAGATCGCGTCGATCCGCCGGCGCGGGTCCGCCATGGTGCGCAGGTGCGCGACACGCTCCCGGGTGGCCGCCGGCAGCCACTGCTCGACGAGCTCGCCGGTGTACGCCGACCAGCTGGGGAAATAGTGATAGAAGGAGCCGCTGGTGACGCCGAGCCGGCGGCAGACCTCGGCGAGTTTCAGGCCGGCGTAGCCGCGGTCGGCGAGCACGTCGAGACCCGTCTCGAAGTACGCCTCCCGGCTCGCGACCGTCACCATGGCAGCAACCATAATTCCGCCGGCCGACGGCGGGCCGAACGGGGTGTGGAATGGCCCGTCATGGCACACTCGTGGGGTGCCGCAAACCGGGAAACGTGGACCTGGCCGCCCCCCAGCAGCGCAGGCCGCAGACACCCGGGAACGAATCCTGCGGGCGGCGTGCGAGGTTTTCACCGAGCTGGGCTACGACGCGGCCACCTTCCAGGCCGTCGCGTCCCGGTCGGATCTGACCCGGCCCGCGATCAACCACTACTTCTCCAGCAAGAAGGTCCTCTACAACGCCGTCCTCGACCAGATGAACGCGCGACTGCTCGCCGCCGCGGCCACGCGGGCGCAGTCCGGGCACACCCTGGTCGATCGCCTCACGATGTTCATCGAGGCCGCCATCGAGGCGGACGAGGAGAATCAGTCGGCCGCCGGTTTCCTCTCCACCGCGGTTCTGGAGGGTCAACGCCACCCCGGGCTGACAACTCCGGAGAAGGACCCGCTGGAGCTGTTGCGGCAGATCCTGAAGTGGGCCGTGGCCGAGTCCGTCGCATCCGGTGAGCTGCCCGCGGCTGCGGACACCACGGGGTTGGTCGATCTCCTGTTGTCCATGGTGTGGGGAATGGGCTTCTTCGCCGGCTTCGTCGGTGGGCACGAGGAGCTGCGGCACATGACCGTGCAGATCCGGCTGCTGTTCGAACACCGACTCACGGAGTCAGCTCCCGAGCAGTCGTGAGGAGTCACCGATGAGTGGTCGGCGCACCGACGACGACAGCTGGGATATCGCCACCAGCGTGGGATCGACCGCCGCCCTGGTGGCGGCGGCCCGGGCGGCCGACACCGAGCTGCCCGAGCCACTGATCCGGGACCCATATGCGCGCATGCTGGTCGAGGGTGCGGGAACCGGGGTCTGGACGCACATGCTCGACGGGTCGGTCATCGACCAGTTGCGCGACCTCGACCCGGAGATCGCCCGCATGTTCACCCACATGCGCAACTACCAGGCGGTGCGGACACACTTCTTCGACGCGTATTACGCCGCGGCCGCCGCCGCCGGTATCCGGCAGGTGGTCATCCTCGCGTCGGGACTGGACTCGCGTGCCTACCGGCTCGAATGGCCGTCGGACACGGTCATTTACGAAATCGATCAGCCGAAGGTGCTGGAGTACAAGGCCGTGACGCTGACGGCCAACGGCGTGCGACCCAATGTGACGCGCCGCGAGGTGGCCGTCGACCTTCGCTTCGACTGGCCGGCCGCGCTGCGGGCAGCGGGATTCGATCCGGGCGTGGCCACCGCGTGGTTGGCCGAGGGTCTGCTGATGTATCTGCCCGCCGACGCCCAGGACCGGCTCTTCGAGAACGTCACCGACCTCAGTGCTCCCGGCAGCCGCATCGCGGTGGAGACGGCGCCGACGCGGGCCGAGGATCGTCGTGAGGCGATGCGCCAACGGTTCACCCGGGTGGCCGAGCACTTCGAGCTCGAGCAGCCCCTCCAGGTCGGCGATCTGTTCTACAACGATCCGGCCCGGGCCGATCCGGCGGTCTGGTTGGAACAGGCCGGATGGACGGTCGACGCACTTCCCGCCGCCGACGAGATGCGGCGTCTGGACCGATGGCTGGACATGCCCGGCGCGGACGATCCCGACGCGTGGTCCTCGTTCGTCGTCGCCGAACGCTGACCGGCGGGTTCGGCGAGCGGCGTAGTTCCGCGAGCGCGAGGCCCGCCGAACGCTGACCGGCGGGTTCGGCGAGCGGCGTAGTTCCGCGAGCGCGAGGCCCGCCGAACGCCACTGACGGACGCGCTACCTGCGAACCTATCGGCCAACCGGACGGTTGGTTACTATGCGGGGGACTTGGCTGCCGCTGGAAGGACGCACGATGACCACCGATTCGATCGACACCGCCGCACCGTCGCAGCCGCGGAGCATTCCCGACGTGGTGGCCGGCGTCCGCCGGACCTTCGCCGCCGGACGTACCCGGCCCGTGGAATGGCGGCGCGCGCAGTTGACGGCGCTCTCGAAGATGATGAGCGAGAACGAAACCCGCATCGCCGAGGCGCTGGCCACCGATCTGGGGCGCAAGCCGTTCGAGGCGTGGCTGGCCGACGTCGCCAGCGTCGTCGCCGAGTCCGACGACGCGGCCAAGAACGTCGGCAAGTGGACCAAGCGCAAGCACCGACTGCTCGAACGCTCGCAGCTGCCCGGCCGCGCGTGGATCGAATACGAGCCCTACGGCACGGTCCTGATCATCGGCGCCTGGAACTTCCCCTTCGCGCTGACGCTGGGCCCGCTCGTCGGCGCCCTCGCCGCCGGCAACGCCGTGGTGCTCAAGCCGTCGGAACTGGCTCCCGCGAGCTCCGCGATGATGGCCGAACTCGCCGCGCGCTACCTGGACCGGGACGCGATCGCCGTGGTCGAGGGCGACGGCGCGGTCAGCCAGGAGCTGATCGCCCAGGGCTTCGACAAGCTGTGCTTCACCGGCGGCACCGAGATCGGCCGGCGGGTCTACGAGGCCGCCGCGCCGCACCTGACCCCGGTCACCCTGGAGTTGGGCGGCAAGAGTCCGGTGATCGTGGCTTCCGACGCCGATATCGAGGTCGCGGCCAAGCGCATCGCGTGGACCAAGCTGATCAACTCCGGCCAGATCTGCATCGCCCCGGACTACGTGCTGGCCGACAAGTCGGTGAGCGACAAGCTGGTGGCCGAGATCCGGAAGTCCATCGAGCACTTCCGCTCGCAGGACACCGGCGGCATGCGAATCGTCAACGAACGGCACTTCAACCGGCTGACCGCGGCCATCGCCGCCACCAAGGGCACCGTGGCGCTCGGCGGCGGATCGGACGCGGCCACCCTGACCATCGAGCCGACCGTCGTGGTGGACCCCGACCCGGCCGAGCCGCTGATGACCGACGAGATCTTCGGGCCGATCCTGCCGATCCTGACGGTGGCCAACCTCGAGGAAGCCGTCGACTACGTCAACTCCCGGCCCAAGCCGCTGGCGGCCTACTTGTTCACCAAGGCCAGGGCCACCCGGGAACGCGTCATCACCGGAGTACCGGCCGGCGGGATGATGGTCAACCAGCTGCTCTTCCAGTTCGCCACGGCCAAGCTGCCGTTCGGCGGGGTCGGTCCGTCGGGTATCGGCGCCTATCACGGCCGGTTCGGATTCGAGGAGTTCAGCCACCGCAAGTCGGTGCTGACCAAGCCGACCCGACCCGACCTCGGCGCCATGATCTACCCCCCGTATACAGAGAAGGCGTGGAAACTGGCGCGCAAGATCTTCTGAGTCGCACATCGTTGAAAGGAACCAGCTAGATGCCCGGAGTGCAGGATCGTGTCGTCATCGTCACCGGTGCGGGTGGCGGTCTGGGGCGTGAGTACGCCCTGACCCTGGCCAAGGAGGGCGCCTGCGTCGTGGTCAACGACCTCGGCGGCGCGCGCGACGGCACCGGCGCCGGACACAACATGGCCGATCATGTGGTCGCCGAGATCAAGGAAGCCGGCGGCCGGGCCGTGGCCAACTACGACTCGGTGGCCGAGACCGCGGGTGCGGAGAACATCGTCAAGACCGCCCTCGACGAGTTCGGCAAGGTCGACGGTGTGGTTTCCAATGCGGGCATCCTGCGCGACGGCACCTTCCACAAGATGACGCCGGAGAGCTGGGACGCCGTGCTCAAGGTGCACCTGTACGGCGGCTTCAACGTGATCCGTGCGGCGTGGCCGCACTTCCGCGAGCAGAGCTTCGGCCGGGTCGTGGTGGCCACCTCCACCAGCGGCTTGTTCGGCAACTTCGGTCAGGCCAACTACGGTGCGGCCAAGCTGGGTCTGGTCGGCCTGATCAACACGCTGGCCCAGGAGGGCGCCAAGTACAACATCAAGGCCAACGCGCTGGCGCCGATCGCGGCCACCCGCATGACCGAGGACATCCTGCCGCCCGAGGTGCTGAAGAACCTGACCCCGGAGTATGTCGCCCCCGTGATGGCGTACCTGTGCACCGAGGAGGTGCCCGACACCGGCTCGGTGTTCATCGTCGGCGGCGGCAAGGTGCAGCGCACCGCGCTGTTCCAGAACGAGGGCGTCACCTTCACCGCACCGCCGTCGGTCGACGACGTCGCGGACCGCTGGTCGGAGATCGACGACCTGTCGGCCGCCAAGCAGGCCACCTTCAATCTTCGCTGACTCTCATGAAAGCCTGTGTCGTACAGGAACTCTCGGGGCCGTCGGGCATGTCCTACATGGACGTGCCCGACGTCACTCCGGGCCCGGAGTCGGTGCTCGTCGACGTCCGGGCGGCCGGGGTGTGCTTTCCCGACCTGCTGCTGAGCAAGGGTGAGTACCAGCTGAAGCTGCCGCCACCGTTCATCCCCGGTATGGAGGTGGCCGGTGTGGTGGCTTCCGCCCCCGATGGCTCGGGATTGGCTGTGGGACAACGGGTCTGCGCCTCGGTGCTGGGCGGTTACGCCGAACAGGTGGTCGCACCCGTCGCCAACGTCAAACCCAGCCCGGCCGAACTCGACGATGCCGAGGCGGTTTCGCTGCTGGTCAACTACCACACCATGTACTTCGCGTTCGAACGCCGGGCGGCGCTGCGACCCGGCGAGACAGTGCTGGTGCTCGGCGCCGCCGGCGGTATCGGCGCAGCCGCCATACAGGTGGCCAGGGCAATGGGTGCCCGGGTGATTGCCGTCGTACATCGTTCGGCGGCAACGGAATTCGTCGCCGGTCTGGGTCCCGATGCGGTCATCCCGCTGGCCGACGGCTGGGCCCAGGCGGTGCGCGACGCCACCGGTGGCCGCGGCGTCGACGTGGTGGTGGATCCGATCGGCGGCCCCGCCTTCGACGACGCGATCCGGGTGCTGGCCACCGACGGCCGGCTGCTGGTCATCGGCTTCGCCGCCGGCGCGATCCCGACCGTGAAGGTCAACCGGCTGCTGCTGCGCAACGTCGGCGTCCTCGGGGTGGGATACGGTGAGTACATCAACCGGGATCCCGCCGCCGGCGTGGAGTTCACCGAGGGGTTGGCGCGATTGGTGGCCGCCGGACTGAAACCGCCTCCGCCGGTGCGCTTTCCGCTGTCCGACGGCTCGACGGCACTGCAGCTGCTCGACGACGGCGGCGTCTACGGCAAGCTGGTCCTGGAGCCGTGAGCACCCTGGCCGGCGAGTGCGCGTGAGGATCGCAGCGAAGCGAGGACCGGAGCGCGTGGGAGCCGAGCCGTGAGCACCCTGGGCCTGGTCCTGGTAGCCCTGGCCATCGCGATCGGACTGGTCGGCATCATCGTGCCGATGCTGCCCGGTGCCCTGCTGGTGCTGGGATCGATCGGCGTGTGGGCGTTCTTCGAACGGTCCACCGTCGGCTGGGTCACCCTCGGTATCGCCGCAGCGCTGTTCGTGGCCACCGAGGTGATCAAGTACACCTGGCCGGTCAAACGCATGCGCGCCGCCGAGGTCCGGACGTCGATCCTGATGGTGGGTGCGCTGTGCGGCATCGTCGGCTTCTTCGTCGTTCCCGTCATCGGTCTGCTGATCGGATTCGTGCTCGGAGTGTTCGTCGCCGAGCTGATCACCTGCCGAGACCCGGGTCGTGCATGGACGTCCACCGTGCACGCACTGAAGGGCGTTGCCCTACTGGTCGGCGTGGAGTTCACCGGCGCCCTGCTGGCAGCCCCCACGTGGGCGATTGCGGTCATCGCGTCCTGACCGGCCGGCGGGGCGGGCGTTGCGAGAAATGCCGACCACGCGTACCGGCCTGTGGTAGGAACCAAGATGTAGCGGGTGTGCTACGTCATATTCCGGTCCGGTGATCCGAGTCCGGACGGGATCAGGTCGGTGGCGGTATGGGTTCGATCGTCAGGGTCATCACAGTTCCACTAGCGGTCGTCGGATCGGCACTTGCCACGCTGTGGGCGGTCGTCAACCCCGTTGTCGTCACCCTGGCATCGGTGACCGCACTGATCATGGGCGGGACCCAGCATCCGTTGGTGGGCTTCGGCCCGCTGGCCGAAACGAACAGCGCGGTCGAGAAATACCTCGACCTGATCACCGATAACTACATCAACTTCACCATTCCCGGCGGCACCACCGTCAACGACGTTGCGGTGTACACCCCCGAGGAGTTCTGGCCCGCTTACGGGACCAGGACATTCGACGAATCGGTGGCGATCGGCGTCAGCAACCTCAGCCTCTGCATGGCCGGCGGCTCGACCTGTCCGCGCAACGAGGCGTTCGGCACGCCGACACCCGGCGACCCCTTGGTGATCTTCGGCTATTCGCAGAGCGGCCGCATCGTCACCGACGTCAAGCGCAGCCTGATCGACGCCTACTCCAACCTCGGCTGGGACCAGGCGCCCGATGCCTCGTTCATCATCGTCGGCAACCCGGACCGGCCCAACGGCGGGCTCCTGGAAAGGTTTGCCGGACTGTGGATCCCGTTCCTGAACGTCACCTTCGACGGTGCGACGCCGACCAACAGTTGCGACAGCGCCGGGTGTCACCTGCCGACCACCGATATCGCCTACCAGTACGACGGATTCGCCGACTTCCCGTCGCATCCGCTCAACTTGTTGGCCGACCTCAATGCCCTGCTGGGCATCGCGTTCAACCACGGTTCCTATCCCGACCATCCGCTGACCGACGCGGTGTCGCAGGGCACTTACGGCGATACCTCGTACTACATGATTCCGGCGACCACGCTGCCACTGCTGCAACCGATCTCCTGGCTGATGCCGGACGCACTGGTCGCGTTACTGGACGCGCCGCTGCGCACCATCATCGAGATGGGATACGACCGTTCGGTGAGCCCGGGCGTGCCGGTGACGGCGCAGTTGTTCCGGTTCTCGCCGGTGCGTGACCTCATCACCATCGGCATCGCGGTGGCCACCGGGATCGACGATGCGCTGTCGATGGTGTTCGGGAATCCGGACTTCCGGCCGCTGGGCACCAAACCGGCCGGGATGTACGGCGTTCCCGAGTTCAAGTGGTCGGATCTGTTCGGCGCGCCCACGGCGGTCGCGCCGGAGAAGATCGCGCCCGCCGAGACCGACCGCGTCGCGGCGGTGGCCGCGCCGGCGACCGTTGCCGCCCTGTCCGCGGGTGACGGCGGAACCGCACCCGAGCCTCCGGCCACCACGACGGAACCGAAGCCCACCGCCGATCCAGCGCCCACGTCGGAACCGACACCTACGGCGGACCCGACGGCGTCGGTGGAGCCCACCCCGTCGCAAGACCCGGAACCGACGGAAGAGTCCACCGAAGAGTCCTCGGAAGAACCCAAGCCGTCGGAGGACCCCAAGCCGTCCGAGGAACCGACGGTGGATGCCGAACCCACCGAGCCCGCCGAGGAAGACACCGCGGCGACGCATGAGCCCGCCGCCCCGAGTGCTGACAACGACGCCGGGGACGGGACCGAGAACGTCAAGGACGCCAGCAGCTCCGACGAGCATCAGGCGGCGGCGAGCCAGCCGTCGTCGGCCGGGGATTCGGCCGACACGAAGTAGCGGAAGCGGTCAGCCGAGCAGCGCGATGCGCAGCTTGGCGACGTCCTCGTCGGTGACGCCGGCGACCCGCAGGTAGCCGTCCAGCGAACCATGGTCGTCGGCCACGGTCGCGAGCGCCGCCTCGAGGTACTCCGGGCGCACCCCCAGAACCTCGTCGGACAACCGGGCCTCGGTGAATTCCGCTGCCTCCGAGGGCATTCCCTCGTCGAACCGGCTCGCGATCATCTCCATGATCTGGGTCCGCAGCTGCGGAATGGCGGCATTGCTCTGCAGGTAATCGGCCATCACGGCGTCGTGGTCCACCCCGGCGGCCTGCAACAGGACGGCAACGCCGAAGCCGGTGCGGTCCTTGCCGGCGAAGCAGTGCGTCAGCATCGACCCGCCCCCCGCCAACAGCGTCACCATGTGCCGGACGGCCGTTCGCGCCCCGGGGGCCTGGGCGAACCGCCGGTACTCCTCGGTCATGTAGCGCTGTCCGGCCTCGAGAACCGATTCGTCGTCGGGCTTCTCGGTCAGCAGACGCTGGAAGGCGTGCTCGTGTGGGGAGTCGCCCTCGACCACCGCGACGATGTCCAGGAACGGCAACAGATGCACCATGACGCCGTCGGGAACCAGGTCGCCGCCGTGACGTTCGACCTCCCGCGGTGAGCGCAGGTCGGCCACGTCGGTCAGCTCGATATCCCGCAACTGGCGAAGCCCGTCGTCGTCGAGCTTGGTCAGCTCACCCGAGCGGAACAACACCCCGGGTCGCACCGCGCCACCGGTGGAGCTGCTGACGTCGCGGAAGTTCCAGGCACCGGAGAGGTCGGTCACTTCGGCACGACCGCGGCCGCCAGCGGGGTCTTCTCCCGGCCGAGTTCGGTGCGGGCGATGGTGCGCAGGTGGACCTCGTCGGGGCCGTCGAAAATGCGCATCGCGCGCTGCCAGCCGTACATGCGGGCCAGCACGGTGTCATCGGAAACGCCTGCGGCGCCGTGGGTTTGGATGGCCCGGTCGATGACGTTGCACGCCATCAGCGGTGCGACGGCCTTGATCTGGGACACCAGCCCGTGGGCGGCCTTGTTGCCGTGCCTATCGATGGTCCACGCGGCCTTGTGGCACAGCAGCCGGGCCTGGTCGATCTCGTTGCGGGACAACGCGACCGCGTTCTGCACCATGCCCTGCTCGGCCAGCGGCTTGCCGAACGCGATGCGCGAGTTGACCCGCTCGACCATGAGCGCCAGCGCCCGCTCGGCCACCCCGATCGCACGCATGCAGTGATGAATGCGGCCCGGACCCAGCCGGGCCTGGGCGATCGCGAACCCCATGCCCTCCTCGCCCAGTAGGTTGCTCGCCGGCACCCGGACGTTGTCGTAGACGATCTCGGCGTGCCCGTGCTGGTCCTGCCAACCGAACACACTGGTCGAGCGCTTGATGTTCACCCCGGGGGTATCGACGGGCACCAGGATCATCGACTGCTGCTGATGGCTGGCCGCATCGGGGTTGGTACGGCCCATCACGATCAGGATCGCGCAGCGTGGATCGTTGGCGCCGGAGGTCCACCACTTGGTGCCGTTGATCACAAAGTCCGAGCCATCCCGGACTATCGAGGTCTGGATGTTGCGCGCATCAGAGGAGGCCACCGCCGGCTCGGTCATCGAGAACGCCGACCGGATCTCACCGGCCAAAAGTGGTTGCAGCCAACGTGTGCGCTGTTCTTCGGTCGCGAACAGGTGCAGGGTCTCCATGTTCCCGGTGTCGGGCGCCGCGCAGTTGATGGCCTCCGGGGCGATCTCGGTGCTCCAGCCGGAGATCTCGGCCAGCGGCGCGTACTCGAGGTTGCTCAGGCCCGACTCCGAGGGCAGGAACAGGTTCCACAGGCCCTGGGCCTTGGCGAGTTTCTTGAGGTCCTCGACCACCGGTGGAACGGTGAAATCCTTCGGACCCTTCTCCTCGCGGTACGCGTCGTACGCCGCCTCGGCGGGGAAGACGTGTTCGACCATGAAATCGGTCAGCTTGTCGTGGTATTCCTGCCCTTTGGCCGACATCGCGAAGTCCATGCGGCGAGCTTAATCACCATCCCAACCAGGCAGTTGGTCCGCCCCCGGGCAGGGCGAATGACATCAATGTGATTCATCCACATTGTGGAGAAAACCTGTGGAAAACCGGGCCACTCGCGGCGGTACAGTCCGACCGTGAAACTCGAGGTCGGTGTGGCTGCTGTCATTGTTCTGCTGGTGGTCGGCTTGCTCGGCAATGCCATCGTGGTGGACCACAGCGAGCATGCGGCCGAACCGTTCGGCGGCGGCCACGTTCTGGACCTGCCGGGTGTGGACCTCAACGTGCGCGAGTACGGGCCGCCGGGCGACCGGGCGGTGGTGCTGCTGCACGGCTACACCGCGTCGGTCGAGTGGTGGGAACCGGTGGCCCAGAAGCTGGCTGCGACGGGACGGCGGGTGATCGCGATCGACCTCGTCGGCCACGGCGGGTCCGAGGCTCCGCGGGATGCCGCGCAGTACGGCGCGCAGGGACAGGCCACCGCGGTGCGCCAGGCGCTGTCGGCGCTGGGCGTCCGGCACGCGGTACTCATCGGGCACTCCATGGGCGGTGCGGTGGCCACCGCGGTGGCCGAGGCCGAACCGGATCTGGTGCAGCGCGTCGCGGTGTCCGACACCCCCGGCGATAACGGACTTGTCGTGGTGCCCCGCATGCGCGACGTGGTGTGCGCCCCGATCGTCGGCCCGGCCGCCGACCGGTTCCGTGCCATCGACACGTTCGACGGACCGTCGTTGCAGACCGGCTTCGCCGCCGACTACCCGGTCCCCGACTTCGCCTACCGGTCCCTGAAGCGACTCACCCACACCGGGGTCTGTGACTCCGACGTCGTCGAAGAACTCAACGCCGACAAGGCGATCGCCGACCGGTTGGCGGGCCTGGGTAAACCCGTCCTGGTGATCTGGGGTGCGCATGACGTGCTCACCCCGACGGCCGACAACGTCGCGCGCTACACCAGAGCCGGGTTACCCCCGCATGTCATCGCCGGGTCGGGACACAGTCCGATGGTCGAGAAGTCGGACGAATTCGTCTCGGCGGTAAGCGAATTCGCGACGGTCAGCTGAGGCCGCGGGAGATGACCAACCGCTGGATCTGGTTGGTCCCCTCGAATATTTGCGTGATCTTCGCTTCGCGCATGAACCGTTCGACGCGGAAGTCGCGGGTATAGCCCACCCCGCCGAACACCTGGACCGCATCGGTGGTGACCTTCATCGCGGCATCGGTGGCCGTCAACTTCGCGATGCTCGCCTGCTGCGAGTACGGCAGTCCCTGATCCTTGCGCCGCGCCGCATCCAGGTAGGTCGCCCGGGCGGCACCGGTGGCCGCGGCCATGTCGGCCAGCAGGAAACCCAGCCCCTGGTGGTCGGCGATCTTGCGGCCGAATGCGGTGCGCTCGTTGGCATAACGGACCGCCTCGTCCAGGGCGGCCTGGGCGATCCCGACCGCCACCGCGGCAATACCGAGTCGGCCGGAATCCAGGGCGCTGAACGCAATTGGCAGACCCTGCCCTTCGACACCGATCAGGCGGTCGGTGTCGACGTGGGCGTTGTCGTAGAACGCCGACGTGGTCGGCACGGCATGCAGGCCCATCTTCTCCTCGGGCTTGCCGAACGACAGCCCGGGCAGATCGCCGGGCACCAGGAAGCAGGACACCCCGCGGGAGCCCTCGCCGGTGCGCGCGAACAGCGTGTAGAAATCGGCCTTGCCGCCGTGGGTGATCCACGCTTTGGCGCCGTTGAGCGTGTAGCCGGTGTCATCGCGGGTGGCCTTGCAATTCAGTGCCGCGGCATCCGAGCCGGCCTGCGGTTCGGACAGGCTGTAGGCGCCGATCTGATCGCCGGCGAGCATGCCGGGCAGCCAGCGCTGCTTCTGCTCGTCGGTGCCGAAGGTCAGCAGCGGGTGCGACGAGAGACTGTGCACGCTGACCGCGACGGCCACGGCGGCCCAGCGCGCGGCGATCTCCTCGAGCACCTGCAGGTACACCTCGTAGGGCTGGCCGCCGCCGCCCCACTCCTCGGGCTGCGGCAGGCTCAGCAGACCCGCGGCGCCCAGTTGGGCGAAGACCCCGTCGGGGTAGGTCTCGGCCCGCTCATGCTCGTCGACGATCGGGTCGAGGATCTTGTCCGCGATATCGCGGGTCAGGGCAACGAGTTCGCGAGCCTCGTCGGTGGGCAGGAGGCGGTCAACCGGCATGGTTGGGCATCCTAGTTTCCGCTCAGACGTGCTGGCCCACCGACAGTGCGGCGTTGATCGCGTCGACGCGGTCCTTGGCGTCGCCGAAGAGCATCTGGGTGTTCTCACGGAAGAACAGCGGGTTCTGGACGCCGGCGTAGCCGGAGGCCATGGAGCGCTTGAAGACGATGACGTTGCGGGCGTTCCAGACGGTCAGCACGGGCATCCCGGCGATCGGGCTGCTCGGATCCTCGGCGGCCGCCGGGTTGACGGTGTCGTTGGCGCCGATGACCAGGACGACGTCGGTGTCGTCGAAGTCGTCGTTGATCTCGTCCATCTCCAGGACGATGTCGTAGGGCACCTTCGCCTCGGCCAGCAGCACGTTCATGTGCCCGGGCAGGCGGCCGGCGACGGGGTGGATGCCGAAGCGGACGTTGACACCGCGGTCGCGCAGTCGGCGGGTCAGGTCGGCGACGCCGTACTGGGCCTGGGCCACGGCCATGCCGTAGCCGGGCGTGATGATCACCGAGTGCGCCGATTCGAGCAGTTCGGCCGCACCCTCGGCGGTGATCTCCCGGTGCTCGCCGTAATCCTTGTCGTCGGCCGGGCCGGCTTCGATCCCGAAGCCGCCGGCGATCACCGAGATGAACGACCGGTTCATCGCCTTGCACATGATGTAGGACAGGTAGGCACCCGAGGAGCCGACCAGGGCGCCGGTGACGATCAGCAGGTTGTTGTCGAGCAGGAACCCCGAGGCCGCGGCGGCCCAACCCGAGTAGCTGTTGAGCATCGACACGACCACGGGCATGTCGCCGCCGCCGATGGAGGCCACCAGGTGCCAGCCCAGCAGCAGTGCGAGCACGGTGACGACGGCGAGCAGCCACAGTTGCGGGTCGATGACGAACCAGACCGTGAGCGCGGCGAATGCCACCAGGGCGCCGACATTGAGGAAGTTCTTGCCGGGCAGCATCATCGGCGCGGAGTTGATGCGCGCGGAGAGTTTGAGGTTGGCGACGATGGAGCCGGTGAAGGTGACGGCGCCGATGAAGACGCCGATGACGACCTCGGCGGAGTGGATGCCACCCATGCCCTCGGCGGTCAGCTTGGCCGCTTCGGCGCCGGCGGGGTCGGCCTCGACGTGCAGGTAGCCGTTCCAGCCGACCAGCACGGCCGCCAGGCCCACGAATGAATGCAGCAGCGCGATCAGCTCGGGCATGCCGGTCATCTCGACGACCTTGGCCCGCCACAGCCCGATCGCCGCGCCGATGGCCATCGCGCCGATCAGCAGACCGGCGCCCAGCGGGGAGATGTGCCGGGCGGCGGCCAGGGCGATGGTCGCGACCAGGGCGACGGCCATCCCGGTGATGCCGAAGGAGTTCCCGGCCCGGGAGGTCTCGTGTTTGGACAGGCCGGCCAGCGCGAGGATGAACAGCAGGGCGGCGACGACGTAGGCCGCGGTGGCAGCGTTTTCAGTGTTGAACAAGTCAGACATGGTTCCGGCCCCTTAGCTTCGCGAGAACATCGAGAGCATGCGGCGCGTGACCGCGAAGCCGCCGAAGACGTTGATGCTGGCCAGCAGGATCGCCGCGGTCGCCAGCACCGTGATGGCCAGGTTGCCGTGCCCGACCTGCAGCAGGGCACCGACGACGATGATCCCGGAGATCGCGTTGGTCACCGACATCAACGGGGTGTGCAGGGCGTGATGCACGTTGCCGATCACGTAGTAGCCGATCACGATGGCCAGCGCGAACACCGTCAGGTGCATTTGCAGCGCAACCGGTGACAATGCGATCAGGACGAACAGTGCCGCGGCGGCGGACAACGTCAGGCCCAGGCGACGTCCGGTGCTCATCGGGGTCTTCTCGACCTTGACGACGGGTGCGGCCGCGCTGGCCGCGGCGGCGGGCGCGGCGGAGACCTGCACGGGCGGCGGTGGCCAGGTGAGCGCGCCGTCGCGCACCACGGTCACCGAGCGCTGCACCACGTCGTCGAAGTCCAGCGTGAGTGCGCCGTCCTTCTCCGGGGTGAGCAGCTTGAGCAGGTTGACCAGGTTGGTCCCGTACAGCTGGGATGCCTGGGCCGGCAGCCGGCCGGCCAGGTCGGTGTAGCCGAGGATGGTCACCCCGTTGTCGGTGACGATCACCTGGTCCTTCACGGTGCCCTCGACGTTGCCGCCGTTGGCCGCGGCCATGTCCACGATCACACTGCCGGACTTCATCGAGGCGACCATGTCGGCGGTGATGATGCGCGGAGCGGGCCTCCCCGGGATCAGGGCGGTGGTGATGATGATGTCGACATCCTTGGCCTGCTCGGCGTACAGGGCGGCCTCGCGGGCCTTGTAGTCGTCGCCCATTTCCTTGGCGTAGCCGGTGGCCGAGATCTCGGCCTGCTCGGGATCCACCGCCAGGTACTCCCCACCCAGGGAGGCGACCTGGTCGGCGACCTCGGGACGGGGGTCGGTGGCCCGCACGATGGCACCCAGGCTGCCGGCCGCGCCGATGGCGGCCAGCCCGGCCACGCCGGCGCCGACGACCAGCACCTTGGCCGGGGGCACCTTGCCGGCCGCGGTGACCTGCCCGGTGAAGAACCGGCCGAACTTGTTCGCGGCCTCGATGACCGCGCGGTACCCGGCGATGTTGGCCATCGAGGAGAGCACGTCCAGCGACTGCGCGCGCGAGATCCGCGGCACCGCGTCCATGGCCAGCACGGTGATCGGCCGGGTGGCGAGCTGTTCGACCAGTTCGGGCTTCAGTGCCGGGGAGATCAGGCTGATCAGGGTTGCGCCGTCGCGCAGGGCGGCGATCTCACCGCTGTCCGGGGCGTTGACCTTCAACACGACGTCGGCGTTCCAGGGTGAGCCTGTCTCGGCGCCGGCCTCGGCGTAGGCGGCATCGGCGAAACTGGCCGCCGCACCCGCGTCGTGCTCGACGACGACCGAATAGCCCAGCTTGATCAACTGCCCGACGGTTTGCGGGGTGGCGGCAACCCGGGTTTCCCCGGGCAGGGACTCGCGCGGTATCCCGATGAGCATGGATATCGGTCCGTTCTGGTCGGTTCAGCCTTCAGTCGGATGACACGCGGATGCCTGACCGAAAGTGGTTGGAAGTTGACAGTGTAAGAGGCCAGCATGGCCGACCGCTGGGTCGCCGTCCTGCTGTGCAGTGGCTCAGCGGGCTCTTGACTGGCTGATGTCGGTGGCTGTTAGGTTGCCCGGGGGTTGTCCGCAGTGGTCGGGAGAGGGATTCGGCGATGAACATTCAGCGTGCGAGAACCACCGCAATGTATGTGGCCTGCGCAGGAATGCTGGTCCTGGGGCCAGTGGCCGCGCCGCCCCACCTGATCGGGGTGGCGTGGGCCGACGACGAGGACAGCGGGCCGGCGCCCGCCCCGGACGAGGCCTCGACGGGCGGCGCGGAGGCGCCGGTCCAGGCCCCCCAGGAGCTACTGCCCGCGGAGATGCCATCCGACGTCGTCCCGGACGAGGCCGCTGCGCAGCCGGTGGCCCCCGCGCCGGTCCCGTCCGGCACGACGCATGCCCCGGGCGAGGGGACGACGACGGCGCCGGCCGGTGTGGCCGCTGCCGTCCTGGTTCCGGGGATGGACCCCGCGTTCCTGACCATCAACCCGGACGGGTCGCTGGTCTATCACGGGACGACGGCGGTGGGCGTCGACACTCCCGGCTGGAATGTCTACCTCGGCGAGGACGGCCTGGACATGCTCCACGGCCCGGTCGGTCCGGCGGTCGCCGCCCCGAACCCGGCCATCCCGCCGGCAGAGGCAGAGGCGGACCTTTCGTCCTAGACGGAGGTGTGAATCCGGCACGCCCGGTCCGTGGGGCGTGAAGAATTCGCCGGATGGATTACAACAGCGGCAACTACTACGCGTTGGTGAAGTCGCGCAAACCCGACGGTGTCGGCGACAAGTCCGCGTGGTTCGTGGGTGCAGGACTGGCGTCGATGGCTTCGGCGGTGTTCATGATCCGTGACGGGTACCTGGCCGGCGACAAGATCACCATCATGGAGCGGCTGGCGCTGCCCGGGGGTGCGCTGGACGGCATCAAGATGCCCGAAAAGGGCTTCGTCATCCGCGGCGGCCGTGAGATGGAAGACCACATGGAATGTCTGTGGGACCTGTTCCGCAGCATTCCGTCGTTGGAGGTCGAGGGCTACAGCGTGCTCGACGAGTTCTACTGGCTCAACGTCGACGACCCGAACTTCAGCCTGTGCCGCGCCACCGAGAACCGCGGTCAGGATGCGCGGCTGGACAACAAGTTCGATATGACTGCCAAGGCGCAGAAGGACATGCTGAGCGTCTTTCTGGACACCCGGGAAGAGATGGCGGACAAGCGCATCGACGAGGTGTTCGGCCGTGACTTTCTGGACAGTAACTTCTGGCTGTACTGGCGGACCATGTTCGCCTTCGAGGAGTGGCATTCCGCCCTCGAGATGAAGCTCTATCTGCACCGGTTCATCCACCACATCAAGGGCCTGCCCGATCTGTCGGCCTTGAAGTTCACCAAGTACAACCAGTACGAGTCCCTGGTGCTGCCGATGTACCGGTGGTTACTGGATCAGGGCGTCAACTTCTGGTTCGACACCGAAGTGACCGACATCGACTTCGACATCGACGGAGAACGCAAGCAGGCCAGCAGGATTCATTGGCTAAAGGACGGCGCCGAAGGTGGCGTGGACCTCGGGCCGAACGATCTCGTGCTGACCACCATCGGCTCGCTGACCGAGAACTCCGACGACGGCGACCACCACACTCCGGCGGTGCTCAACACCGGGCCGGCGCCGGCCTGGGACCTGTGGCGGCGGATCGCGGCCAAGGACCCGTCGTTCGGCCAGCCGGACGTGTTCGGCGGCGACATCCCCAGGACCAAATGGGAATCGGCGACGGTCACCACTCTGGATCACCGGATCCCGGAGTACATCCGGAAGATCTGTAAACGGGATCCGTTCTCCGGCAAGGTGGTTACCGGCGGGATCGTCACAGCCCGGGACTCGAAGTGGCTGATGAGCTGGACGGTCAATCGTCAACCGCACTTCAAGCAGCAACCCGACGATCAGATCGTGGTGTGGGTCTACGGGCTGTTCGTCGACGTCGAGGGCGACTACGTCAAGAAGCCGATGCAGGAGTGCACGGGTGAGGAGATCACCCAGGAATGGCTCTATCACCTCGGGGTGCCCGAAGCCGAGATTCCGGAACTGGCGGCCCGGGGTGCCAAGACGGTGCCGGTGATGATGCCGTACGTCACCGCGTTCTTCATGCCGCGCAAGGCCGGCGACCGTCCGGACGTCGTGCCGGAGGGCGCGGTCAACTTCGCGTTCATCGGGCAGTTCGCCGAGACCACCCGCGACTGCATTTTCACCACCGAGTACTCGGTACGCACCGGCATGGAGGCGGCCTACCAACTGCTCGGTGTGGAACGGGCGGTACCGGAGGTATTCAACTCGACCTACGATGTGCGCAAACTGATTTCGGCCACCGTGCATCTGCGGGACGGCAAAGAGGTCGACCTGCCGATTCCGAACATCATCCGCAAGCGCATCCTGGGCAAGATCGAAGGCAACGAGGTGGGCGAACTGCTTGCCGAGTACGGCCTGATCCCCGACATTGACTAGGGCCGGCGCCGCCGCTCATTAAATTCCTGCTGAGTCGGAACGTATCGGAACGCCGGGCCCCGGATTTCAATCCCCCCATGCGTATTACACCGGCGCGCGGCCACTGTCGTCGCTGACGCCCCCAGAACGCCGGCTCGTCAGGGCCGGCGTCTCGTTCTGTCCCGACGCCCACCAGAAAGCTGCCCGTGTCCGTATTCGTCGACATCACACCCGAAGAGGCCGCCGTCCCGGCGTCTCGTCGTGCGCCCGGGACGGACCGCGGGCGAGCGCTCCTGACCAAGGCCGCGCTGCCGGCCCTCTCGGTGCTGGTGTTCCTCGGCGTCTGGCAGTTCGCGGCCGCCAGTGGGATCTGGAACCAGACCTTCGTGCCCTACCCGGCGACGGTCTGGCGCGCGTTCGTCGACGTGTCCACCACCCACGACGGCGTGCGGGGCTACGCCGGATACCTGCTCTACGAGCACCTCTACATGACGCTGCGCCGGGTGCTGGCGGGTGTGCTCATCGGCGTGACGCTCGGAGTCCTGCTGGGCCTGGTGATGGGTTCGATCGGCTGGGTGCGCAGCGTGCTGGAACCGTGGCTGACGTTCCTCCGGGCACTGCCCCCGCTGGCCTACTTCTTCCTGCTGGTGATCTGGCTGGGGATCGACGAGGCGCCCAAGATCACCCTGCTGGCGCTCGCCGCACTGCCGCCCGCCGCCGTCGCGACCACCGCCGCCGTCGTCGCCGCACCGGTCGGACTCACCGAGGCGGCCCGCGCGCTGGGCGCCAGCCGCGCCCAGGTGGTCCGCGACGTCGTGGTGCCCGCGGCCCTGCCCGAGACGTTCACCGGCATCCGCTTGGCGGTCGGCATGGCCTACTCGTCGGTGGTGGCGGCCGAACTGTTCAACGGGATCCCCGGGATCGGCGGCCTGGTCAAGGACGCCAGCAATTACAACAACACCCCCGTGGTGCTGGTGGGCATCTGCGCCATCGGATTCTCCGGGCTGGTCATCGACGGTTTGTTGCGCGCTATTGAGGTGCGTGCCGTCCCATGGAGAGGGAAGCTATGAGGTTCACGAAAGTTCTTGCCGCAGCGGCGATCACAGTGGCAGGACTGGCCGGGTGCGCGGTGGACCACTCCGGGCATCAGGCCGACAGGCCGACCATCCGGATCGGCTACCAGACCTTCCCGAGCGGCGACCTGATTGTCAAGAACAACAAGTGGCTCGAGCAGGCGCTGCCGGACTACAACATCAAGTGGACGAAGTTCGACTCCGGCGCCGACGTCAACACCGCGTTCATCGCCAAGGAACTCGACTTCGGCGCCCTGGGATCCAGCCCGGTGGCGCGCGGTCTGTCCGCGCCGCTGAACATTCCGTACCAGGTGGCCTTCATCCTCGACGTCGCCGGTGAGAACGAGGCACTGATCGCGCGCAACGGAACCGGCATCAACACCATCGCCGATCTGAAGGGTAAGCGGATCGCCACCCCGTTCGCTTCCACCGCGCACTACAGCCTGCTGGCGGCACTGAGTCAGAACGGTTTGTCGCCCAACGATGTTCAGTTGATCGACCTGCAGCCGCAAGCGATCCTCGCGGGTTGGGAACGCGGCGACATCGATGCCGCCTACACGTGGTTGCCGACCCTGGATCAATTGCGCACCACGGGTAAGGAGCTGATCAGCAGCCGGCAGTTGGCGGCCGATGGCAAGCCGACCCTGGACCTGGCAACAGTGTCGAGTGACTTCGCCAAGGCGCACCCCGATGTGGTCGACGTCTGGCGCCAGCAGCAGGCGCGGGCGCTGCGGACCATTCACGACGACCGGGCCGGTGCCGCCAAGGCGATCGGCGCGGAGATCGGATTGAGCCCGGCCGATGTCGAGGGGCAGCTGCAGCAGGCCGGGTTCCCGACACCCGACGAGGTGGCCTCGCCGCAGTGGCTGGGCACCGACGGCAAGCCGGGCAACCTCGCCGTCAACCTGCAGAGCGCCTCGCAGTTCCTGGCCGACCAGAAGCAGATCCCGGCCGCCGCGCCGCTGCAGACGTTCCAGGACGCCATCTACACCAAGGGGTTGCCCAATGCCCTCGCGCAGTGACCCGCCCAGTGACAGGGGTCTGCGGATCCGCAACGTCGAACACCGCTACGGGTCCGGGCGCAATCAGGTCACCGCGCTCGGGCCGGTGGACCTGGACGTCGAACCGGGTGCGTTCCTGGTACTGGTCGGCGCCTCCGGCTGCGGTAAGAGCACGCTGCTGCGGCTGATCGCCGGATTCGAGGAGCCGACCGCCGGGCAGGTCCAGGTTGCCGGCGGCGCGCCGTCGCCCGGCATCACGTCGGGGGTGGTGTTCCAGCAGCCGCGGCTGTTCCCGTGGCGCACCGTTGGCGGCAACGTCGACGTGGCGCTGAAGTACGCCAAGGTGCCGCGGGACCGTCGGGCGCAGCGCCGCGACGAACTGCTCGACCGGGTCGGCCTGGGCGGCACAGCCGATCGCCGGATCTGGGAGATCAGCGGCGGGCAGCAGCAGCGGGTCGCCATCGCCCGCGCGCTGGCCGCCGAGACGCCGCTGTTCCTGCTCGACGAGCCCTTCGCGGCACTGGATGCCCTGACCCGGGAGCGGCTGCAGGAGGACGTCCGGCGGGTCAGTGCGGAGTCCGGCCGCACCACCGTCTTCGTCACCCACAGCGCCGACGAGGCCGCCTTCCTCGGGTCCCGGATCGTCGTGCTCACCCGTCGGCCGGGTCAGGTGGCGCTGGATATCCCGGTCGACCTGCCGCGCATCGGGGTCGACGCGGAGGAGTTGCGGCGTTCGCCGGAGTACTCGGATCTGCGCGCCGAGGTGGGGCGCGCGGTGAAAGCGGCTGCGGCGTAGGAATTTTCGGATGCAGCCGGCACTGCGGCTGTCAGACCAGGTCCACCACGTCGGCAATGGACGGCAGCACCCGGCCGGGCCGGAACGGGTACCTCTCGATCTCGGCCTCGCTCGTGGAACCGGTCAGCACCAGGATGGTGTCGAGCCCGGCCTCCATCCCCGCGACCACATCGGTGTCCATCCGGTCGCCGATCATGGTGGTTTCCTCGGAATGCGCCTCGATGCGGTTCAGCGCGCTGCGGAACATCATCGGGTTGGGCTTGCCGACGAAGTACGGCTCGCGGCCGGTTGCCTTGGTGATCATCGCGGCGACCGATCCCGTGGCCGGTATGGGTCCCTCGGCCGACGGCCCGGTGACATCAGGATTGGTGGCGATGAACCGCGCACCGTCCCCAATCAGCCGCACCGCCCTGGTGACCGCCTCGAACGAATACGTGCGGGTCTCACCCAGCACCACGAAGTCCGGATCACTGTCGGTCAGCGTGTAGCCGACCTCGTGCAGCGCGGTGGTCAGGCCGGCCTCGCCGATGACATAGGCCGAGCCGCCGGGCAATTGGTCGTCGAGAAAGGCGGCAGTGGCCGTCGCGGAGGTCCAGATGGATACTTCGGGCACCGTCAGGCCCGACCGTTTCAGCCGGGCGGCCAGGTCGCGTGGGGTGAAGATCGAGTTGTTGGTGAGCACCAGGAAACGCCGCTGCTTGTCGGCCAGGCGCTGCAGGAACTCCGCTGCACCCGGCAGCGCGTGTTCCTCACGTACCAGCACCCCGTCCATGTCGGTGAGCCAACATGACGTGGGCGAGCGCACAGTGGTCAGACGGGCGGGTAGGCCGGCGGCGGGTAGTTACCGCGCAGGGCCCACGGCAGCCATGAGAAGAAGTATTCGATCTCGTCGCTGGCGTCGTAGTCCGGGTTCGGATCCATGCCCGGAGTCTAGCGGCGACGGCCAGTTGGCAACACCACAACCGTTATTGCCTAAACTAGCCAACTAGTTGATTGGTCGGCGTCGACCGGCCGCGTGTACAGAGAGTGGAGCATGGCGTCAGATAATGGGCTGTCCCGCCGCGAAGAATTGCTGGCCGTGGCCACCAAACTGTTCGCCGCGCGCGGCTACCACGGCACCCGCATGGACGACGTCGCCGACGTCATCGGGCTCAACAAGGCGACGGTCTACCACTACTACGCCAGCAAGTCGCTGATCCTCTTCGACATCTATCAGCAGGCCGCCGAACGTACCCTGGCCGCCGTCCACGACGATCCCACCTGGACCGCCAGCGAGGCGCTCTACCAGTACACCGTCCGGCTGCTGAAGCAGACCGCGGCAAATGTGGAGGGTGCGGCCGTCTATTTCCAGGAGCAGCCCTACATCACCGAGTGGTTCACCGAGGAGCAGGTTGCCGAGGTCCGGGAGAAGGAGACCCAGGTCTACGAGCACGTGCACGGGCTGATCGACCGCGGCATCGCCAGCGGCGAGTTCTACCCGTGCGACTCCCACGTGCTGGCCCTGGGCTACATCGGCATGACGCTGGGGGCCTACCGGTGGCTGCGCCCGGACGGCCGGCGCTCGGCCGAGGAGATCGCCGTCGAGTTCAGCACCGCGCTGTTGCGCGGGCTGGTGCGCGACGAGGCGGTCCGCGCCGAATGGCCGCTGCCGACGAAGTCCGCGTCGGCCCCGGGATAGCGTCTCGATAGGCTGCTGGTCATGCCGATCGTGAGCAAGACCGTCGAGGTGAACCGTGACGAGTCGACGATCCTGTCGATCGTCGCCGACTTCGAGGCCTACCCCCAGTGGAACGAAGAGGTGAAGGGCTGCTGGATCCTGCACCGCTACGACGACGGCCGGCCCAGCCAGCTCCGGCTGGACACCGAGATCCAGGGCAATCAGGGCACCTTCATCCAGGCGGTGTACTACCCCGCGCCCAACCAGATCCAGACCGTCATGCAGCAGGGCGAGCTCTTCACCAAGCAGCATCAGCTGTTCTCGGTGGTGGGCATGGGCCCGGCCAGTTCGCTGCTGACCGTCGACATGGACGTCGAGGTGAGCCTGCCGGTGCCGGCCATCATGATCAAGAAGATCGCGAACGACGCGCTGGACCACCTGGCCAACAATCTGAAGACCCGCGCCGAGAGTCTGACCGCCTGAACAGCTAGGCGTCCCACATTCCGGTGCGCTCGAGCGTCTCGGTGAGTTGACGGGCGCCGTCGGTGAACTGCCACTCCGTCAGTTCGACGACGGCAGCCGTGTCCCGCGCCCGCATCGCGGCGATCAGCTTCGCGTGGTGTTCGACGGCGCTGTGGCCCCAGTCCGGATCGTTGGCGTAGATCAGGGTCGGCATGTACCGCGCGGCGTGCAGCAGGAACCATGCCAGTTTCACGCGGCCGGCCAGCCGGTTCAGCGCGCGGTGGAACGCGAACTCCGCCGCCACGACGGCGTCGGGCTCACCGCGGTCGACGGCCGCGGCCAACTCATCGTTGAGGGCGCTCAGCTCGGCGAGGTCGTCGTCGGAGGCATCGCGGGCCGCCGTCACCGTGAGTTCCTTCGC
>WBZP01001908.1_pt1 | contig 24721 bp, 16 predicted proteins | sample 5204301 | NCBI WGS metagenome assembly WBZP01 (sample SAMN12412401, study PRJNA552823) | activated sludge metagenome | isolation source: activated sludge from nitrification reactor of wastewater treatment plant... | place: USA: Pennsylvania | collected 2017 | reverse complement strand
CCTACAACAAAAATGGTAGAAGCGAGCGGTGCTTCAAAATATGGTTCCAGCTTATCGATATCATCCATCAATTGCGCCTCTTTAAGCAACACTACCTGCTTATCGGCAAACATGGGATATCTTTTGCAGGCATTGATAACAGAAGCCCAATTGGCGTCTTTTCCGTAAAAAACCGTCAGGTTGAAAGCTGCTTCAGATTCAGGAAGTATTTGATGCTCTGCATAGTTCATCAGCATATCAATATAATAGTCCTCTTCCCCTTCAAACCAGTATAACGGTTTAAATTCCCTTTTCTTCCAGTTGCTGATTATTTTTTCCGCACTCATGTCGTTTAATTACTGCTTGCCTGTAAGGTTGATAAATAATTGTAAAATAGTCATAACACGGTATGGTTTATGATAACTTTACAGTGGTTTTATATTTATCCCGGCAAATATCCGTCTTAATGCGATAAGCTGTATGGGTTATCCGGATAAGTTTAATAATTTTACGATAAACCTATTTACTATGGCTTTTCAAAATTTTCCTGAAAAAGATCAGTCAACATCTGAAATGGCTGCAGAAAAAAAAGGAAATGGATTCAGGGGCATACTTACTGCCGTACTTGTAATCGCCTTACTGGCAACCTGGGGATATATCATCTGGGACAAAAATCGCCAAAAAGGCCTTGATACAACCAATCAGAACCTGATTGCCTCTACGTCGGCCCAGCGTGACGAGTTGCAGAAGGAACTGGAAGAAGCTACCATGCGGTACGACATCTTAAAGACGTCCAACTCAAAAAAAGACAGCACGATCACAGCAAAAGACAGGGAGATTGATGAGAAAAAGTCGCGTATCGCATCATTGCTGTCAAAAACAAATGCCACCGAATCTGAACTCCGGCAAGCAAGGAACCTGATTTCTTCCCTTAAGGGAGATATTGAAGGCTACCGCCAGCAGATTGAGTCGCTTAAGGGCGAGAACCTGCAATTATCCAATGAAAAAGCGGCCATTACGGAGGAACGAAACCTTGCCCGCCAAAACTACGATTCGGCCAGAAGCGTTATCAGGGGTAAAGAAGACATAATCAATGTGGGATCTACCCTTCATGCTTCCAATTTCAATATTACCGGGATTGATGAAAAAAGAAGCGGAAAAGAGAAAGAAACATCCACTGCTAAGAAGGTTGATAAACTGAGGATATCATTCGACCTGGATGAAAATCTTATCGCTGAATCCGGCAAAAAAGACATTTATGTTTGTATTACCGCTCCTGATGGCACACCGGTTGCTGTGGAAGCGCTTGGTTCCGGCAAATTCAGCACCCGCGAAGGGCTGGAAAAAATTTATACACAGAAAATAGAAATCAGCTATACACAGAATAAACGGCAGACGATCAGTTTCGACTGGAAGCAGAATTCCAGTTTCAGCATTGGCACTTACAAAATAGAAGTGTATAATAACGGCTTCAAGGTTGGCGAAGCGCTACGGCCACTGAAGAAAGGCGGCCTTTTCGGATAAACCGGAAAAACCTATAAAGTAGTTAACCCTTACCGTTAGAATAATGCCCTTACGGAAGCTCTGCCGGTATGAACTGTTTTTGCATTACCGGGCTTACGCCCTTCATACTGCAGGTTCATTTCAATATTTCCGGCAATACGCTTGGTAAAATCAATGTTCCACAGGTAATTTTTACCGGGCAGTAAGCCATCAAGCAAGATATACCCTACCGTGGTATTGGCTGCGCCCGGATAAGAAATAAAACGTATCTGGTTATAGGTAAATTTTGCGGCAATGCTGCTGTTAGAAAGGATGTTGTATTTTAAATCAAGTGTAACAGCATGATTGGATGACCTGTCCATGGAATCTATCCTGTTCTTTTTTTCAGAGTAGGAATACCCTGCCGACACCCTCACATTCGATTTGTATACATACGTGATATTGGGTTCCAGGGAATGCTGCATGATATCATAATTCCTGTTATCAAACTTAACGGCGCCGGTAGCCAGTTCGTTCCTAACCTGTTTAAGGATCACCTGGCTTACAAAATTCCTGTTCAGGTTCACACGAACGCGGCCCATCAGCGTACGCAGGTTGCGGCTTTCCTGCCCATAAGCGAGTAATGCCTTGGAGGATGATTTGCTGTGGGTAACTTCAAATCCCCATTTGGTGCTGATACGATTGTAAAAAAAAGTATTTGAAAAATAGGAATTCAATGAAATCATAGATGTATCCTGCAATGCCTGGCTGAACGGGTTGTAGAGGAATCGTCCATCCGCCAGGTTTTTCCTGCTTATCTGTAAGGCTGAAGCCGTACTTGACCTTGATAAGAATTTTCGGATACCCTTTGCCGTTCGCGCTTTAATAAGCGCTTTTGGATCCAGTTCTATGCTGTAGTTGAATTGCAGGTAATTTGCTTTCACATATTCGTTGCCCGGTGTATATACACGTATGTATTTTTTCTGGTCCTGGAAAACGGCTATTTCAAATTCATTCAATTCCGGTATGCCGTTGCCATTATAGTCTATCCAGGTATATAAACCCTGCCCTGCCGGCACTTCCACATAAGTATATTCCCTTTTCTGTTCCTGTCCTGAACCGATCTCATACAGGAAATTACCGTTGAAAAAGCCTTTCAGTGCATTCAGGTAGTACTCGGCCCTGCCCAGCAGGTTTTCATCGGCTTTCTGTTTACTGATAGATTGTTCCGTTACCTGCAGCATACGGTACGTAATACTCAGCTTCAACTGGTGGTTCTCATTTTTCAAAAGTTCTGTGAAGAAATGTATGTTGTTGCTCTTATCTGCCTGCCTCAGTTTGTTCTGCAGGGGAAGGCGGTCGTTGCGGTGGAAATAACTGATGCCCCAGCGATTCAGTTTCGCCTCATCAGACTTCAGGTACAACTCATAAATATCAAAAATGAAACTGCCGGCGGTGAGGCTGTCGTTTATTTTGCTAATAAGCCTGTTATTCTCGCCGGTGTATTTGAATCCAAGCTGCATCATCCTCATATATTTCAGCTCTTTCTTTATATCAACGAGCGGACGGAAAAAATATCCCCGCTGGCGGCTGCTTGATAAATGCAGCAAGTTAACCGTTGCCGTTAGTTTCCATCCCTTCAGGGAGCTGTAATGGTCCAGCAAGTGCCTGAATCCGTTGTAGTCGCCATCCCGGTTATAATGAGTGATGGCATATCCCAGGCGGTTACCGTTGTTTCCCTGTACCCGGAAAGATGCATTGGTAATATGTTCATCAGCGGCGGCTTCATCAAATGACAGGCTCCAGTCGCGCAGGAATTCCACATTCCGAAGCCTTTCCAATGGTTTGAAACGCCTGCTCACATATTCATATCCTGCAGCCGTATGCAGCATAACTTGTTTCCCGAACAGCTTCGCTTTCCTGTTATCGTCGGAAAAACTCATCTTTGCGGCCAGCCCGTTATCATCAGATTTGTCTTTAGATGAAAATAGGTTCACATCATAAATGCTCATGGCTATTTCCGTCTTCAGTTTTGTACTTTCAGAAAAATGATAATCGGCACCAAGCGAAAACACCTGCAATTTTTTTGGTGTAACCAGCAATGTCACCGGCTCCCAGTCGCCCTGTTTTGTATTAGCTGCATCGGGTGCCACCCATTCAAAAACCTTACCGTTCGTGGCATTTATGAGCTGCCTGTAATTGCCTTTACCGGGGCCGAGATAGGTAAATGACAGGCTGTACAAGGTATCGGCCGGGTTTGCCGACAAAACAAAAATGGAATCATGCATACTGGTATTATACACGGTATCTATCTTTTTGTATAAAATCCTGCCAAGTGCAAACGTATCCCTTACTGCGTTAACATAATATGCCGTTGATATGGAATCACCGATCGTTGACAGGTATTGCTTTTGCTTTGCATCCAGCACCTGGTCGATGGATGAATTACGGGCGTCCATGTTAGAATAAAAAGCGGCGTTGAGGAAGACCCTGTTGGAGAAGTTCATCTCATTACTGGCGTAAATCTGCGAATTAAGGAAATTCCGGTCGGCATATTCAAATTCAACCTGAATGCGCTGGTCCTTGGTGATTTGTCGTTTAGGCGTAAACGTAAGTTCTGCCGTATTGTAATTGATCACATAATCCTGGTCTTCCCCCCGCTGCAGCAGTTCGCCGTCTATGAAAACCCTTTCTGTACCGGCCAGCACCACAAAATACAATTCATTGTTTGCAGCGCGCAGCCGGTAAGGCCCCTGGTTCCCTTCCAGCGGTGTTAGGATGTTTCTGTTGAATTTCCCCTTGGCAACAGCACCGGTGGCAAGGAAACTGTTTTTCGTATGCTTGCCTATCCTGTTATCTGTGATGAAAGAAACGCCCTGCAGCCTTTTATAAAACCTGGTAAAATAGTTCCTGCTTTCCCGGATATCTATATCGCCGAAATTGGCCTGCCAGCCTTTTTTCTTCACCTGCAGGTAGATGCGGTCAAAATCACGCAGGTCCTGTGTATTTCCTTCCGGTTGTATGGGAATGTTATTGTCTGTAATGGCAGCAGTAAGTTCCAGGCTGTCGCCAATAAAGCCGCTTAACTGCAGGTTCATGGTTGAATTAACCACGGCATCCTGGCTGTTGCCGAATGAAATAGCCCTGCCAATGCTGCCTTCAGACTGGATATTTCCGAAATCAACAAACGGGTTTGCCTGTTTAATGGCAGCTCTAACCGTTTTTGGTTTTTCGGCCAGGAAATTATTACGGATGCTGTCGTAATTATACCGTTGCCATATTGCATTGAGTTTTATTGGGAACGCCCGGTAGATAATCAACACAGTGTCTGCCGGGGGTTTAGCAAGCCAATGCAGTACGGCATTCACTTCATCAATCCTGTAATATGAAACCGGAATATCCTGTATGAAAAAGGTATTGGGTGCAATACTGGTTGTATCAACCTGCTGGTAAGGTATGGAAACCCTGATTACTTTCTTCCTGAGGTTGCTGCCCGGTGCAGGTTTAACCTGGGCCTGCAGGGTATGCATAACCGTTAAAGCCAACACTAGTAAATATATTCTCTGGGGTTTCAACTATTGAAAATAAGGGGTTGATTAAAATTAATGCAAATAAGGCACCGTACATGATAAAGATGCTTTATTATGCGTTAATGCTGCAAAAAAAACCTCCTGTTACCAGGAGGTTAGTATAACTTTTAAGTGGGAAAATTATTGTTCCTCTGTTCCTAAACCGGCTTTCAGGTATTCGGAGTTTAGTTTTGCGATATAAGAAACGGAAATACCTTTCGGGCATTCAGCTTCACAGGCATAGGTATTTGTACAATTTCCAAATCCTTCCTTATCCATCTGTGCCACCATATTCAGCGCCCTTGATTCACGTTCAGGCGCTCCCTGCGGCAATAAGGCAAGTTGCGAAACTTTAGCGCCAACAAACAACATGGCGCTGCCGTTCTTACAGGTGGCTACACAGGCACCACAACCGATACAGGCTGCCGCATTAAAGGCAGCATCTGCATTTTTCTTATCAACCGGAATATTATTGGCATCCTGGGCATTTCCGGTATCCACGCTGATATATCCGCCGGCCTGTATGATCCGGTCGAATGCAGAACGGTCTACTACCAAATCTTTTATTACGGGGAAAGCCTTGCTTCGCCAGGGTTCTACCACAATGGTATCGCCGTTTTTGAATGCACGCATATGCAGCTGGCAGGTAGTATTTTTTTGCCATGGCCCGTGAGCCTGGCCGTTAATATACATGCTGCAGGCACCGCAAATACCTTCCCTGCAGTCGTGGTCAAAAGCGATGGGTTCTTTTCCTTCCCTGATCAGGTTTTCATTTAATACATCAAACATCTCCAGGAAACTCATCTCAGAAGAGATATCTTTTACATTGAAAGTATCAAATTGCCCTTTACTGTTACCATTTTTCTGGCGCCACACTTTAAGCGTCAGGTTCATGTTGTAGTGTTCCATAAATCCAATTTGTCAATTTTATGATGGGGGAATCAAGCTGCTGAATTTGCCTGCATCCAGGCCTTTCCCCTTTTATTTATAGCTTCTTTGTGTTGGTTTTACGATTTCAAAATTCAACGCTTCCTTATGTAATTCCCATTCACCCCCTGCTTTCAGTTCCCAGGCGGATACATAGCTGAATTCATCATCATTTCTTTGTGCTTCCCCGTCCTCTGTCTGGCTTTCTTCCCTGAAATGCCCGCCGCAGCTTTCTTTCCTGTTAAGAGCGTCTATGCACATCAGTTCTCCCAGCTCTATGAAATCAGCTACCCTGCCTGCCTTATCAAGTTCGGGGTTAAGTTCATCTATTTCACCCGGAATAAACACATCTTTCCAGAATTCATCTTTCAATTGCCTGATTTCTTCAATGGCCTGTTTTAATCCGGCTTCATTCCGTGCCATTCCGCATTTATCCCACATGATTTTTCCCAAGCGCTTATGAAAACTTTCAACTGATTGCTTTCCTTTTATTCCCATCAGCCTTACGAGCCTGTCGTTCACTGCTTTTTCCGTTTCTGCAAATGCGGGGTGGCTGGTTGGTATAGAAGCGGTTCTGATATCATCAGCCAGGTAATTTCCCAAGGTATACGGAATTACGAAATAACCATCAGCAAGGCCCTGCATGAGTGCAGAAGCGCCCAGCCTGTTGGCACCGTGGTCGCTGAAATTGGCTTCACCCAGGGCATACAGGCCCGGAATGGTAGTTTGTAACTCATAATCTACCCATAATCCGCCCATGGTATAATGCACCGCCGGATAAATACGCATGGGCATTTCGTATGGATTTTCACCGGTAATCTTTTCATACATTTCAAACAGGTTACCGTATTTTTCTTCCACCACTTTTTTCCCCAGGCTGTAAATTGTTTTATCATCAGGGTTCTCCAGTCCTGTTTTACCGGCTTCTATCTTACCATACCTGATGATAGCGTCTTTAAAATCGAGGTAAACGGCCATTTTGGTTGTACCAACGCCATACCCTTCATCGCATCTTTCTTTAGCCGCCCTGGAAGCTACATCCCGCGGTACCAGGTTACCAAATGCCGGGTATCTCCTTTCCAGGTAATAATCCCTTTCTTCCTCCGGTATATCAACGGCTTTCCTGGTTTCACCTTTCTTTTTGGGAACCCAAATCCTTCCATCGTTACGCAGGCTTTCACTCATGAGCGTTAGTTTGCTCTGGTGATCGCCGCTAACAGGTATGCAGGTTGGATGTATCTGTGTAAAGCAGGGGTTGCCGAAAAAGGCGCCTTTCTTATGAGCTTTCCATGCTGCCGTAACGTTGCTGCCCATGGCATTCGTACTCAGGTAGAATACATTACCATAACCGCCGGAGCATAACAGTACTGCATGTCCGAAATGCCTTTCCAGTTTTCCATTCACGAGGTCGCGGGCAATAATGCCTCTTGCCTTTCCGTCAATCATCACCACATCCAGCATTTCGTGCCTGGCATACATTTTCACATTTCCCAAAGCCACCTGCCTTTCCAGGGCGCTATAGGCCCCCAGCAACAACTGCTGGCCGGTTTGTCCTGCTGCGTAGAAAGTCCGCTGCACCTGTGTGCCGCCAAATGAACGGTTACTGAGTAAACCGCCATATTCCCTTGCAAAAGGTACGCCCTGTGCCACGCACTGGTCAATGATGGCAGAACTTACTTCAGCCAGCCGGTGTACATTGGCTTCCCTTGCCCGGTAATCACCGCCTTTAACGGTATCATAAAACAAACGGAAGACAGAATCCCCGTCGTTCTGGTAATTTTTTGCCGCATTAATGCCGCCCTGGGCTGCAATGCTGTGTGCCCTGCGGGGACTATCCTGGAAACAAAACGCTTTAACCTTATACCCCATTTCGCCAAGGGAAGCCGCTGCTGAAGCGCCTGCCAGGCCCGTTCCTACTACAATCACTTCCAGTTTGCGCTTATTGGCCGGGTTCACCAATTTTACATGCCCTTTATAATCATTCCACTTATCTTTCATTTCGCCCGGTGGAATCTTTGCATCTAAAGCCATATCAGTTGATTGGTTTATTGGTTATTTGTCAATGTATGAATTATCCCTTATTAAATCCGGCAACACTTCGTTTATAACTAAACGTTAGTATCAATGTCAGCTTATCCATTCAAGGTACATGGCAACCGGCATCAGTGCAAACAGCAGGCATATGATAACGGAATATCCGATGCCAATTGTTTTGATGAGGGGCGTATACCTTTTATGATTAATCCCCAGTGTTTGAAATGCGCTTTGAAAGCCATGTACAAGGTGCCAGCACAATGCCACAAGCCCAACCAGGTACATCAGCACCACCCACCAGTGACTGAAAACCTCTTTCATCTCTTCAAACAGGTTGTGCGGCCTGTCGCCACTGTATAAGGCCACTTTTGTACCAACATAAAAATGCGACAAATGCATGATGAGGAACAACAACAGCAATGTACCGAGTAATCCCATGGAACGGCTGTACCAGGTGCTGTTTTTAGACGGGTTATTCTGGTAATAGGCAACCGGCCTGGCCTCCCTGTTCTGTTTCCACAGTTTAAGCCCCTGGATGATATGTGCTATCAAGCCAGCAAACAAACCTATTTCTATAAAACGCAGTATCCAGTTATGGCTCATAAAGCGAGCCACGGCATTGAATGTTTCCCCGTTATCATTAAGAAAAATGCAGGAATTGATCCCTGCATGCACTATTAAGAATATTATCAGAAAAAGACCGGTGAGGGCCATCGTGAATTTTTTACCAATTGAGGAACTAAAAAAATGTTTCCAGGTCATATTGAGATAGTTGTTGATAAAAGTTGATGCAAAAATAAGGTGTATGGCCTTAAAGATAAACAACTTATACTTGTTTTTGTTTAGAGCGGCATGGATATTGCAAAATATCGCTTTTCTAGTAAAGCCTTTTCTGCATTTCACGGTCAAGCATCTGGAAAATAGTTTCCGGTTTTACCGTGCGCCATTGCGGCAACTCATCCAGTTCTACATAATTGGTAAGCCTGGCTTTCCTGAAATCATATTTGCTCTGGTCTGGCATGTTCAATACGGTTACCCAGCCATGCTCGTCTGACAGTTGCTCCTTCCATTCTTCATAATAGCTGTCGTCGCTGCTGTGAAAATTCAATACATTTTCCGCTATCAGGATGAATTTGCTGATTCCCTGCCTGTACAGTTGGTCAGTTACATCCCTCCTGAGCGTCATAATATCATTTTCTATGGCATCATTCCACTCACCCAGCAATTCTATGATGGTGAAATGCTGGTCGTAATCTGTATATAATATTTTCATGTACAGGGTACGTGAACCAAAATCGTCCCATTGCGGGTGTATAAAATAATTGTATAATGTTTGGGAATATTCAAATTCGCTGTATGTCCTCCCATAAAATGGTGACAGGCTGTCTTCTTCAGCCGTGTAGAGATGCCTCCAGTTATAGAAAGGTTCTATGTCCTGCATACAGGATTCTTTTAATGCAAAATTCAGGAAATATTATCAATAATTGCCCATAGCTTTTTTAAGGGAAGCGTGAACAGGAAATACCGAAAAAAATAAGAGGCTACCTGATGGCAGCCTCTCTTCACTTATTAACCCGAATGATGTTAATTACTGTATCATTACTTTTTCAGTATGAACAGCCTGCTTATTTGCATCCAGTATCTTTACCATGTACATGCCTTTTGAAGGCCTTGTTGACAGGTTAATATTTTCAATTTGTTTGCCCTTGCTGATATTTACCATTTTTGTCTGAATGGTCCTGCCGGCCAGGTCAGTTAAGAGTATAGTATAAACGCCTTCTTTCTTACCGTCAAACAATACACTAAAATAAGATTCGGTAACCGGGTTTGGAAATACCTTTGATTCTCCTGCCGGGTTCAACGGAGCCAGTTTTGAATCTGCCATAGAGAATTTTCCGGCTGCATCATATTCCTGTTGTAATAACAGGTTTGATCCTGCCAGGTCAGAAGCATTGTATGTAAGGTCTGATCCCTGAATTTTTACAGCAGCCAGGTTTGACAATTTAAAAGTATAATAGCCGTCAAATTTGGTTGCGCTGCAGATTACGATATCGCCGTTGGCATTAACTGCTGCGGCATTGGTGCTGTATCCGGCTGGTAAACCGGTGATAGCACCCAGGTGTGTGGCAATCCTTGTATCAATATCTATCTTAAACACCTGCTGGCTGGCAGATATCAGGTATAATTTACCGTAAGCATCAGCCAGCATATCACCACCCCAGCTGGTACATTTGTTATGAACTGAAATTCCTTTATTTGATTCTGCATCCACCAGGTTACCGAGGTCTGTTATCACCGGTGTTTTTCCGGTTGTAAAACGGATAAGGTGGTTGCCATCATTAGAAAGGGCATACCCATTTCCATCAGCGGCAATTACCATCCTGGTAATATTTTTTGATTCATCAACGGCAGTGGGCGAAACCCTTAATGCTTCTGACGTCATGGCAAAAAACTGAGGTGTTTCGTTTTTGATGTTGAGATCCATCCAACGCAGTTCACCCATCCTCATAGGCGCAAAAAACAGTTTGTTAGATTTCTTATCATAAGCTGCTGCCGCCACCATGGTACTGGTTGGATATTCCCTGGTACCAAATACATTGGTTACATCAGCCTGGTTAAAAGATTTTTTTGATATCACATCCGTCAGCATGAAATTAGATTTGCTGCGCTGGAATAATGTTTTGGTTACCTGTCCGGAGGCCAGATCAACTTCACGGATGTTCATCCAGAAATAATCATTGTTACCATCACCGGTAATGGCAAATGCCCTGTCTGTTTGTGCATTTGATGCAAAGGCAGCCATCATAAATCCTGAAGTGAGTAAAAGTTTGATGTTCATAAGTGAGTCATTTTTAGATTAAATATTCAACTAATTTAGTAAAAACACCTGAAGCTTTCAAAAAAAAATTATGAGCGGTAGTTTTTCAACAGTTTTTTAACAGACCCATATTTCATCAATAAGGCCCGGGCTTCGTCATAATCATCTGTTTTCAGTTGGGCCATCACCATCTTTACGCCCCTGTCTACCAGTTTTTCATTTGTTAACTGCATATGCACCATCTTATTGTCTTCCACCCGTCCTAACTGTATCATTACGGCCGTGGAAATCATGTTAAGCACCAGTTTCTGGGCAGTGCCGCTTTTCATGCGTGTGCTTCCGGTTATGAATTCCGGGCCAACCACCACTTCTACGGGATAATCTGATTTTTCACTTATTGGCGAATCCGGATTGCAGCATATACTGCCTGTTTGGATATTGTTTTCCCGGCAATGTTCCAGCGCATGTATTACATATGGAGTTGTTCCGCTGGCTGCAATGCCAACAACAAAATCTGCCTGGGTAATTTGATGTTGCCGGAGGTCTGCCCAGCCCTGCCGGGTATCATCTTCGGCAAATTCAACGGCTGATGTTATAGCATTCGTACCACCGGCAATAATAGCTATCACCATTCCGGGAGGAATACCGAATGTGGGCGGGCATTCACTGGCATCAACCACGCCAAGCCTTCCGCTGGTTCCAGCCCCAATATAAAACAACCTGCCACCCATAAGCATTTTGTCTGTGATGGCTGTTACCAGTGCCTCAATCTGTGGTATGGCGCTTTTTATTGCTACAGGAACTTTGCTGTCTTCCTGGTTTATAATAGTCAATATTTCCTGCACACTCATTTCTTCCAGATGCCGGTAATGGGATTCCGATTCGGTAATTTTTAAAAAAGACATCTGCTAAACCATTAATTTGATTGGTGAAACTGAATCAGTCCATCCATCGGGTCTTTAAGTACTTTGCCCAATTGAAGTTCATAGGTTTGGCACATTTCTGCCAGTACATCTTTAAATCCATATGCCACGCTGCCCACAAAGTTTATGGGCATTGTCCAGCTTTCACGGTATTTATATACATGATTGAAGAAAAAGTCGTTAAACCCGTCTTCAATTATATTTTCAATCATATAATGTCCGCGGTTTTCAGCCAGGAAAGAGGTAAAGCCTGCCATATACCTGTTTGGTAACGGTTGCTTGTAAACGGCATCCAGTATCTCATTTACATTGGTATTGAACTTTACATGGAACCGGTCCATCAGTTCGGGATCAAACGTGTTATACAGGAAATACTGTATCACTTTTTTGCCAAGGTATGCGCCGCTGCCTTCATCGCCTAAAACATAACCAAGGCCCGGGCTGTTCTTTACAATCTTTTTCCCGTTATAGAAGCAGGAATTAGACCCGGTGCCCAAAATGCAGGCGATCCCTTTCTGGTTACCGCACAAGGATTTGGCCGCTCCCATCAGGTCGTGATCAACCATGATTCGGGAACCGGGAAATATAGTTTTAAGCGCATCTTTTACAATTTTTACATTTGCCGGGTTACTGCAACCGGTTCCATAGAAAAATATCTCTTCAGGTGCGGCATTCTTTATTTTAGGAGTGAGTTCTTTTCTTAATATCTCCTTCATCTGGTTGCCGGAAAGGAAATATGGGCTCAGCCCCTGGGTATTGATCCGTTTCTTCCTGTTATCGTTCAGCAGGCACCATTCTGTTTTGGTTGAACCGCTGTCTGCAATTAATCTGACTGGCATTTCTGTTTTTTTTAATCTTATTCAAGTTAAAACATTCAGTTGAAATACATACAAAAAATAAAAGGTTAATAACAAAAAATTACCTTCGCAATCCAAATGCTGCCGCATGGGCATGCTTAATTCAATCATTTAGTAATATGGAGCATACAAAAGTAAAAGTGTGGTTGCCGTTCTTATTCAGCATTACGATGGTTGCCGGTATGTTTATCGGCTTTAAGATGCGTGATGAAATTCCGGGTAAAGGATTTTTTTATACTGAAAGACCCAGGCCATTGCAGGAAGTGATGGAATTGATCTATAATAAATATGTGGATACGGTTGACATGAATATGTTAGCTGATACCGCCATGCAGGCTATCTTATCAAAACTGGACCCGCATTCCGTTTTTATCCCGGCTGCTGAACTTGACCAGGTGAACGAAGAAATTGCCGGCGGGTTTTTCGGTATTGGAATTGAATTCAACATGTATGATGACAGCCTTCATGTTATGAATGTATTGAAGGACGGGCCGGGTTTTAAAGCAGGTTTGCAAACCGGTGACAGGATCCTGAAAGCAAACGGGTTTGTTATTTCGGGTAAAAAAATAAACCAGGATTCAATCAGGCTTATACTGAGGGGCCCCAGGGGAAGTATAGCTGATGTGCAGGTGCTACGCGGCAACAAGATTTTGAACATACAGATTACGAGGGATATGATTCCCATCAGCAGTGTAGATGCAGCCTATATGGTGGATGGCAGTACGGGTTATATCAGGCTGAATAAATTTACACAAAACACCTACCGTGAATTCATGCTAAGCCTGGAATCTTTAAAGAAACAAGGATTGCAGAAACTCATATTCGATCTGCGGGGCAACGGCGGAGGAGTGCTGGATGAAGCGGTAGAAATTGCAGATGAATTCCTGGAAGGTGATAAGCTGATCACTTACACCATTGGCAGGCATTCTCCCAGGAAAGAATACCGTTGCCGCAGGGAGGGACAGTTTGAAAAAGGCCAACTGCTGATACTCGCCGATGAAGGTACCGCCAGCGCCAGTGAGATCATCATAGGCGCATTGCAGGACTGGGACAGGGCGGTAATAATCGGGCGGCGCACATTTGGTAAAGGGCTGGTACAGGACCAGTTTGATCTGAGCGACAAAAGCGCCCTCAGGTTAACTATTGCCAGGTATTATACGCCAATCGGGCGAAGCATACAGCGGAGTTATGCCCAGGGAGGAAAAGCATATTATGATGAAATAAATAACCGGTTACACATCGCCGACAGCGCCAGGGCAGATTCCATAACTGGTAATAACGGTAAGGCATACCTGACATCTTCCGGTAAAAAAGTGTATGGCGGAGGCGGTATTTCGCCCGACATCTACATACAGGCTGATACGGCTTACATGGACACAAGCCTGGCACTAATTTTCCTGAAAGGCCTTACCGGCGATTTCGGTTACAGGTATTTTACGGCTAACCGACTGCTAAGTCGTAATTATAAAACGACCCGTGAATTTGTAAACGGGTTTACCATAGATGACAATTCGTGGAAATTCTTTGAAACAATGGCTATGAAAGATTCCGTAAATGTATCGGGCATTAGCGAAAAGGCAAAGGCTTACCTCTGCCGGATACTGAAGGCTTCCGTGGCCAGGCACCTTTGGCATAACGAAGGTTATTACGAATGCAGTAACAAAGAAGATGAAGTGATGCAGAAAGCGCTTGAGTTACTAAAAAAATAAAAAACCTCCCTAAGGAGGCATTTACATCAAACTTTACTGTGTTTAGGTCAGGTTAGCAACGGATCCTGGACTTTATAATCGTTTTTCCCGGAATTTGAATTTTAATGTTGCAAAGATAGCTGTACTGCGAGGCGCAGTATGTAGTTACCTAAAGAGAATAATTATAGAGAATATACTACATGCGCACAAAGGCATATAAATTTTGCCGGTAATGGCTTACTGTTTTTCTTTTACCATTTTTTGCCACTGTCCGTATGTGGCGCTTCTCCAGGCCCATTCAACAGGACCGAAATTAAAATAACGCAGCCAGGCTGTACTTATAATTACCTGGAAAATAAATATGATGAAAGCAAATGCGGTATAATAAACCGGGCCCACTTTTCCCATTAAACCAAGGCCTGCATTCAGGAACACAAAATTTCCTATCAGCGTGTGCATAATGTAATTACTAAATGCCATTTTACCTACCGGGGCAACCTTCATCATTACCTTATTACATGCTGCGTTTTTAAATGCCAGCATAAACAGTGCTACATAGGCGGCAGCCAGCGGAACAACCCCAACTGCATAAGCAATGGTGCGGTATAACCCCTCATTGGTCAGCCTGTAATATGCGCCGTCATTATTCTCCATATAAACCGCCAAAAAGTAATTAGCGGGTATTGCAACGATGATTCCAAAAGCTATTATGTAATAGAGTACTTTTTTATGCTGATCGATGTTTTTGTAAAAACCACTGCGCCCTGCTGCCATCCCGATAAGCATCACTCCTAACACTTTTGAAAACCTGCTCTGAAAGAATAGGTCGCCATACCTGAAAAAGAAGCCGCCTATATCACCTTTCAATATATCAAACCAGTTGGCATTCTTAATATAGGCACGGAATGATTCCTCGCTGTTTATGCCTGTCAGGCTAAAATCAACCTTTTCTCCGGTCTTATACATAAATTCAGCCGGTGCATTCAGCACGGGGAATTTCATTTTTAACCAATATAACAGGATGGGTAATAAGAAAAATGCTATACCGCAAATGAGTAAGTTTTTGTTGGAAAAACGGCGAAAGGGCAGCAAAACAAATCCAAGCATGGCATACAGGAAAACTATATCGCCGGGCCACAACAGCAGGTGACAGGCTCCAAACAGGAGCATGAACATCAGCCGCCTCCTGATGAATGGAGCCGGAGCCATGCCTTTCGCTTCCAGGTTCATCAGCTGCAAAGCAATTCCCCAACCAAACAGGAAACTGAATATGGAGTAAAATTTACCTTCAATGAACAGGTGATGCAGGAAGAGCATTTTATCATCCCAACCGGGGATTTTCATGCTGCTGGTTGAGCCGGGTTCAGCAAATGATGACCAGGCAAATGCATTCAGGTTGGCGATGAAGATACCCAGGATGGCAAAGCCACGCAATACATCCATAAAGGATTCCCTTTCACCGGGTTTAACAGGCGTAAATGTTTGCATGCAGCATAGCGGTGCTGTTTTATATCATTGGTTATTTTGGCTTGCGGTGCCGGAAGTTGTTCGGGGTATGAATGTAGTGAATATTTTGATAGATGTAAGATTTGAGATGTATGATGTGAGATGTATGATGTATGATGTATGATGTGAGATGTAAGATTTAAGATTTAAGATTTTTTTTGAAGTTCCCCCACCCTTACCTGTGAACTCAGCAATTGCCCGAACAGTTTCCATTTACCGATTTCTGTACCGGCTGTTGTATTGCCTGATTCAATATATTCCTTAACCAGTTGCTTTCCATAATTATAATTGATTACATAACTTCTGTACTTGTTTATAAAGCTCAGTGATTTGCGGGCTGTTTCTTCATTCGTCAGACCGTATTCCATCAGCCAGCGCATGGCTTCCTTTTCATCCATGGTTTTATTGATTAGTCCCCTTGCCACTTCATTGCGTACGAAATTAAGCTGCCCTTTCAACTGCAATGCTTCAAAATATGAATCAAGGCCTGTTGTATCCAATCCCGCCAAAGGCAGCAGTATTTCTTTTGCCAGCTTATTCTTTTCCTTACCGGGAAATGCCATCTCGATGCCATAGTTGGCGCTTCCTTCGGCTATAAGCGATTGCGGGCTGAAAAGCGGATACAGTGATATTTCAACATATCCTTTATCATGGTACAGGTGCTTTTCCAACAGCATGTTATATACATGGTGGCCGGGGTAACTTTCATGCGAAGCCACATCAATGGCCCTTTCGATGAATATGCTAATATCTGTATTGATCTGTATGAGGCTGTTGTAATTTCCTTTATACCAGTTGTAACCGCTCCAGGATTTATCTTTTACAAATTCCAGTGTAAAACTTTCTGTTTCGGGTAATTTATAAAAAGCGAGTGTCCGTTTACGTGATTCTGCAATGGCGGTTTTAAACACGGTATCCAGTTTGTGTGCCGGAATGATAAACCGTTGCGCCATCTGTTGGAATCGGTCTTCAATGCTCCCTTTTCCCGGCAACGTGCTGTCAAGCTTTGAAACAATAGTTTTAAAATAGTTTTCATCATATGCAGGTGCCACTACACCAAAAAGGTCTTTCGATTCCTCATCAAAACCTGCTGTTTCCCCGGCAAAAATCCTGATCCGCCTTTTGCATGCTATCAGTTGGTCATGTATCCATCCTGCACGGGTAGCATTGCTGTCCTGCAGGCCTGCTTTCAAAAAGGGCTGCAGGCTAATGATCAGGCTATCAGCAGCCCTGAGCAAACTATCTTTTGGAAATACAACAGATGCGGGAACCTTCGGTTTTAATGAATCCGGACCGTAATATGCATCCACAAAATCGGGATCATAAATCCCTACTGTAAGGCCCAGCCGCACATACTGCTCAGCTATTTGGTTCAGGCTACTATACGTATCTGCCTGCGGCGATTGCCTGCATGAAAAAATAAATACAGTAAGAGGCAGTAACAGGTATTTCTTTATCATGGCCGGTGTGTTTAGCTTACTAATAATAATGGCCTTACAGGCTCATTATTGCAGATTTTGCCAAAGTTAAACATGCAAAAACCGGAATCCTGTACCAGTCATCAAAAATATGGAGGTTTACAACTTTTCTTCGTGCAGGCTCCAATCGAGCCCGGTACGTTCCTCCTCTTCCGACACCCGGAGCGGGATAACGAGGTTAGTAATTTTCAGCAGCAGTAACGTGCCGAAAAAAACAAAAACGGAAACGGCCAGCATGCCTAAAAGATGAACAAGAAACAGTTTTGTTTCACCATAAATCAACCCGTTATGCACTACTGCACTGTTTACACGGCTGCTGGCAAAAACACCTGTTAAAATCATGCCCATCATGCCGCCAACACCATGACAGGGGAAAACATCCAGTGTGTCATCTATGGAAGTTTTAGACCTCCATTCAACCATCAGGTTGCTCACCATACTGCTTAATACACCAACGATGAATGATTGAGGGATTGTAATAAAACCTGCAGCAGGTGTAATGGCCACCAACCCAACTACCGCACCGATACAGGTTCCCATAGCTCCTGGCTTCCTTCCCCTAACCACATCAAAAATGATCCAGGTAAATGCAGCGGCGGCAGATGCGGTAGAAGTGGTAGCAATAGCAATAGCAGCCAGTGTGTCGGCATGAAAGGCTGAACCTGCATTAAAGCCAAACCACCCAAACCACAACAGGCCGGTTCCCAATAATACATACGTTATCCTGGCCGGGTTGTGAGCCGGTTCATTTCTTTTTTTGAGGTATAATGCGCTGGCTAACGCTGCCCATCCGGCACTCATGTGAACCACGGTTCCTCCGGCAAAATCGAGAACGCCAAATCTTGCAAGCACCCCTTCCGGGTGCCAGGTAGCATGCGCGAGCGGACAGTAAATAAAGATGCAAAAAAGCATTATAAAAACGATATAGGAAGTAAACTTCATCCTTTCTGCAAAAGCACCTGTAATTAAGGCCGGTGTTATGATGGCAAACTTAAGCTGGTAAAAAGCGAACAGGATAAAAGGAATCGTAGGTGCCAATTTCCAGGCAGGGCCGTCAATCACATCCTTCATCAGGAAAAATGTTGCCGGGTTCCCGATTACGCCAAAAAATGAATCGCCGAATGCCAGGCTGAAACCAAAAACAACCCAGATGATACTGATAACGGCCATGCTGATAAAGCTTTGCAGCATCGTACTAAGTACATTCTTCTTATTGACCATACCGCCATAAAAAAAAGCAAGCCCGGGTGTCATGATCAATACCAATGCAGTGGAAGCCAGCATCCAGGCTGTATCGGCACTATTTATATTTTCTGCATGAAAGTTGCCCGGAATACTGGGAAACAACAGGCACAGAAAAATGATAAGTATTAAAAAGGAAAAAGTGATGAGCGCAAATCTTCTTGACATATAACTGGTTTTTTGAAATTAGTTATAGCAAGACTGGATACGAATGTAATTATTTTTTTAATTGAAAAAGTGAAATGATGATTTATGATGTATGATTTATGATGTATGATTTATGATGTATGATGTATGATTTATGATCTGAGATTTATTTATCAAACCTCAAACTTCAAACATCAAATCTTAAATCTTATTCACCAGGATGATATTTACGCACCGCATGCTTCATTATATCCTGTTTATAAAACAACACGTCTTTAAAGTTCCCTTTGCTGTACATGAGTGCCTGGTCATTAAAATGCGGGGAGGCCGGGTTACCGCTTTCACCACCTGCCAGCAAAGATTTTGCCTTTATCTTTTTTCCAAATTCAACAGCACATACAAAACTATTGCCATACACACCATATCGTTTTTTTGTACCTGGAAAATAGTTCGATGTAAAAGAAGGGAGCATGCCCCATTCGGCACCCGCAAAACCTACCGGCAGGCTCGGTTTAGCATCGTCAAACTGTTGGGTAACCTGGCCGCTCAAACGCTGATACCGGTTTATTTCTCCCCAGGGAACCTGCCAGGTGCCATGGTTTTTTATGAGTTTATTAATGGCCGCTTCAAACGTTTCCAGCAATTGTTTTTGGCTAGCAGTTGCAGCAAATGTATTTACCGTTCCTATATATCCCTTCCAGGGTTCATTATTCACGGCGTTGAGCAACGGTTTTAACTGATCGCCCCATTCTATGGCAAGTGTGGTTGCCACGGAATGTTCATTTGCATACAGGTCCCATGCTTCCATTACAGCTACCGGTTCGGCAAGGGAAGCATACAACCTGCCAGAATCACTTCTGTAAGTTTTTATCAAAGCCTTTCGTATCTGTTCAAAACCGGCCAAATAGGTATCATACCCGGCAGCTATCAGTTTATCTATATTAAAGGCTTGCTCTTTCTGCAAAACCTTCACGGCATTGATACCACGAAAATTTTCCAGTCCGGGTGACATATAGGCAGGGTATTTCGTTTTATCGGGACTGTTAGTTCCTGCCGACGTAAACGGTGTTGAATTGCAGTTTTGCAGCCACCCGTTTGATGGGTTATACAGGTGAATGCTTTCATCAACACTGTGTAACCCCATCCAGTCAGTAGCCGTTGTAGTGCCATCTACCGGTTTCAACCAATTGAAGCCGGGGTTTCGTTTTGGAATAAAATTACCGTGCCAGTATGCGATATTGCCGGCAGCATCGGCATAAACCGTATTGTTGCTGGCATTGGCAACAAGCGCCATCACTTTTTTATACGCATCAAAACCGGTTGCTTTGGTGCGCTGCCAGCTTTGGATCAATCCATTCATGTTACGGTTAACAGAAGCAAGGCTTATCCATTTGTCTTTTCGTTTAGCCATCACCGGGCCATGATGTGTTTCATATACCGTGAATTGTCGGTTTTCCAAATTGGAACCGGCTTTGTAATAAACCTGTATAGCCCGTTCCTTTACTTCCCTTTCCTCATTATCGTATTCATACACATAACCAGCACCCGATATTTTTATTTTTTCTTCATACAGGTCTGCCACATCTGTATCACCGGATGTATGCATCCATCCGCAGAATTCATTGAAACCCTGGTAAATAAAAAATTGTCCCCAGGTAACCGCCCCATATGTATTTAATCCTTCTTCGCTTACCATATGCACTTCGGGCCTGAAATAAAAACTTACATGGGGATTTATGTATAACATAGCATTGCCCGTTTCCGATTTGGAAGCTGCAATGGCAAAGCCGTTTGAACCGGTTGCTTGCAGCGGTTGTGTTGTTTTGTCGGGCAGGTACCCAAGGTCATTTCCTGCATAAAAATATTCAAGCTCTTTTGCTGTAATACCGGATGTATTGATGGCACCAATGCTGCCATCCGTCCATAACAACGGAAACCAGGGTTCAAAGCGTTGCAGCAGGGCGGGTTTTACTTCGGGATGTGTGTACAGGTAATAATTTATACCATTTGCAAAAGCATATAACAACTGCTGAAGCCAGTAAGGCGCATTGGCAAAATCAGCCTTTGCCGATGCCGAATCTATCAGTATCCGCATCATCAGGTCGTTATAGAGGTCTTTGTTACCGTTTATTTCAGACAGCCTGCCCAGTTTTTCAATATAATTCATCTCCACCCGCTTAAAATCATCTTCGCACTGGGCATACATTAACCCAAAAACGGCATCTGCATCTGTTTGTCCGTAAATATGCGGAATACCCCAGTTATCACGAATAATATCCACCTGTTTTGCCTGCGATTTCCAGGCTTTTACCTCTTTTGCCGTAAAAGGCTGAGCGATTAGCTGAAAGGGGAATATAAAAAGGAGGAAAAACTGAAATCTGGACATTGTTGTAAATTAAATCAAATGTTTGGAATTGGCTGCAGGATTTGGCATTCAGTATAAATAACATTCAAATTAAAACAGGTTTTTGCTTTTAGGATATAATTGCTTGCTGAACCTCCCAAATCCCAAAATCTCAGATCATACATCATACATCTCACATCATAAATCACCGATCTCAGATCATACATCATAAATACTATATATCTCATTACCTTTGCCGCAAAATGTTAACGATATGTGGCTAAACAGCATCCTTGAAACGATTGGCAATACCCCGCTGATTAAACTGAACAAGATAACCAAAGACCTGCCCTGTACCGTGCTGGCAAAAGTGGAATACTTTAACCCCGGCAACTCTATCAAAGACAGGATGGCCCTGAAGATGCTGGAAGTGGCTGAACAGGAAGGCAAGATAAAACCCGGCGGCACCATCATTGAAGGTACCAGCGGCAATACCGGCATGGGCCTGGCTCTGGCAGCTTGTGTTAAAGGGTACAAATGTATTTTCACCACCACCGATAAGCAATCAAAAGAAAAAGCAGATATCCTGAAGGCAGTAGGCGCTGAAGTGATTGTATGCCCTACCAATGTGGAACCCGAAGACCCCCGCTCCTACTATTCTGTTAGCAAGAGGCTGGCAACAGAAGTACCCAACTCCTGGTATGTGAACCAGTACGATAACCTGGCCAACAGGCAGGCGCATTACGAACAAACCGGACCTGAAATATGGGAACAGACGGAAGGAAAAGTTACCCACCTCGTTGTTGCAACCGGAACCGGCGGCACCATCATCGGCACCGGCAAATACCTGAAAGAAAAGAACCCGAATATAAAAGTGTGGGCCATCGACAGCTATGGATCACTGTTAAAGAAATATTTTGAAACAGGTGAACTCGACCAGAAAGAAGTGTATCCGTATATCAGTGAGGGTTTTGGGGAAGATTTTGTACCCCAGAACTACGATATGCAATATATAGATGCTTTTACAAAAGTTACAGACAAGGATGGCGCTGTAATGGCGAGGCGTATTGCCAAGGAAGAAGGCATGTTTTGCGGGTACAGTGCCGGAAGCTGCTTACAGGGCGTTTTCCAGTTTAAGGATCAACTGAAAAAAGATGATGTGGTGGTTTGTATTTTCCACGACCATGGCAGCCGGTATGTAGGAAAAGTGTACAACGACGAGTGGATGCTTGAAAGGGGTTTCCTGGATGTAAAAACATTTAAGGACCTCATCAGTGGCCGCGGAAGGCAGCGCACCATCACCATCAGCCCGGAACAAACCGTTAGCGAAGCCATAGAAATGATGAAACAATATGATATTGAAAATATACCTGTGTTCAACGGTGAAGAGAATATCGGAGCCATTTCTGAAAACGGCTTATTTAATAAGATACTCAATAACCCCGATATAAAAGGACACCAGGTTAAAGAGGTGATGGAAAAAGCGTACCCGGTTGTGGCATTTGATACGCCTGTTGAGCGTTTAAGTACCTATATCACTAAAGAAAACGGTGCGGTTTTAAGCAAGGATGAGAGCGGGATTTTTCATATTGTAACCAAATACGACATCATTCAAAGCCTAACCAAATAGAAAGGCACGTTAATCTACGATATCGATATAAATCAATACAGGGTTGCATTTAAAAGGATGCAGCCCTTATTTTTTGGCTCAAAAAGATGTTCCCTGAATCGTAAAATTACTTACCGTTTATTCGTATATCCACAACAGGTTTTACGATATTTTTCAAGCATTCAGGGTAATTATGTCAACCTGAAAAAGAGGCAAAACTGCTCTTGTACAGCCGTTTATTTCGCCGCATCTTTGTACCAGAAGTTGATTGATAGGAATTAGATATCAATCATGTCCAAAGATCCTGATAAAACCAAACATAGTTTACCAATATCCAATTAAGAAAAACCGGATTATCCAATATCAGTCAACTTCTAATTTTTAAAAATAACATTCGCAATAGATCTTATTTATCCTTATGAAAACCAAGAGATCCTGCTTATGAATTTCAATATCCTGCCTATGCTGTAACAAGCGATGATGGCAACGAAAAACCGAAAGACCAATATCCTGCCTATGCCGTAAAAAGCGATGATGGCAAAAACCAGTTGAATCCAATATCCTAAAGCCTATGCTGTAAAAAGCGAAGATGGCGAAAGACCGCTGAAACCAGGATAATATTATTTTACTATACAGAGGCCCCCTCAGAAAGTAAGTAAGATCCTGAAAGTACCGGCAAGAAATTGTTGGTTACATCATTAAACTTCCACAACTGTTGCCTAACGTACAATATTGTGGAAGTTTTTTTTTGCCCCTAACTCACATTAATTAGCCTGGAATAATTATGTAAAGGTTGTATTCGGGAGTAGAGACATATTAATACAAAGAGCTTAATAAAACAGGAATTACTTTATGTTGAAACGTTTACCAGTAACATCTAAAACAGGTAATCCTTTTTGAACGGGTTACCCTGCCATCATACATTAAAAAACCTGTTCAGTAATTATTTATATCCATTAAAATATTTGTATTGCTCAACCACTAACCTGGCGGATGAATGCTGTCAAAAAATGGATTATTGCCAAAACGGCTTGATTAAAACATAACTCAACGGGCCGGGCTAATACCGGATCGTTTATTTACTATTTTCACCAAACACTTATGGATACTGTATTGCAGCGATTCTTTTACCCATTTAACCATTCTAAATTCACTTGAAGGCATTCGTATTTTTACGCGTTTCCGTTTCGTAACATCCCGTTTCAATTTCCGGTTGATATACGATGTATGCTGTAATATCATCAATACGAAAAATGGGCAGTAATGCGCTTGTATAACAATTAATTCTGCCGCATCTTTGTACCAGAAGTTGATTGATAGGAATTAAATATCAATCATTATCCAAAAATCCAGAATAAACCAACAGCGTTTATCCAATATCCAGAAACCCGAAAGGGAAAAACCGAATCCAGTATCAGTCAACTTCTACTTTTTTTAAATTGAACATACGCTTTAAGATCCTATATATCCAATTGAAGACCGAAGATCCGGTAGCTATGAGAACCAAAACCAATATCCCGCCTATGCTGTAACAAGCGATGATGGCAAAACCAGTACCAATATCCTGCTTAAGCTGTAACAGGCGGAAAGCGACGAAAAACCAGAACCCTGTCCTAAGAAAACGAATTGAATCCATTATCCCAACATCAATGCTGCCAAATACAGCCTTGACAGAAAAGACCACTGAAACCAGGATAACTTATTTGTTACTTATATAAATAAAGTAACCCTCAAAGAGTAAGAACCCATCCTGAAAAACCAACGAAGCAAAAGTTGGTTGAAAAAAACTGACTTCCACTACTTTTTGATCAATCAAAATAATAGTGGAAGTTTTTTATTGAAAACAATACCTGGGAAGCCTCCGGACTTTTCAGGTTTGCTTTATAGAAAAATAAAAATAGTGTATCGTTTATAAGATGGAGCACCCGGATATGTTCGTTTTATCATAACTAACCCAGGTTTGCTTGATCATTTTCAGGGCATGAATTAATAAAGCGGCTTGTTTCCCTGATTCTAAAAAAACGCCACACATTAATATATTTTGACATATTTTGTTTGCTGCCTCTGACACTACATTTCTAATACAGCAGAATTACGTTTCTTGCCAATGCTGTACCA